>Ga0073934_10005461_pt1 | contig 19629 bp, 15 predicted proteins | sample LarsenN4metaG_FD_76834 | JGI IMG/M metagenome (GOLD analysis project Ga0073934, IMG submission 76834) | Hot spring sediment bacterial and archeal communities from British Columbia, Canada, to study Microbial Dark Matter (Phase II) - Larsen... ... | reverse complement strand
CGTCTAACAGTTTGTTGTTGCCGACCGGTCCATTGTTCGGAAGATATGGATCACCAGCCGTTGACCAATCTCCCCACTCTCTCGAGGTTTGTAATGTACCGATCCCTTTGGACGGCGATGTTTGCCGTTGGCGCCCTCCTGCCTGTCCTTCGCGCCGATGAAAAGTCCGGCACGGTCAAGAGCGGCCGGGCCGAAGAAATGCGCAAGATCGTTCAGGAATACACCAAGACCTACCAGGAGTTCCTGCGCACGATGCAAAGCGGCGGCACGAATGAAGCTCGCGCCGCGGCGTCGAAGAAGCTGGCGACGGAAACGCCCGCACTCGTGGCCCGTGCACAGAAGCTGGTCGATGCCGACGCCAAGGACGTGGTGGCCCTGGAGGCGTTGACGTTTATCGTGCAGCGCAATCCGCGCGGCGCCGCTTCGGCGATCGACTTGTTGGTTGAGCATCACGCGAAGAACCCGAAGATTCTGCCCGTCATGTCGGCCCTATCCAATGTCGCCGGCAGCGAGAAGTTGTTGAAGGCCGTGCTCGAGCAAAACACCGACGCAAAAGCGAAGGGCATGGCCTGCTACCATCTTGGCAATTCGCTGCACCGCAAAGGCGACAAAGAAGCGGAAGTCTATTTTGCCCGTATCGAGAAGGAGTTCCCGAAAGTCGAATACGGCAAGACCCGCGACGGCAAAGTCGTCACGCTGGGCCAACAGGCGAAGCGCTTTCTCTTCGAAATCCGCAATCTCGCCATCGGCATGACCGCCCCGGACGCAGTGAGCCACGATCTGGCCGGCAAACAAGTGAAGCTAAGCGACTATCGCGGCAAGGTCGTCGTGCTCGACATCTGGGCGACCTGGTGCGGGCCGTGCCGGGCCATGATCCCGCACGAACGCGAAATGGTCGAAAAGCTCAAGGACAAGCCGTTCGCCTTGATCAGCATCAGCGCCGACGACAAGAAGGAAACGCTGGTCAACTTTTTGCAGAAAGAGTCCATGCCCTGGGTGCACTGGTGGGAAGGTCACACGGGCAAAGGCATGCTGAATGACTGGAACGTTCAGTTCTATCCGACGATTTACGTCATCGACGCCAAGGGTGTGATTCGGCACAAGAACATCCGCGGCCCGGCCCTCGAAGAGGCGGTACAGAAGTTGCTGTCTGAAACGAAGTGACAGCCGCAAACCGGATGGAAGACAAGCCGGGAAATAAAAAACCGAGAACCGGGAATGTAAAACTGAATCTGCGGTTTTCGTGGTTATTGATCTGAGGAATGCGAGATTCGCACTGTGTCGTGAAACTGAGCAGCACTTTTATAGGAGCCTGATCCCATGAAACGTATTGTCGTCGCCGTACTGGCGATTGCCTTCGCCGCGTCGGCGATGGCTCAGGATAAACCGAAGGACGAGCCGAAGAAGCCGACGCGCGGCGATCGGTTCAAGACGATCATCCAGGACTGGCAAAAGGCGCAGGAGCCTTTGCGCAAGGAGTTTGTCGAATTGAAGACGGACGAAGAGCGCGAAGCGTTCATCGCCAAGTTGCCGCCCCGGTTTGCGCCGTTCGCGGAGGCAGCGGTCAAGCTGGCCGAGGAAGATCTCAAAGATCCGGCCGCTTTTGAAGCGCTGATGTTTGCCATGATGGCGGCACAAAGCGAAAAAGCCGCCGAGCTCATGGCGGCCTCGCAACAGGAGCATCGGCAGTTTCAAACCATCGTCATGATGCTGGGCGGGCAGGGCGAAAACAATCCTGCGGCTGAGAAGCTTTTGAAACTGACGCACGAAAAAGCAGCCAAGAAGGACTTGCGCGGAGCGGCCGCTTTCAGCCTCGCGCAGATGTATTACAAGAAATCCGAAGCCGCCGGCGCCAAGGAACCCGAGAAGCTGCTCAAGCAGGCGGAGCAAATGGCGGCCTCCGTCGAAAAGGATTTTGCCGACGTCAACACCCCGGACGGCTCGCTGAAAGATTCAGCCGGCAAGTTGCTGTTCGAAATCCGCAATCTCGCGGTGGGCAAGACGGCGCCGGAAGTGGTCAGCGAAGACCTCGAAGGCAAAGAAGCCAAGCTTTCGAACTATCGCGGCAAGGTGGTTGTGCTCGACATCTGGGCGACCTGGTGCGGGCCGTGCCGGGCCATGATCCCGCACGAACGCGAAATGGTCGAAAAGCTCAAGGACAAGCCGTTCGCACTGATCAGCATCAGCGCCGACGAAGAAAAGAAGGACCTGAAGGATTTCCTCGAAAAGGAAAAGATGCCGTGGACTCACTGGTGGGAAGGCCGCAAGCCGAAGGGCATTTTGAAAGACTGGAACGTGCAGTTCTTCCCGACGATCTATGTGATCGATCACAAGGGCGTGATCCGCCACAAGGGTCTGCGCGGCAAGAAGCTGGAAGAAGCAGTCGAAAAGCTCGTGAAGGAAGCCGAGGCCGAGAAGAAGTCGTGATTGACTTGTCGGACTCGGCGATCTTGCAGCTTAATGCGCCAGGTATCGTTCGGCGTCGAGAGCGGCCATGCAGCCGGTTCCGGCAGCGGTGACGGCCTGGCGGTAGTAATCGTCGGCCACGTCACCGGCAGCGAAGACGCCAGGCACGCTAGTGTAGGTGCGTGCCGGCGTCGTCCACTTGATGTAGCCCTTGTCGGTGAGCTCGAGCTGGCCCTGCAAGAAGTCGGTGTTGGGGGTGTGCCCGATGGCGAGGAACACGCCGCCGACGTCGAGGTCCTCGGTCTTGGCGTCCTGAGTGCTCCTGAGCCGGATGCCGGTGACGCCGTCGGCATCGTTGCCGAGCACTTCTTCGAGAACGCGGTGGTACTTGACGGTGATTTTTGGATTGGCCAGCGCGCGTTCCTGCATGATCTTGCTGGCGCGAAACTGGTCGCGGCGCAGGGCCATGTAAACCTGACTTGCGTATTTGGTGAGATAGCTGGCTTCCTCGACGGCCGAGTCGCCGCCTCCGACGACCAGTAGCGGCTTGTTTCGGAATCTGGGCAAAGCGCCGTCGCAGACCGCACACGCCGATACGCCGTTGTTCTTGAAGCGATCTTCCGACGGTAGACCGAGGTAATTGGCGCGGGCTCCGGTGGCAATGATGACGGTCAACGTTTCGATCGTATCGCCGTTGCTGCTAAACAGCTTGAACGGTTTCGACTTGAAATCGACCTTGACGATGTCGTCAGTGACGACGCGTGTGCCAAAGTTCAGTGCCTGCTGCTTCATCAGCGCCATAAGTTCGGGACCGTTGACGCCGTGGCCCGGCTGCGGTTTGTTGGCCTGCACCCAGTAAGGCAGCATGTCTTCGGACTTGAGCGCGCTTTTGAGATAGGCACGCGTATCGCCGGCCGGCGTGCCCGGGTAGTTTTCGACTTCCGTCGTCAGATTAAGTTGCCCCAAGGGCAGCGTGCCTTTGACGGCATTTTCGGGAGTGACGGCGCCCTCGTAGACAAGGGGCTTGAGGGCTGCCCGAGCCGCATAGATGGCGGCGGTCCAACCTGCCGGTCCGGAGCCGATAATAACGACATTTTCTGGCATAATTCATCCGTAATTCTTAAATGGGGACCAATCTTTCTTCACCAATTGTACGGGTTCTGTGTATATTGCATCGAACTGCCGCGGCAACGGCGATCTGAGGACGAATTGTCAACCCATGAAACAGCTGACCGACCTTCGTGAAATCCTTCGTTACGTTCCGCGGTTCCGCGACAAACTATTTGTCATTTCGCTCGACGGCGCCGTCGTCGCTCACGAGAACTTCGGCAACCTGTTGTTGGATATCGCCCTGCTGCGCAGCCTGCGCATCGGCGTGACGCTGGTGCATGGCGCCAGTTTGCAAATCCGGCAACTCGCGGAACAAACCGGCAAAGCGGTGTCGAACGTCGATGGCGCCGGCATCACCGACGCCGTCACGCTCGACCTGGCGATCACGGCGGCCAATCGGATCAGTCATGAAATCCTTGAAGGCCTCGCCGCCAACGATCTGCGTGCGGCCTACTCGAACGCCCTGGTCGCTCACCCCGCAGGCATTCTGAAAGGCGTCGATCAGCAATTCACCGGCCGCGTCGAGCGCATCGACACGGGACTTTTGCAGGCGCTGATTGAGAAAGACATCATCCCCGTCATTCCACCCCTGGGATGCGACGGCGAAGGGCATACGTTTCGGCTCAATTCCGACTCGGTCGCGGTGGAAGTGGCCAAGTCGCTTCGCGCCGTGAAGCTCATTTATCTGGCCTCCGCGCCGGGCATTCGGCTCGGCGACCAGCTTCTGCGACAGCTTGCCCTATCGGAAGCGCAACAGATTCTGAAGACGCAGTTGTCGCAAGTTCATGCCGGCGACGTATCGAAGCTCGAACAGGCAGTCCGGGCGGCGGAACTCGGCGTGCCGCGCGTGCATATCATCGATGGCCGCGAAGAAGAAGGCCTCCTGGCGGAGGTCTTTTCCAACGAAGGCATCGGCACGTTGATTCATGCCAATGAATACCAGTCGATTCGCAAGGCGATGAAAAAAGACGCTCGCGCCATTCATGCCCTGATCCAGGCCGGAGTCGCCAATGACGAATTGATGCGCCGCACTCGCGCGGACATCGAGCGGCAGATCGACGATTTTTACCTGTTTGAGGTCGATCGCAACCCGGCGGCATGCGCGGCGCTGCATCAATACAATGCGGAAAAAACAGCCGAGGTTGCCTGTGTTTTTGTCGATCCCCGATTCGAAAACCAGGGCATTGGCCTGAAGCTGGTTCAATTTGCGGAGAACCAGGCGCGGCTGCTCGGTTTCGACGCGCTCATCGCTCTCTCGACGCAAGCGGTGAACTATTTCGTGCAAAAATGCGGATTCCAGCTCGGCCGGCCGGAAGATCTGCCGCCGACCCGGCGCGAGCAATACGACCGGAGCGGGCGCAAGTCCCAGGTTCTCATAAAGAGGCTATCATGACCGGAACTCCGGTCTGTCGCTTTACTTCGGCAGGCGTATGACTTAAGTTTGCTTAACGGATTCATCCTTTTCCATTCTGGCGCTTATGGTTCCGACAAACGCCATTGAGCTTGCGGAGGCGCTCCGGCAGTCGGACCTGTTGTCCCGGCAACAACTTGCGCAAATTGCACCTCTCATCTCGCAAGTAGCCGATCCGCAGGAACTCGCGTTTGCCCTGGTCCAGCGCGGCTGGCTGACTTCCTACCAGGCGGAGCAGTCGCTCGCCGGCAAGGCGAGCGAACTGGTCATTGGCGGTTGTACGCTGCTCGAACCGATCGGCAGCGGCGGCATGGGGCTGGTGCTGAAGGGGATACAAAAAAGGCTCAATCGCACCGTGGCGGTGAAGCTCATCCGACCCGACGTGGTGAGCAAAAACGTCGGTGCGATACGGCGGTTTCGCCGCGAGGCGATGGCGGTCGCACAGCTTTCGCATCCGAACATCGTCATCATTTACGATGCCGACGAAGTCGGCGAGATCAATTATCTGGTGATGGAATACGTCGATGGGCCCGATTTGGGCCGCTTGGTTGGCGAAACCGGTCCGTTGCCGGTGACGATGGCCGCCGAGTTCATTCGTCAGGCCGCGCTGGGACTGCAGCATGCGTACGAGGCCGGCCTGGTGCATCGCGACATCAAACCGTCGAATTTGCTCGTGGCGCGGCGCGACTCGATCCGCAAGCCGGCGAAAGAGAGCGCCGGTCCGAACTCAGGCTGGCATTTATGGTGGGACTCCGTCGCTCAAGGCATCGTCAAGATACTGGACATGGGCTTGGCGCGCAGTGAGGCAGAGATCGAAAGCCAGACATCGCTGACGCGCGAAGGCGCCATGCTGGGCACGCCGGATTTTGTGGCGCCGGAGCAGGCGCGGGACGCCAGCTCGGCCGACATCCGTGCCGACATCTACAGCCTCGGGTGCACTTTTTATTTTCTGTTGACAGGCCGGCCGCCGTTTCCCGAAGGCACGGCCATCGAAAAGCTGGTCAAGCACCAAATTGAACAACCGGCGCCCATCGAGCAATTGCGGCCGGATGTTCCAGCCAGCGTCGCGGGCGTCATGCGAAAAATGATGGCGAAGGACGCATCGCGTCGTTATCAGCAACCGACGGAATTGGCGGACGCGCTCGCTGAGGTTTTGACGCTTCCCGCATTGCACGGACTGGGGCCGGCCGTTACAGTCGGTGCGCTCACGCCGACACCGACGCCATCGCCGCCGACGCCGCCAACGTTTCCGCGCGCGCCCAACCTGGGCGATCCATATTCGATTTTGCAGCCGAGCGCCAACCTGCCGCCGGCGACGCCTTCGAGTCACGGCAGCACGCTGACCGAGCAGCCGGTGGCTGTGGTCACCGCGCATTCGCTGCAGCAGGCGACCACCGACACCACCGTCGAGGACGTGTCGCCGGTGGAAGCGCGCAAGATCGCCGTGCTGCGAGCACATAGCGGTCCGGTGATGGCGCTGGCGTTTGCTCCGGACTGCAGATCATTGGCCACGGGCGGGCTCGACCGTTCGCTGCGCGTCTGGTACCTGAGCCAGCCGCCGCGAGAACAAGCGCTCTTACAAGAACCGTTGCTGGGCGATTTACAGCGGCTGGCATTTTCCCCGAATGGACAAACCATTGTTACGGGGGCGGCTTCGTTCGACGACCGAATGTGGTGCTGGCACTGGCGAAAGCCGCTGCGGCAAGATCGTTTCACCTTCGATGGCGCCCCGTCTTATTCCGACTCCGTCGCTTTTTCTCCGGACGGTGCGGTGGTGGCGTCGGCGGTGGGCGAGTCGGTCTGGTGCTGGACGATGACCGAAGATGCTCCCCGCAAAAAGACCGTTATTCGCACCGAAGGCGCCGACGTGCGTATGGTCGCCTTTCGGCCCGAACACTCCAACATCGTGACGGGACACGCCGACGGCGCCGTGCAAATCTGGAAGGCCGGCTGGCTCGGCTCGAGGCCGATTGCGAACCTCGACGGACACAGCGACTGCATCACTTGCCTGGCGTTTTCCTCGGACAGCGCCTTGCTCGCCTCGGCGGCCAAGGACCACACCGTCCGCATCTGGGACGGGGCTGGCGCCTCGAAAAAAGCCAAGGCAATCATTCCGGAAATCCGCGGCATCGTCCGGCAAATGCTCTTCCTGCCCGATTCGCAATACCTGTTGACCATTAGCGATGCCGGCCAGGCCGTCGTTTGGACCTGGATCGACGGCGGCCGCGTTTGCGAATGGAAATTGAGCCAGAGCATTATCTGCAGCCTGGCATTGTCGAATGATGGAGGCACCGTCGCGGCCGGCAGCTCCGATGGAACCGTCACGCTTTACGATCTGGCTGCAGAATAGGCCAAATCCCGGCCTATTCCGTTCGAATTACCATCGGCCTTTCACCGCCTCGAAATCGCCACAAAAAAAATGTGAAAGCGCCAATCGCGTTCGAGACTCTATCCTGTACGGGATATTCTCGACTTCTACGGGCGAGGTTCTGCCATGTCGATCGCCGTTTTAGGAAACGTCATGAACCGGATTCGGCGAATGGCTTCGCGCCCGATCCTGGCGGACCAAAGCGATCACGAACTCTTGTCGCGCTTTCTTCGCGATCATGAAGACGAGGCGTTTGCGGCACTGGTTCGCCGGCATGGGCCCATGATCATGGGCGCCTGCTTGCGCGTGCTCAGCCACCGGCAAGATGCGGAAGATGCATTTCAAGCCACGTTTCTGATGCTGGTCCGAAAAGGACACACGATCCGGCAAGGCGATGCACTGGCGAGCTGGTTGCACCGCGTGGCGTTTCGCATCTGCTTACGCGCTCGCGCTAACGCGAGCCGAACGGCTGCCACCGGCGTGGTCGGCGATATTCCAGTGGAGGGCGATCCCGGCGTCGATGCGGCCTGGCGCGAAATTCGCCCGGTCCTGGACCTCGAACTGCAGCGCCTGCCGGCAAAGTACCGTACGCCGATGACGCTCTGCTACCTCGAAGGGAAAACCTACGAAGAAGCCGCGCTGCTCCTCGGATGTCCGAAAGGAACCGTTGCGATTCGTTTATTGCGCGGCCGGCAAATGCTCAAAAACCGCTTGTTGCGCCGAGGGCTGCTCCTGTCCGCTGGACTGTTTGCGGCCCACACCGCGCTCTCGCAGGCGCAAGCCGCCCTGCCGCCTGCGTTGGTCAATGCTACGGCAGGAGCCGCCGTCAGCCTGGCGCAAGGCGGCGCCGCGAACATGGCCATTTCTGCCGGCGCCGCGGCCTTGCTTGAATCGGCGAGCCGTTCGTTGTGGTTGCAAAAGGCGAAGATCGTCCTGGCGCTCTGCGTCGGAATCTGCGGCATTGGCGCCGGAATCGGAACGATGGTTCCCTCGATCTCCACCAGCGGCACGCTTTCGGTTCGTGCCGAAACAATCCAGAAAACTCAGCCGCCGGCCGCATTGGCGAAGAATACCGAATCATCCCGCCTTGCGACAAGCGACGGAAAAATCGCCTCGGCCGCGGCGCCCGTCCATCCGAAGCAACTGAATCCGTTTTGTAATGAAATTGAAGGCACGGCTTACTTCGTCCGCAAAGGCCGTCCCCGATCCGACAATTCGGTGACCGTCATCGTCTTCCATTCGCATCACCCCGCTTCCGGGCTGGCGGTTCGCAATCAACTCGGGGAGGACGAGCGGATTTTGCCGAAGTCTTCCTGCCAACCTTCCACGAAGGTCACTGTGACAAAAGTCGCGAAATATCGGTTAATCATTCTGACCGAAAAAACCAAGGTCTCGGGAAACAGCAGAGTGATCGTCCTGGCGCCGGTTTCGCTGATCGAGATTATCGGCGAAAACGAAGAAATCCGCATTCAATAGCAGCGACCGATCCATTTCACCGCCTGTCTACCGGAACATCGTCAATTCACGGCGGGGATAGTCATACACTGTATTCAATGAAATTATCCCGGTTAATCGCGATTCCCAACTGCGGTTGAGTGCTTGGGATGGACCGAGTATGAGCACGTTGTCACACTTCGACGAACGCGGCGCGAGCCGGATGGTGGACGTTGGCGCCAAGCCGGAGAGCCAACGCCTGGCGCGGGCCAGCGCCCGCGTGCATATGCAGCCGGCGACGGCCCAATTGATTCGAGACAAGTCGCTCGCCAAGGGAGACGTTTGCGAAGTTGCACGGTTGGCCGGCATCATGGCGGCAAAAAAAACCAGCGACCTCATTCCCCTGTGCCATCCGTTGCCGCTAACGGCGGTTAACATCGATTTTGTATTTGAAGGCAGCGACCGCCTCTTGATCAATGCCAAGGTCGAAACGTTTGCCCGAACCGGCGTCGAAATGGAAGCGCTGGCCGCGGTCAGCGTCGCCGCCCTGACGGTCTATGACATGTGCAAATCGGTGGATCGCGGCATGACCATTGAGTCGATCCAGCTCGAAGAAAAAAGCGGAGGAAAAAGCGGAACGTACGTCCGCGGTTAATCGACCCGCTGGCGGTCGATTGACGTGCAAAGGTGAGTTACATAAGGTTCAACTGGAATTGAAATTTCAGAATCGGACTCGGTCCGAGCAAGGAGCCGGAACGATGACTGCCCTGGCCTCGGCATTGAAGACGGCGGCACGGAACGCAACAATGCCATCCGCGCTGATGGAGGCCGACTTGGCCGAAGTCGAACGGATTCTGGTCCGCACGGTTACGGCTCGCCGCGGGCATGTCGCCAAGCTTGTCAACCACGTCGAACGCTATCGGGGCAAGCGCCTGCGTCCGATCTTGCTCCTGCTGACGGCTCGCGCCTGCGGGCAAGTATCCCGGGCGCACCATATCCTGGCGGCAGTCGTTGAAATGATCCATACCGCCACGCTGGTGCATGATGATGTACTGGACGAAGCCCAGCTTCGCCGGCATGTACCGACGATCAACGCCCACTGGGGCAATAAGGCCAGTATCCTTTTAGGCGACATGTTGTTTTCTCAAGCCTTTCATCTGGCGAGCACGGTCGGCGACGCGCACGCTTGCGAAATTATCGGACGCGCCACCGACCGGGTCTGCGAAGGCGAATTGCACCAGATCATGGAACGCGGCAATCTCGATCTCAGCGAATCGGAGTACCTGGACATTATTGACGGCAAAACCGCCGAGTTGACCGCATGCTGCTGCCGGCTTGGAGCGCTTTATGCCGGCGCCGATGAACTGGTCGTCGAGCAGATGTCGGACTTCGGCCGCTGCCTGGGGACGGCGTTCCAGATTGCCGACGATTTGCTGGACCTGACCGGCCGCGAAGATGCGACTGGAAAGACGCTGGGGACCGACTTGCATCAGCAGAAACTGACGTTGCCGATCATCCACATGCTCCAGCGTCTTCCGGCCGAGAAGGCCGCACAGGCTCGGCGGCTGCTGGCCGAGCCACCGATGACGCGGGAGTCGTGGTGGCCTCTTCTCCAGGAGACCGGGGCCGTTCAATACGCCCGGCACTGTGCCGACGAGCACGCAGCGAAAGCGAGGCATGCGCTCCGCTGCATCCCGGCCTCGGACGCACGCGACGTTCTCGAAAGCCTGACGGATTGGAGCATCCGCCGCGAGAAGTAAAAGGTTAATCGATCCAGCCGATCAAGCGGCGAAATTCCGGGGACTCGAGCGACGGCACCACTGCGTCCGCTTCGTGCAAATCGTCGCGATCCGTATGTTGATGCGGCACCACGATACAGCGCGCCCCGGCAGCTTTCGCTGCCCGCAAGCCGTTCGGGCTATCCTCCAACACGATCATCTCGGGACTGGATACGCCAAAGCGCTTCGCGGCCAGGAGATAAACGTCCGGGTGCGGTTTGCCGTTCGATACATCGTCACTCGTGAGCACGAATCGAAATCGATCCAGCAGACCATGCGGACCGAAGACGTGATTCACGAACGGCCGGCCCGACGAGGTGACGATTGCCAGTGGAACGTCGCGCCTTTGCAACCAGTCCAGAAGTGCCGGGACGCCAGGCATTAACGGCGCCCTGCCATCACCCAAGAGAGTAAGAAATGTCTCCTTGCATTCCTCGGCCAGCTCCGGAACGGATTCGCACAAACCGAAACGCTCGCGCATGCGGGGCAACGACTGTGCCGCGGGCACGCCCATCATCGAATGCATGAACGACGGGTCGAACCGAATTTTTCGCCGTTCGAGAACCGCGCGCATCGTCTCGCGAAACAACGGCTCGGTGTCGATCAGCAATCCATCGAGGTCAAAGGCAACGGCTCGAAAACGCCAAGGGACTTGTGGTTCGGGCATGAGTCGGACTGAAACAACCAATGGAAAGAAACAAACCTTTTACATCCAACATTCAACGTCCAGCCAGGTCGAAGGCAAGTGCTCGTGCTCAAGCAGTCTGGCAATCCGGCGGCTTCTCGGCAATCGGAGCGGTTCACTCCGGAGAACGATCTTCCTCGTAAACATCGGGCAATGGATTCTGCACGACCGGCGCCACCGGCACGTCGGCATCGCTGTCATCGTCCTTGGACTTGTTGAGCAGTTTCGCCAGTTCGTCGGCTTCAATCCGCTGCGTCTGCTCGGAGGGCGAGACCGGCGGCTCGCCGGGGCCGAACAAGACCTGGTACTTCAGGCTGGCAATGTGCAATTGATCGTTGGGAAGCAATGCGGCACGTCGAATCCGCTGACCATTGACCCGCGTGCCGTTCGTGCTGCCCAGGTCGCGCACCAGCAGCAGGCCATCGGTTTTGACAATGACACAATGCAGCTTCGACACGCTTTTGTGATCGAGGCTGACGTCGCAGTCTTCTTTTCGGCCGACAAGCACGAGATCTTTCGTAATCTCGATTGCCGGCCCGCCGTCCAGAGGCACCAGTTTCGCGCGCATACGCTGCCCTAGTCGGTCAATGCGATCATCTTATCAGAAGGAAACGTCGGCGCGAATCAAAGTGGATTTTGCCCGGAAAGCCCTTCATCCGGAAGAACCGCTGCAGGTCCCCCTTGCTCCCAGCCGCCGGCGTTTCCTACAATATGCATTCGCATTTACGGTTATGTGCAGGTGAGGTCATGAAGAAAGACATTCATCCCAACTATCGGCCCGTCGTGTTCATGGACGCGTCGGCCAACTTCTCGTTTTTGACGCGCTCGACCGTCAAGACGAACGAAACCATCAAATGGTCGGACGGCAAAGAGTATCCGCTGGTAAAGTTGGATATTTCCAGTGCGTCGCACCCGTTCTTTACCGGAAAGATGAAGTTCCTCGACACGACCGGCCGCGTCGAGAAGTTCCAGAAGAAGTACAACTGGGACAAGCGGCAGAAGAAAGAAAAGTAGCTGCATTTCGATTCACTGAGAACCCTGCACGAACGGGTTGCATCCCTTCGTGCAGGGTTCTTCTAATTCCGCATCACGAACTTCGGCTTTCACGTTTTGGGTGATTTATGTGGGCTTCGCTCGATCAACATCTCGCCCGCTATCGGGACCTGGAAAACCAGATGGCCGATCCGACGGTCATCTCCGACCAGGTCCGCTTCACGCGCGCCGCCAAGGAGCACGGCAAGCTGGCGCGAATCGTGAAACCGTACGAAACGTATCAACAACTGGAGAACCAGGTAGCCGAAGCCGCCGCGCTACTGGAGGCGGAAACGGATCCGGAGATGCGCACGTACGCCGAGGAAGAATACAAGTCACTCGTGGCCCGGCGCGATTCGCTCAAACGACTTCTCGAGGACATGCTGCTCGAAAGCAGCGAGGGAGATTACGACAGCATCATCGTCGAGATCCGCGCCGGCACGGGCGGCGACGAGGCGGCGCTGTTCGCGGGCGATTTGTACGGCATGTATTCGCGCTATGCTCGCGATCAGGGCTGGCAGGTCGAGGATATTCAGTACAGCCCCGGCGAAGCCGGCGGATTCAAAGAAATCGTTTTCAGCGTAGCCGGACCGGGCGCGTATCAATCGCTGCGCTTCGAGAGCGGCGGCCACCGAGTCCAGCGCGTGCCCAAGACCGAAACGCAGGGCCGCATTCATACGTCAGCCGCCACCGTCGCGATTCTGCCGGAACCGGACGAAGTGCAGATCGACATCAAGGATGCCGACATCAAGTGGGAGCGCATGCGAGCCGGCGGCGCCGGCGGCCAGCATGTGAACAAAACGGAATCGGCCGTGCGCATCTGGTACAAGCAAGGTACGTCGGAAGAACTGGAAGTGAAATGCCAGGACGAGCGCAGCCAGCACAAGAACTTTGAACGCGCCATGCGCATCTTGCGAAGCCGCCTGCTCGAACGCCGGGAGCAGCAGGCGCACCGCCAGCGAGCCGAACATCGCCGCACGCTCATCGGCTCCGGCGACCGCAACGAACGCATCCGCACCTACAACTTCCCGCAAAACCGCGTTACCGACCACCGCATCAACCTGACGCTATACAACCTGGACTTTATCATCGCCGGCCGGCTCGATGAACTAATCACCGCGCTCAAGCAGTTCGACAAGCAGCAGCGATTGGGCCAGAACGCGTGAGCAGTCCGGGCGACGTGCTTGCTCGCCGTAATTGGCAACGAAACGAGAAATACGCTCAGTTTTTCTTCCTGGCGAGCTGCATCGCGACGAGCCCCAGCCAGGGGCCGGGCGCCAGTAGCCAGATGGTTTTCGTGCCGAGCGCCGGCCACTGCCAGGCGACGAGTTGAATCGCGGCCACGGTGATGAAAAAGCCGATGCCGTTTTGCACCGCGAGTGCCGCCCCGACCGCCGGCCGCGGGCAAGCCGCCGCCGACAGCGCGGAAAACTGCGGCGAGTCGGCCACCACGGCGACGCCCCAGATCAGCAAACAGACAAATCGCAACAGCGGCGGCGCGAAATCCAAAAGCGGGAAAAGCACGCACAGCGATCCGGAAACGATCAGCGCGCATTGGGCGACGGATCGGCTGCCAAATCGATGCGTGAGCAAGCCGCCCCCGATGCAGCCAACCGCTCCGGCCGCGATCACGGCAAACGCCGCAATTGGATAACGCAAGCCCGGCGACGCGGTTTTGACCAATTCCGGTACGAGGTACCAGAACGCATACAGTTCCCACATGTGTCCGAAATAGCCCAGCGCCGGCGAACGAAACTGCGGCAACCGAAATACGCTCAGCACCGCGCCCCACTGTGGCGGAAGTCGCGGCGGCTTTGACGGCCCATCGCCCAGTAACAGGATCATGGCCCCGCCGGCAAGTGCCAGGATGGACGATGTCAGGACGACATACTGCCATTGCCAGCTTTGTCCCAGCGCGCGAACCAGGTGCGGCGACGCCGTTCCCAGCGTCAACGCCCCCACCAACCAGCCCAGCGCCGATCCGGCCCGCTGCGGTTCCCAGGTGACGACGAGTTTCATGCCCAACGGATAGATGCCGGCGAGCGAAATGCCGGTCAGCAATCGAAGGAACACGGCGCTTGCCAGATCCCGCGTCGCGAAAGCAAATGCCGCGTTCGCAATCGCTCCCGCCAGCGCCGAAACGGCAAAAACCCGGCTCGCTGGAAATGCATCGGCCAGGCCTGAAATGGCGATGGCCAACGTACCGGCGATGAACCCCAATTGCACCGACGTGAGCAATGAGCCGCGGGCGGCAGCGCTCCAGTTCAACTGATCGGCCAGATCGACCGCGGCACTGTTGCCGGTAAACCAGAGCGAGGTGCCGAACAACTGGGCCAGCACGATCACAGCAAGCGGTCGCGACATGGAAAAAGCAAAAGAAGGTCACGAACAAAAAGCGCTCAGTCTGGGTTCGTCAGTCCTTGAGAAGAGAGTCTACCAAGCCAAAGAGTTTCTGTTCGTGGATGTTTCGCCCTTGAATGACGCCCTTGCTGTCGATCACGTAAAGCGAATTGCCGTCGTTGCGCCAGTCGCTACTGATTTTGCGGCCGTTGTCGTGCCATGATCGCCAGGTGATCTTCGCCGAGTCGAGATATTCTTTAGCAAATTTGACGTTTTCATTGCTGACGCCGAGGACGACCATCGACTTCCCGGCGTGCTTGGTCAGGAGTTGTTGGACTTCGGAGAATGACTGCCCGTGTTTCGGGTGTTTACTGTTCCAGAACAAAAGAACAACGACTTTCCCGCGATAGTCCTTCAATTTGAACGGCTGGCCGTCGAGGTCGTCGCCGGAGATGTCCGGCGCTTGCTTGCCGACCGAGAGGTTCTGCAGTTCGTACTGGATGTCGCGCGCCTTGCGTATATAGGAACCGCGATCGATCAGGCCGAATTTGTTGATCAGATCGGTGACTTTTTGCTCCGCTTCCTTGTTCAGTTTCGCCGCATCCTCGCGTTTCTCGGCCAGTTCGGCCCGAGCCTGGAGGATCTCCGCCCAGGCCAAAAGGGCCGCCGCCTGGTTTTCGGCCCATTTGCTTTTCTCGGCCGCCGGCTTCACGAGCTTCTCGACATGGGCGACTTCCGGTTTCAGGCTCGACAAAATCGGCACCAGGAGCGGCGAGTGCAGGAAATTCTTGAGCAGCATGTCCATCGCCTTGCCGGTGTTCGGGCTGTTGAGGTCGTGCTTCAAGATCCAGCCGAGCGCCTGGGCCCCGACTTGCGTTTTCGGCGACTTTTCGGCAATCGCGTAAATCTTGTCCGAATATTCCTTGGCCAGCTTTGCCTGGGCGCCCCGGATGACTTCTTTTTCCTCGGCCGTTTTCGCCGTTCGCAGACCGTCCAGATAAGGATTGTTTGCCTGGCGGTGGTCCTCGATCAATTTCTCCAGTTGATCGCCGAGGGTCTTTCCCTTCGGAGTTTGGGCAAAAGCAATCGGTACGATCGCCAAACAAAAGCCCAGACAGACAATAGACGAACGAAGCATAGCGCTTTCTCGATGAATGGAAGAGTCAGATCAGGCTATCATCATTCCGGTCGTGCTGCAAGTTGGACGAAACCGACGGCCCGTTGGTTCAAGGAAATAGCGCCTGCTCGAAAGGTCAACGGGCGCCTCTTTCGTGGAGATCTTGCTTTGGCGGCCGCTGCGGCTCGGATATCATGCCTCCGCATGGGGCAGGCCGTTCCAACCAACGACAGTACATCCATCGCCAAAGTCGTGCTGGCGAGTTTTATCGGCACCGCAATCGAATGGTACGATTTCTTCCTGTATGGCACCGCGGCCGCGCTCGTGTTTGGCAAGCTCTTTTTCCCGACGCTCGATGCGAATGCCGGGTTGCTGGCATCGTTTTCGACTTATGCCGTCGGGTTCTTTGCTCGGCCGCTGGGCGGGATCGTGTTCGGTCACTTCGGCGACCGCGTGGGCCGCAAGTCCACACTGGTCGCCTCGCTGGTCATGATGGGAGCGGCAACGTTTCTGATCGGCCTTTTGCCGACGTATTCCGCCATCGGCATCTGGGCGCCGATATTGCTCGTTGGCCTTCGCTTTGTCCAAGGTTTTGGCGTCGGCGGTGAATGGGGCGGCGCCGTGCTGCTGGCCGTCGAACATGCGTACCAGGGCAAGCGCGGCTTCTTTTCGAGTTGGGTGCAAGTCGGCGTACCCGTCGGGCAACTGCTGGCGGTCGGCGTTTTTGCGCTCGTCTCCCGGCTGCCCGAATCCTCGCTGCTGGCCTGGGGTTGGCGGCTGCCCTTTCTCGCCGGCATCGTGCTTCTGCTGATCGGCCTCTTCATCCGTCTACAAATCCTCGAAAGCCCGCTCTTCCGGCGAGTCATTGCTACAACTCCGGCGCAGCGTTTGCCGGTGCTCGAGGTCTTGCGCACGCACCCTCGGAATGTGCTTCTTTCGATGGGCGCGCGGATGGCCGAAAACGTTTCGTTCTACGTCCTCAGCGTGTTCGTGCTGAGCTATGCAACCGATCCGAAGACATTGAACCTTCCCCGGCAGACCATTCTATATGGCGTCCTGGTCGCTTCCGCTTGTCAGCTTTTGACGTTGCCGCTGTTCGGTTGGCTGTCCGATCGCTGGGGCCGGCGGCCGATTTACATGCTCGGTGCGATCGGCATGGGTCTATTTGCGTTCCCGTTTTTCTGGATGATCGACACGCGGCAAATTCCGATCATCTGGCTGGCGCTCGCCATCGGGCTGGGCGTCTTCCATGCCGCCATGTACGGCCCGCAGGCGGCGTTCTTCTCCGAACTGTTCGGCACCCGCGTGCGCTACAGCGGCGCATCGCTCGGCTATCAACTCGCATCGCCCTTCGCCGGCGGCCTGGCGCCTTTGATCGCCACGGTGCTATTGCGACAAACCGATGGCCGACCATGGCCGGTGGCAGTGTATGTTGTGGCCATGGTGCTGGTCACACTGACATCCGTGTGGTTCGCGGCGGAGACAGCACGACGTGAATTGCAGTGATGCATCGAGACACTGGACCAACCCGCTTTCCACACATAATCTCAACTTCGGATACTCGAACGCACTGCTCCCGATCGGCCAGGCGTGAGCCATCTGGCCGGTTTTGCATGGCTCCGTTCGGTGCGGAATCGCCGATTCAATTCGTTTGCCCAATGGCCCAGGTCGCCGCCTTGCCGCGACGAACCGTTGCAGCGCGCTTGAAAAAAATCGGTGTTTTCATTGCTCCGTGACATTTACGCCCGTCGGGCATGAGCCATCCGCCGGGAAGTTAACGGCTCCCTTGTGTTTCGATGTCAGATTTGTTCCAGGGTCGTGCCGCCGGGCACGCCCGCACAGCGCGTCATTCGCGAAACGCGCGCCAAGATGTACCCATTTCGCAAAGACGTTCATGTCTTTCGGCAACTCCAACCCGATGGCAAAGTGAAAGAGGTTCGGCGCTCCGACCCTGGAGGCGTCGGGTGGGAGATTGTCCAGGAACTGTTGGTTTGTCCTCAGTGCGGTTTCCGACCGCGTGAGTCGTAAGTCGTGCGCGCCCTCGACTGCATTGTCGAGGGCGCTACTTCGTTCGCAGCCGCAGCGAATTTCCGACCACCGACAGCGAGGACAAACTCATCGCGGCGCCGGCCCAGATCGGCGTAATAATGCCCAGCGCGGCCGCGGGCACGCAAAGCAGGTTGTAAACAAAGGCCAGCGCCAGGTTTTGCCGGATCGTCGCGCGAACATGCCGGCTAAGTCGCCGGGCTCGCGCGACGGCGCGCAGATCGGGTCGGACCAAGGTGACGCCGGCGCTTTCGATGGCGACATCGGCCCCGGTTCCCAGCGCGATGCCGATGTCAGCACTGGCGAGAGCGGGTGCATCGTTGACGCCGTCGCCCGCGAAGACGACGCGCCGCCCCTGCGATTGCAGGCGCTTGATCTCATCCGCCTTTCCAGCGGGACGGACGTCGGCGACGACTTCCTCGATCCCGAGCCGCTTGGCCACCGCGTTGGCCGTCGTTCGGTTGTCGCCCGTAAGCATGACCAGACGCAGACCGTCGCCGCGAAGTTGCTTCACCGCTTCGGCCGTGGTGCTGCGTATCGGATCCTCAACCGCAACCCAGCCCGAGTAGCGGCCATCGACCACGGCAAACAACACCGTACGGCCTTGCGACCGCTCGGCCTCGACCTCGGCGGTATCGATCTCCATCGTCCCGGCCGGCAGAATTTCGCGCGTGCCCAGCTCGACCTGCTTGCCATCGACGGTTCCGCGTACGCCGACGCCTGCGGTCGATTGAAAATTCGCCGCTTCACTGAGCTTGAGCCGGCGCTCGCCGGCAGCGGCCAGAATGGCGGCCGCCAGGGGGTGCTCGCTGCCGCGTTCGAGACTGGCTGCCAGATGCAGCAGTTCCGATTCGGTCAATCCGACGACCGCTCGAATCCGGGCAACGTGCGGCTTACCCTCCGTCAACGTGCCGGTCTTGTCCAGAACAAGCGTGTCGGCTTTGGCCAACGTTTCGAGCGCCTCGGCATCCCGGATGAGGACGCCGCTTTCGGCCCCGCGTCCGACGCCGACCATGATCGCCAGTGGCGTGGCCAGCCCCAGCGCACATGGACAGGCGATAATCAACACCGCGACCGCGTTGAGCAGACCATGTGCGAGCGCCGCCGGCGTTCCCGAAACGGCCCAGCCGATGAACGTCACGACGCTGGCCAACGCGACGAGCGGAACAAAGTACGCCGACACTCGATCCACCAAACGCTGGATCGGCGCCCGGCTTCGCTGAGCCGCAGAAACGAGCCGCACGATCCCGGCCAACAACGTCTGTTCGCCGACGCGCTTTGCCTCGACCAGCAGCGTGCCGGAGCCGTTCAACGTGCCGCCGGTGACTTCATCGCCGGAAGTCTTTTCGACAGGCAGCGGCTCCCCGGTCAGCAGCGACTCATCGACGGCGCTGTGACCATCGCGAACGATGCCGTCGACCGGGACTTTTTCGCCGGGTCGAATTCGCACCGAGTCGCCGACTTGGATCAGTTCGACCGGCAAGTCCTGCTCGCGGCCATCGGGTAATACGATTCGGGCAGTTTTGGGCGCAAGTCCCAGAAGTTTGCGGATCGCGTCGCCGGTCTTTCGCCGGGCGCGAAGTTCCAGCACCTGGCCAAGCATGACCAGCAAAGTGACGACGACGGCAGTCTCAAAATAGGCTTCGACGCCATGATCCGACCTGAACCCGGCGGGGAACCAGCTCGGCGCCATTGTCGCCGCGATGCTGTAAATGAATGCCGCCCCGACGCCAAGCCCGATCAACGTGAACATGTTTGGGCTGAGATTTCCAAACGATTGGACCATGCGAACGAAGAGCGGCCAGCCGGTCCAAAGTACAACCGGGATCGACAACACCATCTGAACGACGAGATTCCAGCGCATGGGCAGGACATGCATCAACGGTTTGCCCGGGAGCATGT
>Ga0073934_10005458_pt1 | contig 19633 bp, 14 predicted proteins | sample LarsenN4metaG_FD_76834 | JGI IMG/M metagenome (GOLD analysis project Ga0073934, IMG submission 76834) | Hot spring sediment bacterial and archeal communities from British Columbia, Canada, to study Microbial Dark Matter (Phase II) - Larsen... ... | reverse complement strand
TGGTCCCCATTGCCCCGACCGCTGCACAATATAAGATCTTGATGAAAGAATTTACCCGCAAGATTACCGCCAATATCCGGAGCAAACGGAGTCTGGCCCGCACGACCGAGGCATTACGGCTTGTCTATTACGAGATTGCCGGGCGAATCCTTGAAGAAAAGCGACAGGTTATTCCTTGTTATGCTGGTATTTCCAACATGCATCTGAACTATGATGGCGGGGTATGGCCTTGTTGTGTTCTTGGCTACGATAAAGAGTTTGGAAATCTAAGGGATTTTCAATATGATTTTCAACGTGTATGGTATTCGGCTAAAGCAGAAGAAATCCGGAAATTTATTAAAAAAGGTGGCTGTGCGTGCCCGCTGGCAAATCAAGCGTACTCCAATATCCTCATCCATACTCGAAGTTTGCTCAAGGCCGCGTGGCATCTGATGAAGTTTCGTTGAAAAAGTAATACTCAAATTTTGCTCATATTCTGTTTGCGGAGAAGCAATAATAACCGGATTGATTGAGGCAATATCTGAATGATAAAATCCTATCTGCCTGAAATGTCAGTTGATATCATTGCAAATAGGCTGCGCAGTGAGGTGTTGCAGTTATCAACGGACAACGAAACGGATATAGTGAATCATGCAACTGTGCAGCTAACGTCAGCCGCTCTCCCGGAATCTGTTACTAGGCTGCAGATTTTCGTGAACAGGGCATGCCGGTGGATATGCCGTGTCCTGGGCAGGTGTTGCCGGTGAGAGTTCTTATTACTACTGTAAAGGTACCGTTTGTATCAGGCGGCGCGGAAGTCCTCGCGTCCCAGCTGCGGCACAATCTGATAGTTGCCGGCCATGAAGCCGAGCTTGTCGAAATCCCGTTCAAATGGTATCCGCCGGAGTGCATTCTTGACCAGATGCTTGCCTGCCGTCTCCTGGATTTGAGTGAAAGCTGTTACGTCGGTGTCGACCGGGTTATCGGCCTGAAATTTCCCGCCTACCTTATCCCCCATCCGAACAAGGTTCTCTGGATACTTCACCAGCACCGCCAGGCCTACGACCTTTGGGCGGCGGGCGATCTGTATCAGCAGCCGAACGGTTCTCTGGTAAGAGATGCAATTGTTCAGGCTGATCGAAAATTGTTGGCCGATGCAAGGTCGATCTTTACCATTGCTGAAAACGTATCGCAGCGGCTGCAAAAATACTGCGGCATTTCATCGACGCCGCTCTATAACCCCCCTTTGGGGGCAGAGCATTATTTTTGCGGAGCCGACCGGGGTTACCTCTTCTTCCCCAGCCGTCTGAACCCAGGGTCCAAGCGGCAAGGGCTTGTACTGGAGGCGCTTGCCCGGACGAAAGAGCCGGTGCGCATCCTTTTTGCCGGAGCTCCTGAAGTCCCCGCCATGGCTGCTGAGCTACAGCATTTGGCAGAATCGCTTGGCGTCAAAAATAGAGTTGAATGGCTTGGCAATGTACCCGAAGAGGAAAAGCGAAATCTGTATGCCCATGCTAGGGGGGTTGTCTTTACCCCTTATGACGAGGATTATGGCTATGTTACCTTAGAGGCAATGCTTGCGGCAAAGCCGGTAGTGACCTGCTCAGATTCCGGAGGGTCGCTTGAATTTGTGCGCCAGCGCGAGACCGGACTGATTGCTGCGCCGGAGCCCGTAAAACTGGCGGAAGCACTGGATGAACTGTGGCAATCGCCTTCACAGGCCCGTATCTGGGGAGAGGCGGGGCGGGAACGCTACGACAGCCTAAACATCAACTGGAATAATGTGATAGACAAGTTGCTGGCATAATGTAATACGGCTGAAAATTATTATGACTGGCTTAATTGGGGGGGGGAGGTACAGAGACTATGTTAGACTGGTTAAAAAATATTTCGATACGGCGAAGCAGTAAAAATGCCTATTACTGCAAAGCTCTCTCTGGCCTTTCCAGCTACAACATTTGCATTAATTGCGATTTGACGGTTTCGTGCAACTGTCAGGACTATGATGGGGCTGGGCAAATAGGAGATTTGAATGTTGAAGATTTCGAGGAGATCTTTCGTGGTGAGAGAGCGCAAACATTGCGGCAGAAACTGGCTAATGGTGAACTGCCGCTTTCCACTTGTCAATATTGTGCTGAACTCGGGACTGCGAGTGTAAAAGAGGCGCGCAATTATTTAAAACAATTTGATCTTCCTCGTAAAGGGATAATGGTTGAAAATACAATTCTTTGCAATCTTAAGTGTCTTTACTGCTCGAGGGGGAAGACGGTTGAAATTCGTTGCCAGAAGAAAATTACGCTGGAACAGGCCGAAAAAGTAGCGGAACTTCTGCAACTGCACAATATCGCACAAGTTTGCTACTTCAATCTCGGGGAACCGTTCATGTCAAATAACATACATCAGGAGATTACTCTTATCCGTGAATATAATCCTGATATTGTTATTTATCTCTCCACAAATGGCATGCTGATTGACAATGAGGAAAAAGTAGAAGCTGCGCTTATGCTTGACCATATATTTTTTTCGATTGATGGTCCTTCACAGGAGGTGCTTGGCAAGTATCAGATCGGAGGAAGTTTTGAATTGGCATACGATAACATGAAGAGTGTAATTGCGGCTCGCAATGCCCGTTCACTTATAAAGCCAATTATTGAATGGAAGTATGTGGTTTTCAATTGGAATGATAAAGAAGAACAGATCAAGATGGCAATCAGTCTGGCTGAAGATGCCGGGGTAGACCTTATTTCGTTTGTTCAGGGTGGAGGGGATGTTGATTGCCTTTCAACACGCTATGCGGATTCTCCGTTTTTCAGATCATTAGGTGAGATTTCTGAGAGAGGAAGGGAACTTTGGTTTACAAAACGTTAGGAACCATATGCTGGCAATAGCAATTAGACAGAGACCAAGCGTTCTTTGCATAAATTGATATTATGACAACTTGTAGAATGAAAATTAACTGGTTTTCGCCGCTGCCTCCGGCACGCACCGAAATTGCGCACTATTCGGCAAGAATCATGGAGGCGCTTGCAAAAAGATTCGATGTTGTTCTCTGGACAGATCAGGATGAGTGGGACAAGAGTCTGGAGCAGACTGTTTCCGTGCGGCGTTTTACCGCAGAGGCGCTTCCGTGGGCTGAGCTGAACAGAGCAGATCTGAACGTGTATCATATCGGTAACAACTCCCCGTACCATAGTGCAATTTGGCGGGTAAGCAGGCAGCATCCAGGTATTGTCGTTCTGCACGATCTGGCGCTTCAGGGGTTTATGATCCACATCAAGCTGCCTTTAGATGCCGGAACGTTCGCAGTTTATACCGCTCTCATGGCACGTTATTACGGTGCTGCCGGCAAGGCTGCTGCAGAGAAAGTCTGCCGCGGCGAACTGAGCTGTGACGCAATCGCCATGGAGTTTCCTCTTTTTGAGCCCGCCGTAGATAACAGTCTGGGCGTTATTGTTCATTCGCAAACTGCTTTCGAAACCATTGCCAATAGGCGGAAGTGGCCGGTATTTTTGCTTGATCTTCCGTATAAGCAGATTTTTGCCGACGATCATGAAGTTCTGCCGGTCAAAAGGAAAGGGCCTCCTTTTCGTATCATCTTATTCGGGTATATCGGACATAACCGGCGTGTCGACTCAATTCTTGCGGCGCTGTCAACCCTTCCCCGTAAGGATTCTTTCATCCTGGATGTTTACGGAGAATTGTGGATTGATGATTTGCTGCCTGAGCGACTTGAAGCTCTCGGACTGAGCCAGAATGTCAGATTTCACGGCTATGTGGTCGAAGCAGAGTTGGAGGCGGCTCTTGCCGCTGCTGATCTGGCGATAAATCTCCGTTTCCCTACGTTTGGTGAAGCTTCGAGCAGTCAGCTAAGGATATGGGCTCATGCTCTGCCAACGATCGTTACAAGAACCGGCTGGTATGCAGATCAGTCAGAGGAGGCTCTGTTATTTGTCGAGCCGGATAATATGGTTGCAGATCTTCGGTCAACCCTGAATGCTTTTCTTGATAATCCTGAAAGTTTTGCCGAAATGGGCGTATTAGGCAGAAAAATTCTTCTGGAAAAACATCTGCCAGAAGCTTATGCCGAAGCGTTGCAGGAGGTTTTTGACGGGGCGAGGCAGCTGAAAAATAACGCGCTGGTCAATCTGATGGCAAGACGTGCTGCGGAGCAGATCGCCGCTCTTTGCGGGGATATGTCAGCAGATAATTATATAAAAAAAGCTTCACAAGAGATTTTCAAGGGTTTTCTCAGAGCAGAATCTGACGCGTTATGACAATTTCACCACTACAGCTGTTTAATGCGCTCGGAGTTCTGGCAGGGGTTGTTTCCCTGGGAACGGCACTCCTGCTGGTCGCGGACAAGAACAGGCTTGCGGCAGTGCCATTTTTTGCCCGCATACCGCTTGCCTTGACCACAGGGCTTGCCCTCTGGTCCACTCCGCTGCTCGTTGCCGCCATGTGCGGGGTTTATCGTGCAACCTGGTTCGGTGTTGCCGGCTGGCTAGTGGCTCTGGCAACTGCTCCATTACTGCGACGGGAAACAGGCGGTGCGGCTGTTACAGGGTTCAAGATGTCAAAGTCGGATCTTGTGCTGCTGGCAGGGTTGTTGACGGCCGCAGTGCTGTATTTCTGCTTTCCAACCGAGTCATCGATCGTTCTGGGCGACGCCGGTGTTTATGCTAATCATGCGGTCCATATAGAACGGAGCGGTCGGCTTGACATACCGTACAAGGCGATGTCCGATGCCGTTGAAGCGGTGATCGATACCCACTGGTATGAGCCGCAGTACGGCAAGATGTATGCTCCCGGATTCTACCTGACCACACCGACCATAACCGTCCAGTTTGCCCATCTTTTGCCGGTCTGGCTGGCACAGGTGTTTGCCTCGTTCGGGTCTGCAGGAATCTTTCGTTTCAACGCCCTGTTGGCACTACTGACAATCGCGATTTTCTACGGGATGGCGGAAAAGCTGATGAGCCGTAAGGCCGCTGTTGCCGCGACCCTGGTTTTTGCACTGAATCCGGGACAGATATGGATGGCCAGAACAACGCTCACGGAAATTTTCACGCAACTGTTTCTCTGGAGCGGCTTGCTCCTCCTTTCCTACTCTTTCGAGAACCGCGAGCAGAAGCTTACCGAAATTGCTGGGATGATGATCGGTTTAACAGGCCTTTTAAGAATTGACAGTTTTCTATTAGTGCCTTTATTCATTACAGCGCACTTTGTCATCAAAATCGCCCTTCCAGATAAGGCCGCAGAGGATAAGCAGTTATGGCGTGCCTTCTATAAGGTAATGATTCCGATCTTCGCTCTTGCATACTGTTACTACGTTTTTTTCAGCCAGCCATATGCCTATGCACTTTCAGGTTTGACCGCCAAAATCGGGATTGTCACCGTTCTTTCTCTCGGGTTCCATCTGTTTGCTTATGGAAGGTGTGCCGCGGTTGTCAGCCGCTTTTTTCTTACTCGTCCAATGTTTATAGTGTTCAGTTGCACAGTTGCAGGTCTTGCAATCTACGCTTATTTCATTCGTCCGAATCTCGAAAATCATTACCTTATTAAAGGCGTATTTGCTAATTGGAACAAATCAATCGGCTTGAGGGATTTCCGTGAGAACTCGTTTGTAAATCTCGGCAAATATATCTCTCCACCTGTTATCTGGGGAGCTGTTGCCGGATTCTTATTGGTTGTCAATAAACTACGTTCTCATAGGCTGAGCAGTTTGATTATTATCCTTCTTGTTATTACCGGTGGGTATTCGTTCCTCTACCTATGGACACCCAGCATCAACCCGCACCATATCTATGCAATCAGGCGCTTCATCCCGACGGTGATTCCCGGATTCGTCCTGTTTGCGTTCATAAGCTTTGATGCGGTGATAGCCCGACTTAGGCCCTCCTTCTACCGGGTTGCCATGGTTGCACTGCCATTGTACCTGATTTTTTTTCTGGCGCGAGCTGACCGGCTGGTTTCCGGAGTTGCAGAAGAAAAGGGGACTTTTGCAGAGTTGAGGGAAGTTGCTTTCCAGCTCCCGAAAGACAGTACCATTCTCGCCTGGGGACGAGTGAACGGCTGGGCTGAGTGGATGAATCCGCTGCTGGTGGCTTTTGAGTGCGACGTTGCGCCGGTAAATCTCGAGAGTCCCAAAGCGCCGCTTGCCCTTCGTACCTGGGTGCTCACCCAGAAAAAACTTGGAAAACAGTCACTGCTGCTTGCTGATAGCGAACCTTTGCTGGACGGTTTTGCATTTACCAGGATAAAGACATTTACCCTTTCACGGTCTGCGCTGGCACCGACGACACATCCCCTTCCCAAGAGTATTTCGAGGGAAAAACAAAAGTTTTCCCTGTATGAAATCACGACCACCTCTGTCATGGAAATTCGGCGCAATTCTGGCGAAAGCGGGCGACTCACTGGAAAAGAGCCCGTGGGGGTAAGGTAATGCGGATTGGAGTGAATGCTGTACCGCTGAATGTTAAAATGGGAGGACTGCGCCAATACTTCCAGCGGTTGTTTCGCGAGTTGCTGGCAACGGATACAGGTAATACATACGTTTTTTTCTATTGCGCGGAGAACGAGGACGAACTGAAATATCTCGGTACAGACCGTTGGCGGGAAAATTCAATCAAAGTTGCTGACCAGGGTGAAATTTTACAGCATATGATGACGCTGGACGTATATTTCTGTCCGTTTGCAGTTCTCTGGCCAAGGCCAATGCCGATTCCAACTGTTGTAGAGCTAGCAGATATTCAAGAAGTATATTACCCCCAATTTTTCAAGGAAGATGAGTTACGTGCGCGCAGTCTTCATTACGAGCCATCTACCAGGGCAGCAGATGCAATTATAACGCTTTCGGAATTTTCCAGGCAGTCAATAGTGCATCATCATCGTATCAGTCAGGATAAAATTTTTGTTACTCCTCTGGTAACTGATGCGTTCTCATCAGAGTCAGGTTGGTTTAATAGCAACTTAGAGTTACCTGACAGGTTTATCTTTTATCCAGCGAATCACTGGCAACATAAGAATCACGATACTCTGTTGAAGGCACTGGCATTTCTGAAACATGAACGTGGAGTTCTGATTAACTGTGTTTTTACTGGTTTTCCGATGGATAACGGCTATCCTCTTCTGGATAAAATTGCTGAATACGGTCTTGCAGATCAGGTTATGCATGTGGGGTATGTATCACATGATGAGATGCAGGGGCTCTATTCGAGGGCAACGCTGCTCTGTTTCCCGTCACTATTTGAAGGTTTTGGCATGCCTGTGCTAGAAGCTTTAGAAGCTGGATGCCCGGTTGTTTGCGCCAATGCCACGAGTTTGCCGGAGATTGTCGGTGATGCCGGGGTTTTGTTCAATCCACATGATCATTGCGATGTTGCTGCTGCCATTTTGAGTGTTTGGCACGATGAAAACCTTCGTTCTGAATTAATTGTAAAAGGTAAGTCACAAGCTAAACAATTTTCCAAATCGCGTATGGTAGAGGTGCATCTTCAGGCATTTGAATATGCACGGCAAGGTTTTCTACCTGATTCCCGTTTTGTATACCAGCACTATGTTTTCGATCGCTTGGCCAGGCAAGATGTACTTGAGCAACAAAAAACAGAGTTCCGTTTGCAGATGATAGAAAACTCATTGTGTTGGCGAATCACCAAGCCCCTCCGGTGGCTGGGGGACAGGATAAGGGAATTGTGAACGGGGGCAGTGAAGTGGAGAAGGCGAGATAGTGGAGAGGCGTATTCTGGTTGCTGATTTTGCCGCTATGGCTCGTGATTTTTTTTAGGTGTGTCGGCCACTGATGTCCTGTACGCATCTCGATCATTGTGGAAACCTCAGCTACGGGAGCGTAAGTTATACATGAGATAATCACTTGGCTTTATAGCTGTCTCAGGTCTATCTTGCGGCCTGACTCCAAAACTTCTTGCAGGCGCTGACGATCTCAATGAAGATACTCCTGAAACCGGATTTAAAGGACTGAAAAATGAAAACATTCGTGGGAGGTATGCCGTTAATTTCCATCGTCACACCTTCCTTCAACCAGGGGAAGTACTTGGAGAAGACGATTCTCTCCGTGCTTGAGCAGGGATACCCGAATCTTGAGTACATCATCATTGACGGTGGCAGCACTGATGAGTCGGTTGAGATCATAAGGAAATATGCCGATCGTTTGACCTACTGGGTGAGCGAACCGGACCGGGGACAGAGCCATGCCATCAACAAGGGGTTCGAGCGGGCAAGCGGGGAGATCTTCGGCTGGCTCAATTCCGACGACTATTATCACCGCGGTGCGCTGCGGGAGGTGGCTGAACAATTCATTGCGAATCCCGATGCGGGTGCGGTGGTCGGTGCCGGTGATATGCTGGTTGAAGAGACAGGTGCAATCACACTTGTCGAGTCGTTCCCGGTGACCGTCAATAGCTTATACGGTGCAGTGGACCGTTTTTTCGCACAGCCGTCGTGCTTCTTTTCACGTCAAGCTTGGCTCGATTGCGGGCCGTTGGATGAAAGCCTCCATCTAGCCATGGATCTGGACTTGTGGTTAAAGATTGCCAGGAAGTACGCATATGTAACAACTCATAAGAATCTGTCGGTCAGTCTCATCCACTCGCATGCAAAGACAAAGGCACTGGCTGCCCAGTCACTGGTTGATGCCTGTTTAGTGATAATGCGTCACGGCGGTACGAAAGAGGGGCGTGGCCGGTTGGTTTCTTTTTTGGAAGAGCTGCAAACATGCAGAGAATATTTGAGCAAAAACCAAGAAGCTATATTGGCGTTAAATAGTGAAGTAAAAAAAATTACATCCGTACATAAACGTGAAATTGATAAATACAAAAAAGATTTGTCAAGCAAAAACAATGAAATACAGGCATTGACTCATTCGCTGTCATGGAAGTTTACCGGACCTATTAGAAATATATTTGATAAAATACAAAAAATAAAATCAATGTTAAGCGAGTTTGACTACGTTTATAATAAATTTAGTTATTTAGTAGATCGCAATTTTATTTCAAAAAATACATTTTTGATGTCTATTGCAGCTAAGTGCAGAAAAATATCTGAATTTAATGGGTCAGGTTACGATAATGTAGATCGTATTGACTTTTTTACCAATATTGTTGTTGCTGATAAAAACAGTATGCATGACGTTGTTGTTAGTGTTGTAATTCCGACAAAAAATGCAGGTATAGAGTTTGAGCAAACGCTGAAAATGCTTTCCTGTCAAAAAAATTTAAAAGCCGTTGAAATTGTCGTAGTGGACTCGGGTAGTAATGATAATACGTTGAAAATTGCAGAGGAGTTTGGTGCAAAAATTATTAGCATCCCTCAGGAATCGTTCACGCACTCGTTTTCAAGAAACTTGGGGGCAGAAAATGCTACGGGTAATTATCTGTTTTTTACCGTTCAGGATGCACTTTTACCATCTGAATACTTCTTTGACGAATTACTCACCGTTTTTGAACGTAAAGATGTAGTCGCGATTTCCTGTGCTGAATATCCTCGGAGCGATACAGACCTGTTTTATAGAGTCTGCTGTAAAAATCATTACCGGTTTCTCGGTGTAGATAATTGTGATCGCATATTTTCGTTGCCGTCCGTTCAAAATTACGAAACTTTGCGAAAAAACGGGCAGTTATCCGATCTGGCCTGTTTCATAGAACGGCTTAAATTTAATGAGTATAAATACGAGTTGGACTACGCTGAAGATCTCGACCTCGGCGTACGTTTGATCAGGTCCGGGCATAAGATTGCCTTTCTGGGATCGTTGAAAATTATACACTCCCATAACCGGAGCCCGTTTTATTACTTGAAGAGGGGGTATGCTGATCAGATATTTTTGACAAGCACGTTTCCCGATTATCCCGTCAGGGATGCGGATTCAATCGATCTCGTGCACGAAATGATGATAGGTTTCAGATACCTGGCGACAGTATTAGCTGAAATTTCATCCTTTAAACTACCGTATAATCCCAGCAAATATAAACACATAGCTATCGCTATTTCCCAGTTGCTGGATTATGAGAGTAGCGTTAAACTGGTTGCTTTCGATGAAAACTTTATCGGATTTGTAACTAGCGTACGCACCGTGTATGCTGATGGCGACCATTTCCATCATGTGGCAGATGTAATTGATGTGTATCGGTCGGCATTTGCATCAATTTTCGATTATCTCATTGAAAATTACGACGAAATTGGCGAAGAGCTGCACATAGATTTGTGCGAGTGCCTTGCAAAACAATTTGCTTTGATGTGCGGCGTCAATATGGCAAATAGTATGCGTGTAAATGACGAATTAACAAGAAAAATATTGATCGATTCCGGAATTAATATAACAGCAGGCGTGTAATACATGAAAATATTATACATAATACACCAGTTCTTTCCCGAGTTCTATTCCGGTACTGAAAAATTCGTATACAATGTGTCATCGATGACATCTTTGGCTGGGCACAAAGTTGAGGTGTTATCATATAGTTTCGGTGATAATGTTGAATATGCCGACAGACTATTCGATACATTGGTGAAAAATACAACATACAAGAAACTGAGCGTCGTAAAAATACGTAATGCCGGACATGAGGTGGAGCATCATTCGTTGGTGACTAGTACGGCCGGATATAAATTCGCCTGCACCTTTCTCTATAAGCACAAGCCCGACATAGTCCATTTCGGTCATACCATGAGAATGTTCGAATTCTGCTATGCCGCAAATTCGTTAGATATTCCATATTGTCTTACGCTGACTGATTTCTTTTTGCTGTGCCCGAAGGTTAATCTCATTACTTCTTCGGGAGCGTTGTGCGATGGGCCGTGTAATGGCGATAATTGCAGGAAATTGTGTCCGGAACTTGGTGCAGAATACATTCGCACTAGATTGGTCTTGGCGCGTGACAGTATTTTGAGAAAAGCCAGTAAGCTGTTTGCACCTTCAAAATTTGTGGCCGATGTTTTTAAACAGGAAATACCAGAACTTGACATTGAAATTATCGGACATGGTTTGGTTCTAGATAGGGAGAGCAGATCCGGAATTCATAACAATAGTATTAATGATTCAGTAACTTTTTTGTATGCCGGTACATTTAACCGTTACAAGGGTCCGCATGTCATAACTGATGCAGTGCAACGAGCGCGATCTAATAATATACGTTTGAAAATATATGGTTTTGGTACAGACGAAGAGTATTTTAACGAACTTATTGGCATGATCGACAGGGATGACCGTTGCGAATATTGTGGGAGTTTCAATAGCGAGCAGATCCGTGAGATAATGGCACAAGTCGATGCGGTGGTCGTGCCATCGCTTTGTTACGAGACATATTCGATGATTATGCACGAAGCCTTCCAGCATGGAGTTCCGGTAATCGGTTCGAACTTAGGTGGTCTGGCTGAAAAAATAGCACATGGCTTGAATGGTTATCTTGTCGCCCCTGGCGACATTGATGGTTTGGCAAAGTTGATTGACGAAATAGCCCTGTCTCCAGAAAAGCTGCAAACGTTAAAGAACAACATACGGAAGATGATTATTCCAACGGTCGAGCAGGAAGCGTTAGCCTATGAACGCCACTACTTACATATGCACCATGGTCCTGAGATCACTCGCAACGAGCATCGGCAGTTATGACGAATCTCTTCAATGGTTATGAACAGTTGGTGATATGTCGACACATCCTCTGATATCAATCATCACTCCGGTTTACAACCACGAAAACTTCATTGGGAAGTGCATCGACAGCGTGATTGCTCAGACGGTTACGTCATGGGAACTTATAATTATCGACGACGGTTCAACCGACCGCACGGGGAGCATTGTCGAGAGCTACGCCGATTCGCGCATAAGGTATGTACGGCAGGAGAACCGTGGGATTGAGTTTCTTGCTGACACGTACAATAGCGCCTTGTCTATTGGAAGAGGGGAACTGGTTGCAATTCTCGAGGGTGACGATTGGTGGCCGCCGGATAAGTTGAGCCGGCAGGTGCGCGATTTTGACGATGCAGAGACGGTTCTTTCGTTCGGTTACACCCAGGAAGTGGACGAACAGGGAGTACCTATCAGGCTGATTCCCGAGCATCCCCTCCCAGACGAGGCGTTGCACAATCTTCCTGTCGGCAGGGCTAGCCGGTACCTTATGGATATGAAAATCCTGACCTACCTCTTCCCCGTATCTGTCGTAATTCGTAAGGATGCGCTAATCTCCGTCGGCGGGTTTCAGCAACTGCCCTATCTCCCGTTGGTCGATTATCCGACATTCATGCAACTTTCCCGCAAAGGCAGATTTGCCTTCCACCGCGAGATCCTCGGGTATTGGCGTCGTCACGGCGAGTCGATAACGAGAAGAAAGTACTACCGGATCAATGAAGGCGTATACCGTTATCTGCTGCAGTTTCAGCAGGATCATGTTGACGCTTTGCCCATCAGTGCTGAAGAGTTTGCTTTAATAAATCGCGAATGGCAGGAGTTTAAGTGGCATCAGTGGTTTACCCTTGGCCGCTGGTTCTTGGTCGATGGAGAATGGGAGAAGGCGCGCCGTGCATTTGCCAGATGTCGACCGTATACTTTCAACTGGAAGCACCCTGCGTTGCTTGCCTATTGTATAGTGTCTGCTTGTGTTCACCAAAACATTGAGTGGTTGATAGACTCGCTTCACCTGATGCCGTTAACCAAATGCCTTGAGTCGTTCAATCGGGATAACATTACCCTCAGTAAAGACATGCTGGAAGAGCTATGAGCGTCCCTGTTTCCATCGTCTACCTGACCAAAAACGGCGGCGACCTGTTTCGCAGGTCGTTGTCGGCTGTTCTGGCTCAGGATGCTGATATCCCCTTTGAAGTTATCGTGGTTGACTCCGGTTCCAGCGACGGAACCGTTGAATACCTGCAGACCCAGCCGGTGCACCTCTACCGGATCCCTCCGGAGGAATTCAATTTCGGTCTGACCCGTGATTACGCGTTCGGTTTGGCGTCAGGCGAGTTCATCGTCAGCGTCTCCCAGGATGCGGTGCCGGCAAACCGGCAGTGGCTTTCTTTGCTGCTCGCACCGTTCGCCTATAGCGCCATTGCCGCGGTACAGGGGATAGACCTTATTCCCGCTGACCAGCCGGTCTTTTACTGGGACTCCGTGGGAATGTTCTACCAGACCCGGGACTGCCGCAAGTGGAATGAACGCTACCACGGCGTCGGCCTGTCGTTTGCCAATTGTGCCTTGCGCACGAGCGTCTGGACGGAGAACCGGCTCGGCCGGGTGGCGATGAGCGAGGACAGGGTTTTTCAGAAGCGGATCACGGAAAAGGGGCACCTCTGTTTTATCCAGTGGACGGCCAACTGCTATCACTCCCATCAGTATCCCACAGTGGCAGCATTGGCCAAACGCTGCATCAACGAGGGGCAGGGATTCCGCAACGTGGGAATTGATTATACGGTGCGCGATCTGTTGTTCGATATGCTGCGCCCCACCGCCTGGTACTTGTGGGGTCTCGGCCTGTTGCGGATGAAGCTGCGGACGCTTCCCGAACTGCTGTTCCCGCTGGTGCGACCGCTGGCGGTATTCGCCGGAAACCGCTTTGCCAGGGAGTATGTTCGCTGAACGTTGTCGCTGGATAGAAGCCAGGAAATGCCAAGTACCCGAGCATGAGCAAAGCGGACCGAACAATGTTGACTGTCATTGAAAATATTGATCAACTCCGGCAGGGGACCTGCCCGCTCCTTTACTTCAGCCGCTACCGGGCTGACCAGGTCGACAACGGCGGGGCACGGCGGGTTGCCCAGATGCTGCAGCGTCTGGATGGCTACGAACTGGAGTTTGTATCCTCCCTGACAAGGCCTGCGGTCAGCGGCGATGCTGATGCCGGCGGTTCGGGCACTCTGTTGAACAAGGTTGGCAATGCCGTTGCGTGCGGGCGTTACCGGAAGTATGCCGCGGAGTTTGCCAACTGGATATTTTTCGGCAGGAGGTTGGCCCGGCGCTGGGTCAGGGCACTCGAAGGTCGGGACAATGTCCGGCTGGTTATTGTCGATGACCCGATTTTTTTTGCGCCGCTTGTGCGTGCGCTGCATAAGCGTAAAATCCCGGTTATTGCCCATTGCCATAATATCGAAACCCTCAGCCGTGGCCAGGTAAAGGAGAACCATCAACGGCAGCTCCTGCTTGAGGAACTGGAACTGCTGGGCCTTTGTCAGGCAGCAATTACCATTTCCCGCGAAGAGACTTTCCTGCTGCGGAATCTCGGTTTGCAAGCCTTCCATCTCTCCTATTACCCCCCATCGGCGATAGAACGACGATTGCTGGCGGTCCGTCAACTGCGCATGCAGACGGTGAAAAAGGATTTTCTTCTCTTGGGGAGTGCGGGCAATCCCCCGACCCGCAGAGGGATGCAGCAGATCATTGCTCTATGGGAAAACGCCGCTCCTCTTCCGACAGGTGACCGGCTCATTGTTGCAGGCTTCGGCACGGATATCCTCCGCACCGGGGGTTGCGGCGCGGGAGTTGATTTTGCCGGTGTGGTGACTGATGCCGAGTTGGACGATATCCTGGCAAGAGTTCGGGCCACCCTTGTTTTTCAGGAGGATGGCGCCGGAGCGTTGACACGGATTGCCGAGTTTCTGTTGGCGGGAGTGCCTGTGGTGGCCAATTCCCATGCGGCACGCTCGTATTACAATTTGCCGGGAGTGATTGAATTTACGGATACCGCCGAGCTATTGCTCCTGCTCAGGAATTCTTTGCCTGAGTCACTGGAGATCTGTCCCCCCAAAGCTCCTGATTCAGCTGTACTCAGCAAATTCATTGACTCGATACTTGGCGAATAAGTTTTTGAAGGACTATTTTGGGCACTGCTGTCCCATTGATTGATTGAATGAACCGGGGTTTTTGCGGATGGCAAGTAAGAAAAAGTTTGCGATGGTTGCCGGTTTTTATGACAAGTTGACAGCGATAAGAGAGCTTCGGTACCTGGTACTTGTCCTGCTTGTCGTAGCCATTGCAAACATTAGCATATACTGGTTGAACATACTCATTCAGGATGACTACTATTATGGTCTTTATCGCTGGAGGGAACTGAATCCGTTCCCCCTGATGTCTCAGGAAACCTATTGGTTTGTAAACAGATCCCTGTGCTGGATCGCGGGTAACCTCAACGTTTATCTCGCACGGTCATTGATTCTGGTTTGCATGATTTTCCCCTGCGCGATCCTTCTCTATTCCATTCTGAGAAAGCTCAATTATCCCATCCAGGTTGCTCTTTTTACCGCTACCATGGTCTGGATCTTTCCCGGACAGATCGAAATCCCTCTCTTCGTCAATGGTTCATATACTGTTGAAGCAATGCTTGCCATGTTGCTCTCATTTTGGAGCGGCCTGAACTTTCTTGAAGATGACTCTGATGGTTGCTGGAAATGGTTCTTCACGACACTTTTATGTCAGTTCTGGGCGCTCAACATAAGCGAACTGATTGTTCCGAGCACCGTGGCCATCGTTTTCTGTTATCTGTGCCAGGGTAAGTTTACCAGAAAGTCCTGGTTGTTATCCGCGGCACTATCAGTGCTGACCCTTTTTCATACCTATTCCAATATCCTTCATGGGGGTAGGGGGATGATTCACCGGTCCCATCCGCTTACGTACAAAAGTCTGGGGAATACGGTCCTTGCGTTCATAGACTGGTGTTTGCCCCCGACTTTTATCGATTACTTTGACGATAATATATGGCGTAAATGGATAGTTTTCGTAGTGTTATCCCTGCTCATTGGCTTTGTCCTGGGCAATAGAATTTTCTGCAGTGGACTGTATAAGGCGAAGCGCGGCGTACGCTTGATCTGGAGGGACGAGTTCGTCTGGAGAATGGTTTTCCCCCTGCTCTTATTCCTTCTGCCACTCATGGTCATGGCGATAGCCCCATGGTTTAATCCGCGGCACGCGATTTTCCCAGCGGTGGGCTTTTATGCCTGTTTGTCATTTGCTCTTGGCGAACTGCTTAAAAAGCATCAAAGTATCCTGATCGGCATAATAGCCGTTACTCTTGTCGGAACTGTATTCAGGCATCAATTGTCTGTCGAAAAGGTTTATGCGAAGAGTAACAGGGATCATGCGCAGTTCGTTGCTTTTGCCGCGACCAGATCGTTCCCCGCAAATTGTCAAATTGTTGTTACCAACATGGACGTAGCTACAAGCGGTTATGGCTATTGGTCTGCCGGGTATCTGGAGTATGTTCTGAAAAGAAAGGATGTTTTCGGCCTGGTAGGGGATGAACTGAACATGATCGATCCATTCAGGCCACATGATTATTCTGCGGGGGGAATGAACGGACTTGATGGTAACAGGCCATTGTTTCTCTTTCGCAAAAGCGACGGCATGTTTCAACAATTGAGCTACTTGCTTCAGTGGAAGGAAAAGAACCCGGACAGTGCCTATGTGCTGTATCGCCTCGATCCGGAAACGGGAAAAATTGAGCGGGTTCTGGAAGGCACCGGATTCGAGTCCTATGCTGAAAATTGTGTTATGTTGGCAGCAACGAAGGGGGTCAAACAAACGGATATTCTGTGGGGTGGCGTTTCTGCTTTTTAACGACTGGTGTCGGGGTGAAAAAGGTTCTGAAAAAGCGGTGCACGAAAGAATGTCCAGAAAAGGGTAACAGAGAGGGGGCTACGCGGCATCTTGCCTCGCTCAAGCTGACAGCCATTATGTGATAGATATGCCCACAAAAATCTCCATCATAACCCCCTCATTCAATCAGGGCCGCTCCGTTGAGGCGACAATCCTGAGTGTCCTGGGACAGGGGTATCCGGAACTGGAGCACATCATCGTCGATGGTGGCTCAACGGACGAAACCCCGGGGATTCTGGCACGATATCCCCATCTGACGGTGATCAGCGAGCCGGACCGGGGTTTAGCCCGTGCCTGCAACATGGGGTTCGCCCGTGCCACGGGGGATATCCTGACCTGGCTCAACTCCGGCGATCTTCTTGCCCCCTGGGCACTGGAGACGGTGGCACGCTGTTTCACCGATCAGCCGCAGGTGCAGTGGCTGGCCTCTCTCTACCCCTTGGTGTGCGGCACCAGCGGCAGGACGATGCTGACGCCGGTGGATCCGTTCAACCGGGAGCTTTTCTACAAGGGGGTCTACGGCCGGGTACTCCCGTTCATCCGGCAGGAGTCCACCTTCTGGCGGCGGGAGCTGTGGGAGGCTGCCGGCGCGACCCTGGACGAGAATCTGGCGATGGCCATCGACACTGAGCTCTGGGCGCGTTTTTTCAAGCTGACGGAGCTCTACAGCGTAACTTCCCCCATCGGTTGTTTCCGGGCCGATTCGAAGAGCGACAGTGACATTTCCGCCTATTATGCTGAAATGTCCCGTGTGCTGGGGCGTTACGACAGCGGCCTTTTTGCCCGGATGCTGCAGAAACGTTATTTCCAGGAGCTGGTCAAGATGGTCGCCCCGGTTCTTTCCCCACCTCGCTATACCGGCTGGGTGCTTTCCTGGGACAAGAAGACCGACCGCTACATTGCCACCAACGAACGGATAAGATTCCGCAACTGTTTGCACTGAAGGAAGAAAATGCTCCCTCGCATAACCGTCATAACCCCCTCCTTCAATCAGGGGCGCTATATCGAGGCCACGATCCTGAGCGTGCTGGAACAGGGATATCCTGACCTGGAGCATATCATAGTCGACGGCGGTTCCACTGACGACACCCTGCATATCCTGGCCCGCTACCCTCACCTGATCGTGATCAGCGAACCGGACCGGGGGCAGGCCGATGCGGTGAACAAGGGGCTCCGGCTGGCCACGGGCGAGATCATCGGCTGGCTCAACTCCGATGACACCTACTACCCCGGCGCCCTCGCGGATGCGGCCCGGACCATCGACCCGGCTGCCGGCGTCTTCATCGCCATGGGGCGCTGCGCCTATATCGACGAGCAGGGGAGACCGAGCGGGGCCGAGCATCCGAGCGCCTTTGTCAGCCACGAGCGGGTGGTGGAGATCTGGAAGGGGTACACAATCCCCAATCCAGCGGTGTTCTTCCACCGCCGGGTCTACGAGGAGTGCGGCGGCCTTGACGAGAGCCTCTACTTTGCCCTGGATTATGACCTCTTCTGTCGCTACACGGCCCGCTTCCCCATTACCGTTGTCGACCGGATCTGGGCAACCTACCGGTTGCACCGCTCGGCCAAGACGAGCGAGCAGAGCCAGGGGGAGCTGCTGGAGAAGTCCCTTGAGGTCAGCCGCCGCTACTGGGGGGAGGCCGGTTCCCTGTCCTGGTGGCGCTACCGGCTTTCTTTCTGGCGGTACGGCGGCTGTCTCGGCATTGCCGCCCTGAAACGGCTGAACCTGGCGGAGGCAGCCTGGCAGGAGAAAAAAGCCGGCGCTTTCTTCTTTAATCTGGTGCTGGCTATCGCCATTTTCCCGCCGACGGTGGTTCGCTGCCTTATCCTGCCGCGGTTGAAGGGGGGGGGCAGATGAAAATATTGCTGATCTCTCCCTTTTACCCGTGGCCGCTGGACTCCGGCGGGAAGATAAGGATTTTCAATCTGGTCAAATATCTGGCATGCCGGCATCAGGTTACCCTTGCCTGTCTGAATGAGACGGCGGTGACAGACTTTGCGCCGCTTTCCGAACTCTGTCAGGACGTTTTTGTCGTCCGGAGCCGGCCGGCAATGGTACGCGACCTTTGCGCCTTTCTTGCCGGCAGTCTGCCGTTCAATGTGCAGAAATACCGCTGTCCCGAATTTCGCGAGCTGTTGCAGCGCCTGCTTGCCGCGGGCTCTTTTGACAGGGTGCAGTGTGAATTCACCCTGTTGTGGGGCTATGCCGACATTCTCCCCATGGATAGAGTCCTGCTGGATGCCCACAACATCGAGACGCACATCGTCGCCCAGCTTGGCAGGGATTGCCGCAGCCCGGCGAAGAGGCTGCTCTACCGTCTCGAAGAGTCCAAGATGAGCAGGCTGGAGAGGGCTGCCTGGCGTAGCGCTCGTATGACTCTTGCCGTTTCCGACAAGGAGCGCGACGTTATAGCGGCTTCAACCGGTTTGCCGGAAAAAGTCATCACCGTTCCCAACGGTGTGGACCTGGAACGGTTTTGCTTCAGGGGGGACAGGTCCCGGAGCGGAGGGGTCCTTTTGCTCGCCGGACTCGATTATGCTCCGAACCTGGATTCGGTAAGATTTTTTCTCACTGAGATATTACCCCTTATCCGGAAAAAGGATGACAGACTGGCCGTACATCTGGTAGGGAGAGAGTTCCAGCGGCTCGATGGGCTTAATTGTCAGACCGGTGTTGAGTCCCATGAAAATGTTGCCGACGTGCTGCCGTTCTTTCTGCAGGCGGCAGTGCTGGCAGTACCGCTGCGTCATGGTGCCGGCACCCGCATCAAGATTCTGGAGGCAATGGCTGCCGGTCTGCCGGTGGTCACCACTGCCATCGGCTGTGAGGGGCTGGCTGTTCGCCATGACGAGCATCTGCTTGTGGCGAACTCTGCCGGAGAGTTTGCCGCTGCTCTGCTGAAACTCGTTGACGAGCCGAAGCTGGCGGCTGACCTGGCTGCGAGAGCCAGGGGTCTTGTGGAGGAGAAATACAGCTGGGAGCGGATAGTGGCTGGCATGGAGAAGGTGCTTTATCCGGGTAATGGGGAACGGGATGTGTGATGATATCGAGCTGTTGCTGGAGAG
>Ga0073934_10005457_pt1 | contig 19635 bp, 13 predicted proteins | sample LarsenN4metaG_FD_76834 | JGI IMG/M metagenome (GOLD analysis project Ga0073934, IMG submission 76834) | Hot spring sediment bacterial and archeal communities from British Columbia, Canada, to study Microbial Dark Matter (Phase II) - Larsen... ... | reverse complement strand
AGCAGCGCATCGTCATCCTCGATGGGGCCATGGGAACGATGATTCAGGCCCACAGACTGGACGAGGCGGCCTATCGGGGCCAACGCTTTCAGGGATGGCCCAAGGACCTGCGAGGCAACAACGACCTGCTGAACCTCACCCAGCCTGAACTCATCCAGGCCATTCACCGGGAGTATCTCCAGGCTGGCGCCGATATCATTGAAACGAACACTTTCAACTCCACCTCCATTTCCCTGGCTGATTACGCCATGGAAGAGTTGGTCAGCGAATTGAATGTGGCGGGGGCGCGCAACGCTCGCCTGGCCGTTGACCGCTTCATGGCCGAGAACCCGGGCCGGCCCTGTTTTGTTGCGGGCGCCATCGGGCCCACCAGCAAGACCGCCTCCATCTCTCCGGATGTGCACAACCCCGCCCACCGCGCCGTCACGTTTGACCAACTGGTTGAGGCCTACGAGGCGCAGGTAGCGGCACTGATTAAAGGAGGGGTGGACCTCCTCCTGGTTGAAACAGTCTTTGACACCCTCAACGCCAAAGCCGCTCTGATGGCGGCACAAAACTATTTCGAGCGGGTGGGTTACCAGGTGCCCTTGATGCTCTCCTTCACGATCACCGACCGCAGCGGCCGGACGCTATCCGGTCAAACCGTCGAGGCGTTTTGGAACTCCGTGGCTCACGCTCCCCTGCTGAGCATCGGCATCAACTGCGCCCTCGGGGCGCGCCAGATGCGTGGCCACGTCGAGGAACTGGCCCGGGTGGCTCCGATTCCGGTCAGTTGCTACCCCAACGCCGGGCTGCCCAACGCTTTTGGCGGTTTCGACGAAACTCCCGCCGACATGGCAGGCACGCTGGCCGAGTTCGCCGCCAACGGATGGCTCAACCTCGTGGGTGGCTGCTGCGGTTCCACCCCTGAACACATTCACGCCATCGCCGAAGCTGTTCGCTCCTGCGCTCCTCGAGCCCTGCCCGAAATCGAACCTTGCCTCCGCCTGAGTGGTCTGGAAGCTCTGAATGTCCGCCCCGAAGCCAACTTCATTAACATTGGCGAGCGCACCAATGTCGCGGGGTCACCCAAGTTTGCCCGGCATATTCTCGCCGGGGAATACGACCAGGCCCTGACGATCGCACGTCAGCAGGTCGAAAACGGGGCGCAGATCATTGATGTGAACATGGACGAGGGGCTCCTCGATGGCGTGCAAGCGATGACCCATTTCCTGAACCTCGTCGCCTCAGAGCCGGACATTGCGCGGGTCCCGGTCATGATTGATTCCTCGAAGTGGTCGGTCATCGAGGCGGGTCTGAAATGCCTTCAGGGCAAGGGTATTGTCAACTCGATCTCTCTCAAGGAAGGCCCTGAGGCCTTTCTGCGCCAGGCTCGACTCATCCGTCGTTACGGGGCTGCCGTGGTTGTCATGGCATTCGACGAACGCGGCCAGGCCGACACGTTTGAGCGCAAAATCGAGATTTGCCGGCGCTCCTACGATTTGCTGACCACCCAGGCCGGTTTTCCTCCGCACGACATTATTTTCGACCCCAACATTCTGACCGTCGCCACCGGGATCGAGGAGCACAATACCTACGCGGTGGCTTTCATCGAGGCCACGCGTTGGATCAAACAGAACCTGCCCGGCGCCAAAGTCAGTGGCGGCGTGAGCAACATCTCGTTCAGCTTCCGCGGCAACAACACTGTCCGTGAAGCCATGCACAGCGCGTTCCTTTACCATGCCATCAAGGCCGGGCTCGACATGGCCATCGTCAACCCGGGTCTCCTCACCGTCTATGAGGAGATTCCCAAGGACCTTCTCGAACGGGTCGAGGACGTGCTTCTCAACCGCCGTCCCGACGCCACCGAACGCCTCCTGGCCTTTGCCGGCACAGTCAAACAATCGGGCAAGGTGGAAACGGCGGACCAGGCCTGGCGATCCTGGCCCGTCGAGCGGCGATTGGAACATGCCCTGATCAAGGGGATCACGGAGTTCATTGACGAGGATACCGGGGAGGCGCTGCGCCATTATGGCACGCCACTGGCGGTCATTGAAGGACCTCTCATGGCCGGCATGAACGTGGTGGGAGACTTGTTCGCCTCGGGCAAGATGTTCCTGCCCCAGGTGGTCAAGAGTGCGCGCGTGATGAAGAAGGCCGTGGCCTGGCTCACTCCGCACCTCGAGGCTCAGAAGCAGGCCGGCGGACGCGCCCAGGGCAAGGTGCTGCTGGCCACGGTGAAAGGGGATGTCCACGACATCGGCAAGAACATCGTCGGTGTCGTTCTGGGCTGCAATAATTACCAGGTCATTGACCTGGGGGTGATGGTTCCGTGCGAAAAGATTCTCGAGGCGGCGCGCCAACACCAGGTGGACCTGGTCGGGCTGAGTGGGTTGATCACACCATCCCTCGACGAGATGGCGCACGTGGCGCGGGAGATGGAGCGGGCCGGATTTGACCTGCCGCTTCTCATCGGCGGGGCTACGACCAGCAAAGCGCACACAGCGGTGAAGATTGCCCCCGCCTATTCGCACCCCGTGGTTCATGTCACTGATGCCTCACGCGCAGTGCCCACGGCCAGCGCCTTGCTGAGTCCCGGGCAAAAGCCCTCCTTTGTCGCCGCCTTGCGCACTGAACAACAACGCCTCCGGGAACAGCACGCCGCCCCAGCCCAGAAACTCATCAGCCTCGAGGAGGCACGGCGGCGCGCCCCGGTGTTCAGTGCGGCTGCGGCCCGGCTGACCCGGCCGGAGTTTATTGGCGTACGACGCATCGCCACCGACGCGCATGCCTTGAGCGGGCCATGGCCGGCGCAGCCGCTGTCGCTGGCCGACCTTGTCCCCTTCATAGACTGGTCGCCGTTCTTCCACACATGGGAACTTCGGGGGAGATTTCCCGCCATTCTGCAGCATGAGAAACATGGCGAGCAGGCCCGGCAACTCTATGAGGATGGCCTCAAAATGCTCGAACGCATCATCCACAACAAGTGGATCGAGGCGCGCGGCGTTTATGGTTTCTTTCCCGCCAACGCTCGGGGAGACGACGTGGAAGTTTACACCGACGCTTCCCGCACCCGCGTCCTGGCAACCTTTCACTTCCTCCGCCAGCAAATGGAAAAACCGGCCGGACAACACAACCTGTGCCTGGCGGATTACATCGCGCCCCGTGCGGCGGACTCGGCCAGCTCCGCCCCGGATCACCTGGGGGCCTTTGCGGTTACGGCAGGCCTTGGTCTGGAGACGTTGGTCCAGCAGTTCAAGGCCGACCACGACGACTACAGCGCCATCCTCGCTGAGGCGATTGCAGATCGCCTGGCTGAAGCCTTCGCCGAGTACCTCCACAAGCGAGTGCGCGAGGAATGGGGCTATGGCCGCGAGGAGCGGCTTACCCCGGAACAGATCATTGACGAGCAATACCGCGGCATCCGCCCGGCGGCCGGCTACCCCGCGTGCCCCGACCACACCGAGAAACGCACCCTATGGCGCGTGCTTGAGGTGGAGGCCGCCACGGGCATGCGACTTACCGAGAACTGCGCCATGTGGCCCGGCAGCAGTGTGAGCGGGCTTTATTTTGCCCATCCCGACGCCAAGTATTTTGCGGTGGGCAAGATTGGTCGTGACCAGGTGCGAGACTATCACGTCCGCAAGAACATGCCCCTGGCCGAGGTGGAAAAGTGGCTGAGCCCCTGGCTGAATTACTCACCGGACTGAACCACGCCTATTCAAGGATTACCTCATAATACGGGGTTTTGTCCCTCGCTCCGTCCACGATAAACCGTCCATCCAGGACCGGCAGAGTCTTTTCGGTGCGTCGCCCGTCGTGGTCCAGCAGGACTACTTTAGCGATACGACTCCCGGAAACCTCTAACTCCGCTTGAATCGGCTCCATCAGCACCGGTCCCCTGCCCCTTTCAAGCAACTCATCTCCAGCGGGGTTGAATTTCATGCCGGTGTTGCGCGCGCGGCCCAGGGCGGTAATAAGCCAGCGCTTCGAGGCGCGCAAACGGCCATCCTTGTCAGGGGCAGACACGTAAACGGCCGCAAACCGTGAACGGGGGGTAATGGCCACACCCTGTAACCGCACGGTCTGTCCCTCTGCGAAACCGACCACCGCCTTCGTGCCCTCCGTGTCCATGGCAAACCAACCCCCGGCGACATCTCGGCTCTCCTTCCAGCGAAGCTGCCCGGTGGACGACACCAGAAGGCCATCCTTTAGAAAAGGCGCCAACTCGAATGCCGGCGTCGCTGCTGGCTGGTCGACAAACTCGATGACACACCGCGCCGCACCCAGTGTCCGTGCCGACACCGCCGTGCTGTCGAGTTCTTTATCGTCGTACCCCTGCGCCACCTGATCCTCAAAGCCCAGCCGTCCTTCGAACAGAGAGGGCACGTGCACCCGGCGCGGCGCAAGCGTGGAGGACTCTTGCACGTCGCCACGGAGTACCTGGCGGGCTACCGCAGGGAAGAGGCCGAGAACCTGCGGAGCCATGACATCCCATGCCTGGCGCCCGAGCTGGGTGCTGAAGGCGGCGTTGTCGCCGTTCTGGAACATGAAGGAGACATCCCAGCCCTGCAGACCCAAACCGTAAGCGCCCAGGATGGCGGGCCCTTCGGCGCCCCATTCGCTGGGAAACACGTGTATCCATTCCGACAACATGAAGGGACGATCGGCCACTTGCTGCAGCCCCGAACTCAACAAGCCCATGCCTGGCCGGGCCAGCATGGATCCAGCTTTGAACCTGCCTGCGCCGCCACCACTCCCCCCAAAGTAGTTGTGACGGTCAATCACCCCCACGCGCGCGTCACTATGGAGATTGGCATAGTGGCTATAGGCCCGGCCGGCCTGCCAGTTGGAGCCAATGATCTCGCCCTCGTAGCCCGCCGCGCGAACCGCCGCCACGTAGCGATCGTAGGCCTCGCATTGTATTTCGTAGAGAAATTGCAGGGTGTCGAGCAGCCGTTGCTTGCGGTAGGCTTGCGAGCCGGCCAGTTGCTGGGGGTCCCAATACCACGGATTGCCCAGAGGGAGGATATTGTTCTTGTCCAGGTGTTCGCCGGCGGGAAACCCGTCCTTCTCGAAGCCATCGAGGCTTCTCTCGCCCCAGGCTTTGATGAGGTCCTGCTGGTTGCCATACTTCTTCCTCAGCCAGGCGGAGAAGCGCTCGCCCACCTGTCGTCGCAGGGTCGCGCTTTGCTTTAATGGCGCCATTGAAGTGTAGAAGAAGACGCTCTGCTCGTTGATGATCTCGAGGGCACAGACGGAGGGTTCCGCTGCGTAGGTCAGCCCCGTGTATGGGTTACGGTGCTTGAGCAAGTTGACAATCTGTCGGATGTGAAGGTCCTGCAGTTCCCGTGAATAAAAGAACGCGCTGTGGGGGGCGGCCACACGGTCCTGGCCTGGCTTGAAGGGGCCAAACTCGTCCAGAAACGGCACGTCGCGCCGGTCGGCAGGTCCCATCTTGATCGCGCCAAAATGGGCGGAGAGCTTCACGTAGATGCCAACCTCCTTGAACTTTGCCACCTGGTAATCCATGCGGTCCAGTCCTGCCGGGTCGTATTCCGCGGCGCTCTCTTTGGATTGGATGCCGCTCCAACCGGCACCGTCGGCGAATTTATGAAGGCGCACAGCGTTGATGCCATAGCGCGGGTAAAAGGCAGCGCGTTTGTCCGCCAGCGCTTTATCGGGCGCGCACGCGCTGTAGCAAAGATTGAGCCCCCAGAGTTTGATAGGCTGGCGGTTGTAGAGCAACTGATGACCCTGTCGCAAGATGCGGCCGTGCTTGCCTGCGGGCTTATCCAGCCAGTCGGCCATGCTCAGGGCGCTGTCGTCGGCGCCACTGGTGCCCTGCCAGGGATACCATGCAGCCAGGCCTGGTTCGTCCGGCAGGTCGGCTACTCTGGAATACCAGTCCGTCGCGGCGGGCAGCTCGACGGTAAGGCCAAGTCTTCGGGGAACTGCCGCCTGGATCTGCTCTTTCGCCAACACGATTCGTGCCGCGCCGTCACTGGAAATCTCGCAAGGAGGGTCAAACCGCATCACGGTGGTCCGGCCCTGGGGATCCGTCCATCGCAGCGCGCTGACACCATCGCCGATGACCTGCTTGCCAAAGGGACACCGCGCGACGCTTTGTCGGCCTTGGGATTCCACCACGACATCACGCCCCTCAAAGAGCTTGCCCGGCGTGACCTCGACAACAAAGAGGGTCAGAGCAGCGTCTTTCTCAGCCTTGAGGTCGTAGAGCAACTGAAGACGGTTGGGCGCGATCCGCTCAGCGCGGAAGCCCAGGCGCAAGGTCGTGCCTTGAATGGTTGCCTTCAAGCTGCCAACCGCAGCCCCCGCCTCGCTTTGCAGCGTGCCCTGGATGCCCGTCCAGGCCCAATTCGGACCCCACGCGGCCGCACCGAAGCGGAAATACTCGTCACCCGCATGAGATATAGCCACATTCGCCTCGCCAGCGGAGTAGGCGAGGAAGCCGGTCGAGGGTGTTTGGGCGTACCCGGGACCGGTGTTGATCATCAGCACAAAAACGAGACTGCCAACCGACCAGGAGCGCAGGAGTGTTGGGCGGAGGCGCAGCAACCAGATCATCATGTGCTTTGGACGCGCCAGCCCCATAAACCAATCAAGGAAAGACACCCGCCCATAACACCTCAACGCGGCAGGATGCGGGCGGCATGGAAGATGAAAGGCATTGAATTCGGCATGGGCGCTTCAGTCCAAGTCTGGAGAATCATGCAAGATTTTGTGGTTAGCTTTAACAGGCGGCGCTGGGGTTGTGCCCTCAGTCTTAGTCTGGTGCTGGCCCTTTCGGGGCCGGTGTTGGTGTGTGCGGGCGAAGCCTCAGCCGACAGGAAGCCGCTCTTCCGGGACTTCATGGGCATCAACGGGCATTACACCTTCAAACCGGAACTCTATGGTCAGGTGTGTCGCCTGGCCCGCAATTACCACAGTATGAATTGGGACGTGAAACAACCGGGGGACCCGATCACGATCCCGGTGTGCGTCAATAAAGTCCACTGGAAGAACAATGTCTATGGGCCATGGCAAAAGGCAGGGTTTGAAACGGACTTGTGTCTGCAATTCAGTGGCTTCGAGGCAGGGCGATCCGATTATCGAGCGCTGTGGACGAACCAGGAGTCATGGTGTTTCGCTTATGGCAAAGCGCTGGCCGCCTATTTTGGGCCATCAGGTGCTGAGAAACTGGTGACCTCCATCGAAATTGGCAACGAACCAGGTGCCCGGTTTGACCAGGTCTTATACAGATCCATCTTCCAGCAAATTGCCCGGGGCATCCGCGCGGCGGATCGGCAAATCAAAATCCTTACCCCGGCCGTGCAGGCGCGGTCGGGAGACGACTACATCCAGGATCTGCGCGGGTTCTACGGGGATGCAGACATCCTGCCTCTCTACGATGTGATCAACCTGCACACTTACGCCTCGGTGCCACGAACAAACTCGAGCGAAAGCCCCTGGAATCGGAGCTATCCCGAAGACCCTGCCATAGACTACCTCAGGGTGGTGGACGAAGCGATCGCCTGGCGTGACAAGCACGCGCCGAACAAGGAAGTGTGGATTACCGAGTTCGGATACGACGCGTGCACGCGGGAGGCCATGAAGAATCGCAAAGACTGGTTCCTCAAGCTGGACTGGCAGGGGTACGATGACCTCCAGCAAGCGCAGTACTTGGTGCGTTCCTTCCTGGCCTTTGCCGAGCGTGATGTTCAGCGGGCCTACATCTACTTCTACGACGACAAGGACTCACCGAGCGTGCATGGCAGCTCGGGTCTGACCCGGCATTTCACGCCCAAAATGGCTTTTTGGGCAGTGAAGCAGCTTTACGAATTGCTGGGGGATTATCGTTTCAACAAGGTGGTGCGAAAGGTCTCGCCCCAGGTTTGCGTCTATGAATTCAAGCACGGCCGGAGGGCGAACTCCCGCATCTGGGTCGCCTGGACTCCCACGGGCTGTCGAACCCATCAGAAAGACCAACATCGGCCCAGCGCGTTGACGATCACTCTCGATGGGTTGCCCTCAGCACCAACCGACGTTGTCGGCATGGCGACCAGGGAGGGAGAAGTCCCGCGCCCCACCTGGGCGAAAGCCGGCCCCTCCGCCATGACCCTGATGGTGGGCGAGAGCCCTGCTTACATTCTGATGCGGTAACCGCCACCAGCGGAAGGCGCGATTCCCAACCCTGAAAAGCCGCCCGCGATGGTGCGCCGGACCTACGGTCCCTCGGACTTGAAAGGCGGCAGGCTGTCCAGGAGCTTGCCCAGTTCAGAGATTTGCGACTGATGTCGCGGGTCGGCCGCGACGCTGAAATTCTCCTCGGGATCCGCGCGGTGATCATAGAGTTCGGCGGTTCCATCACTCCAGCGCGTGTAGCGCCAGCGATCCGTGCGCACCGACTGGCCGTATTGGCCGCGCCCCCGGGTAACGAGTGTAAAAGCCGCCGGTTTGCCCGGGCCGTCGGGTTTCACCAGCAGGGTGCGCAGGCTTTGGCCGGCCAGCTTGTGAGGGGCGTTCAGCCCACAATAATCAATGAGGGTCGGGTAGAGGTCCACCAACTCGACGAGACCCTGGCACACCTGGCCCTGTTTGGCGCCAGGGGCGGCGATGATGAGCGGCACACGACAACTTCGTTCGAAGAGAGTGCTCTTGTTCCACCAGCCGCGTTCGTTGTGGTGATAGCCGTTATCGCCGGCAAAGATGACCACGGTCTTATGCCAGAGATTGAGCCGATCGAGTGTGTCGAGCAGGCGGCCGACCTGGGCATCCATGAAGGAGACTCCGGCGTAATAGGCGCGCAGGAAGTCCAGACGATCTTGATCGCTGAACGCATCGAAAGCCGTTTTGAACGACCCGCCCGGCATGGACAACCGCGGCACCGCAGCCATGTCGGGTGGATCGCGATACAGCTTGAGGGAGGCCGGGGGGTAAAGTTCGAAGTACTTCCTGGGCACAAGAAATGGATCGTGCGGACGGTGAAACCCCGCCCCAATGAACCAGGGCTTGCCCGCCGCCGTTTGAGTCTCAATGGCGCGAATAGAGTGGAGCGCGTTTTGCCCGTCGGGCTGGTCGTCGTCCGTTCCCTCCATGGCGCCCACCGCGCACCAGGGAAGCTTGCCTCCTGTGAGGTTTCGCACCTCCCCCTTGCGTCCAAGGACCGTAGGCTGAAACATCTGTGCGTCGTCCCAGGACTTGCCCAGGTCCAGCCATCCGGCGCGGACTTCGCCGGCCGCTTCCCCCACGTGAAAGATCTTCCCGTAGGAAGCGGTGTGCCAGCCGTGCTGCCGGAGCAGTTGCGGGAGGGTGACAATGTCGGGCAGCTTGGATCGAAACAGGGTGGTGTTTCCCGTCACGCCGGTCTGTTCGCAACGCAGGCCGGTCATGAAAGAGGTGCGACTGGGGTTGCAGACCGGATACTGGGCGTAGGCGCGCGCGAAGCGCACGCCACGCGCCGCCAGGCGATCAAGGTTGGGCGTTTTCACGGTGGTGTTGCCGTAGCACCCCACCGTATCGCGGAGGTCGTCGGAGATGATCAACAGGACATTCAGGCGGGGCGCCTCCTGGGCATGGGCAAGCATGAAGCAGGATAGCACCGGCAACACAAGGCATGCTTTCAGGTTCATAGAAGAGGTGCGCTTCAAGGATGAGTCTGCTAGACCTCGCAGATTTGCATCATTTTTTCCAGCGTAGCCAGAGGATCACGCGTCGGGGTGTATTCGTGAGAAAGGACACCCTGGAAGCCGAGGTCGGCGATGGCTTTGCAAATGGCGCGATAGTTGAGTTCCTGGGTGTCATCAAACTCGTTGCGACCCGGGTTGCCGGCGGTATGAAAATGCCCGATGTATTGAATGTTCTCGCGGATAGTCCGAATGACATCGCCCTCCATGATCTGCATGTGGTAAATGTCGTAGAGCAACTTGACCCTCGGCGAGTTGACGCGCTTGCAGACCTCCACCCCCCACGCAGTATGGTCCGCCATGTACCCGGGGTGGTTCACCTTGCTGTTCAGCAACTCGATGCAGAGGGTGACCCGGTGTTCTTCCGCCATTCCCTTGATGCCATTAAGGAACAGGACCGAATTGTCGGCCCCTTCGGCGTCGGTGAGGCCTGCGCGATCGCCAGCCATGACGATGACGTTCGGCGCTCCGGCCGCGGCAGCCGCCTTGATGGCTTCCCGCATCTTGGTGTCTATCTCGGCATGATTCTTCTTGTCATTGATGCCCTTCTTGATGCTCGCCCCGCCCGGCACCATGGTGGGAACCAGCCCGTGTTGCTTCAGGGTGGCAAAGGCGTTCGGGCCGACCAGATCAATGCCGACCGCGCCCAGTCGGGCCGCCTCTCGGCACATCCCCTCGAAATCCAGTTTCGCCCCCTTGAACACGCCCTGACAAAGGCCTTGTTTGAGACGGCCTTTGCGCAGGCTCGCGGCTCGTGTGATCGAAGGAAGACCGGCGACCACACCGGCACAAAGCAGGGAAGACAGGAAGTGACGACGTCGCAAGGAGGTGAATTGCTTCATCCCGGCAACCTGACAGAAACAGGGGAGGTTAGCAATCCATTCCCTCTCACCCCAGCCTGCAACTGCGCGGCTGGCACCGGCTGACGGGACAAGCAGACCTGGTGCTTCCTCGCCGGGCCATGATGAGGTACTCCGCGACACCCGGCCTGACCGTGCGAGGGCAGTCTTCAAGCGGACGGCGATGCCATGTGCCTCCGGCACGCGGCGCGTCAGGATGTCTGCCGCGCCGGCGATTCCAGTTGAAAGCAGTGCCGCGTGGTCCTTAAACTAGGGCCATGGCAGAAAAGAACCTTTCGGAAGTATCTCGAGCGCACCGGGAGTTCTACGAGAAGGCCAAAGTGGCCGTGCTGCGCAACAATTTCGACTACGCCATCACGATGCTTAATCAGGTGTTGAACGCGGAACCCGGGTTCTACCTGGCCCGCCAGGAACTGCGCTCGGCGCAGATCAAGAAGGCGGGGGGCGCCCCCTCCGGCGGTGGGGGGTTCTTTCGTAAAGTCCTCGGGGGAGCCAGCTCATCGCCCCTCCTGGCCAAAGGCCAGATTGCCCTGCGCAAGAACCCCGTGGAAGCCATGGCCGTGGCGGAGGAAATCCTCAACAACGACCCGTTCAACACAGGAGCGCATCGGCTCATGGCTGACGCGGCCATTGCGGCCGACATGCCACGCACCGCCATCTTGTCACTGGAGTTGATTCTTCGGGGCGGGACCAAGGACCGTGATCTCAGCAAACAGTTGGCCGAATGCTACACCCAGACTGGCGACCGCAAGCGTGCCGAGGCAATCTACCAGGAATTAATCCGCGCCAACCCGGCGGACACGGAAATCGCTCAGGCCTACAAGAATCTCGCCGCCACTCAAACCCTGACCGACGGGGGTTACGAAGCCCTGGCCGACGGTAAAGGCTCTTACCGCGACGTGCTCAAGGACAAAGAGGAAGCCGTGCGCCTCGAGCAGGAAAACCGCGAGGTCAAAACCGAGGATGTGGCGGAGCGACTCATCCGAGAATACGAGGAGCGGGCGGCGGCTGAGCCGGGAAACCTCAAAGTGCTCAGGAACCTTGCGGAGCTCTACGCGCAGAAGAAAGACTTCGATCGCGCTCTGCAATACTATCAGCGGATCGCGTCCTCCGAGGGCGGCACCGACCCTTCTCTTGAAAAGGCAATCACCGACACCACGCTGCGCCGCATGGAGCACCAGAAAAGCCTCCTCGACCCCCATGCTCCCGATTACCAGGAAAAACTGGCGGCGCTGGAGGCGGAGAAAAGCGCCTTCGAGCTCGCCGAAACCAGAAAACGGGTGGAGAAGTATCCCACCGACCTGCAGATTCGCTTTGAATACGGCGAGCAGTTGTTCCGGGCAGGAAAAATCAGCGAGGCCATCGCCGAGTTTCAGAAGGCCCAGGCCAACCCTGCCCGGCGCATCCAATCGCTCAGCTATCTGGGTCAGTGTTTCGCCCGGCGCAACATGAACGATTTGGCGGCGCGCACCCTGCAGAACGCGATCAAGGAAAAAGTCGCCTTCGATGACGAGAAAAAGGAGCTGATCTATGCCCTGGGGGTTGTCCTGGAGAAAATGGGCAAGAAGGAGGAAGCCATCGAGCAGTTCAAGCTGATCTACGAGAGCGATATCGGCTACCGCGACGTGGCGGCCCGGGTGGACGCCTATTACGCGTCGCAGGGCGGTTGAGACTCTGACCTCGGAGCACGGTCAGTTCCATCTTCCGCAAACACAGCGGCTGAGGTCATCGAACTGAAACCTCGCGGGTGATGCCATACCTGGCGATCCGGTTGCGGAGCGTAGCCCGGGTGATGCCAAGCAAGCGGGCCGCCTGAACCTGGTTTCCCCGCGTTTCCTGGAGGGCCGCGACAATCAATTCCCGTTCCACGGCGGCAATCACTTTGCGTTGTGGATCCTGCCGGGCCCACGCGTACATCTCCCGGGCCAGAGTGAGGGGATCCCGTGCCGCCATTCCTTCGGAGGCAGGGGGAAGCTGAGGGGGTGGCAAACCGCCTGCAGTGGCCACAGGCGCTCCGCCCCACACCTCGGAAGGGAGATCCTCCCGCATCAGGGCATCTCCCTTGCCCACGACGATCGCGCGTTGCAGGGCGTTCTCCAGCTCGCGCACGTTTCCAGGCCAATGGTAGGCCTCCAGCGCAGCCAGCGCCGCCGGCGCGACGGGTTTGGGTTTCGGCGGACGGCCCGTGGCGAACTTCCGAAGAAAGTACTGCACAAGCAAGGGGATGTCCGCACGCCGTTCCCGAAGCGGAGGCAGGTGAATTCGCACTACGTTCAGGCGATAAAACAAGTCCTCACGAAACTGATGGCTCGCCACCGCCTGCTCCAATGGTTTGTTGGTGGCGGCGATCACGCGCACGTCCACTTCCAGAGTCTGGTTGCCGCCAACCCGCTCGAAGGTCCCGGATTGCAAAACGCGCAGAAGGCGGGTCTGGGTCGCCAGGCTCATGTCCCCGATCTCGTCCAGGAACAACGTGCCGCCGTTGCATTGCTCAAACTTGCCGATGCGCTGGGCGGAGGCCCCGGTGAATGCGCCCTTTTCATGGCCGAAGAGTTCACTCTCGAGGAGAGTCTCGGGAATGGCCGCACAATTGATGGCGAGGAAGGCCTGTTTGGACCGGCGGCTGTGCTGGTAGATCGCGCGCGCGACCAGCTCTTTGCCGGTGCCGCTTTCTCCCGTGATCAACACCGTGGCATCCGAGCCGGCCAGTTGGCCGATCAGCTTAAGGACCCGCTGCATGGCCTCGGTGCGCCCGATCAGTCCCAGGCCCGACTCCTCTTGCTCTGGCCATGGTTCCAGCGCCACCACCTCTTTCATGGCCCGGGCCGCCGTCAAAGCCTCGGAGACAAGCTGCTTGAGGCGGGGAACATCGAATGGCTTCAGAATGTAATCATAGGCCCCGAGCTTCATCGCCTCGATGGCACTCTGGGCCGTGCCATAGGCGGTCATGAGAATGACCGGCAGACGGGCGTCGCTCTGACGAATCCGCCGCAACGTCTCCAGGCCATTCATCCCACCAAGGCGCAAGTCCATGATGACGAGGTCCGGCTTGACGGCGGGGATCATGCGCAGGGCCTCCTCGCCGCTGGCGGCGGTGAGAATCTCAAGCGCCGGGCTGCTCAGGACGCGACGGAACGAATAAAGAACATCCTCCTCGTCGTCCACCAGGAGAAGTTTGTTTGGGACCTGAGGCATAGAAATCACAGCCATGCCCCGCGGGACGAGAACACCGCGGACAAGGAACGCGCAGGAACGGGCGTCACCGCATTGACATTTAAGCGAGTCTTGAAAGAATAAAAACCAAGGGTATGCCGATCTACGAATATGAGGCGCGCGAGGGAGGATGCGCCGCCTGCCGCAACGGCTTCACGCTGCGGCGGCCGGTGAACGCCCCCGAATTGCTTCGCTGTCCCTTGTGCAAGGCGCCCGTGCGCAAGGTCATTTCCACATTCAATACGCCGACCAAATTGAAACCCGTGTCGGTCTCGGACGCCAAAAAAGCCGGCTTCACTGTGCTGAAGCGGATTGGCCGGGGCGAGTACGAACGGCAGTAACCCTTCGAACGTGCTAGAGGGAGCCATTGTCTATCAAGCGGGTGCGCCCGAGAAAAACAGCCAGCGCCATGTGGGCTCCCGGGCCCACCTGCCGCAGTGGCACCAGGGTGCGAGGATCGAAAAACTCGATGTAATCCACGCGCGCGTCGGGTTGGGTGTGAATGAAACGCTTCAGGTCCTCGCGCAGGCGACTGGCCGGGAGCGGGCGGCGGGCGGCGCGCACTCGCTTTCTAGCCTCGCGCAAGGCCCGGGAGAGGATGACCGCCTGGACGCGGAGCGAGGCATCCAAGTACTTGTTGCGCGAACTCATGGCCAGGCCATCCGGTTCCCGCCGCGTGGGCGCCACCACCATCCTGAGCGGAAAATTCAGATTGGCGATCATGCGCCGGATGATGGCGGCCTGCTGCCAATCCTTCGCTCCAAACACCGCCACGTCGGGCAAGACCAGATTGAATAGCTTGGCCACAATCGTGGTGACCCCGCGGAAATGCGTTGGGCGCGCTGCCCCTTCCATCCAGCGGCTCAGGGACTCTTCGATCACCCACGTACTAAAGGCCCCATCGGCCCGGCCCGGGTACATCTCCTGGTCGGAGGGAGCGAAAAGCACGTCCACACCAGCCTGCCGGCAAAGCACGCTGTCGCGACCGAGGTCACGGGGGTAGCGCGAGAAATCCTCGGAGGGGCCGAACTGGGTGGGGTTCACGTAAATGCTGACCACGATCCGGCCGTTCGGACCAACGCAGCGGCGCGCCTGCCTCACGAGGCTCAGGTGCCCCTCATGCAAGGCGCCCATGGTGGGCACCAGGCTCACACGCATCCCGTGGTGGCGCCACCGAAGGGCCTGACGTTGCATGGCCGAAGCGGACACAATCGTCTTCATCGCAATTCCGCAAACACAATGACCCCCGCCCCGGTTTGCACGAGGCTTGAGACTTCCACCTGCACCTGCTGGCCGATGGATTTCTGGCCTTGATTGACCACTACCATCGTGCCGTCGGCCAGGTATCCCACCCCCTGCCCTTTCTCCTTGCCTTCCCGAACAAGCCGCAATTGCAGGATGTCCCCCGGCAAAATCGCCGGTTTCATCTTGGCCGCCACCTCGGCAATGTTGCAGCATTTGACCCCCTGAATCTCGGCAATGCGGGCCAGGTTATAGTCGGTGGTATAAAGACGGGCCTGAAGCGTTTTGGCCAACCGGACCAGCTTGGAGTCCACTGCCGGATCGTCCGGATAATCTGCTTCGTGAATCCGGACTTCCAGACGCGGCAGGCTTTGCAGGCGCTTGAGGATGTCCAGCCCGCGGCGCCCCCGTTCCCGCCGAATGGCGTCCGCCGAGTCCGCGATCGCCTGAAGTTCGTGCAGCACGAACCGCGGCGTGATCACCAGCCCCTCCACGAACCCGGATTCGATCAACTCGGCCACACGCCCGTCAATCAACGCGCTGGTGTCCAGGACAATGGGGTTCTCAGGTTTGTTCTGAGAGCTGAAGCGCACGTAAGGAATGATCAGAGAAAAATCGTCCTTGTTGCTCCGCAAGGCGAGGATGATCCCGATGTAACCAAAACAGAGGAAAAGGCAGACACGAATCAGCCAGCGGGTATCGGGCATGGCCCATTCAAAGAGCTCCGAGCGATCCACCAACCAGGCAATCAGTGAACCGAGAACCAGGCCAAAGGTTGCGGCGGAAAAGGCTCGCAGCGAAAAACCCTTGAGCATCTCATCGAGGGCAATGATCAGCCCCCCGACACCGAAGCCAATGATCACCCCCAGCCCTGCGTGACTGATCAAACTGGTGTGCAACTGGCTCACCGCGTAACCGCCGAGCGTGCACAGGGCCAGGAAGAACAGCCGGACAACCCAAAGTGATGATGGTTGCATCGCTAGAATATTTTGCCGGAGTAGGCCGGGTTGGTCGAGCGATTTGCGCGCGGCGGACGCGGCCGGTAAAGCAGCCCATGCCGGTTGAGGTTGCTGCTTAAGACCGCCAGGTTGCTCACCGTCACCGCGGCGTGCCATCGCAAGGCCGGATCCTTGAGAAGACCGCCCGCCAATCCCTCGCCGGCCTCGAGTCCTTGCGCAATGTCCTGCAGCGAGGAGGCGGTCTGCTTCAGCAGCGCCGCGGTATCGGCGGCATTGGTCATGGTGGCGCGTAGTGCTCCCTGATTTGTCAAAATGATCTCCTCGAGATGGTTCGCCGCGCTTTCCAGCCTGGCCGACAGACGCACCGCGTTGCTGAGAGTCTGCGCCAGCGGCCGTTCATTGGTTGCGATCACAACCGCAACCTGACCCAGGACCCCGGTGGCCTGCTCCGAAAGGCGCCTGAAGTTGGCAGCCGTGACCGCCAGGTTTGATTGTGTGGTGGGGTCCAGCAGGCCTTGTTTAATGTTGGTGATGCCAGCCCGCACTTCCACCAGCGTGGCGCCAAGCTGGTCAATCAGACTTCCCGCTGAGCGGGCGATTTGCTGGAGATCAAACGATTGGACGCCCTCCACCTGGTCGCCGTTGCGCAGAACGCGCCCCTGGTTCTCTCGGGGATAAATGGCCACAAATTGATCTCCCAACACCCCGATTTGCTCGACGGTGAATTCAGCGTCGGAGTAGATCTCGTATTTCTTCAACAGACGCAGGTGCAGCAGGACGTTGGTGCCTCCCGGCCCCAATTCAATGCCGCGAAGATGGCCGATCTGAATGCCCGCCAGCAGCACCGCAGAGCGTTCCTTGAGTCCGCCCACGTTGCGCAGCCGCATCGTGATCTCGTAGGTCGGGGCCAGGAGGGAGGCGCCTTTGCTGAAGATCAAGAGGAGCACGGCGATGAAAATCAAACCCGCAAGGACGAACGCCCCCACACGCCTTTGAATTCCTGGTTGATTCATGTCGTTTCAAATCATGGTTTCTCGCGGGTCGGCCACCCCGCGCACGAACTGGCTGACCACGGGATCGCTGGAGGAGAAAATCTCCTCCGGAGTGCCGATCGCCCACACACGCCCCTGATGCAACATGGCCACACGCCGGCCTACGCGGCGCGCGCTGCGCATGTCATGCGTGACCACAATGCTCGTGACCCGGTAGCGTTCACAAACCCGGAGGATGAGCTGGTCGATGCTGTCCGACATGACCGGGTCGAGACCGGTGGTGGGCTCATCGTAGAGCACGATCTGGGGCTGGTACACGATCGCCCGGGCCAGACCAACACGTTTGCGCATCCCGCCACTGAGCTCGGATGGTTTCTTTGGCCCCACGCCGGGCAGGTCCACCACCTCAAGCGCCTCCTCGACCTTGCGGGCAATCTCCGCCTCCGTCCAGCGCCGCTCCCGCCGCAACGGGAACCCGACGTTTTCTGCCACAGTCATCGAATCGAACAAGGCCGCGCTCTGGAAGAGCATCCCGAACTGCCGGCGAACGTCCAGAAGCTGGCGCTCATCCAGTCCGTTCAGACTTTGGCCATTGACTACCACCTCGCCGCCGTCCGGAGGCAGCAGCCCGATGATGATCTTCAGCAGCACGCTCTTGCCACAGCCGCTGCGGCCAATGATCACGATGGACTCACCGGTCTCCACCGTCAGGTCCACCCCGCTGAGAACGCGGTGTTCGCCGAAACCCCGGCTGATCTTGCGCACTTCAATCATACCCCGAAAATCTGGTTCAGCGCCAGGGTGAGGAAGAAGTTGCTGATCAGCACGGCAATCGAAGAGAAGACAACCGCCTCGGTGGTGGCCCGGCCCACCCCCTCAGCGCCTTCGCCACAATGCAGACCCTTGTAACAACTGATCAGGCCGATCATGGCTCCGTAGGCCACCGACTTCGTCAGGCCGGTCATCAGATGGCCGATTTCTGTGTACCGGACCATGTTGTGCCAGACATAAGTCGGATCAATCTGCAGGTAACCCACCGCCACGACCCAGCCGGCGCCGATGCCCACACTGATGGACAAGGCCGTCAGAATCGGCATCGCCAGAGTCGTGGCCAGGAAACGGGGCACAACGAGGTAATCCACAGGATGCGTGGCCAGGGTTCGGAGAGCGTCAATTTGCTCGGTCACGCGCATCGTCCCCAACTCCGCCGCCAGGGCCGCACCGACCCGCCCGGCCACCATCAAGGCCGTCAGGACCGGACCGAGTTCGCTGCACATGGACACGCTGACGACCGCCATGGTGGCAGTGTCCATGCGAACTTTGTGAAACTGAAAGTAGGTCTGGGCGCACATCACCATGCCCGTGAAAGCGCCCGTAATGAGGACCACAGACTGCGAACGAACGCCGATAAAGTAAAACTGGTAGAGCAGGTCTTCCCAGCGCGCCCTCCCGCGCACGATGGCCGAAGCGATTTCGCGCGCCAGAAACGCCACATCGCCCAGAGCATGCAACGATCGCTCCATCCAGCTCGAGATTGGCCGCGTCATACGCAACACCAGCACCCTACCAGACCCAAAGGAGGTCTGGCCAGTCCGCAGTGAGCCTTGACCGCGTCCCGGCAATCGAACGCCCTTCGCGCTTGTGCATCCTCACGCCAATTGTTTAGAAACAGCCTATGCGAAAGACACCGTGCGGTCACTCAAAGACAGAATCCGAAGCCTTTGATCTCGCCTCATATCTGGCGAACACCACCCGCCTGGTTAATGCAGCGCTGGACCGGTATCTGCCCTCGGAGAAAACCAGGCCCGCCACCATCCACCGGGCCATGCGCTACTCCCTCTTTGCGGGGGGTAAACGCTTGCGCCCGGCCGTGTGCCTGGCCGCCGCCGAGGCCTGCGGCGGTCGGGACGGGGATGCCCTGCCTGCGGCCTGCGCGGTGGAGTGCATTCACACTTATTCTCTGATTCATGACGACCTGCCGGCCATGGACAACGACGATTTCCGGCGCGGCAAGCCGACCAATCACAAGGTCTTCGGCGAGGGTATCGCCGTCCTTGCCGGCGACGCCCTGCTCACGCAAGCCTTCGAGATTCTGGTTCAGGCTGAGACCCGCGGGCGCTACACGCACCGCGATCTCGTCCTGGAACTGGCGCGAGCCTCCGGATCCCTCCACCTCATCGCAGGCCAGGTGGAGGACCTGGAGGGCGAGGGCCGGTCGCTCTCCCTCCCGGACTTGCGCTACATCCATGAGCGCAAGACTTCGGCGCTGTTGTGCTGCTCCGCGCGCCTCGGAGGTATGAGCGCCGGCTGCACCCCGCGACAGCTTCAGGCCCTGACTGATTTTGGTTACAACGTAGGCCTGGCCTTTCAGATCATTGATGACATTCTGGACGTCACCCAGACCAGCGAGACGCTTGGTAAAACAGCGGGCAAGGACGCGCGGGCGGGCAAAGCGACCTACCCGGCCATCGTGGGACTCGAAAAATCCCGCACCATCGCCCGCCGTCTGACCCGCCAAGCCTTTGCCGCTCTGCAGCCCTTCCGCGGAAAAGCGCGCGCCCTCGAAGCCCTGGCAGCCCACTTGCTCACACGGGACCGCTGACTAACCCCGTTCTTCGAGTGGAATGTAATGATTCAGGGTCGGCCCCGTGTAAATCTGCCGGGGACGGTAAATCCGCGCCTTGGGATCCTCCAGAATCTCCTT
>Ga0073934_10005456_pt1 | contig 19637 bp, 18 predicted proteins | sample LarsenN4metaG_FD_76834 | JGI IMG/M metagenome (GOLD analysis project Ga0073934, IMG submission 76834) | Hot spring sediment bacterial and archeal communities from British Columbia, Canada, to study Microbial Dark Matter (Phase II) - Larsen... ... | reverse complement strand
CTCGGGCGCGACCCGCGGATTCTGCATCGGCCATGTCGGCCCCGAGGCAGCCGATGGCGGCCCGGTTGCGCTGGTTGAGGATGGCGACATCATCGCGATCGACGCCGAGGCGGGCATGATCGAGCTCGAGGTTGCCGAGGATATACTGGCCGCGCGCCGCGCCAAGTGGCAGCCGCGCACGAACGATTACCAGTCGGGCGCGCTATGGCGCTATGCTCAAGTGGTCGGGCCGGCGCGTTTCGGCGCGATCACCCATCCGGGCGCCAAGGCGGAGACCCATGTATTTGCGGATATATAGCACGGCCTTGCTCTTTCCACTGGCGGCCTGCGGGGCGCAGAGCCCGGTGCCGCCGGGGGAGGCGGTCGAATGCGCTATCGGCGCTGGCGCGGACTTTTCGTCCGTATGCACGCTCGAGCTGGCAGGGGAGGAGATCATTCTCCACCATCCCGATGGTGGGTTCCGGAGGCTGGCCCGCGATTCCGGCACCGACCAACTCGCCCCGCGCGACGGTGCCGAGCCGCTTGTGATTGAGGCTGGCGGCGAGGGCGCGGTGCAATTTGCCATCGGCGAGGATCGCTACCGCATCTCGCGCGCTCTGCTGGCTCCTGTGCGGCGATGATCGGCGCTCAGATCCTCACCGCTGCGCAGATGCGCGCTGCCGAGCAGGCGTTGTTCGATGCGGGGACGAGTGTTTCGGAGCTGATGGAGATCGCCGCAGGCGGCGCAGCCGAGTGGATCCGGCGGGTGGCGGCAGGTCGGGCGGTCACGGTGCTGTGCGGCCCGGGCAATAATGGCGGCGATGGCTATGTCATTGCGCGGCGTCTGCGCGAGGCCGGGAATGCCGTCACCGTCATTGCCCCGCTGGACCCTGCGACGGACGCTGCCAGGGAGGCGCGGCGGCGCTGGGACGGGGCGGTCGGAACCGCGGATGGGGGCGCGCAGGGCGATGTCTTTGTCGATTGCCTGTTCGGCTCGGGTCTCGCGCGCCCGCTGGTGGCCGAACACGCGCTGCTGCTGCGCGATCTCGCTGCCCGGCATCGCTACCGTGTGGCAGTCGACGTGCCGTCGGGGATCGCCAGCGATAGCGGAACGGTGCTCAACGAACGCCTGCCGCGCTTCGATCTCACGCTTGCGCTCGGCGCGTGGAAGTTCGCACACTGGAGCCTGCCGGGCCGCGCGCTGATGGGGCAGATGCGGCTTGTCCCGATCGGGATTGCGGCAGTGGAGGGGGCAGCGCAGCTCGTCACCCGCCCCAAAATCACCCCGCCCGCCGCCGACAGCCACAAGTACCGCCGCGGCCTGCTCGGCATTGTCGCCGGCGCCATGCCCGGTGCGAGCCTCCTCGCGGCGGCCGCCGCGCAGCGCGCTGGGGCGGGCTATGTCAAGCTGCTGGCGCAGCGCCCCGATCCGCGCACGCCCGCCGATGTCGTGACCGAAACCGCGCCGCTGGCCGAGGTCTTGGCGGACGAGCGTATCGCCACTGTGCTGATAGGGCCGGGGCTGGGGCGTGATGGTGCGGCCAAGGCGATGCTCGGCGAGGCGCTGCGGCGCGCCGCCGCCCTCGTGCTCGATGCCGATGCGCTGATGCTGCTCGCGCCGGTGATGCTCGCACGGCCCGTGCCCATGCTTGCCACGCCGCACGATGGCGAGCTCGAGACCCTTTGCCGCAATTTCGGCGTGATCGCCGAGGGACGCAGGGGCCGTGCGCTGGCGCTGGCGAAGGTCAGCGGCATGGTGGTGCTCGCCAAGGGGCCGGATTCGATCGTCGCCGCGCCCGATGGCAGGCTTGCCCTCGGGCTACCGGCGCCGAGCTGGCTGTCGGTCGCGGGGAGCGGGGACGTGCTCGCGGGCATCGCCGCCAGCCGGATGGCCGCTGGAGCCGATCCCTTCACCGCCGCTTGCGAGGCGCTGTGGCTGCATGGCGAAGCGGCGCGGCGGGCCGGGCCAGCCTTCACGCCAACGCAGCTTGCCGAACGGGTGTCCGAGGCGCTAGCGGCGGCCTCGTGAGCAGTTCAGAACCGATCATCCGCCTCGCCGCCAAGGGCGACGGCGTCACCGCCTCCGGTCGCCATGTCGCGGGCGCGGTGCCGGGCGACAGGGTGGACGAGGACGGTGCGGTTAACCCGGGTCCGCACCACATTGCCCAGGCCTGCCGTCACTTCAACACCTGCGGCGGGTGTCAGTTGCAGCACGCCGATGATGCGGTGCTGGCCGAATTCGTCCGCGACCGGGTGGTGAACGCCGCGCGCGGACAAGGGCTGGAGCCGACCGAGCTGCTCCCCGTCCATCTCTCGCCGCCCGCGACGCGTCGCCGCGCCGGGCTGCATGGCCTGAGGACCGCGAAGGGCGCCGTGCTGGGTTATCGCGAGGGCGGTTCGCACCGCATTGTCGATCTTGCCGAATGTCCAGTGCTCCACCCTGCGCTTGGCCAACTGATTGCGCCCCTGTGCAGCTTTGTCGCAGCGCATGGCCCCAAGGGCATGGTCGGCATCGACCTGACGCTGGCCGATCAAGGGGTGGAGGTCAATCTCGCCCACTTCCCGCTCGAAGGTCTCGGCCCGACCGAGGCCGCGCTCGATTTCGCGCGCGATCAGGGCCTCGCACGCCTTACCTTCGATCAGGGCTATGGGCCGGAAACGCTGTGGGAGCCGGAGCCGGTGACGGTGACGCTCGCTGGCGTGCCGGTGAGCCTGCCGCCCGGCGCCTTCCTGCAGGCGACGCAGGATGCCGAAGGACTGATGGTGAGCGATGCCGCCCGGTGGCTCGCTGACGCGCGGCTTGTAGCCGACCTGTTCGCCGGGCTCGGCACCTTCGCCTTCGCGCTGCGCGAAGGCCGCAAGGTGCACGCGGTCGAGGCCGAACGCGCCGCGCATCTCGCCTGCAAGACCGCCGGAGCGCAGTCCGGGGGACGGGTGCTGGCGCTCCACCGTGACCTGTTCCGCAGCCCGCTCCAGCCGGCCGAACTGAACCGCTTCGATGCCGTGCTGCTCGATCCTCCGCGCGCCGGGGCGCGGGCGCAGGTGGCCGAGATCGCCGCCAGCACCCTCGCCCGTGTCGTCTATGTCAGCTGCAATCCGTCAAGCTGGGCCCGCGATGCAGCGACTTTGGTGCAGGCGGGGTTCCGGCTGACCAAGCTGCGCCCGGTCGGCCAATTCCGCTGGTCGACCCATGTCGAGCTGATCAGCCTGTTCGAGCGTTAGGCGCGCAGCGCGGCAAGCAGCTGTGCTTCAAGCCACGCGGCATGTGCGGGCTCGACATAGGCATGGCCAGCGCCTTCACAGCGGCGAATGCGCGGGTCGGCCGGATCCCAGACGTTCTCGAACAGCTGCGCGGTGCGATCGGCGGTGGCGAGGAGGATGCGCACCTCGCCGGGAAAGCATGCCAACCCCTCGCGCATTTCGGCGGCGAGGCTCGAAGCGGCCGGAGTGGGTGCGATCGCGCGCGCCAGTCCGCGCGCCAGCTTGCTTAGATCGACTTGGCCGCCAAGCAGCCGCATAATCTCGCGCGGGTTCCCGAGCTTTTGGGCATAGCGCGCGCGGATCGCGGCCGGGGGCGGGGGAGCATCGCCCGCGGTCGCGCCGTTGTCCTGCTCCATCGTCCAGGGGTTCGACAGCACCAGCCCATCGCAGCCCGCGCCGCCCGCCAGCATCAGCGCCGAGGCCGCATCGCAGTTGCCGAAAGCGATCACCCGCTCGATCTGCGGAGCGATGGCGCGAAAGGCCTCAATCGCGGCGGCGATGTCCTTGATCGAGCGACGGAAGCCGCGGTTCTCGCCCTCGCTGTCGCCCACCCCCCGGCGGTCGAAGCGGAACACCGGAAAGCCCGCGCGGGCGATCCGCGCGGCGAGCCGGGCCTGGCCCGAAAAGGCACCGGCCCGGATCTCGTTGCCGCCACTCACGATAAGCAGGCCCGCCGTCCCCGGCGCGGTATCGAGCGTGGCGGCAAGGCGGAAGCTGCCGCAGCCGAAAGTGAGCGGCAGGCGGCTCATCGAAGTGACTCCGCGATGATCTGGGTGAGGGCGTCGGCCTGACTTGCATCCTCGTCCGGCTCGGCGCGCAGCCACAGGCCCGGCCCGCCGAGCATCGCCTGGGCGAGCTCGTGCTGGCCCTCGGCCAACACCGGCTCCGCGTTTTCGAGCGCCCTGATCAGCCCCGCTCCCAGCGGCCAGCCGCCAAGCAGCAGCCCTTCCGATCGACCGAGCGCGAGCAGCGCCTCGACCTTCTCCTCGCGCCCCGCCTCGCGCGCGGCGATGGTGCGGGCGCGGATCATCGCGCGCAGCAGCTTCTGCCCCGATTGCGCGGCATAATGCCAGCCGGGCAGGTGCGCAGGGGCAATCAGCGTGCCGGCGCGGATCGCAAGGACATGGGTTGCCTTGAAGCTGCTCGCCGCCGCCGCCATCCCGACGCGCCAGCCTTCGAGCGTCTGGCGGTCCAGCGGGGCGAGGCTCTCATTGCAACCTGGCAGATCGGGCAGGAAGGTGTCGATCCCGGCCTCATCGAGCCGCCGCATCACCTCGAGTGTGAAACGCCTGAGCTTGTTGGCCTCGTCGAACCACGCCGGACACACCAGCATGCGGATGGCCCGCTGGCGATCGAAGGCGACGAGCAATTCCTCTGCCGTTCCCCCGTCACCCAGCGGCAGGTTCCACGTGGAAATCACGCCGGGCCGGGTCTAGCCGGCGCCAAGCTTGGCCGTGGCGAAGGCCAGCAGCCCGCCATAGGTCTCGAGCATGGCGCCATCGACGTCATCATCCTCGATCACGATACCGAGCCGGTCTTCCATTTCGGTAAGCAGGCCCGCAACCGCCATCGAATCCAGTTCGGGCAGGTGTCCGAACAGGCCCGACTCCGGGCCGAAGGCTGCCGCCTGCACCGGATCGAGCCCGAGCACGTCGGCGATCAAGCCCTTGAGTTCCCGGTCGAGCGCTGCCGCATCGGCGTCGCTGGGGATGGTCGGAAGTGAAGTCATCGGATCGCCCAAATTCCTGTCATCGGCGGTTGGCCGCGGGGCTTAGCCATGCGTCCGCGCGGGTGCAAGCGCCTCGCGGGTCGCGGGCGCTGCCGCGGGCCGCAGTTCGCGCAGCATCCGCTTGGCCAGCGGCGCCCAGGCCGCGGGCTGTGCCGGGTCGAGACAGTCGATTCGGAAGCGGGGGCGAACCGCCTCCATCCAGTCGGCCTTGTAGCTCTGGTCGCCAGTGCCGAAATCGACGAGCGCGACCTTGTCGATGTCGATGACATGGGCGAACAGCGCCGCGCTCAGCGTGGTTCCTGCGGACAGGTGCCGGTGGCTGTCGAGATGGGCGAGCTTGTGGATGTAGGCGACGCCGTTCTCGACCGTCCAGCACTGCGCCGCCACTGCCAGCCCCTCGGCCCGCGCCACCCCAAGCCGCAGCCGCCCGGCGGCGCCCTCGGCCAGCGCAAAGGCGCGCAGCATCGCGGGAAAGTCCTCAGCGGGCTTCCAGCTGGCGGCATAGATCGCCTCGTATTCGGCCCAGACTGCCGGATCGAAACGGGTAAGCACCTCGGTTTGGACTTTCCGGCCCTTGCGCTTCAGCGTGGTACGCAGCGGGCCGGGGCGGTTTCCCCAGTATTCCGCGAAACTGCGGCCGCGCACCGGCAGGATGTGATTGGTGTCGCACGGTTCGACCAGCACCCGCCAGCCCGCTGTGCGGAAGGCGCGGGCGAGCCGTTCGGCCGAACCGTCCTCGCCAGGCACTGGTTCGAGCGTGACACGGTGCCCGCGGTCCTTCAATTGCCGTGCGATCGCTTCGAGCAGCCGATCGCCCGCGGTCCCCTCGGGCGCGAGCTGGCGCCAGGTGAAGCTGTACCAGTTGCGCAAGGGTGCGATTCGACCCCTGTCGGCGGTGAGCGCGAGCGCGGCGTCGTTCCCGGCATCGCTGGCGATCGCAATCAGCGGGGTCAGCCCGGTGTCCGCGAGCAGGGCATACCATTCGGCGCGATCGAAGGGCGTCGCCGCGGTTTGGGCAGACAGAGCTTGCAAGACGTTAACGCTGTCGTGATACCGCGCTTCGATCACCGAAAGATGCTCCCCAGCCATGCCGCAGCCGCCCGATCCCGCCCCGCGTCCGCTTGATCACCTTGCCGAACTGGCGGGGGAGGCGGGGCGCGGGGATCGGCCGGCGCTGGTGCTTCGGACGGACACGCTTAACCACAATGCGTTAAGACTGCGTGTTGCCATGCTGGCCGGATGGCTGCGCGCGATGGTGCCCGAGACTGGCGCGCGGGTGGCAAGCTGGGCGGCGAAGGGCGAACTCACCTGCCTGCTGCCGCTGGCCGCCGCGCGTGCGGGGCTGGTGCACGTGCCGATCAACCCGCTGCTCAAGCGCGCGCAGGCCGCCCATATCCTTGCCGATAGCAGTGCGCGGCTGTTGATCGGCACCGGGTCGCGGCTCGCCAGCCTCGAGCCGGGTGATCTGCCGCCGGGCTGCGGCGCGCTGGGCGAGGGCGAGGTGATGGCGGCGGCCGCAGCGGCGGGGCGTGAGCTGGGGCCGTCCCAGGCCGATCCCGCCGAGCTGGCCGCAATCCTCTACACTTCAGGCTCGACGGGGCGCCCCAAAGGCGTGATGCTGAGCCATGCCAACATGTGGCTCGGTGCGGTGAGCGTGGCGCATTATCTGGGGATGGCTGAAGACGACGTGACGCTCGCGGTGTTGCCGCTGTCCTTCGACTATGGGCAGAACCAGCTCTTGAGCACATGGTATGCGGGCGGCAGCGTGGTGCCCCTGGACTTTCTGTTTCCGAGGGACGTCGCCAAGGCCTGCGCTGTGCACGGCGTGACCACGCTCGCGGCGGTGCCGCCGCTGTGGGTGCAGCTGACCGAGATCGAATGGCCCCCCGAGGCCCGCGCACCTTTGCGGCGCCTCACCAATAGCGGAGGTGCGCTGACGGTGGACCTCGTGCGCAAGCTTCGGGGGATCTTTCCCGAAGCGCGGCTGTTCCCGATGTATGGGCTGACGGAGGCCTTCCGCTCGACCTATCTCGATCCAGAACTTGTAGATTTGCATCCCACATCAATGGGTAAGGCGATCCCCCTCGCAGAGATTCTCGTTGTTGACGACGCCGGCGAGGTGACCGCTGATGATGAGGAAGGCGAACTCGTCCATTGCGGGCCGCTGGTGGCGCAAGGCTATTGGCAGGACCCGGAACGCACCGCTGAACGCTTCAGGCCTGCGCCCGCTGCCTCAACCTACGGCGGCACCGCCGTATGGTCGGGCGACCGGGTGCGGCGCGATGCGGAAGGGTTGCTTTACTTCGCCGGGCGCCGCGACGCGATGATCAAGAGCGCGGGCAACCGCATCAGCCCGCAGGAAATCGAGGAGGCGGCGCTCGCCACTGGCCTTGTGGCCGAGGCGGTTGCGCTCGGCGTGGCCGATGCGCGGCTCGGACAGGCGGTGCATCTGGTGGTGCGCGGAAACGGGGATGAGGCTGCACGCGCCGAGCTTCCCAAGCGGCTCCAGCGCGAGCTTCCCAATTTCATGCAGCCGCAAGCGATCCATTGGCGCGAGGCGATGCCGCTGAACCCTAACGGCAAGATCGACCGCACCGCATTGCAGGCGCAGCTCAATCAGGAATTTGCCGCATGAAGCCCGTTGGCCCGATCCCTCCCGGCTATGTCGCCATCGACGGCGAACTCGCCATCGGCGGCAGGCGCGCGAGCGAACTGGTGGCCGAGGCCGGGCGAACCCCGCTCTTCGTCTATTCGCGCCAGCATCTCGACGCGCGCGTGGCCGAACTGCGCGCCGCGCTGCCGGAGCGGGTGGGGATCAATTACGCGGTCAAGGCCAACCCGCATCTTGCCGTGATCGGCCATATGGCGCCACTCGTCGACGGCTTCGACATCGCCTCCTCGGGCGAGTTGGGCCTGTGTCTTGCAGTGGGTATCGAGCCGGCGCGGATCAGCTTTGCCGGCCCCGGCAAGCGCGATGATGAGCTTGAGGCCGCGATCGCCAACGGCGTCACGCTCAATTGCGAGAGCGAGGGCGAGGGGCGCCGTGCGCTTGCCATCGGTCAGCGCCTGGGCAAGGCGCCGCGCATCGCCATCCGAGTCAACCCCGGCTTCGAACTCAAGGGTTCGGGGATGAAGATGGGCGGGGGCGCCAAGCCCTTCGGGGTCGATGCCGACAAGGTGCCCGCGCTCGCCCGGCACCTGATCGGTGAAGGAGCCGATTGGCGGGGGCTGCACATCTTCACGGGCAGCCAGGCCCTTAGCGCAGACGCGATCATCGAAACCCAGGGCAACGTGCTGGAATTGGCGGCAAGTCTTGCGGAGGCGATCGGCCATGGATGCCCCAAGCTCAACCTGGGCGGCGGCTTCGGCATTCCCTATTTCCCCGGCGACGAGCCGCTCGATCTTCCTCGCGTCGGCGCGGCGCTGGCCGAAAAGATCGCGAACCTGCCGCCGGTGCTTGCAGAAAGTGAGCTGTGCCTCGAACTGGGCCGCTACCTTGTCGGCGAGGCCGGGGTCTATCTCACCCGGATCATCGACCGCAAGGAAAGCCACGGCACCATCTACCTCGTCACCGATGGCGGGCTGCACCATCAGCTCGCCGCCTCGGGTAATTTCGGCACCGTGGTTCGGCGCAACTATCCTTCATCGATTGCAACGCATTATGGGGCAGAGCCGACAGAGGAAGTGAACATCGTCGGCTGTCTGTGCACCCCGCTCGACCGCCTGGCGGACAATGCTTCCATGCCGCGTGCCGAGGTTGGCGATCTGGTCGCGGTGTTCTGCGCCGGGGCCTACGGCGCCAGCGCCTCGCCGAGCGCATTTCTCGGTCACGGTCCGGCGGCGGAACTGCTCGTCTGAACCGGCCCCCGCAAGGGCTCACGTTAACCTGCGCGATTGCCCTGTCCCGAACAGGGATGGGGCCGGATTCGGCGCTGTATAACTAACAATATGTTCACCATTTCCGGCGAGAAATGACGCATCGTCCGGCGGACACGGGTTGCAGGTCGCTCCTGCATCGGGCCTGTGCCGTTGCGGACGCAAGAATGGCCAAGGATCCTCGTCAATGTCCCGATCGCTGTCTCTCGCTCGCCTCGCCGCAACCGGTTTCGCGCCGCTGGCGCTGGTGGCCTGCGCGAGCGGCGGGACGGAACTGCCCCCGGCGAGTTACGCCGACAACCCGGTCGCGCCGAGCGAGGAATACACCATCGGGCCGCTCGACGAGATCACCATCCACGTCTGGCGCAACCCCGAACTCAGCGCCGACAAGGTCCGTGTGCGTCCGGACGGGCGGCTCACCATTCCGCTGGTGCAGGACATCCCGGCGGTGGGCAAGACCGCGACCCAGCTGCAGGACTACATCGCGGGCGAGCTGTCGAAATATATCGAGCAGCCGATCGTCTCGGTGATCGTCAACACGCCCGAAGGCAATTTCACCCAGCAGGTGCGCGTCATCGGCGCGACCGAAAAGCCGGCCTCGCTGCCGTTCCGCGCCAACATGACCGTGCTCGACGCTATGATCGCGGTGGGCGGGCTCAATGAATTCGCCGCCGGCAACCGGGCGAAGCTGATCCGCCAGGACCGCGAGAGCGGCAAGCAGGTCGAATATCGCTTGCGCCTGTCGGACCTGATCCGGCGCGGCGATGCATCCGCCAATGTCATGCTGATGCCGGGCGATACCATCATCATCCCGGAAAGCCGGTTCTGACGGAGCGGCTGCGCCGATGAGCGAGATTTTCGAGGAACTGCGCGCGGCGCTCTGGTCAGTCTGGCACCGGCGCTGGCTGGCGATCGCGATCGCCTGGGGGGTCTGCCTCGCAGGCTGGCTGGTGATCGCGCTGATCCCCAACACCTACGAATCCAAGGCGCGGGTCTACGTCGATGTCGAGGATGTGCTGTCCAAGCAGCTCGGCATTGCCGGTGACGGCAAGGAAGAGATCATGCGGGTCCGCCAGACCCTGTCGAGCGCCAAGAACCTCGAAAAGGTGATCACCGCCACCCGTCTTGGCGAGGGGCTCACCGAACGCGGCGCGCTCGATGCGATGACGGCCGAACTCGAGAAGAAGGTCAAGGTAACGAGCGAGCAGGACAACCTGTTCGAAATCACCGCCGCAATTGGCCGCGGCGATCTCAGCGATGCCGAAAACGCTGTGCTGGCGCGCGACGTGGTGCAGAAGCTGCTCGACATCCTGCGCGAGGAGCACGTCGCGGGCAACCGCGCCGGGATCACCTCGGCGATCACCGATCTGGATCGCCAGCTTGAAGAAAGGAAGCGTGAGCTTGAGCAGGCTGAGCAGCGCCGCCTTGTCTTCGAGACGCAGTATCCTGATCTGGTCGGCGGCTCGGATAGCCTCTCTGGCAAGGTCCAGCAGGCCCGCGCCGATCTGCGCGCGGTCGATGCCGATCTGGCCGCTGCGGAAAGCGCGCTCGCCGCGATTGCGGGACAGCTTGCGAGCACCCCGCGCACCATTGTGGGCGGCCGCGATGCGACCGGCCCGCGGGCCGCGCTCCAGCAGGCCCAGACTCAGCTGGCCGAGCTACGCTCGCGCGGGCTCACCGACAGCCACCCCGATGTCGTCTCCACCACCAAGCAGGTCGCTCTGCTCGCACGGCAGGCCGCGGCGGCAGGCGAGGATGCCGGCGGCACGCCCAACCCGGCCTATGCCTCGCTGATCGCGATCAAGACCGAGCGCCAGGCGGCGGTCGAGGCGCTCCAGGCCCGCCGCGCCGCACTGCAAAGCGATTTCGCCGCCCTGATGGCGAGCCAGGCCTCCGAGCCGGCGGTCGCGGCCGAGGCCAACCGCATCAGCCGCGACTACGACGTGCTGCGTGCCAATTACGAAAAGCTGCTACAGGACCGTGAGGCGCTGCGCACCCGTGGCAAGGTCGAGGACAAGGCCAGCCAGTTCCGCTTCGACGTGATCCAGGAGCCCGGCGTGCCGCAGAAGCCGGTTGCTCCCAACCGCCCGCTGCTGCTGCTGGGCGTGCTGATCGTCGGCCTCGGCACCGGTGCGGCGGCAGCCTACGCCTTGGGCCAGCTGAAATCGAGCTTTGCTACGGCCCAGAAGCTCGAGCGGGCCTTCGATCTGCCGGTGATCGGGACAATCTCGCTGACCATGTCCGAGGCGGCGCGGGCGATCGAGCAGAAGCGCCTCAAGCAGTTTGCCGGGGCCTGCGCCGGGCTGGTGGGCATGTTCGTGATCCTTCTCGCCATCGAGATCGTCGCGATCGGAACGATCGCGTGATGAGGGGAGAGCGGCCATGACCGAACAGGGCAAGATCGACCGCGCGGGCTCAAGGCCCGCTTCGCTATTCGAGCGCGCCGATGTCGCTTTCGGGCTCGGCGCGGCGCGGTCGCCGGTCGTGCCGCCGGTGCCGGAGCTTGTGCGTCGCGCTCCCGCGCCACAACCGCCGGTCCAACCGCAACCCGCGCCCGAAATCGCCCAGGTGCCACCCGTCATCGAGGTTGCGCCGCCGCCAGAAGAGCCGTTTGCACTCGAACCCGCTCCCGGTGCGCCGCCGCCGCTGGCGGTCGCCTTTGGAGGCCCCACTGTCGCCATCGACCGCGAACACCTGCGCGAGGGTGGGCTGATCGTGCCCGAGGATCCGGTCACCGGGCTGCTCGAGGAGTTTCGCATCGTCAAGCGCGAGCTCCTCGCCGATGCCCGCGCCGGGAACAGCCCGCTTGCCCGGCGCATCCTCGTGAGCTCGCCCCATCCGGGCGAGGGCAAGACCTATTGCGCTACCAACCTTGCCATCGCGCTCGCCGCCGAGCGCGATCTCGAAGTGCTGCTGGTCGATGCCGATGTGGTCAGGCCCAGCGTCACCGACCGGTTCGGGATTGCCGCCGAGCAGGGGCTGATGGATGCGCTGGCCGATCCTGCGATCGCGCCCGAAAGCCTCGTCATCCGCACCGATATCGACGGCCTGTTCGTGCTGCCGGCCGGCACCCCGAGCGCGCGCGACGCCGAATATCTCGCCAGCGCGCGGACCGGAGAGGTGCTCGACCGGCTGACCGTGGGCGCGCCCAATCGCATCCTGATCTTCGATACGCCGCCCGCGCTCGCGGCCTCGCCCGCGGCCGAACTGGCCGCCCATGTCGGCCAGGCGGTGCTGGTGGTGCGCGCCGACGAGACCGCGCGGGCCTCGCTCGAGGATGCGCAGCAGTTGCTGTCGGCCTGCGCCGATATCAAGCTGCTGCTCAATGCTGCGCGCTTCAGCCCGTCCGGGCGCCGCTTCGGCAGCTATGGCGGACGGGGGGCATAGCGATGCGCGGCGCGCTTCCGGCATGGATGCTGGCGCTGGCGGCGCTGTTCGCGGCCGCCCCCGCGCTGGCGCAGGCCCAGCCGGATCCGGGCGGCCTGCCCGATCAGCGCGCCAACCGCGTGATCCAGCCCTATATCGAGGTCGGGCAGGTGATCTCGGCCGAGCTTTCGCCGGGAAATGATGTTCTGACCTTCACCCAGATCGCGGTGGGGGTCGATATCAATGTGCAGGGGCGCAACTCGGGCGCGGCGGTCTCGCTGCGCTATGAGCGCAATATCGGCTATGGCAACGACAGCATCGACAGCGATACCATCAGCGGCGTCGCACGCGGCACGCTGGCGCTGGTGCCCAATGCGCTGAGCTTGGAGGCGGGCGCGCTGGCGGCGCGAACCCGGGTCGACGCCGGGGGCGGCACCACCACCAACCCGCTGGTGCGCGAGGATGCCGAGAGCCGCTTCTACAGCCTCTATGCCGGTCCGAGCCTCGATACCCGCGTCGGAGTGGTCGGCCTCCAGGGCGTCGCGCGGGTGGGTTACAACCGTTTCGAGAACGACGCGCTGCTGACCGATGCGACGGGCAATCCGATCGACGTGTTCGACGAGAGCGTCACCTATCTCGGCCAGATCCGCGCCGGGACACGGCCAGACGAGCTGCTGCCGGTGGGCCTCGCCGTGACTGCGGGCGGTTTTCAGGAAGACATTTCCAACCTCGATCAGAGAGTGCGCGATCTCTATGTGCGCGGCGACGTGACGGTGCCGCTCGGCCCCAGCCTCGCGCTGGTGGGCGGAGTGGGCTACGAGAATGTCGAGATCTCCAGCCGCGACGCGCTGCGCGATGCCGACGGCAATCCGGTGATCGGCGATGACGGTCGCTTTGTCACCGATCCGGCCTCGCCGCGGATCATCGCCTTCGATGTCGACGGGTTGCTGTGGGACGTGGGCGTTATGTGGCGGCCGAGCTCGCGCACTTCGCTTGAGGCGCGGGTGGGCGAGCGCTACGATTCGACCACCTTTTACGGCACTTTCACCTATGCCCCCAGTCAGCGCAGCGCCTTTGCGCTGTCGGTCTACGACGGGGTGACCGGCTTCGGCGGGTTGCTCAACAATTCGCTCGCCGGCCTGTCGAGCGATTTCGAGGCGATCCGCAATCCGGTGACCGGCGATTTCGGCGGGCTGGTCAACGACACCGAGGGCCAATCGACCATCGGCGGGCTCGGTTCGGTGCGCTCGGCCGCGTTCCGCGGGCGCGGGGTGCGCGCGTCCTATCAGCGCACCATGGGACGCACCACTGCGGCGCTCGGCGCCGGCTACGACCGCCGGACCTTCATCGCCGCGCCGGGCACGGTGCTGGCGCCGCTCGATGGAGTCACCGACGAAAGCTATTACATTATCGGCGGCCTGACCCGGCAGATCGGGCGCAACGCCAACCTTACCACCAACGCCTACATCAACTGGTTCGAAAGCGGCACGCCGGGCGGCGATGTCACCGGGGTCGGCGCCTCGGCTGCATACAATCAGTCGCTGACCCGCAGCCTGACCGCCCGCGCGGCGCTGGCGGTGGATTACTTCGACAGCGAGTTCACGGCCGAGGACTTCGCCTTCGCGACGGCATTCCTTGGCCTGCGTTACGATTTCTGACGGGGAGCGAGACGCCCATGTACGAACAATACTACGGATTTGCCGCCCGGCCCTTCCAGCTTACGCCGGATCCGCATTTCTATTTCGAGAGCACCAGCCACAAGAAGGCGATGAGCTATCTCGGCTACGGGCTCGGCCAGGGCGAGGGCTTCATCGTCATCACCGGCGAGGTGGGGGCGGGCAAGTCGACGCTGGTTGCCCACCTCATGGAGCGGATCGATCCCGCCGCGCTGACCGTGGCGCAGGTGGTGACCAGCGCGCTCGACGGCGCGGAGCTGGTTCATGTCGTCGCCCAGGCCTTCGGGCTGGCGGTCGAGGGGCATGACAAGGCCGGCGCGCTGGGGGCGATCGAACGCTTCCTGCAGGACGAGGCGCGTGCCGGGCGGCGCTGCCTGCTGGTGGTCGACGAGTGCCAGAACCTCGATCTCGCCGCGCTCGAAGAATTGCGGATGCTGTCCAACTTCCAGCTCGGCTCGCACCCGCTGTTGCAGAGCCTGCTGCTCGGCCAGCCCGAGTTCCGCCGCGTTCTGGCGCATCACCCTGGGCTCGAGCAGCTGCGCCAGCGGATCATCGCCTCGCATCATCTCGAGGCTCTCGATGAGGGCGAGGTGGCCGACTACGTCCGCCACCGGCTCGGCCGTGTGGGGTGGAGCGATCATCCAGCGCTGGGGGAGGGGCTTCTGGCCGCGCTTTATCGCCATAGCGAGGGTATTCCCCGCCGGGTCAACCAGGTCATGAACCGCCTGCTGCTGCTCGGCGCGATCGAGGAGCGGGGCGAATTGACGCTGGCGATGCTCGACGAGGTCGTGGCCGAGATGAGCGCCGATCAGACCCGCGGCGCGCTTGGCCGCAGCGATCTCGGCTCCGTGCCTGCAGCGCCTCCTGCGGCGATGGACGAGAGCGGTCTGCCTGCCACCGAACTTGCCGGGCTGCTTGCCGAGCGCGATGCCCGCACCGCCGAGCTCGAAGCTGCGATCAGCGAATTGCAGGCCGCAGGCGCGGGCCACCGGGCAGGGCTGGGCGCGGGGCTTTCACCCGACGAGGTGCTGCAGGCCGAGGCCCGCCTCGCTGCCGAACTGGAGCGCATCGAAGCACGGCTCGAGGAGCAGGAGCAATCTTTCCGCCATGTGCTCAACATGTTGATCGAGTGGCTAGAGGATAATCCTTCGCGGCAGGCGGCGTGACATGACCGCGCCGCTCGATCCCGTCCCCAGGTTCGCCGGTCCATCCGTTCTCAACGGCCTTTCGGTCGATGTCGAGGACTGGTTCCAGGTCGGCGCCTTCGAGGACGTTATCGCACGCGGCGACTGGGACGCGATCCGCACCCGGGTCGAGGACAATGTGTCGCGCATCCTCGATCTTTTCGCCGAAGCCGATGTGCGGGCGACCTTCTTCACGCTGGGCTGGGTCGCCAAGCGGCATCCGGCGATGATGCGCCGCATCGCCGAGGCCGGGCACGAACTGGCCAGCCACGGCTATGATCACGCACGGGTCTACACCTTCGATCGCAAGGCCTTTGCCGAGGACATTCGCAAGGCCCGCCAGATCATCGAGGACTGCACGGGTGTGGCGGTGACCGGCTACCGCGCCCCGAGCTTCTCGATCGATCACCGCACCCCCTGGGCCTTCGCCGAACTGGCGGCGCAGGGCTACGCCTATTCATCGAGCGTCGCCCCGGTGGTGCATGATCACTATGGCTGGCCAGAGGCCCCGCGCTTCGCCTTTCGCCCCTTGCCGTGGTCCTCGCTCGTCGAGCTGCCGGTGACCACCGCGATGCTGGGCGGGCGGCGCGTCGCGGCGGGCGGCGGGGGCTTCTTCCGGGTGCTGCCCTATGCCTTCTCGCGCTGGGCGATCCGCCAGGTCAACCGGGTCGAGGGGCGGCCGGCGGTGTTCTATTTCCACCCCTGGGAGATCGATCCCGAGCAGCCGCGGATGGCTCATGCGCCGCTGCGCTCGCGCCTGCGCCACTACACCGGTCTTGCCCGGATGGCGGACAAGCTGAGGGATCTGGTCCACGAATTCCGCTGGGGGCGAATGGACCTTATCGCCTATCGCGAGGCCGCGCGCGCCGGGGAACTGCAGGTCCCGGCCGCCGACGCCGAGGAGGCGGCGGCATGAACGCGCCGCTCAGGGCCGGACACCAGGTGCGCGCGCTCGATTGGCGCGATGCGGGCGAGGTGCGCCGTATCGAAGGTTTCGTCGCCGCCCGGGGCGCGAGCCTGTTCCACCGTCCCGCATGGCTGCAGGCGGTCGCGGCCGGGACGGGACAGCGCGCGGCGGGGCTGGTTTGCGAACGGCTCGGAGTGGTAACGGGTTGGCTGCCGCTTACCGAGGTGCGCTCGGCGCTGTTCGGCAAGGCGCTGGTCTCCAGCGGCTTCGGCGTGGGCGGCGGGATCTGTGCCGATTCGCCCGAGGCCGCACGCGCCCTCGCGGCAGCGGCACAGGCCCATGCGGTGAAGGGCGGCTTTGCCGGCATCGAACTGCGCGGCGGTCCGATCCCCGAGGGATGGGATGCCTGGTCCGACAGGCATTGCGGCTTCGAGCGTCCGCTCGCCGCGAGCGACGAGGCCGAACTCGATGCCATCCCGCGCAAGGCCCGCGCCGAGGTGCGCAAGGGGCTCGGCCTCGGTCACCGCGTCACAACCGGGCGGGGACGCGATGATCTGGCCGCGCACTATGCTTGCTACAGCACCAGTGTGCGCAACCTCGGTACGCCGGTCTTTCCCCGGCGCCTGTTCCGCGCGATGCTCGAAGCCTTTCCCGATGCCAGCGACATCCTCACCGTGTGGGACGGCGACACCCCTCTCGCGAGCGTGTTCAGCTTCTATCACGATGGCGCGGTGATGCCGTTCTGGGGCGGGGGCACGTTCGCCGCGCGGGCCGCACGCGCCAACGAGGTGATGTATTACCGCTTGATGTGCCACGCCCGCCGTCAGGGCATGAGCCGCTTTGATTTCGGCCGGTCCAAGACGGGGAGCGGGCCTTTCGCCTTCAAGAAGAACTGGGGCTTCGGGCCCGAGCCGCTGACCTATGGCGCCTGGACCGCGCCGGGGGCGACCCGTCGCAACATCGATCCCAGCGATGCCGGCTACAGCGGCAAGATTGCCCTGTGGAAGAAGCTCCCGCTCCCGCTCGCCAACCTTCTGGGGCCGTGGATCGCGCGCGGGCTCGCGTGATGGCCGATATCCTGTTCCTCGCTCACCGCGTGCCGTTCCCGCCCGATCGCGGCGACCGGATCCGCGCGCACCATCTGCTGAAGGCGCTGGCGGAGATTGCGCCCGTCCATGTCGGTTGCCTTGCCGAAGTTGAGAGTCGCGCCGGGCAGGCGGCACTGAGCGAGCTCGCCGTCTCGCACTTCATCGCCCCGCGCCGCAAGCCGCTGGCGCTTGCCGGGATCGAGGCGGTGCTGGCGGGCAAGCCGGTGAGCCTCACCGCCTTTCACAGTCGCCGGCTCGAAGCCTGGGTGCGCGAGACCATAGCCGCGCGCGCGATCGGCGCTATCGTCGTCTTTTCCGGGCAGATGGGCCAGTATGTTCCCGCTGACTTCACCGGACGGGTGGTGATCGATCTGTGCGATGTCGATAGCGCCAAGTTCGAAGCCTATGCCGCTACAGGCGAGCGGGTGTGGCTCAATGCCCGCGAGGCGCGGCTGCTCGCCATCGAGGAAGAACGCCTTGGCCACCGTGCCGATGCGACGCTGCTCGTCTCGGAGGCGGAGGCCGCGCTTTATCGCAGCCGGCTGACCGCGGCCGAAGCCGTCGCTGTGCGGGTCATCGGCAATGGCATCGACGCGGACTACTTCGACCCTGCCAGGGTGACTGCCCATCCGGCGATGGCAGACCGGCCGGGGCCGCATCTCGTCTTCACCGGACAGATGGATTACCGCCCCAACGAGCAGGCGGCCTTGTGGGTGATCGAAGCGCTGCTGCCACGCCTGCGCGCCCGCTTTGCCGGGGCGGCGTTCCACGTGGTCGGTCGCAATCCCACCCGCGCGTTGATGACGCACCATGGCAGGCCGGGCGTCACGATCTGGGGCGAGGTGCCCGATGTGCGCCCCTTTCTGGCCGCGGCCGACGCAGTCATCGCTCCGCTCTTGATCGCGCGCGGCGTGCAGAACAAGGTGCTCGAAGCGATGGCGATGGCGCGGCCTGTGGTGCTCACGCCCGAGGCCGCGATGGGAATCGCGGCGCGTGATGGCGAGCACTGGCTGGTCAGCCCGCCCGATCCGTCCGCGATGGCTGCGCGGATCGCGGCGCTGCTCGATCAGCCCGCGACCGCAGTGCGCATCGGGACAGCGGCACGGCGCTTCGTGCTCGAACAGCACGCCTGGAGGCAAATGCTGGCACCGCTCGGCGACTTGCTCCATGTTGGAGCAGCAAGGGCACGCGATGCCGCCTGAACCTGCCATCCTCGCCCCGCACCGCAGCGCCGGAGTTTCCAATCTGCCCGAAGCGTGGCGTATCCCGCTCGCGGCGCTCGTTGCGGCGGCGCTGGCGCTCGGGCTGGTGACGCGGGACAGCTGGGGCGAGATGCTGCACCAGTGGTGGAACATCGATACCTACAACCACCTGCTGCTGATCCCCTTCGTCATCGCCTGGCTGGTGCGGCTCAAGGCGGGCGAGCTTGCACGCATCGAACCGCGATCCTTCGCGCCGGGCCTGCTGCTGATCGCCGCCGCCTTGGCCTTGTGGGTGGCGGGCCGCGCAAGCGGGATCAACCTCCTCGCCCATGTCGGGGCAGTGGGCGCCTTGCAGGGGGCAGTGATCGCGGTGCTTGGCCTGCGCGCCAGCCTGCTGCTGGCGCTGCCGCTGGCGATGGCCGCTTTTCTCGTTCCCTTCGGTGACGAGATCATCCCGCCGCTGCAATTCCTCACGGCCGATATTGCCATCGCGCTCACCCGCTGGAGCGGGGTTCCCGCGAGCATCGAGGGAATCCACATCGACACGCCCGCCGGGCTGTTCATCGTCGCCGAGGCCTGTTCGGGGGTGAAGTTCCTGATCGCGATGGTCCAGCTGGGCGTACTCGTGTGCTTCACCCGCTTCAACAGCTGGCGTCGGCGCGCGCTGTTCATGGCTGCCTGCGTGATTGTCCCGATCCTCGCCAACGGAGTGCGCGCCTGGGCGACGATCTATGTCGCGCAGCATATCGGGGCCGAGGCGGCGACCGGCTTCGATCACATCGTCTATGGCTGGATCTTTTTCGCGATCGTCGTCATCGCGTTGTTGGGCGGCGCATGGCGCTGTTTCGAGCGCGAGCCGGAGAATTATGGCTGGACTGCTGCGCGGCTTGCGCAGTGGCGCTGGCTCGCCCCGGCCGAGGCCAGCACCTTTGCGCCGACCGGCGCCGCCTTCGCGACCATTGCCCTTGCGGCGATTGCCGCGCTTGCCCCCATGCTCTAGGCCCGCGCGCGATGTGCGGGATCGCCGGGATATTCCATGCCGAAACCCCCAAGCCGGTCGATCCCGTGCGGGTCGAGCGGATGTGCGATGCGCAGGTGCATCGCGGGCCTGACGGGGCGGGGGTGTGGACCGATCACGGCGTCGGGCTGGGACACCGTCGCCTGTCGATCATCGATCTGGCCGGATCGCCCCAGCCGATGCATTCGGCCGATGGCCGCGCGGTGATCGTGTTCAACGGCGAGATCTACAATTTCCGCGAGCTGCGGCGGGAGCTGGAGCAGGCGGGATTCGTCTTCCGCACCTCGGGCGATACCGAGGTGATTCTGGGAGCCTATCAGCGCTGGGGCGTCGATTGCCTTGCGCGGCTTG
>Ga0073934_10005452_pt1 | contig 19652 bp, 16 predicted proteins | sample LarsenN4metaG_FD_76834 | JGI IMG/M metagenome (GOLD analysis project Ga0073934, IMG submission 76834) | Hot spring sediment bacterial and archeal communities from British Columbia, Canada, to study Microbial Dark Matter (Phase II) - Larsen... ... | reverse complement strand
TACGGGAAAATCCCAGTCGACGCTCTCCAACTGAGGGACGTACCCGATATGGGGAGGGATCTTCCCCCGGATGGCCTGCCCCAGAACCTTCACCGACCCCTGCACCGGTTTAACCAGGCCCAGGATGATCTTAAGCAGGGTCGTTTTGCCCGACCCCGTAGGTCCTACGATCCCTGCAAATTGGCTCTGATAAATGTTTAAATCGACCTTGTCAAAGACCGACTGGTGATCGTACCTGCAGGTCACCTGGGTCAGCTCGATCACGGGGGGACGCGTTTGGTCCGTCGCCCACGGTCCCCCGCCCGCCGTCCGTGGCGCGTTATCCGTTGCCTGCAGCTCGTTGTCCGTGGTTCGTTCTTTATGACTCATGGTGGACTCGGTTATGAAGATCTACCTTCTAACTTCTTACCCTCCGCCTTTGGGTTTCTAAGTATGGAGGTCTGCCGGATCGATGCCGTTAAGACTTTCCGGGTTGCCTCCTAGGGCAGCGACCATCGTTTTCACGTCTTCCAGCATCATCCCCACATAGGTATGTTCCGGAGAACCCACGGGACCCGGTAGATCGTCATCCCGTAGCGTATCCACATACTTGACCCCGGCTTCCCGGGCTATTTGATCCAGGACTTTGCTGGGAAATACTTCCGAGCCAAAAATGGCAGGAACTTTCTCCCCTTTAAGCTGGTCAATCAACTTCGCCACTTCTTGGGGAGAAGGCTCTGAGAAACTTGCGGGTTGAATAGCCCCGATCACCGTCATTCCGTAGCGTCTGGCAAAATAGGCCCAGGAATCGTGATAGGTCAGCAATTTCCGGTGTTGGGGAGGGATGCTTTGAATCGCCGCCTCTATCTGTTTATCCAACTGCTGCAGCTTGGCCAGATACGTCTCAGCATTTTTAGCATAAAACTCCTTGTTCTCCGGGTCCAGGGCGATCAACTGATCCCGAATGAGCTCCACGTACTTCATCGTATAGGGCACGTTCAACCAAAGGTGGGGGTTGGGATCTCCCTGTTCTTTGGGAAAACTAAAATCAAAAATCCATTCCTGTTCGGTAATGGTGTTATCCCCCAGTTTAAGCATTACGACCCCAGGCTTTCCGTTAGCTTCCACTAACTTCTCCGTGGGCGTTTCCAGATGTAAGCCGTTCAGGATGACCAGATCGGCCTCGGCAATAAGGGCTATATCCGAAGGCCTCGGCTCAAACGTATGGGAATCGGTCCCTTCCGGGATGATGCCGCGAAGGTTGATCCGAGATCCCCCCACATTTTTAACCAGGTTGGTGATCGGCGCAACGGTTGTGACCACTTTCAATTTTTTGACAGCAGCCGGAGAGGGTGCGGAAAAGAATCCCGACAGAATTAACAGGACCAGGCACCCCCTCAGCCAGAACCGGCCATGAGGCTTCCTCATAGACATCGAGTGCGGGCGAGGCTTTCGCGAACGAAAACCAGCGGATCGTCCGCGTTCGTGGACGAAGGCCCCAGGCCCGCTTTAGGACCATAACACGCAGCTCTTTTTTATATTTCTAGAAAGCATAAAAGTATAATGTTCGTGTTACTATCCTAAACGCAAAAGGTGCTCCTTTGTCAAGTTTTTAATCTAGAAAATTTACATTTAGTAAAAGCGAGGCCCGCCCCGATACAACTTCCCGGGGGTTCCTTTAAGTTAACCAGCCCATGCTTCGTCCCCAGGTCTCAGATATCTTTACCCGAGACGGTTCTGGCAAGCTGCCCGTGCTTGACCCCTTTGATACCGATTAATTTATCAGCAAACTTTTTTATCTCCGAGCTTCTTCCTTTAACGACGATAGCCTCCAGGCAGTGATCATGGTCCAGATGTACATGGAGTGCAGAATTAATCATGGTATTATAGGTATGTTGGAGGTCAGCCAGCTTATTTGTCAACTCCCGAATATGGTGATTATATATAATGGTTACAACCCCTACCGTTTCTTCATCGCTCTCCCAGTCGCTTTCAACGATATAATTACGGATAAGATCCCGGATTGCCTCGGAGCGATTTACATAGCCCTTCTCTTCGATAACCTTATCGAACCTTGCAAGAAGGTCCGAGCTAATGGAAACGCCGAATCGAATCAAGTCTGCCATAAAAGTCCATTCCGGTTTTCCCCCGTTTATAGAAGCATAGTAAAGTTCTTTCCCTTTATAGAAGGCGGAAAGAGTTTTTCCTTTTGGTAAAAGGAGGCCAGGGGGGATTTTATTTGCTCTTTCTTTAGAGTCTTTCTTTATAAATTGACGGTGATCACTCCGCCGCTCATCAAGGCTTTAAAAGCAATTATGAAGCCCAAGATGGTCACTACAAAGGCGCTCATCACCGGCAGCCTCCTCATAAAGATGCCCTGGCCGGTGTAGCGATCCAGGAGGGGTTTGGCCAGAACCATCAGAACGCCGATCGTGATTAAAACCGTGGCCAGCCCCAGGCTAAAGGCTACCAGTATAACCAATCCGAAGGCAATACGATTTAAAGCCACTGCGATAAGCAAAACGACCAGGGCATCGGGGCATGGGACAATACCTCCTGAAACGCCCAGGGAAACAAGGTTCCAGAGAGACACCTCGGATTTTCTGTTCAGGTCCCAGAATCTGGACTTTTTTACCGTGGATGGCATCGAGGGATGATCAGGGGTCTGTGGGGGAGGCTCGTGGTCATGGATGATTTCGGGATACCTGGGGGTATAGGTAGGTTCGTCAGGGTGAGGGCCGTGATCGTGGTTAGATTTACGATGCTCGTGGGTATAGGCGTGGGGGTGAGGGTCGGCGTCGTGGTCATGAATAAACCCATGAGGTTCCCGGCCATGGTGATGGCCAGGACCGTGCGATCCGCGGCCATCGCCGGGGATATCGTACGTCGGAAGGCCAGGTTTCTGGGGGGGGTGCAGAGGTTCCGGGCGAGAGGGATCGGAGGCGCTGTGATCGTGCGCGAAGTGATGGGCGTGGGTATGCTGCCCAAACCCCGAATCGTGAGAGGGCCCATGATCGTGGTGGCTATGAGTAGGTTCATGTCCCAAGGGATGCTTGAGCCGCCTTATGAAGAGCCAGATGCCTATACCCATAATAAGTAAGCCGGAGAGAAATCCCAGCCACGGAAAGATCTGTTGAGGAAGCACATATTGAGAGGCGTAGAGGGTTACAAGCCCAAGCAAAATCACGCTGGAGGTATGTGTGAAAGTTACGACCGCCCCCAGGATAATCGCATCGAGGACGCGGCCTTTACTTCCAACCAGGTAAGCGGCGACCACCGTTTTCCCATGGCCCGGGGTCAAAGCATGCAGGGCTCCCAGGACAAACGAGATGGCCAGGGCTATCAGGGCAAAGCCGACACCTAGCTGAGGGTTCCTGATCATATCTTTTAACCGCTCGCTGATCCCCGACCCCCCGAAGGCATATTGGGACTCGGGACCCTGCCCGGGAGAACCGGAGGACGAGCTCCCCTCCGAAGTGGCCACCGGCCTTTCTACCGCTAACCGGTCCTGGGGGAGATCCCCCAGCCGCTGCATCGCCTCCTCTCCCGTAACGTAGGTGGCCGTGAACATCCTTTCGAGATCGTTGGAGGATTTCTTACGAGGGGTCTTGGAAGTATCTTCCCCTTTCTTCCACAGGGAGGTCTCCAGGACTTTAACGCGTCCTACCTCGCTCAGGGAAGTCTTCATAGCCCCTGGAACATCGGTAAACGTCCAGTCATAAAACGTGACTTTGTGCCGACCGGGCGGGAGTTGTTTGAAAAGTGCCGTGAACTCATATTGCCCTGCCCGCGGGGTATAAGAAACAACTCGCCAGGACCATTCCACTTCTTGGCCGTCCACTTCCAGGGACAAAAGGGTTTTTAATGTGTTCATCATTTCGGTCACGAAAAGTTCCTCTTCTTCCCTGGAAATCTCGCTATCCCCGTTGACGTTCATGGTTTTCATGTCCGTCAGAGCCGCAAGTTCGGTCAGCGCCGTCGAGTAGATGACCACAATCCGATCTTCCAGGATTTTTATCTGGGTCCAGTGGTCTACCCCGGTACCGGTAAAGGTATGAGCCGCCGATAAAACGGGGAATGCCAGGATAAGCAGTGCGGAGATGCAACAAAAAATTACGCGTTGTGCCATAAAGTTTTAGGTCAAGGAGTTGGAGGTCGTTCTGACGTACCAAACTCTTAAAACACCCAATCCAATTAAAGGAAAAAGTAAATAATCTACTACCTTCTTTTATTCTATTTTTGGAAGTCCTGTCAAGTTAATTATTGTTTTCGTCGCGGTACCGGGAATGATTTTTCCTTTGACATCTTTAAATAGGTTATGTTACTAAACTAGAGACATGAGGGATTCTTCGGTGCATAGATTGGAGAGCCTGCTGGGCCGAGGGCGCGTCTGGGTAGGTCCTGAGATTCCTGAGAAATATCTTACAGATAAAACCGGGGAGATCGGGGAGCCCGGGGGGATGGTTCAGCCCTCCACCGTAGAGGAAGTGGTGGCCCTTCTCCGGGTAGCCCAGGAAGAGAAGATTGTGGTGGCCCCCAGGGGAGGGGGAAGCGGTTTACGCGGGGGAGCCGTTCCCTTCCCGGGTGGTCTGGTTCTGAGCCTGGAAAAGCTCAACAAGATCGTAGACCTGGATAAGGTCAACTATATTGCCAAAGTTCAGCCCGGCGTCCTTACGGTCGACTTACAAAAAGCTGCGTGGGAAAAGGGTTTGTATTATCCCATCGACTCCCTCAGCTCCGAGATTAGCACCCTGGGCGGGGATGTGGCCGAGAACGCCCACGGCCTCCGCGGAGTTCGCTATGGAGAGTTAAGGGACTACCTCCGGCGCCTCGATTTCGTTCTTCCGACAGGGGAGATGGCGCATACGGGTGCAGATCCCATGAAATCCGTCTCCGGCTACGATATGAATAAGGTTTTCATCGGCTCAAGGGGGACTCTGGGGGTTTTTACGGAAATTACCCTCAAACTTCTTCCGCGACCCGAGACCGCCCGGGCCCTCGTGGCCGGTTTTCAACATCTAAGGGAGGCCGCGGCGACCGCCAGCGCCCTCATCGCTAATCTGCTGACCCCTTCGGCCCTGGAGTTGATGGATCAAAATTTTGTTCGTTTCCTTCATGAAAAGAGCGACCTTTCCATCGATGGGAACGCCCTGTTGCTCCTGGAGGCGGACGGATTCGAGAGCTCTGTCAGGCATCAGATCCAAGTCCTTAGGAATATCTGCCAAAATCATAAGGCCCTGGAGGTTCTGAAGGATCTGTCAGAGGAGGAGGAGCGGAGGCTTTGGGAGGTTCGAAAGCTGTGGGCTTTTAGAACCCTCCTGGAAACCCCGCCCGTGCTATTTGTGAACCTCTTTGTCCCTCCGGCTGACTTGGAGGGCGCCGTGGAGGGTCTGGAAACCCTTTTAAACCAGATTCCGTTCCCTACCACCCTTTTCGGTCACGCCGGCGAGGGAAACCTTCACGTGGCCCTCTTCCCCGCCCCAGGCCGGGACTTTACGCCGGAGGTTCTTTCTGCCCGGCGGCAGATTTTGGAGGTTATGCGTAAAGTCGGTGGCCTCTACGCCCACGAATACTTTATTGGGATGCCCTCCCTATCCCCAACTCCCTTCCAGGGAGGGGCCTCCGGCCTCCGGGAAGTTTTTTCGCAGTTTAAAAAGAAGGTGGATCCTAACAACATCTTGAACCCGGGTAAGGTTCTCACGTAAAACGATCCGGGGATGATATAGATGGGCGCAGATGTGAATGGTTGGCAGATCGCCTGGGGGGGATGTAACCGGAACGGTCTTGAGCTTCCTACAGGCCCTGGATGGCTGTTTGATCTGGGTTGATCTGCATCATCTGTGGATCGTTTTAAGCTTTTTATCATGAAAATAGATAAAACCAAATGCGTGGCCTGTGGCAATTGCCTCTACGTCTGTCCCATGGGGGCTATCTACATAGATCCTGCGGACCACCGGGCTACCATCAACGCCGATGAATGTGTCGAATGCTACGCATGTTATCGGGGGATGAGCACGGAACACCTGAATCCGTATTTAGTCAGAGGCATCCGGAAATTTTTGGGTTTCTTCCGGCTTCGGTTCGAACCGGAACCGGACGTCTGTCCGACCTCTGCGTTCGTGCCGGAGGAGTTATCGTGGCCCCGGATCGTTCGCAGGGCCTTCAGTGACCCGCAGGTCCCCCATGAGAGCACAGGGATTCACGGGAGAGGCACCGAAGAGGTGAAAACCAACGACGTGACCCATCGGGTGAAACAAGGGGAAGCGGGATTTGTGGTGGAGTTTGGCAGGCCGGGTGTCGGAGCTCGTTTCTACGATATCCAGAAGATGACCACGGCCTTGGCAAAGCTCGGGGTCGAATTTGAGCCGAATAATCCGGTGACCCATCTCATGAGCGACCGAAAAACCGGAGAGATTCGTGCCGATATCCTCAACGAGAAGGTTCTGTCCGCGATTGTAGAGTTTAAAACCCGGCTGACCGAAGTGCCCATGCTCCTACACCAGATCGAAGAGGTCTCCCAAAGAGTGGATACGGTGGTCAGCCTAGGCGTTTCCACCCGATGCGATGAAAATGGCAACAGCGAGTTAGAGGAGCTTTTGCGCAAGGAAAATTATCAATTCTGGCGAGGAAAAACGAACCTGGGCCTGGGAAGAGCTACCAACTCGCAATAAAACGATCCCCAGATGGTCCAGATGGGCCCGGATAAGAACGAGAATTATCCGGGCCCATCTGGACCATCTGGGGAATGATCCCATATTTTAAATCATGACAAATACCCTGCATCGATACGGCGACCCCGATACCTTAAAGACCGATTACATTGTGTTTGCCATCGCTACCCGGAAACGCAATGACGGGAATAGTGTCGAGAAATTTAGAACCTTTCTCCGGCTGGCTGCCAAGTATAACCCGGTTAATATGGGGGATGCCACCAAAGGCAGCATCTATCAGCCCTCTAAATCTTTAAATCCTACGGTTCACTGGCGGCGGGAGGACCCCGTTAAAATCAATGAGGTGATCGAAGGGATTGATAAACCTACCACCGCCGCAGCCGTGTTTGATAACCTGGGATCCGTTAAAAACCTCATAAAAGAGCTAAAGGAAGCGGATTTGGGATTGTCCATCAATATCAGTGCCCTGACCGAGGATGCCCATCAATGTTGCAAAGCTGCGGGACTCACGCGCCACAGTGTAGAATATTCCCTGGGCTTTCGAGGTAAACTCGATAAGCTCCCCGATAGACAGGTCTTAGAACTCACCACCATGTGTGGGCACGGGATGATTTCCGCCCACCTGGCCAAGAAGCTGATCGATTGGGTCAAGGAGGGCCGACGAACCCCCGAAGAGGCGACGCGATATATGGCTCGATTCTGCAGTTGCGGAGTCTTTAACCCGGTACGGGCTAAGCAGTTACTGGAGCGGACGCGGGGGCTTACCTTGACCAGGTAATTCCCAGCCCTTGAAGCGTTATGAATTAAATCCGGATCCATTATGGGCAGGCTAAATTCTGCCTCTTAAGAGGAAGATAAGGTGAACGCGAGAAATCAAGTAGCCATTGTAACGGGAGCATCTCGGGGGATTGGTCGCGCCATCGCCCTGGCTCTTTCCGAGGCCGGCTTCCGGATTGTGGTGAATTATCGAAGCCGGGACGCTGAGGCCCGGGAGCTGATCGAGAAGATCTCGGCCAGTGGAGTCGAAGCGAGGGCTTTCAAGGCGGACGTGGGTTTCCCCGAGGAGGCTGCGAAGCTCGTACAAGCCACTCTGGAAGCTTTCGGGCAGGTAGATGTTTTGGTCAACAATGCGGGGATTTCCAGGACCGGGGTTCGGCTCGGGGAATTTCCATTACGGGACTGGGAGGAAATGCTTCGGGTCAACCTGAGCGGGCCTTTCTATCTCATTCAGGCGGTTCTCCCTCCTATGCGGGAGCGGAGAAGTGGTCACATCATTAACCTCTCCTCCAACGTAACCCAGCGCTTCCCGGCAGGTTACGGACCTTACACCATCACGAAGGCCGGTCTGGAGGCCCTCACACGGATCTTGGCGAAGGAGGAGGGGCCAAACGGGATTCGAGTTAACGCCATTGCCCCCGGGCCTATCGCTACGGAGATGCTGGCACAATCCCTGGCGGTCATGGGGCCAGAGCGGGCCGAGGCGTTTATCAAATCGGTCCCCTTGCAGCGGACCGGACGCCCAGAAGAGATCGCTTCCGTCGTGCGCTTTCTGATCTCCGATGCGGCAAGTTATATCACGGGTCAGGTCATTTACGTAAATGGGGGTGGGCCGGGAGGTTGAGATAAACGATGAAGGGGGAGGGGCGGAGGAGGACCCTGATTATCGGGGTTTAGGGGAGTTCCCCCTGACAGCTCGTGAAACGATGCTTCGTGCCACCACGGGTTGCCCGAAGGGGGGCGCTCGACGTTAAGCGCGCCTTCATCCCTCGTCTTTCATCCTTGATGAAGAGGAGGTAGCAGTATGGAGACGATCCATCCGATTGTCCGACGCTGGCGCCGGGAGGCGGCGGCAGATCCGGAGGGTTTTTGGGCCCAGGCGGCCCAGCAGTTGCCCTGGTTTCGTAAATGGGATCGTGTGTTCGAGAGGGATTTCCCTTCTTTTCGCTGGTTTCTGGGCGCCCAGACCAATCTGGCCTACAACTGCCTGGACGATCATGTCGCCCAAGGTTGGGGGGGACATACCGCTTTGATTTACCTGAACGAACGGGGCGAGCGTCGCCTCTTCACCTATGCACAGTTACGTCATGAGGTGGCGCGCGTAGCCGCAGCGCTCCGAGGGATGGGCATCCAGAAAGGGGATCGGGTGACCATCTATATGCCGGTCTGCCCCGAGGCGATTATATTGATGCTGGCCGTCGTTCGGATCGGCGCCATCCATTCGGTAATCTTCGCCGGTTTCGGTGCCGGCGCCCTGGCCGATCGCATTCGGGCCAGCGGCTCGCGGCTGGTTTTCACGGCGGATGCGACCTTCCGCAAGGGCAAGGAGGTTCGTCTTAAAGAAATTGTGGACGCGGCCCTGGAAACCGCCGGCGATAGCGTTGAGCAGGTGATCGTCTTGCATCGAACCGGGAGCGGTTCCCCGATGATGGCCGGTCGCGACCTTAACTGGTCGGAGTTTCTGGCCCGGGCCGCCGATCATAAAGGGGATTACGTTCCGATGGAGGCCAATGAGCCGGCCTATATCCTGGCGACCTCCGGTACCACGGCGAAACCCAAGCTGGCCGTCCACACCCATGGCGGTTATCAGGTAGGTATTTATAGTATGGCCCGATGGTGCTTCGGCATGAAACCCACAGATGTCTGGTGGTCCACCTCGGATATCGGTTGGGTCGTCGGCCACAGCTACATCGTGTACGCCCCTCTTTTGTTGGGTTGTACGACCCTCGCCTACGAGGGGGCTCTGGACCATCCCGGTCCGGAAACCCTCTGGCAGGTGGTCGAGGAGTTCGGCGTAACGGGCATCTTTACCTCGCCGACCGCCGTTCGACTTTTGATGCGTTACGGAGAGGAACCGGCGCGTAAATCGGATCTTTCCTCCCTGGAGCGTATCGTTTGCGCCGGCGAAGTGCTCAACGCCCCGGCCTGGGAATGGCTTCAGAAGCGGGTACTGGACGATAGGATCCCGGTGATCGACCACTGGTGGCAAACGGAGACCGGAGGACCGGTGATCGGCAACCCCTATGGCCTCGCCATGCTGCCTATCAAACCCGGGTCGGGGGGGATCCCGTTGCCCGGGATGGAGGTGGCGGTGGTGACCCCTGACGGGGAGCCTTGTCCGACGGGTGAGAAAGGTATTTTGGTTATTCAGCGGCCCTTCCCAAGCCTGACGCCGACCCTTTGGGGGGAACCGGAACGCTATGGCCGGGACTATTGGGGTCGCATCCCGAACGTTTACTTTACCGGGGACTCCGCCCATATCGATGCGGACGGTTATGTCTGGTTTGCCGGACGGGCCGATGAGGTCATCAAGATTGCGGCTCACCGAATCGGGACGATCGAGGTGGAAACGGCTTTTCTGAAACACCAGGCCGTCGCCGAGGCCGGAGTCACGGGCCGACCTGATCCGGTCCGGGGCGAAGTCATTTCCGCCTTCGTCGCCCTCAAGCAGGGCTATCACCCCTCCGCCCAGCTCCGGCAAGAGCTCCTCGAAACGGTGCGGCGGGAACTGGGACCCGTAGCGGTCATCGGGGATTTGAATTTTGTAAATATGCTTCCCAAAACCCGGAGCGGGAAGATTATGCGACGGGTGTTTAAGGCGGTGATCCTCGACCGGGACCCGGGGGATATCACCACCATCGAAGACGAGGGTTCCGTTGAAGAAGCCCGGCAAGCGTGGCAACAGATGAAAGCAGACCTGACCGAGGTGCCGAACCAGGACGTCACTACTTCTTAAGTGTCTTGCGGGAGAAATACGGCACCGTACAGCCTGAAGACCGGTCTTATGCGGTCAGAGGCTCCCCCGCCTTCCCTCCGGGGAGAAAGGAGAAACCGTACAGCCTGAGGACCGGTCTTATGCGGCTAGGGGACGTTTACGAGAACCCGGAGGGTCGCCTTTGAGTTGCCGGGCTATTGGGCATTCACAGGGAACGACGCCTGCTTTTTGTACAATATTGGGCCGCTTTACGATTCAGCATCTGGGTCTCCCTTCCCCTGAGAGTCGAAACTTAGGGCGCTTTTTCCTGTTGGGTATCTCGTGGCATGAGGGTTGCTAAATAAGCGTTGGAATTCTTCCAGAGGTTGTTGGGTCTTGAAAGATTCATGGCAAGGATCTTTCGTCATTAAAGTTCTTGTCATCCATCTTCGTTGAGTTTATGGCTATCCTCGATACCTCTGCACAGCATGTATTTAAGCCCCCTTTTACCCATTACGGGCTCGATGCCGCCTACGACGAGATGTTCGATGCCGAAGGCATGCCTCGCCCGCACTATCAGGCGCTTTATCAACGCCTTCTCGAGCTGCCTGCGGAAGAATTGCGGCGACGTCAGCAGGCTGCCGATCTGTCGTTTCTTCATCAGGGGATTACCTTTACCGTTTATGGAAACGAAGAGGGGACCGAGCGCATTTTCCCTTACGATCTGCTGCCCCGCATCCTCACGAGCGGAGAGTGGGAGACGATTGAGCGCGGGCTGACCCAGCGCATCACGGCCCTCAACCTGTTTTTGAAAGATATCTACCACGAGGGTCGGATCCTGGCCGCCGGGGTGGTTCCCCGTGAGTTGATTTACAGTTGTCGCCACTTCTGCCGGCAGATGCGGGGCCTCCACGTGCCGCGCGGTATCTACATCTCGGTGGTCGGGACGGATCTGGTCCGGCTCGCCGATGGACGTTTTGTAGTGTTGGAAGACAATCTGCGCGTCCCCAGCGGGGTTTCTTATATGCTCGCCAACCGACAGGTCATGAAGCGGGTCTTCCCTCGCCTGTTTAGCAACTACGGGGTCCGTCCGATTGACCATTACGGACAGGCGTTGCTGGCCACGTTACGGGCGCTGGCTCCTGCTCAGCGCCCCGACCCAACGATCGTGCTCCTGACGCCGGGGGTTTATAACTCCGCTTACTTCGAACACACCTTTCTCGCCCGCCAGATGGGAATCGAACTGGTCGAGGGGCGCGATCTGCTGGTCCATGATAACCTGGTCTATATGCGTACCACGGCAGGCTTACGGCGCGTGGACGTGATCTATCGGCGTGTGGACGACGATTTTCTGGACCCGCTGACCTTCCGCCCGGACTCGTTCCTGGGCGTGGCCGGACTGGTCAATGCCTACCGTGCCGGCAACGTGGCCCTCGCCAATGCTATTGGGACAGGGATCGCCGACGACAAGGCGATCTACGCCTACGTCCCTACCATCATTCGCTATTACCTGGGCGAGGAGCCGATTTTGCCCAACGTGGAAACCTACCTGCTTACCGATGCGTCCCAGCGTCGCTATGTGCTGGAACATTTGGACGAGCTGGTGGTGAAAGCGGTGGGGGAATCCGGAGGTTACGGGATGCTGATCGGGCCCCATAGCACTGCCGGTCAGCGCGAGGAGTTCCGACAGCGGATCCTTGCCAATCCCCGTAACTATATTGCCCAGCCGACGTTGATGCTCTCCCGCGCACCCTGCTTTATCGACGGCCAGGTCGAGGCGCGCCATGTGGACCTGCGACCTTACATTTTGTACGGAGACCGGATCACCATCGTGCCCGGTGGGTTGACCCGGGTGGCGTTGCGACGGGGCTCCCTGGTCGTTAACTCCTCGCAGGGCGGAGGCAGCAAAGATACCTGGGTGCTCTACGAATAAAGAAACTATGCTCTCGAGGGTCGCCGAGAACCTGTACTGGATGAGCCGCTACTTGGAACGGGCGGAGCATACGGCCCGCCTCATCGATGTCCATCTTAACCTGATGCTGGATCAGTCTCCGACCTCCGCCGTTCCACGTTGGGGGCGGCTACTGGCGAGTTTACAGATCCCATCGACCGCTGATGTGGGCGACGTCTACGGCCTGACCCAGAAGCTGACGTTTGATCTATCCAATCATAACTCCATCGTGGCTTGTATTGCGGCGGCCCGTGAGAATGCCCGGCAGGTTCGCGAACAGATCAGCTCGGAGATGTGGGAGCAACTCAACCGGCTCTTTCTCCAGGTCAAGGGCGCTAGCATGGATACCATCTGGAACGCGCAACCCCACGAGTTTTTCCATATTGTCAAAGAAGGCTCCCACCTCTTCCAGGGGATCACCGACTCGACGATGAGCCATGGGGAAGGTTGGCATTTTATCCAGGTAGGTCGGTTCATCGAGCGGATCTGTGCGACCGCGGCCTTGATGGATCTGTATTTTAGCCAGTTTCCAGATTCGCAAGACCAGAGCGTGGCCGCGCGCAATTACCTGGAGTGGGTGGGCTTCTTGAAATCTTGCACGGCGTTCGAGGCTTACTGTAAAATTTACACGGCCAGCCTGCGACCCGGCTCCATGGCCGAGTTTCTGTTGCTCAACCCTGAGTTTCCTCGCTCTATACGTTTTGCCGCGGATATGATCCAGGCCGCGCTCCACGCCATCGCCGAATCTACGGGGACCCGCGAAGCCGGGCGGGTAAACCGGCTGGCCGGTCGGCTACGGGCGGCGCTCAGCTTCGGTCAGATCGACGAGATCATGGCCGGAGGTCTGCATGCTTATCTGGAGGATATTCAGCGCCAGTGTGCGCAGATTCATACGGCCATTTATCAGATTTACATTACGTACCCGATAGAATCTGCGCTGGCGCTTTAGGCCGATGTACTATTCCATACGCCACGTCACCAGGTTTTACTATAGCGCGCCCATCAGTGAAAGCGTGATGGAGGTGCGCATGCGACCTCGTAACGAAGGCTTCCAGCGTTGCCTGTCGTTTACTTTACTGACCGATCCGCCGGCGCGGATTCTGTCCTACCGCGACTCTCTGGGCAACACCGTCCACCATTTCGATATCCCCGGTCGCCATACCCAACTTACCATTACCACAGAAGCGTTGGTAGAGATCCAACCTCCGCCCCCGTTGCCCGATGCGCTGAGCGAGGGCGCGTGGAACGACCTTGACGCGTTGGTGGCGGATGGCGACTACTGGGATATGCTCATGCCGAGCCATTTTGCCTGTCCTACGAGTCTGTTGCAAGACTTATCCCGGGAGTTGCACCTTCAGCGTCGCGACGACCCGTTGAAGGTGCTCCGCGAACTGAACACCGCCATTCACCAGACCTTTGCCTACGTGCCCCAGAGCACCCGGGTCGACTCGCCGATCGACGAGGCCTTGAAGGCCCGGCAGGGCGTTTGCCAGGATTTTGCCCATATCATGATCGCCCTGGTGCGGGGGCTCCGTATCCCCTGCCGCTATGTCAGCGGTTACCTGTTTCACCGCGTTGAGGACCACGACCGTTCCGCAGAGGATGCCACCCATGCCTGGATTGAAGCGCTCCTGCCGGAGCTCGGCTGGGTCGGCTTCGACCCCACGAACGACCTCGTTGCCGGCGACCGCCATATCCGCGTTGCAATTGGGCGCGATTATGCGGACGTGCCGCCGACGCGGGGAGTGTTCAAAGGGAGTGCGGAAAGCACGTTGAGCGTCGCCGTGCAGGTCCTCCCTACGGATCGGCCACCTCCTGAAGAGGATCTACTCCCTGCCACAGATTGGTCGCCGCCGGATAATGCCGAGCAGGGACGGCAGCAACAGCAGCAGTAAGCGGCGCCGGCAAAGCGACCGCCAGGGATATCTACTCGCACAGCGGGATGAAAAGGGAGGATTCACAGTAAGCGGCGCCGGCAAAGCGACCGCCAGGAATAATGAGGCCCCTGACTTTACCGCAACTCCAAGAAGAGATCGTTGCCTGCCGGAGATGTCCCCGGCTGGTCGCGCATCGGGAGCAGATCGCCAGGGAAAAGAAGCGCCAGTACCGGCAGTGGGAATACTGGGGAAAACCGATGCCCAGCTTTGGAGATCCCCGGGCCCGGGTTCTGGTCGTTGGCCTGGCCCCCGCCGCCCATGGAGGGAACCGGACCGGGCGGATGTTCACCGGGGACAAGAGCGGCGATTTTCTGTATCAAACCCTTTATCGGTTCGGCTTCGCCAATCAGCCCACCGCCCGGCACCGGGAAGACGGCCTGAGGCTCTCCGATCTCTACATAACCGCCGTGGTCCGCTGCGCCCCTCCAGGCAACCGGCCTACCAGGGAAGAGCTGGCCAACTGCCACCCCTACTTCCTTCAAGAGCTCGAGCTGCTCCAGAACGTGAAGGTGGTGGTCGCGTTGGGTCAGATCGCCTTCGATGCTTGCCTGAAAGCTTTCCAGCAAAGGGGGCTCTTCCTTCCCCGCCCCAAGCCGACCTTTGGCCACGGTCGGGTCTACTCCCTGGCCGACGGCCCCCTCCTCGTGGCTTCTTACCATCCCAGCCGCCAGAATACCCAAACCGGTCGCCTGACCCAGAAGATGTTCGACGCCGTCTTCGAGGAAGTTCGGGGCTTTCTGTAAAGGCTTTTGCTCTCTTTAGTACCCATTCGTTTTCAAAGGTGGTATCCACCCCGATCAACAGCGCTCCATGAACCCATACCCGATTTTTAAGCCCCTTGAGCAACACTCGGACCACACTTGGCACAACCGATGAACATCCGGGTGGTATTCGGACAAAAGCTGTTCCCAGCTGCTCAACGACCACCACTTTCACCGGTACCTATTAAAAAGAAGGAGCAGATCTCATAGGGCTCCCTTTTCCTCCCCTCTTCGGGGGTCTAAAAACTTGGAGTTTTTCGTTATAGAGTTTTAACACAGGCTATAGCACGTGCAAGAAGCGAGGAAACGAAGTTCTGAAAGCTCAGTTCCGGGGATGGTTCACGAAATGCACCGCTTATGCCGTTTGTTCTATCCGAAAGTAAAAGACAAGCCGAGTCATACAGTCGCTCTCGGACAAGTTTCGTTAAAAGTATTTGGTAACGTTTTGCATAAGAGGCATTACGAAACTCTTCAAAGACTTTAAAATGGGGTTCCTTGACTCCAACAGGGGTTATGGAACCTGGTGCCTCTTCTAGAAGTATGAGGTATCCAAGCCAAGGCCGCACTGAAGGTTTGAAAGCGCCTTCGCGATAAGCTGCCCAAATATCGGTAGCACTACCGAGAGCTTCTTCCGTTCGATTGTTATAGTTGTTGCCGAAGGAAGGTCCCACCTGTGATTTAAACTCAACACCCGCTATAAGGCACTTATTGACAACGACCAACAAATCCCACTGCTTTTCGGGACGAAACCACCCCGGAAGTTCTACCCGCCGTTTGCAATATACAGTTGATTCAGTGAGCCCACACTCCAGTAGGAGGTCACGAACTAAGTTCACAAAGCCATCCATTTGAGCGCCACCGGTAACAGCAGTCCTTTCTCCCTGGTCCCGCGTTTCTATTCTGACGCCCTGCCTTTGGGCTTGAGCGGTACGTGTTATCCAGAAATGCCTGATAGCCTCTCGCAGTTTCTGATTCAAAGGGGAGTCGGGGGCGCTCATTTTCTTCCTAACCCTGAGCGTAAATTTTCACCGCCGTAGTGTTGAATAAATCTGTAGTCTCCTCTATGATGCGTTGATGGGCATAGTCGAAATAGTGCTTATCAACTTCAAAACCCAGACTGTTCCGTCCGGATTGTGCAGCAGCAATAACCGTTGTTCCAGTACCCATAAAGGGATCTAAAACCGTGTCTCCCACAAAACTGAACATGCGTACGAGCCTATATGCAAGCTCAAGGGGGAATGGAGCTGGATGATGTCTCGTAGATGCTCCCGCGAGCCCAATCCAGATCTGCTGAAACCATTTTTTATGGTTTTCTGAGGAGATGATACTGAGGATTCGCGTGGCTACATCGGGCTTTCGATAGCCACCAGGCTTTCGTTCCATCAGGATGAATTCGATGTCGTTCTTGATTACAGCATTAGGTTCGTAAGGTTTACCTAAGAAGCTAGATCCGTTTTCCACTTCATAGGCTGCGTTTGCAATTTTATGCCAGATGATTGGCGCTAGGTTATCGAAACCAATTGCTCGACAATGTTCCTGGATGGACGCATGGAGTGGGACAACGGTATGCCGTCCTTCGTTCTTTCGACGCGAGAGGCAAACATCCCCTACCACGCAAATCAATCGTCCTCCAGGTACTAAAGCTTGGAAGCATTGTTTCCAGACTTTATCCAGCTCTTTCAAAAAATCTTCATAATTACTTATATAACCCAGTTGTCCTTCACACTCGCGATATTCCTTTAAGGTCCAATAGGGTGGAGAAGTTACAACCAAATGGACACTCTCAGGCTTCAAAACTGGTAAATTGCGGGCATCTTGGTGATACAAGGCGTGCGTGGTGGGAATCTGCCTGATGGTCTTTTCAATTAGGCCCATAAGTTCCGGGTCTTTAGCAATGCGAGGGATATCCGTCTGAGGGTTAGCGAGGGTTCTTAATTCAGACGGAAGGTACCTCTGAAGATCCATCCTACCCCCTATGGGGTGTGAATATAACATTTCTTTCTTATCGGATATAGCAGCCTGCGGCATTATGATATCTCTAATATTCCTAAACGACCCTCAGCTGACGATCAAACACGGCTATTCCATGTTCTCTTTCTTTAAGATTGCCAGCTCTAAAGCCTGAAGCCTTATCTACACAATCTACCCATCCAACTTCTCCCCGCGGGTCCGACAACCCTCAGCCAAGTGGTTGACTCCACGCTGGATCAAAAACTCGCGTTTAAATTAATAAGGATTGTTTCCTGTTGTGATATTGTAAAAATTCCTCCCATAAAGTCAAGATTTTTCGAGGAAGAGTTTTTAAAATCTTGCCGACACTGTTCACCCTCCTATGCTGCTATATCCGTGTCTGCAGCAGTGCTTTGGTTGAAAAAGTGCAGAATCTGGTGGACCTGAAAATGTTGTTGCCTTATTCTGGCTAGGTTCAAAGTGTGCAAAGAATGAAGGGTATCGAGATGCTTCTTCTCGTGGAGCAACAGTTCCTTGAACCATAGCGCGGTTAACAACACTTGGGCACTTTCTTGGGTTTTTAACCCATAGCGCACCCAAACACATTTTTCAATCTTTCGATTAAACCGCTCAGACGCATTCCCCGTTAAACCCGCCGTCAGGTTTCGCCAGTACGCTAAAATATGTTCCTCCCCGAGCTGGCGAGCCGCTGCCTTTCTAGAACTGACAGAGTTGTGAATCATAGGCTTAGAAACCCCGAATAGCGCTCCCAACACCTCATACGACAACCCACAGCCATACAAAAACATCACCGGCCACAGCTTCTCCATTTGACCCTGGAAAGCCTCCCCCGATCTCTCCGAGGCGATTCCCTTTGGCTCCGCTGGGATCTCAAACAAGGGGTTGGCTCCACCTCCGGCATCAGCTTTAGGAGCTCTTGGCGCTTCTAGGGCTTCCCCTCTAAGGGGGTTAACAATTCCTTTAGATAAGCCCGACTGTCCCCATGGATCTCCCCTTGGCCCACCAGCTTCTGAACCCGTTTTAACACATTGGTGCTGTCGATCTGACGAACATAACGGCGAAAGCTCTGTGAGCAGAGCTTAATGTTGGGATATCGGTTGCGAAACCCTCAATACTGCGTACAGACGCGAAGCGTCGCGTCTGTACGCACTCAGCCATACAAAGGGGGACTCCAAGATCTGTTCTTCGATCCGAGCAAAGGCCTCCTCACTTTTTCAGACCTTGGGGTTCCAACCTATCGATAATTCAACAATTCTACTTGAACAGTCTCTGTAGTGAGGGAGTATCTGGGAAGTTTAAAAGAAGAGGCCTCTAAGGTAAAGAAGAAGATGAAACAGGTCATGCAGACCCAAGATCCCCGAACGGTTGTACGTCGGCTGAAGAGATTGCAAGCCGACGATGCTAAGCGGCATTGGAGGATAGCAAGCTGGATAGCTACAACCTGGAGGAACTTGGATCGATTGATTCCAACCCTTTGTAGGAATAGATATCCGAGGACGATGAATAAGATACAAAGATTTTTTCGAGTTTTTAAGGGGTTTTACAAAACCCGAGGGGCTTTCATTCAGTAATAAGTGCCAAGGGGAAATTGATATTCTTTGTGGGGATCTATCTATTCACTCAACAAGAGGAAACTGGAAAGGCCCCAACTGAAAGTATAGTGCCTATGGTAATCACTTCAAGGAACAAAAATGAACGCTCACTGAGCCTCTTCACAGTCCTTCTATTTTTTTATTGACAGTTGAATAAAGGGACATGAAAATCCATCTATTCTCCTAATTGACGTATTCAGATGATAAGGTTTCTCTCTAAGGAGAAGGGTCTATGAAAGTTCAGTGCAACAAATGTGGAGCTCAAGGGAATGTGGATACTACTAAAATACCTTCTCGGGGAATTAGAGTTAGTTGCCCCCGATGTAGAAATATTTTTTTTGTTAAAAAAGAAGAACCTCCTCTCTCATCTTCCCTGAAGTCTAAAGACATACTGATGCCTTCCTCTAAAAGTAGAGGTTTGATTCCTTCCGAGACTATAATTCAGGATGCTGATACTGCCGCCCAACGAGGGAGAGAATTTTTGAAGAGGAACCTGATTGAGGAAGCCTTGGAAAGTTTTCAGAAGGTGGTTGAGTTAAATCCTCGGCATCCTGATGGATACCGTACTTTAGGATTTATTTATGGTCGGAAAGAAATGTGGCCGGAAGCCTTAAAAGCTCTTGAAAAAGCCTTAGAAATTAATCCGAACGATCTGCAGTCCCAGAAAAATTTGGGTATTTTACATTTAAAGCAAGGGAACTTTGATAATGCGCTCTCCGCTTTAGAAAAAGCTTTTGAATTGAATCCTAATGATGAAAAGATACGAGCTTATATAAAAGCTTTAAAGGAAAAAAAGAGCCAACTAAAGGAAGGTAGTGTTGAGTTTTGGAGATCCAAAGGATTGAGCGTTCGGGCTTCTAACTCTCTTGTAAAGGTCAGTCGAGTTACGTTATGAGCAGCAGGATGCGCCGGATTGAGCGATAGGGCATGCGGGTCAATGACGGCTTGCCCGGACAACCAGGACCTGGAACCCTTGTCGCTGTTGAGCGTGACAACGCGGGCGCGCGCCAGAATCGTAAGTCGTATTCAAAGCTATGGAATTCGAACTGGAGGTTATCTTTTAAGAAGCTTCTCCCAGGATTTTTACCGAAATCTTGGC
>Ga0073934_10005451_pt1 | contig 19655 bp, 16 predicted proteins | sample LarsenN4metaG_FD_76834 | JGI IMG/M metagenome (GOLD analysis project Ga0073934, IMG submission 76834) | Hot spring sediment bacterial and archeal communities from British Columbia, Canada, to study Microbial Dark Matter (Phase II) - Larsen... ... | reverse complement strand
CTCCAGAAGATAGCCGGAGACCCGCCAGCTCCCCTCTCCCACAGCGTGGGAGAGAAACCGCTCCGGAAACCGACCCGGAGACCCGCCAGCTCCCCTCTCCCACAGCGTGGGAGAGAAACCGCTCCAGAAGATAGCCGGAGACCCGCCAGCTCCCCTCTCCCCCCGCGTGGGAGAGAAACCGCTCCGGAAACCGACCCGGAGACCCGCCAGCTCCCCTCTCCCACAGCGTGGGAGAGGGGCCGGGGGTGAGGGAAGAAAACCTCCTTTACAAAGTACTATTTACCTTCAGCTTGCTACTTTCTGTCCTCTATCCTTTGATTTTGATACTTTTGAAAGAGCCGGCCCCACTCGGTTTTCATAAAAGCCTCGATGCGCTTCTTGCCGATGGTCGGATACCAGAGGAAATCGTGGTAAACGTTGGAAGCCGCGGGCGCCCAGACCCAGAGGGGAGAGTGCAGAGCGACTTTTTTAAGGAACCGGAGCGGCCCCCTTCGGAGCATTTGATCCCCCCAGATGACCAGGCTCCGGCTGGTCTGAAAGCCAAAATTCACTTCCGAGATATCTTCTCCGATCACCTGGATCTCGCGGGGATCTCCCACCCCTAAACCCCTTTCATGGCACATTCGAAGGTAAGGAATGGTCAGAGGATCAAACCCCATCATTTTTGCCGCAATGGCATCGATCGCCACGGAATCCTCGCTGGCCAGAAGATAATTTTTAACCTTGGGGATCATGGTTCGGGGACCCGCTCCGTCCCCACAGACGGTTCCGTCCATAACGGTAAAAATCCCAGGATGAAGTTCCTTTTGCATGATGAGGAGATCGACCATCACTTCATGGATGAACTCATGGGCATAGTGACGGACTTCCTTGAGAAGTCCCCCGAAGGAGTTTTTGATAGATCCCGTTGTGATGGTGTGTCCGTGGGTTTTGAGGGTGGGCAGGTGGAGAACGCTTTTTCCTGGAAACATCTTAGGAATATAAATGCCCTCCGGAAAAATCTCGTGAAGCTTGAGCAGCTTGCTTTTAAACGGATAGATAACCCACTCCACTTCGGGCAAGGGAATAAACGGGAGTTCATATCGGTCCAGAATGGGCATCCATAGATTATTTTGAGCGCCCTGCCGGGGATGGGTCACGACCGTTTTATTCTCCACAGGATAAAGGGTTCCCCGAGAGTAGCCATCTTCTAGAAGGGTTTTAATCACCCCTTCCACCTGCCAGGGTTCTGAAGAGCAGGCAGGGAAGTACTTAGTCCAAGATAAATTGAGTTTTATCAAAATATCTTGATTTTTTGCCAGAACCTTTTCGTACTCGGCCAGGTGCATCAGTCGGCTATAATCTTCCAGGACGGTCTCGGGCCGGGTTTTAAGAACGACAACTCTACTAGACATAAGACCCGTGGGCAGTAGGCCGTAGGTAGAAAGCCGAACAGGCAGAAAAGAGGCCGACCTCTACTTACCGACTCCCACCCGCTTCTTCTTCCTCACAAGATCTTTTTGATCCCCTTAACGGCTTGATGGATTCGTTTTTCATTCTCTACCAGCGCAAAACGCACATATTCATCTCCGTACTGACCGAAGCCAATTCCCGGAGAGACGGCTACTTTCGCCTCCTTGATCAGGAATTTTGCGAATTCCAGGGATCCTAAATGCACAAACTGAGGCGGAATCCTGGCCCAGACGAACATAGTTCCTTTGGGCTTTTCTATTTTCCATCCCGCCTTGTTTAATCCATCTACCAGAGCGTCCCTTCGACTTTTGTAGGTGTTTACAATCTCCTGGACGCAATCCTGAGGCCCATTGAGGGCTATAATGCTGGCAATTTGAATAGGTTGAAATACGCCGTAATCCAGGTAACTTTTGATCCTTTTCAGCACCCCGATAATTTCCGAGTTACCTACGGCGAAACCCACCCGCCATCCTGCCATACTATAGCTTTTGGAAAGGGAGAAAAACTCAACTCCCAGATCTTTAGCCCCGGGCACTTGCATAAGGCTAGGAGCTTTATACCCGTCAAACACCAGGTCCGCATAGGCAAAGTCATGGATGACGATCATATCGTGGGCCCTGGCAAAATCCACCAGTTTTTCAAAGAAAGGAAGATCCACTGTCACGGTGGTCGGATTGTGGGGAAAGCTGACTATAATAAACTTCGGCAGCGGCCAGGTCTGTTTCGTGGCCTCCAGCAGGTTCTCCATGAAATCCCCGCTGGAGGTCAAAGGAATGCTTCTCAAATCTCCGCCGGCGATGACGACGCTATAAGCGTGGATAGGATAAGTCGGGGTGGGAACAAAAGCGACGTCCCCCTGCCCCATCAAAGCAAGCACCAGGTGAGATAGGCCTTCTTTAACCCCAATGGTTGCCACCACCTCCGTATCCGGGTCTACCGTCACCAGATACCGCCGAGCGTACCAGTCCGCGATGGCCTTTCTCAAATTAGGGAGTCCGGCTGAGGCGGAGTATCGATGGTTTTTGGGGTTATAAGCGGCCTCACAAAGTTTATCTACAATATGTTTAGGAGTCGGTAAATCTGGATTGCCCATTCCCAAATCCACAATATCCTCACCTTGCCGTCGGGCTTCCATTTTTAATTCATTAACGATGCTAAAAACGTAAGGGGGCAGTCGTTTAATGCGAGCAAATCTTTCCATAAAACCTCCAGAGGTTTAGAACTTTCCAAAAACTCCCTGAGACCTTTGGAACCTCGTTTTCTCCGGGGAAAAAGTACCTGTTCTGATGGCCCTCACCCCCGGCCCCTCTCCCACCGCGTGGGAGAGGGGAGCCGGCGGATCCCCAGGTCAGCCTCCGAAACGCCCCCTCTCCCCTTGTGGGAGGGGAGCAACGGATCCCTGGGTCAGCTTCCAAAACGCCCCCTCTCCCACCGCGTGGGAGAGGGGGTTGGGGGTGAGGGGAGGATTTAAAAGTTACCCAAAACTAAGTAAACCATAGACTCCTACATCGTCCCGTTCATGCTGATCAACCGATTCCTCACGGTCGCGGCTCCGAGGACTTGCGTCACCTACCAATCTGAGCCACGACCGTCAGGGAGGGATCCTAGGAATCAAAATGAAAGGAACCAGGGACTACGAACTTAACCGAACTGGTCATTTTACCAAAATTTATGCTATATTAAATAACAGATACCTTCGATCCTGTCAAGGAGGAAGGTCTTGGCATCCGGGTTATGAGAATGAAAAATAAAAAAATTTTCAATTTTGTTATTTTGTCACCGGAAGCTCATGACTAAACTATATTAAACTAAACTTCTTGAGTCAAAGTAATTAAACGGTATTCGAAAAAAAGCGTCTTTATGATTATATTATTATATAATAATTCCTACTCTCTAAGTCATCGAGAATTAAAAGTCGAAAGGGTACTGGTTCTCTCTACCCTAGACGATCGGCACCATGTCCCTTAGTCAGACCATATTGATCATAGATGATAGCCGTTTTGTTCGGGCTTTTTTACTGGAGCAATTAAGTAGGATCGAAAATATTCGAGTTTTGGAAGCCGAGGATGGCATCAAAGGACTGGACATTCTGGCCCGGGAGAAGGTCGATCTAATTATAACGGATATGCTAATGCCCAAGCTGAGCGGCATCGAGTTGATTAAAAGGCTTCGTGGGGATCAGAAGCATGAGCATATTCCGGTTATTATCCTGACCACACGGAAGGAGCTCCAAGATAAAGTAGCGGTGCTCAGTACAGGAGCCAGCGATTATCTGGAGAAGCCGATTGCACCGGCTGAACTGATCGCCCGGGTTAACTCCGTGCTGAAGGTAAAGTCTCTTCAGGACGAGCTCAAAGAAAGAACGAGGAGTCTAGAAAAAGCGAATAAAGAGCTGGAATCCGTGTTAACCAATATGGCCAACGGGGTGATCATGACCGATGACCAGGGAACGATTGTTATTAACCGACCGGCTAAAAAATTGTTGGGGCTGACCGTAGAGATGGGTTCTCTGGATAGGGGGTTTTTAAAGAGTAGACTCGGGATCAATCCGGCGGAGGTGCTCCTAGAAAATCTCCTGGAAAATAATAAGGAAGAAGTTCTCGAAAGGGAAGTACCCATCTCGGGAAGAATTTACCGGGTCGTCATATCGGCGGTTCGAGATGAATCTAAAGCCCTGGTCGGCACAGTTCTTATTTTTATAGACATCACGCAGGAAAAAGAGCTCGAGGAGCTGAAAGCGGACTTCACGACCATGATCGTACACGATCTCAAATCTCCCATGACGGTCGTCAAAGGGGGCGCCGAGATTCTGTTGGGTGGGATGATCGGGGAAGTTACAGAGAAGCAAAAGGCCATACTTTCGGATATTCGAGAGGCGAGCAATCGGGTTATTGCGCTTATCGATGACTTCCTGGACCTATCCAGATTGGGATCTCAACAAATAAAGCGCGACTTTCACACCACGGACGTCTCCCAGCTTATTTTGAGGACCTTTATGGAGATCCGGGTATTAATCCAGAAAAAGAATCTCATATTAACCCATCAGATTGAAGAGGGCCTGCCCCTCGTTCTTGCAGAGGCGAAAAATTTGGAGAGGGTTCTGGTGAACCTCCTCAATAATGCCATTAAGTTTACCCCCGAGGAGGGTCATATTGAGGTTCAGGCGCGTCTGACTAGCCAGGATTTCGGTGCAAGGGACCCGGGAAAAAGGTTTGTCCAGATAGATGTGAGCGATACGGGTCCCGGTATAGATCCGGAAGAGAAAGAACTTCTCTTTGAGAAGTATCGGCAGACTAAAACAGGTAAATCCTCTGGATACAAAGGAACGGGGCTGGGGTTGGCTATCTGCAAGTTAATCGTAGAAGCCCACGGCGGCAAAATTTGGGTAGATAGCCACCCGGGGCGCGGAAGTACTTTCAGCTTCACAGTCCCTGTTGCAGAGCGGAAGGGAGGGATTTAACATTCGCCTTTCTACAAAAGGAAGATATGCGGTCCGAGCCCTCTTCGATCTGGTTCTTCATCAAACGGAGGCCCCGGTGGCCCTTAAAGATATCTCGAAGCGCCAGAAGATTTCCATCAACTATCTGGAACAATTGTTTGTTAAGTTAAGAAGGGCCGGCATTATTACCAGCGTTAGGGGCCCCAAGGGGGGCTATAAACTCTCAAAACCTGCTAAAGACATCACCATTGGGGATATTTTAAGGGTCGTAGAAGGACCTATTTCTCCGGTTCCACATAACGAGAAAGAATCGGCGGCGGGGAGCCCCATCCCCCTGGAGGTCTACGTGACCCGTTTGCTTTGGAAACGATTGGGAGATAAAATGGCGGAATTTCTGGACTCTACTTCCCTGGAAGATCTCTGCGCAGAGGCTAAAGAACTGAAGAGCGAAGAACCCTTTGATCATTATTTTATGTTTTATATTTAACTCCTGGCCCGTCGGTCCTACATCGTACGTACGACCGGGGGCATGTTTTAGATGCAAGTCTATCTCGATCATAACGCAACAACCCCGGTAGATCCCCGGGTTTTGGAAGCAATGCTCCCGTACTACCGGGATAAGTATGGGAACGCTTCGACCCTCTACGCCCTGGGAAGGGAGGCCCGGGTTGCCATCGATAATGCCCGGGAACGGATCGCAGAGCTGATCCACGCGAGTCCCCAGGAGATCTACTTTACCAGCGGGGGCACTGAGTCGGATAACACGGCTTTAAAGGGAGTTGCTTTTGCTAATAGGGAAAGGGGAAATCATCTCATTACCTCCCAGATCGAGCATTCTGCAGTCCTGGATACCTGCCGCTACCTGGAAAACCATGGGTTCGAAGTCACCTACTTGCCGGTAGATCGATTTGGAAAAGTCTCTACAGAAGCTCTGCTTAAAGCCATCACCGATCGGACCCTTTTGATTTCCATCATGCATGCAAATAACGAAATCGGGACGATCCAGCCGATTAAGGAAATGGGGGCCATAGCTCGGGAGCGGAAAATTTATTTTCATACGGATACCGTCCAGACGTTTGGGAAGCTCCCCATCGATGTGAAGCAGATGAACATAGATCTGTTATCGGTGTCCGCCCATAAGATTTACGGACCGAAAGGAATTGGGGCCCTTTACGTTCGGAAAGGGGTTAAGATGGACCCGCTTTTACATGGGGGGGAGCAAGAGCGCAAGCGCCGGGCGGGAACTGAAAACGTTCCTGCCATTGTAGGATTTGGAAAAGCCGTGGAGCTCGCAAAAAAGCAGATGGAGGAAGAAACCCGACATCTCACCAAGCTGAGGGATCAACTTTTTGAAGGGATTCAGGCCAAAGTGGACGGAATTACCCTGAACGGGCATCCCACCGATCGACTGCCGGGTACTTTAAATATCTCCGTACGTCACGTCAAGGGGGAAGCCCTCCTGCTTCAGTTAGATAGGAAGGGAATCTTTATTTCCACAGGCTCTGCGTGTGCCTCTGGATCTATAGAACCCTCCCACGTCCTACTGGCCCTCGGCCTTCCTGAAGCAGAGGCGAGGAATTCTCTTCGATTCAGTCTGGGACGAGAAAATACGGAGGAGGACATCGCCTACGTCTTGACCGTCTTTCCGGAGGTCGTAAAAAAGCTCCGGGAGGTCTCTGCCCTGACGTAGACCCGGGGAGAGGTAAGACGGCAGAGGAGCGCAGGTAAACGGGGATTGGGAGTGAAGATCCTACCCGGACACAAGCTGACCCTGATAAAATGAAAAGGTCCGTGGGTTTTACCCACGGACCCCGCTGGAAGAAAACCGGAGGGGAGAGAAACCCTTGCCCATCAGGCAGCTAGTTCTTTTGCGGGCTCGGTCTGGATCTCGATCTTCTTCCGGCCCAAGAAGCTCTTGGTCGGGAGGGAGATCTCCAGTAACCCGTCCTTATAGGTGGCGTGGATCTTCTCTACATCCACTTCCACCGGCAGCGTCACCGTCCGCTCGAAGGAGCCATACGGAATCTCACAGAAATAGTAATCTTCCGTATCGATCCCCGGTTGGACTTTCCGCTCCCCTTTAAGGATCAGCGTGTTCCCGGTTACGGAGATGTTGACGTCGTTGGGGTTAACGCCAGGAACTACAGCCCTCACGACCAGCATGTTATCCTTGGCGTATGCCTCCAGAGCCGGAGACCACATCCCATTGGTCATCGCTTTCGGCGATATCCCCGTCCCTCCCAACGGACCGAAGACGCGATCGAAGAGACGATCCAGATCCGAATGGAATGAGGCAAGCTCTCTCCAAGGATTCCATCCCATGAGTGCCATAGCTCGTCACCTCCTTTTAACCAGCAAACTTTAGAAGGATCAGGCGTGGGAAAGAAGCCCGGAAACTTCCAGAGAAGGAAGGCTTCCTTAAAACTCAGGTTTCTCTCCCCTCCGGGGAGGAAGTCCCAGAAGCTTCTTTCCTTTTTCAACCTTTCCACTTATCAAATTATATACAAGTAGCTATTTTTTTCAAGCTTTATAGATTTTAAAGGCGAAGAATAGAGGAAAATAAAAAGGGAAAGCCGACAAATAAATTTAAATTTTGTGCAATTTTTTTGAAAAATTTTTTTTTTCTTTCCTTTTTAATTCCATGATTTCAAGGACCGAGCCCCTTTCAGGGATGTCCCCCCCTCCCCTCCCTGCTGACTGGATGATCGTTTTTTATCTGGGCGTCACAGGCCTGCTCATCGCAATCTTTCATAAAAATCTGCCACGGTGGTACTTCCACCTGGTTGCCCGGGCTGCGTGCATTGGAGGGATCCTGTGGCTAAGTTTTAGCTCCAATTCTTTTTCCTGGCCTCCCCTGTTTCAGGTGCTGCGGGATTGGTACCCCATCGTAACTATCCTCATCTTTTACCGGGAACTGACGTTCCTTACCCAATTGATCTTCCAGGAGTACCTGGATGATAAAGTGCTTCAATGGGAAGGCCGGCTCTTCCGGGGCCAGCCGAGCATTTATTTGAGCAACTCCTTTCCTTACCCGGCACTGTCTGAGTTCTTACACTTTTGCTACGTAAGCTACTATGGAATTGTCGTTTTCCTGGTGGCGGTACTTTACCTTCAAGGGAGGCGTGAGGCTTTTCAAGAGGTCGTTTTTGTTGAAGTTTTCACGTCCAACCTGTGCTTCCTCTGGCATCTCTTCATGCCCGTGACAGGACCCCGCTACCAATTTGAGAAGATCAAAGGCCCCCTGGCCCGGGGCTTTTTTTATAAGTTGACGCACCTTGTCCTTTCCCGCGGCTCTTCTAAAGGGACGGCGTTCCCAAGTTCCCATGTGGCCGTCACGCTGGTCATCCTCCTCTCTGCGCCGTATTATGATCTGATATCCTTCATCCTCTTAGGTCCAATCGGGGTGGGGTTGATCTTCGGCACGGTGTACGGCAGATTTCACTACGCCGTCGACGCGCTGGCCGGAGCCGCTTTAGCTTGTATAATCTTTCTGATTGCCCCGACCGTCTATCGATGGCTGCTATAACACCACGTGTAACCTCAGAGGAGCCCTCTATCCCAAAGACCCTAAAAAAGTCGCCTCTGGCCCAGGATGCTGTATTTTCTCCATTTTATTCCCTCGGTACGGTTAAAAATTGTATTTTATACCAGCATTCTATATTAAATTATAGGTATGAGGGAAAAAATCTGTTTTAATGAATTGACACCTTGACACCAGGTATTCCGGGAGCCCTTTAAAGTAAAAGGAGAGATGATGAAAACAAGATACCTGCCTACCTTGAAGGGATTTATACTTGTCCTCCTGGTCTCGGTGCAGGGACCCCCTGCCTCTGGAGCACCTCACGACGGGGCCGATGCGACGACCAGGACCTGGATGGTAGAGAATTACGGTCAGTTACCTTTACACTTCGAGGCCAATCTGGGTCAGAGCGATCCTCCCGTGAAGTTTATATCCCATGGCGGCAACCATACCCTGCTCTTAGCCCCTACAGAAATGGTGTTGATCCTGCGCAAGCCTGCTCCGGCGAGACCTGAAAATAGCGAAACGCCTCGACCATCTTTCAGTCCCGAGGATTCCAGGGCTCAAGATCCTGCACGTAGACCTTCCGGCCCTCCCAAGACCGTGTACGAAAAGGGGGGACCCGGGACCCCAGGCCCGGGACTCGTCCTGCATATGAAGCTTCTGGGTACTAATCCCCAACCTTTAATGATCGGGGTCGAGGAACTGCCCGGCAAGGTCCATTACTTGATCGGTAAAGATCCAGAAAAATGGCTCACCCATGTCCCCACCTATGCCAAGGTGCAGGGTCGGCAGGTATATCCCGGGGTGGATCTGGTTTACTACGGCAATCAGCGTCACCTGGAATATGACTGGGTGGTGGCCCCCGGGGCAGACCCCCGCCTTATAAGGTTCGTTTTTGAGGGGGCTAACGGCCTTGAAGTCAATCCCGGAGGGGACCTGATTCTCCATACCTCAGGGGGCCAGATTCGCCAACGTAAACCCCTGATCTATCAAGAGATAAACGGCGTCAGGCAGGAAATCCCGGGCGGTTATGTGCTCAACGACCGGCAACAGGTGGGTTTTCAGGTGGGCGCTTACGATGCTTCCAAACCCCTGGTTATTGATCCGTTGCTGGTTTACTCCACTTACCTGGGCGGAAGCAGTCAGGATTTCGGCTTTGATATCGCCGTGGATACATCCGGCAACGCCTACCTGACCGGCCAGACCCTTTCGACCGATTTCCCGACAGCACGTCCTTTACAGACGAACCCTTGCGCCGGCGAAGTCACCTTCTGCGTTGGAGGCGACGCTTTTGTGATGAAATTGAATCCCATAGGCTCAGCCTTCGTCTATGCTACTTATCTGGGGGGCACCCACTCCGACGTAGGCAGGGGCATTGCCGTAGATCCATCTGGTAACGTATATGTAACGGGGGATACCTTCTCAACCGACTTTCCGACGACCCCCGAGGCCTTTGATAAAACCTGTGGCACCGATGGTGAATGTAACCTATCCTTTGACACCTCCTTTTCGGATGCCTTTGTGGCGAAGTTAAATCCGACAGGCTCGGCCCTCGTATACGCCACCTACCTGGGCGGCAGCGATACGGATAGGGGCGCGGGCATCGCCCTGGATGCCTCTGGTCATGCGTATGTGACCGGCTCGACCCGGTCCGCCAATTTTCCTGTAGAGAACCCCTTGCAGCCAACTTTCAGCGGCAACACCTGTGGTGACCCCGCAGAGCTCATCTTTCCCTGCTCCGATGCCTTCGTGACGAAGCTGAATCCTACCGGCTCGGCCCTCATTTACTCCACCTACCTGGGCGGCGGGGGGGAGGATGACGGTAAGGGCATTGCCGTAAACTCCTCTGGCCATGCTTATATGACGGGAGGAACTCGGTCGACCGATTTCCCGACAGCAAGCCCCCTCCAGGCCGCCTGTGCCTTGGATGAGGCCGGCGCCTGCATCGACGCTTTCGTGGCAAAGTTGAATCCCACCGGCTCGGCCCTTACCTACGCCACCTACCTCGGCGGCAACGGCGGTGACGATGGCACGAGCATCGCCGTGGATACGTCCGGCCATGCCTATGTAGCCGGCGGGACCCGCTCGACCGATTTCCCGACAGCAAGCCCCCTCCAGGCCGCCTGTGCCTTGGATGAGGCCGGTGCCTGCATCGACGCTTTCGTGGTAAAGTTGAATCCCACCGGCTCGGCCCTTACCTACGCCACCTACCTCGGTGGCAGCAGCTTCGAATTTGCTAACGACGTCGCAGTGGATGCTTCCGGCAACGCCTACGTGGTCGGCTCTACCACGTCGGCCAATTTTCCGACGGCAAGCCCCCTTCAGGCCACCTGTGTCTTGGCTCAACCGGGCTCCTGCTATGCAGACGCCTTTGTGACGAAACTGAATCCCACCGGCTCGGCCCTCATCTACTCCACTTACCTCGGCGGCAGCGGCGATGACGGTGGCAGCGGCATCGCTGTTGACCTATCCGGGAGCGCCTATGTGATCGGCTCTACGGCTTCAACCAACTTCCCGACATCGAGTCCTCTGCAACCCGGTTGCTCCCCGGACGTGTTTAAGACCTGCTCCGGAGACGCCTTTATCGCCAAAATTGCGACCCCGGGAACGCTCCCAGGGGACTTAGACGGCAACGGCGATATAGATGGAGGCGATCTCAATATCCTCTTAGCAGCTCGAAGCGCCTCAACGCTAGATCCCAAGGACCCCAGAGACCTGGATGGCGATGGGAAGATTACGGTGTCGGACGCCAGAAAATTGGTGCTCCTGTGTACCCGACCGAAATGCGACATGAGATAACGTGAGCTCCGGTTCCTCCCTGTCCGGGGCGGGTTTTGTAGGAGGATAGGCCCCCATAAAAACCCCAAAGCATTTTTTAACTTTGAGCCCGACCGAGAGAAACGGCTACCCGGAAGCCATTGCTGGCATGACGGACGTCGGGCTGGTACCGGTCCCGGCAGGCCGAGCGGCAATACCACGCGTGGCTGTTCCAGGAGCCGCCCCGCAATACCCGGTACGAGGCATCTCCATCCCTTTCCCAGACCCTTTGATCGGAGGGGGCCTCCTGGTAGTTCTCGTGCCAGGGATCGGCGCACCACTCCCATACATTACCGTGTATATCATAGAGCCCAAAGTTGTTGGCCATCCCAAAACTTCCCACAGGGGTTGTCTCTTCACGATACTCTCCGGTGGGCCCAGATCCGTAGGACTCGCCTCCATGGTAATTCGCCAGATCCGGCGTGACGGTTTTACCAAAGTGGAAAGGCTCCACCGTTCCCGCCCGGCAGGCATACTCCCATTCCGCCTCGGTAGGTAGCCGGTAAGAGCGACCGGTCTTACGGGATAATCGGGCACAAAACTCCTGGCAGTCATACCAGGACACCCTCTCTACAGGCCGATCCGGGCCCTTGAATTTCGCGGGGTCGAGATCCAAGGGGCGATGGACCGGCGGTAAAGCCGCCACAGCCCGCCACTGTTCCTGGGTTACCTCAAATTTTCCGATGAAAAAGGACTCAACGACCACCTGATGTTGGGGGCCCTCCTCACTAAATCGGCCGGCCTCTCCATCTGGCGAGCCCATCCAAAACGTTCCGGCTGGGATCGCCACCATCTCCAGCCGGATACCCTCCCCCAGGTCCTCGGTGAAAACTTGCGCCTGGCCGCAGCGATAGTCCCTGGCTTTTCCGGCTTCATCCACCATGACCACATCGAACTCGATGGGGCGCAAGGGAGGGAAACCGGGGATCTCAGCAGGCATAAAGCCCTTCTGCCCGTGCGGCCCCCCTGTCCCCCTATTGAAGAGGCGGTTCAAAGGCTTCTTGGCAGGGGAACGGGCCGGAAGCCGAGAGACCCGGATTCTTCCGAAACTCTCCGGCTTTTTTCCCCCGTCGTCTACCTTTTTCGATACCCTGCCTGCATCTCCGGCCATTTTAGGGGCTGTCCCCGCCTGGATCTGCTGGACCACGGACGGCGGCGGGCCTGCGCTTTCTTCATAAGATTTGCCGGCTTCGATACTTTTTAGGATATCTTGAAATTCAAAGTAAACCTCACCCGTATCGTAATTTAGTTGTAGCTCGACATTCTCGGGATCTTCTGCAGCTATCTCCCGCAAAACCCTTAGAGCCTCTTGAGAGTTATAACCCAATACCCGGACCAGATCTAGAGGTTTAACTCTACCGTGATTGCGGAAAGCTATCTTCCGTACGACGTCCCTTAAAAGTCTCTTCGTAAATTTGGCTTTACGGGCCCGACTTCTCCTCAATAAACCGATGCCGATCCCCAAAGGGACCAAACCGAGTCCGACATAGGCGGCTATACCCGATGGATGGACACCCCAGCTGGCCCAGACCATTAAAAAAAGAAAGGTGTTCAAAAGACCGGCGGCGATCGAAACAACCCCGGCTGTGAAGTTAAAGGTTATACTGGATTTTTCCGAGATCTTGTCCGGATTTCTCATTTCCGTTATTATTCATTTCGCCGCCCGGTTACCTTTAAGACGAGTCCATAAACAGTTCCAATCATTCCTCCGGCTAGCGCTCCGATAATCCCCCAGATAATTCCCTGGAAGGCCCCCTCGACAATCATGGCGACGATCACCACGTCAAGGTTCTCAAGGATGCTTGTTGGTACTACGATAACAACCCCTAAAATCCCTCCGGCAACTACCCCCAGGATGGCTCCGATAAACATCCCTCTTACCCCGGAGGATTCCAGGATCTCCGACAGGGTTCGCTCTGGCGGAGCTACAGGTTTTGTTCCATGCGGCCGGTGGGTCACTGGGGATCCCCTCCCCAGCGCGAGCGCCCACGATTCTACAGCCCATCTCGCAACGTCCCCAGGGAGGGCCAGATTATCCTGTAACCGTTGGGTCCATTTCCCTAGCAGGAGCTCGCTCGGCACGCTCCCTTGAGATCTTATCAAATCCGCCGCCACCCCTTCCCTGAGGGCACGGATCAAGATAGAGATCTCTCGCTCGTGTTCGCTGCCGAGGTCTCGCAGGAGGTCCTCACAGCGCTGCGGGTCCTCGCACAAGGATCGACCCTGGGTAGCCAGGATCTCACAAAGTTTTTGCTGTACCCGATCCATCCTCGCTTAGATCCTAGACCTCTTCCCCGAGCCTCCGCAATGGGATCGCAACTCGAAAACCATCGCTGTTATCCCTATTCTCCGGTCGATTCCTAAGACGGGATGCCGAGCGACAGTTCTTGGCATGGCTATCCCAGGAACCGCCCCGGAGTACCCGGTAGGCCGCCTCTCCTTCGAGTTCCCAAATCCCTCCGTCCGAGGGGGCATAACGATAGTTAGGATGCCAGGGATCTGCACACCATTCCCACACATTACCGTGCATATCGTATAACCCGAAGGCGTTCGCCACCTGAAAACTTCCGACCCGCGTCGTCTCTTCCCGGCATTTTCCCTCGGGCGCCAGGGCGTAGGTCAGGCGTCCGTCATAGTTAGCCAGGTCGGAGGTGATCGTTTCGCCAAAGTGAAAAGGCGTTATCGTCCCGGCCCGGCAGGCGTATTCCCATTCTGCCTCGCTAGGTAGGCGGTAAGTTCTCCTCGTCTTGCGCGACAGGCGGGCACAAAACTCTACCGCCTCGTACCAGGATACCCTCTCCACCGGCCACTCATCGCCCTTAAAGTAAGACGAGTTTGGATCTAACGGGCAGCTAACCTCCGGCAGAGTCGCGACGGCTTGCCACTGTGCCTGGGTCACCGGATATTTCCCGATAAAGAACGGCGCGACGGCTACCCGATGCTGAGGACCGTCCGGGCGGTCCCATTGCCGGGTCTCTGTATAAGGGGAACCCATCCAGAAGGTTCCGCCCGGAATCGCCACCATCTCCAGGGAGGTTCCCTCCCCCAGGTATTCTATAAAAAAGTGCGCCTGGTGGCGGCAGAGGTCCTTAACCTCTCCGGTCGCGTAGACGGTCACCACGTCAAACTCAAAGGGGCGTAGAGGCGGAAACCCTGGAAGTGGGGCAAGGAAGGGGTTGTCCCGGTCAGATTGTTCTCGCTCGCTGGCATCCGTCGGGGGATTCCCAGGATTTTCCGCAGGCGGACCACCGCGTTGTTCTGCGCTCGCAACCTTTTCCAGAGCCAGGGCCCAGGCCTCCACGGCCCAACGTGCCGCCTCCTCCGTAAAAGCCAGGGTATCCTGTAAACGCTTCGTGAGTTGGGGCAGCAGGACTTCGTGGGGTACGCTCTCCGGCGATGCCGCCAGGTCGGCGACGACTTGTTCCCGGATCGCGCTGACCAGGACAAAAATCTCCCGCTTGTACTGTCCGCAGGCGTCTCGTAGCAAGCTCTCGCAAAGCCGCGGGTCCTCGTATAGAGATCGCCCATAGGTGGCAAGCAATTCGCAAAGTTTCTGACAGGGCACGCTATTCATCGACTCCCTCCCGCGCTTAGAGACAAATCTCCCCTTCTGCGCTCCCAAAGTGAATTTTTGTGCCTACCGCCAGGGCAATACTACGTTCCGGCTCCACGTCCTTGATCGTTCTCCCATCGCTCAGGGTGCTGACCCATTTTGTGCCGGATAGGTTTTTGAGGCCCCAGATATGGGAATCTGTGGGGTGTCGGGTCACGGTCGCAATGGGTTGCGAAAAATCATACATCCTTTGATCGTCGATATGATGGGGAAAAAGTTGGGCATCGTGGTTTAACAGGATCACATGCTTTCCTATGCAAATACGAGGTGGAAATTGGATCTCTTTCTTGCACGACCAACAGGGAGCGGGTTTACCTCCTGCCACCTTCAGGGCATCGGCATCGTAGAAATTCTCCGCGCTGCAGCGGGAACAATAGACGATGGCGTCACGCAGGCGGACTATAGCTGCCCGCCACTCGCTCTCCCGGACGCGCCCGCGATCTGGATCTCGTAAGCCCTCGGTGAAGGCCTTTGTGAAGAAGTTGCGCAAGAATTGGGGGTAGATCGGCCAGAAGACGAGGGCGTTATCGTGGTAGCCGGGAACCGGTCGATTGGAGGCGTCGTCGGGATCAAAAATGAAAACCGGCTCGGTTCCGTAAAGTTTGGTCATAGCCGGCAGATCGAAGCATCTAATGGAGACCTCCTTCCTGCCTTCTAAGGGATGGTGGACCATGAACATATAGAACAGAAGGACCGCCAGGGAGAACAGATCCGTTTGTATACTCGGCAAAGCCTCCCCCCGGACTACCTCCGGCGCCATAAAGCGTGGCGTTCCCAGGACTCCACTCTTGATGTCCCCATCCACAGCTACGTTGTCATTGTCGCAAATCAGGGCTTCGCCTGTGTGGGGATCAAAGAAGACGTTGCCAAAGGAGATATCGCGATAGCATAAACCTTTGGAATGGAGCTGGAGGTAGCTATGGGAGAGATCCAACCCTGCCGTTGTTAGGGCACGAAAGCTCGGCTCCACGCGTCGCTTCATCATATCGACGATACCTTTGTAACGTGGCTCCCGCAGCGGCATGATATACCCAAACCCCTGCACGTCTGGCGCCGATACCAACTCCATGGGCCAGAGGAACTTCTCGTTAGGCGGCCCTTTCTTGATGAGCGTTTCGAGCGCCGCCCGCTGTTCAAACGAAGCCGAGGCCGGGAAATACCATTTCAGGGCCAAAGGCCTGCCGCCCAGGCTGGCGCGGTAAACCTCCCCCTGGCTCCCACTGCCGAGGAAGTGCTCCACCTCGCAGGCCATCCTGGAGGATTCGGTGTAAACAGATTGCCCGGGTTTTAAGATTTGATTCATGGACTTCCCCCTTTACTTTGGTTCCTTTTTAAGTTATCCATGACTTCATAAACCGCCCCGGCCAGCCCGCCGCAAATCGCTCCGACGATCATCAGGCGGATGGCTCCCATAATAGCTTCATTGATCGCTAAAAGAATCGCCCAGAGAACGATCAGGGGGGTTAACAGGAGGGTCACCCAGCCCGATCCGTAGCTCATCCCCCCCATCACCCCGTTAATCGCTCCACTAAGGGCCCCGCCGATGACCCCGACCATGGCCCCAAAAATGGCTAAACCCAAGGCCCCGTCAATGACTCCGTAACCCGGGGCACTTCGAAGGGGGGTTATCGATCTCGACGTCCTCCCTAGCGCCAGGGCCCAGGTCTCCACGGCCCAACGCGCGGCATCTTCCGATAAAGCCAGGTTATCCTGGAGCCGCTTCATGAGCCTGGACAACAGGACCTCACGCGGTATACCATCCTGCGACGCCAGCAGATCGTCCGCCACCCGCTCCTTGAGTGCGCAGATCAGGACAAAGATCTCCCGCTTGTGCTCGCCACAGAGATCCCTTAGCAGGCCCTCACAACGGCGAGGATCCTCGCACAAAGAGTAACCATATTTTGCGATGATCTCGCAGAGTTTTTGACGCGGTAAGCTGTTCATTACGTTATTCATCGCCTTCCTTCCCTACCAAACCCTCCCTTACAGCGAAGGCCCGGTCGGCAGCCCATCGGCCACCTGCATTCTCTTCGAAGAGAATGAAGAAGCCTCACCTGAAAGGATCGTGCCGGGCCGTAGCGATACCCCCGTTGGGGAGTTAGTTCACGGGACCTCCTTCCCAGGCGCGACCTCCTACGATTTCTCCACAGATCGTCCGGGCGGCAATTTCGCCGATTCCGACCGTCGTCTACCTCGATTCCGCCTGACCGTAAGGCCGGAGCCGCAGATCCGTATCCAGGAGATTTGTTCAGAGCCTCCATCCGGCAAAGGATCCCCAGGGTTACATCGTCTCCACTACCGGCTTGTGAGGCCTCCGTAAGCCACATCTCCAGGCTTTCCTTTACCTTATCCGGACCATCCAGGCGAAGGATTTTCAAAAGGTCGGGGCCCACTTTGAGAAAGCCCTCTTCATCACGAAACGAGTTGGCATAACCATCGGTAGAGAGCAGGATGAGCGCAGGCGGCGGGCCGAAGAGCACCTGAAAACCGATCCGGAACTCGTTCCAGGCTTTGTCCGAGCAAAGCGACGTGGTCTCATTGGCAAAGAGCCGCCTGTCCTCAGGCAAGGGCCGGGTCACCGCGCCCACCTTTGAAACGGTCAAGATATCGCCATCGCCGAGCTGCAGGTAAAGGATGAAGGATTCTGTCACCAGGGTGGTCAGGAGCGTGGCCCCATAAGCAAGAAGCCGGTTAGCTTCAAGGGTCTGGCGGGTAGCGGGGCCGGTCTCACTTTCAAGAAGGTTTAATTCATCACGAGAAAAAGGATTCTTTCGGATATCCTCCGCCACCGCCTCCCTCCACCTTCGCACCAGTGCTTGGGGGAGCCGTTCCTCCGCGGTCCGCTTGATGATCGAAAGCTGGGTCAAAGAGGGCTGGCCGTTCAGGAATTCCCGGACCACTTCTGTAGCCGTTTTAACAGCCAGGGAAGCGCCTATCTGGCTACGGAAGCACCGGGCGCTACCATGACCGTCGGATACGGCTAAAATAGAGGGCAGACCTATCCCAGACTCCGGTAGCCAACGAATGGCATCCTGGTTCGGCAGCCCCCTACGCAGGTGGGAAGCCCCGCATATACTCTTGCCGATCACGCGCCACCCTGAGGGGTACCGGTCCTGGGCCGTTCGTAATCCTCTACCACACATCATTCGCGTTGGAGGGTCCACCTCCCGGATCGGCGGGAGTGGGGATCGGCACGTTCCCTGTGGAGGGCGTCGAGCTCTTGGGTTGACTGGCCGGAGAGGAAGCGGACTTCAGGACGGCTGTGGAAACCCACTTGATATGCTTGACCAGGGCTTCTGGGTTGTTCGCCTGGAGGGGCCTCAGTTCCGGATGACCGATGAACCTCTGTAACACCTCGTGGTCTGCGTCTTCACCGATGGCAATGGCGATACGCACGGCTTTCTTGCCCCACGGCTGGTCCATGAGCACTTTGAGGCCGCCGGCAAAATCATCGGTGGGCTGACCGTCTGAAATTAACACCAACACAGGCGGCAGAGCCCGTTCGGTCATCGGTGGTATCTTCAGTTGATCCGCTACCATGGAAAGCGCTCTGCCCATGTCGGTAACCCCCTCGGCGCTCAAATCTGTCCACTTGAAGTCTGAGACGGGCGTAGGTTGAGAAATATGCCACTGGGCGCCATTGGAGAACTTGATGGCACGAACCAGTACCTGGGCGTTGGGATTATCCTCGGCAACTTTTTGCATGTGGGGAATCGCCTCTCGGATCGCATTGTTCAACGCCTGGATTTTGCCGTCCACCGACATGGAACCCGAACAATCGGCAATCCAGATGAAATGCAGGGGCCGCGTTGCCAGCTCACCACCAGGCCGTTTGCTCATGTCGACTACCTCCTCTTTCTGCCCCAGACGCCAGCTACGACGCGCGCCGGTGGGGAAAAGGTAAGTACGGAGAAATTAACTTTTGCCTTTAAACAGGGATACAAACTCGTCTATGGGAATTGCCGGCATACTCATGATCTGTACGGTACCCCGGGAACCCATCTCCACGGAAATACGAACGACCGTTTGGTTATCCGGAGCTTCTACAATGCTCACAAAATCGTAGGGTCCCAGGACCGCATACTGGCTGATGACTTTGGCTCCCATAGCTTCGAGCTCTTTATTAACCTCCTGAACGCGCTCGGGTCGCTTCTTTATCGTATCTCTCCCGTCCTCGGTGAGGGTACTTAATAAAATATACGTCGCCATTTTAACCCACCCAATACGGTTTCGTTAAGGATTAGAAGGCCCCCGTCAGGACCCTCTCACGGAACCAAACCGCATGGATTTTAAACCTCCTTTTTTCCAGGGAACCTTACACTGAAATCGAGGGAGAGGTAAAATTTATTTTCTAACAATTCCACGATCCAGGTCAAGCAAAAAAGGAGGGCAAGGGCATAAGGACACCTTCCATGGCCGTCCGCATGCCCTTGTGAGCGAGGCAAGGCCGTCTCTCCCGGACCTAGAAATAGTTCGTCCCAGGATCAATCGGAATTTGAAAACTTGACGCCAGCCGGATCTGCCTTAAAAACTGCGTTCCCTTTCAAAGGAACAGATCCCAAATTGCTCCTACTACCTTTTCCCCCTCGCCCCCCAACCCCCTCTCCCACAAGGGGAGAGGGGGCGCTCCGGAAGATGGCCGGAGATCCGACCCCTCCCCTCTCCCACCGCGTGGGAGAGGGGAGGGGGTGAGGGCCAAGACTTCCACAAAATAACTGTACAAAATCCTAGTTTTCCTCCCCCTTAAAAACCCCGGGAGGGGGGATCTGTGGATAGCCAAACAGGGGTCCCGTCCTAGAGAGGAAGCTCCG
>Ga0073934_10005450_pt1 | contig 19661 bp, 22 predicted proteins | sample LarsenN4metaG_FD_76834 | JGI IMG/M metagenome (GOLD analysis project Ga0073934, IMG submission 76834) | Hot spring sediment bacterial and archeal communities from British Columbia, Canada, to study Microbial Dark Matter (Phase II) - Larsen... ... | reverse complement strand
GGTCGCCGAACTCGAGCAGATCGGTCTCGTAGGCGAGGACCTGCTGCATGCGTAGCGACCATTGCTGATCCCACGGGCGCGGCAGGCCGAGCGCCTCGTTCCAGGCGGGGAGCTGGACCGCGCGCGCACGCGCGTTCCTCGACAGCGTCACGGCCAGCATCTCGATGAGGATGCGGGCGACATTGTTCTCCGGCTGCGTCTCCGTGAGCCCCAGCGAATTGACCTGCACTCCGTAGCGAAACAGACGCTGCTTCGGGTCACTGATCCCGTAGCGGTCGCGCGTGATCTCGTCCCACAACGCGACGAAAGCGCGCATCTTGCACATCTCGGTGACGAAGCGCAGACCGGCGTTGACGAAGAACGAGATGCGCCCGACCACCTCGCCGAGCCGTTCCTGGTCCACTTCGCCCGAGGCCTTGATGGCGTCGAGCACGGCGATGGCGGTGGCGAGTGCGAAGGCGAGTTCCTCTACCGGCGTCGCCCCCGCCTCCTGCAGGTGGTAGGAGCAGACGTTGATGGGGTTCCATTTCGGCATCTCGGACGTGGTGAAGATCACCACGTCCTTGGTCAGCCGCATGGATGGTGCCGGCGGAAACACGTATGTGCCGCGCGCGAGATATTCCTTGATGATGTCGTTCTGGACCGTGCCGGTGAGGCACGCGCGCGGTACACCCTGTTCGTCCGCAAGCGCGATGTAGAGCGCCAGCAGCCAGGCCGCGGTGGCGTTGATCGTCATGGAGGTGTTCATCGAGGCGAGCGGGATGCCCGCGAACAGCACCCGCATGTCGCCGAGATGGTTCACCGGGACGCCGACCTTGCCGACCTCGCCGCGTGCCAGAGGATGATCGCAATCGTAGCCGGTCTGCGTCGGCAGGTCGAAGGCGATTGAGAGTCCGGTCTGGCCCTTGGCGAGGTTGCGCCGGAACAGCGCATTCGATTCGCGCGCGGTCGAATGTCCGGCGTAGGTGCGAAAAATCCAGGGCCTGTCGCGTCGTGGCCGCTCTTGCATGGTCCACCGCCCGCACCGGGCCCGGCGGCTGGCCCGCGATTTTGCAGCGCAACCAGTAATCTAGCGAAAATCTCGAGGGCCGCCAGGCCTATTTCGCAACTGCACCATAGGTCTTATTGCCATGCAACATGAAGTGGAGCACACTTCATCGTGGAAGACCCTGTCGGGAGCACAGATCATGCCCGCCATCGCACAGGTTCGCCCCGGCCGGATGACGGCCAAGGACCTCTACGCCGTCGGTGAAATTCCGCCGCTCGGTCATGTTCCAGCCAGGATGCATGCCTGGGTCATCCGCAAGGAGCGGCATGGCCCGCCGGAAAGCGCCATGCAGCTCGAAGTGGTACCGACCTGGCCGATCGGCGAAGACGAGGTGCTGGTGTTCGTGATGGCCGGCGGGGTCAACTACAACGGCGTCTGGGCCGGCCTCGGCACCCCCATCTCGCCGCTCGACGTGCACAAGAACCCCTACCACATTGCCGGCTCGGATGCGGCCGGCGTGGTCTGGGCGGTCGGCTCGAAGGTGAGGCGCTGGAAGGTCGGCGACGAGGTCATCGTCCATTGCAACCAAGACGACGGCGATGACGAGGACTGCAACGGCGGCGATCCGATGCTGTCGCCCTCGCAGCGCATCTGGGGCTACGAGACGCCGGACGGTTCCTTCGCGCAGTTCTGCCGCGTGCAGTCGCGCCAGCTCATGCCGAAGCCGAGCCATCTGCCGTGGGAGGAGGCAGGCTGCTACGTGCTCACGCTCGCCACCGCCTACCGCATGCTGTTCGGCCATGCCCCGCACACGCTCAAGCCCGGCGACAATGTTCTGGTGTGGGGCGCCTCGGGCGGCCTCGGCGTGTTCGGCGTGCAGCTTGCCGCCGCCTCCGGCGCCTATGCCATCGGCGTGATTTCCGACGACAGCAAGCGCGACTATGTCATGGATCTCGGCGCGCGCGGCATCATCAACCGCAAGGAATTCAACTGCTGGGGCCAGATGCCGAAGGTGGGCAGCCGCGAATACAATGACTGGCTCAAGGAGGCGCGCCGTTTCGGCAAGGCGATCTGGGACATTACCGGCAAGCGGGACCCCGACATCGTGTTCGAGCATCCGGGCGAGGCGACGTTCCCGGTGTCGTGTCTCGTGGTCAAGCGCGGCGGCATGGTGGTGTTCTGTGCCGGAACGTCGGGCTACAATCTCACCTTCGACGCACGCTACGTCTGGATGCGGCAGAAGCGCATCCAGGGTTCGCACTTCGCCCATCTCAAGCAGGCTTCGGCCGCCAACCAGTTCGTGCTGGACCGGCGGGTCTACCCCTGCATGAGCGAAGTGTTGCCCTGGCAGGATATTCCGCGCGCCCACACGAAGATGTGGAAGAACCAGCACAAGCCCGGCAACATGGCGGTGCTCGTCAACGCGCCGCATCCGGGGCTCAAAACCTTCGAGGACGTGGTGGAGGCCGCCCGGTAGAGCGCCTGGCTCTGCTCGACCAGGCGGCCCGCCTGCACAATTTCAGCGGGGGCGAGCTCCATCCTCGATGAGCGGTCATCGCGGGCAGATAAGCCCGCGACTTCATGCAATCGCCGACATCGTGCGCTTCGTGCGCGCGGCGGTTCGTGCCGCGCGCCGCGCGCTCTAGTTTATCGCGATATTCTGGGCCTTGATCACCTTGCCCCACTTCTCCACCTCGGCGGCGATGTGCTTCTTGAATCCTTCCGGCGTGAGCGGCATGGGCTCGACGCCAAGCTGCGTAAAGCGCTCGTTCACCGCCGGTACGGCGATGGCGGCGTTCATCGCCTCGCTGAGCTTCTTGATGATTTCCGGCGGCGTCTTCGCCGGCGCACCCAGTCCGTACCAGCCGATGGCGTCATAGCCCGGCACGACCTCGGCGATGGCGGGAACCTCCGGCAGCGCCTTGATCCGGTAAGCGGTGGTGACGCCGTAGGCGCGCAGCTTGCCCTCGCGAATGAGCGGCAGCGCTTGCGCAATGGGATTGAACACGACCTGCACCTGGTTGGCGAGCAGGTCGGACATGTAATTGCCGCGATAGGGGACATGGACCATCCGGGTCGCGGTCTGGATCTGGAACAATTCGCCGCAAAGATGTGGCGAAGTGCCGATGCCGCCGGAGGCCATGTTGACCTTGCCGGGATTGGCTTTGAGATAGGCGATGAACTCTTTCAAGTTCTGCGCCGGGAACGACGACGGCGTGATGATGACAAACGCCGTCTTGGCAATGCCTGCGATCGGGGCGATGTCGCGGATGAAATCGAAGCTCAGATTGCGGTAGAGAGCCACGTTCACCGCGTTGGTCGAGACCGGCATCAAAAGCGTGTAGCCGTCGGGCGCCGCGCGCACGACATACTCGGTGGCGATGTTGCCGCCTGCGCCCGGCTTGTTCTCCACCACGATGTTCTGACCGAGGCGCTCCGACATGTGCTGCGCCGCAAGCCGCGCGATGATGTCGGGGGCGCTGCCGGGCGGGAAGGTGACGACAAGCGTGATGGGTCGGGACGGATAGGCTTGCGCCCAGCCGTGGCGGGACAGAGCAGGCGCTGCGGCCGCGCCGGCGGCCAGCCGCAGGAATTGCCGACGCTCGAGTTTCATGGAATGCCCCCATTGATCGCAGACGTTGACGTGCGAAAAGGCGGAAGGTGGGCAGTGCCTGCAAATCCTATACCCGCAACCCGTACGCTCGAAAGGGGCCCTATGTCGCACCTGCGAAGAACAGGTTGCGCCGCAGCAAGGCCATCCGCCGGATCGGATCGATCGCTTACGGCGCCGTGAGTTCTCCGCGTCGCGCCTTCGCGATCGCCGTATTCAGTTCCCCGCCGTAGATGAAGATCGAGGCGGTCAGATAGAGGAACACGAGCGCGATCATCGCCGAGGCAAGGCCGGCATAATAGCTCACATAGGTCGAGGCAAAGCCTGACAGATAGCTGCCGAACATCTCGCCGGCCAGAAGCCACAGAAGCAGCGTCGCCAGGATGCCGGGCCAGATTTCGGCAAAGCGGCGCCGTCCGGCGGGAAGCCACTTGTGGACGATGAAGAGCGCCGCGATCAGCACCGTGGCTGCGACCGCCAGCCGCAGGAAATTGAACATCGGCGACAGCGGTTCGAGTTGGGGCACGTAGCGCACGGCGGTGGCAAAGATCAGCGGCGCCAGCACCACCAGAAACGCAAGCGCAAGCAGCCCCACCGCGCCGACGAGCACATAGGCGATCGATTCCAGCCGCAGCAGCCACCAGCTTCGCGTCTCCTGCACGCCATAGGCGCGGTTGAGACCGATGCGCAGGCTCTCGATCCCGCTCGAGGCGAAATAGACGGCAAAGGCGACGCCGACGGTCAGCACGTCGCCGCGCCAGACGGTCAGCACGCGTCCGATCTCGGCCGCAATCGGGTCTGCGACCTCGCGCGGCCAGGCTTCGAGCAGGATGCGTGCCACTTCGTCGGCAAGCTCGCGGGAGCCGAAGAAGAGGCCGGCGAGCGCGGTCACCAGGATGAGGAACGGAAACAACGACATCAAGGCCGAAAGCGCGATGTGGCTTGCGGTCGCCCAACCGTCATTCGCGTTGAAGCGGTTGAACGCCTCAAGCGCGACGCGATAGCAGAGGCCAAGCGTGCGCACTGCCGGCTCCATCTGAAGGTCAAAACTGCCATCGCGGATCGTGCGCGCCTTGGCAAGAGGCGTCTGCCTCGGCGCACGGCGCGAATCGGCGCGGGAGCGCGAAATCCGTCCGTGCGGCTAGGCCGCCTGCACGTCGGCGAGGAAGCGCTGAACTTCGGCGTCGAGGGTTTCCGCTTCGGCGGCGAGCGTGTCGGCGAGCAGCTTGACGTCGGCGGCGGTGGTGCGCGCATCCATGCTCGCTCCGGCCACGCGGGTCATGGCCTGGGCACCGTTCTGCGCCTCGAGCGAGGCACGGTTGACGCCGTCGGCGATCGAGGACACCGCCGAATTCTGCTCTTCGACCGTGCTCGATACCGTGGCTGCGATCGACGACATGTCGGAGATGATGGTGTTGACCTGCTCGATCGCCTGGGCGGCGTCGGCGGCGGCCGACTGGATGGCCCCGATCTGCTCGGCGATCTCCTCGGTTGCGCGCGCGGTCTGGCCGGCCAGCGATTTGACTTCGGCGGCGACGACGGCAAAGCCGCGGCCGCTCTCGCCCGCGCGCGCCGCTTCGATCGTGGCGTTGAGGGCCAAGAGATTCGTCTGTCCGGCGATCGCCTGGATCAGCCCGATCACCTCGCCGATGCGGGTTGCGGCGGCGCCCAGTTCCTTCATGGTCTGGGCGGTGCGGCGCGCTTCGGCGACGGCACGGCCGGCGACTTCCGTGGACTTGGCCGCCTGACTTGCGATCTCGCCGATCGAGGCCGCCAACTCCTCCACCGAGCTTGCGGCGACCGTGACGTTCTGCGAGGCGGCCCCGACGCGGCTCTCTGCCGTCTGCGACTCGGCGGTGACGGCGTCGGCCGCCTGGTGCAGCTTGGTCGAGGACAATTCCAGCCGCTCGGCCGTGCCGCGCAGGCCGGCAAGCGCCTGCTGCACGGAACTGCGGAACGAGGCGATCGCGCGCGCCACGCTCTCGCTGCGCTGCTCGCGCTGGCGAGCGGCCTCGCTCTGCTCGGACGCCAGGCGCTCGCGTTCGATCATGTTGTCGCGGAATACGATCACCGCGCGCGCCATGGCGCCGATCTCGTCGGAGGCGCGCGTGGCGGGAATTCTCGCCGATGTGTCGCCGGTGGCGAGCCGTTTCATCACGTCGGCAAGGCCGTTGAGCGGGCCGCTGATGCTGCGGCCGATGAGAAAACTGAAGACGAGGCCGACCAGCACCGAGCCGATGCCGACCCAGGTGATGAAATTCTGCGTGCGCCAGCGGGAGGCGGCAAGCGCGGCGGAGGCGCGCTGCGCGTTGCGGTTGGCGGTGGCGATGATCTGGTCGGCGATCGGCATCATGTTGCTGGTGTCGACGTCGATCACCGCCCGCAGCGGCCCCACCTGTTCGATGCTGGCGATCCACTCGCGGAAGGTGTCGGAATAGGCCTTGACCTGCTGGCCGAGCTGTTCCTTCAGGATGGCGGCTCCGACGATGCCGTCGAGCTTCTGGTTGAAGGCGTCGAGCTCGCCGAAGAAGCCGACGCGCGGCAGGCTCTCGCCGGTCATGCGGAATTCGGTCTCGTAACGGCGCATGACCAAAAGCGAGAGCAAGAGGCTTTGCGAATCGGCGGGCTGCATCCACGAGAAATCCTCGTGGATGATCCGCTCGACCGTGGCGGCCGCCGCAATCATGCGGCGGCGGATGCCCTCGTTGTCGGCAAATCCCATCACCCTCTGTTTTTCGCTCAGGGTGCGAAAATTCGCCGCCACCTCGCCGAGGCTCTGGCGCAACGGAACGAGGTTGGCGCGTGTGGCCTCATCCACCGCGGCCTCGACGGCGGCAAGGCTCTGCGCCGCCACCGTGTGGGCCGCTTCAAAGGCCGCAATCAGTTCGCTGGAGGGACGGCCAGCGAAGTCGCGGGCATGGATGCGGATCGCCGCCAGCGCCACTTTGAAGTCCTGGCTGTTGTCGGTGACGCTGGCGGCGCGGCGCACCGTCTGCAGGGCTTCCTCCACCTCGACCTCGCCGAGCTTGAAGGCGATCCCGTTGGCCGTGATTCCGAGCACCGGGATGGCCGCGAGGAGGACGATGCGGGTGCGCACCGACAGGCCCAATGCCAAGCGCTGGAGGAGGTGTCTCATGGATCGGGCCTCGAGGCGCCGGCCCAGGCCGGTAGGCGGCGAGGTTCGGCGATTGCGAAAAAAGAGACGAAAATGATTAACAATCCCGGAATCCTCTGCCCGATTGACCGATTTCAAGGCGCAAATGCCTTCGGGACCGGTTATTGTGCGCCGCACACCGGTCGTCCGGCAGAACCGGAGACCGGCTTTGCGGAGATCGCCGATGCCCCACGCCGCCCCCACCGCCGCCGCCGCAAGCCTCATGGCCATGGCGCCCGGCGCGATCCGGGCGGCGGAAGCGCTCCTCGCCGATGCCGTTGCAAGGGTGCGCGAACGCGTGACCGTGGCCGGTCGGACGGTCGGACGCCTGTTCGACCGCGAGCAGCGCGCGACGCACGGTCTTGCCTGGCTTGCCACCTACGTCGAGGCGCTGCGCCAGCTTGCCGCCTATGCCGAGCGCATGCACGACAGCGGACGCCTGGGCGAGACCGAGGAATTGCTGGTCCGTATCGGGTTTGGCGAATACCTCGCCCAGATTCTCGGCGGCATCCCGATGAGCCAGGGCGAGATCGTGCGGCCCGCCGACCTTGGCCTGTCCCTGGCGCAGGTCGCATCGCGCGTGAGCCCGGAGGTCGAAGGGCTGATCGCGGCCGGCAACACGGCGCAGCGGCGCGCCCGGCTGGTCGAGCTGATGCGCATGGAACACGGCGCGACCACCGGCGCAAGCGGCCTCGACGATACGCTGGAATCGATCCGCGAGGAAATGCGCAAGTTCGCCGAGAGCGAAGTCGCCGACCGCGCACAGGATTGGCACCGTACCAACAGCTATATTCCGCTCGACGTGATTGCGCAGATGGCCGAGCTCGGCGTTTTCAGCCTGACGCTGCCGGAGGAGTACGGCGGGCTCGGTCTCGGCAAGGAATCGATGTGCGTCGTCTCCGAGGAATTGTCGCGCGGATACATTGGCGTGGGATCGCTCGGGACACGCTCGGAGATCGCGGCGGAACTCATCCTCGGCAGCGGCACCGAGGAACAAAAGCGCAAGTGGCTGCCCAAGATCGCCTCGGGCGAGGTGCTGCCAACCGCGGTGTTCACCGAGCCGAACACCGGCTCCGATCTGGCCTCGATCAAGACGCGCGCGGTTCGGTCAGGCGACGTCTACAAGGTCTACGGCAACAAGACCTGGATCACGCACCCTGTGCGCGCCGATCTGATGACGCTGCTTGTGCGCACCAACCCGAAGGAAAGCGGCTATCGCGGCCTGTCCATGCTGTTGGCCGAGAAGCCGCGCGGTGACGATCGCAATCCGTTTCCGGTTGCGGGCATGAGCGGCACCGAGATCGAGGTCATCGGCTATCGCGGGATGAAGGAATACGAAATCGCCTTCGACGGATTCGAGGTCAAGGCCGAGAACCTGCTTGGCGGCGTTGAGGGACTGGGCTTCAAGCAGCTGATGAGCACCTTTGAGGCCGCCCGCATCCAGACCGCGGCGCGCGCCATCGGCGTGGCGCAATCGGCCATGGATCATGCGCTGCATTACGCCCAGTCGCGCGTGCAGTTCGGCGCGCCGATCGTGGAATTTCCGCGTGTGGCCGACAAGATCGCCATGATGGCGGCGGAAATCTTGATCGCGCGCCAGCTCACCTATTTCGCCGCCCGACAGAAAGACTCGGGACGGCGCAGCGATCTCGAAGCGGGCATGGCAAAGCTGCTTGCCGCCCGCGTTGCCTGGGCGGCTGCCGACAACGCCGTGCAGATCCATGGCGGCAACGGATTTGCCATGGAGTTTCCGGTTTCCCGAATCCTGTGCGATGCGCGAATCCTGTCGATCTTTGAAGGCGCAGCCGAGATCCAGGCGCAGGTCATTGCGCGCCGGCTGCTGGACGGGACGAACTGAGGAGCCAGCCCGGCCAGCGCGGCGGCCGCCGCCGATGACTGAACCCTTGCGGCGGTCGTTGCGTTTGACCTAGAGCAATACGGCGGCTGTCCGCCGCGGCTACCAATCGGCCATCGAAACGCAAAATCACGGCCAAAGCCATGCCCATGAACAAGCCCCGCATTCCCCATGGCGGGATGGTCTTCGTCGGCGACGGGCGCAAAGCCCTCTTCCTGCGCAACGAAGGCGACGAGAAGTTTCCCAACCTGAAGGTGGCGCGCGTCCTCACACACGAGAATCCGCCCACCCGCGAGCAGGGCAGCGACCGACCCGGCCGCGCCTTCAAGCGCGCGCACACCAACCTGCGCTCGGGCGTCGAGACGACGGACTGGCACGAGCTCGAAGAGCATCGCTTCGCGCGCGAAGTGGCGGATGCGCTCGCGCGCCTCGTGCGCGAGAACGGCGCCAAGGCGCTGGTGGTGGTGGCGCCCGCCCGCACGCTCGCCGACCTGCGTCGCGTTGTGGCCGACGATGTGAAAAAGAAGATCGTGGCTGAATTCGACAAGGACCTGACCAAGCATCCGGTTGACGAGATCGAAAAGCACATCACCGGATAGCTCCGGTCCTGCCGTGCCGGCGCGGGAATCGCGCGCGGTCAGAGTCGGTGGCCGAGCGTCCGGAGCGAAGCGCGCAACGCCTCCCGCAGCGGCGTGTGCGGGATGTCGCCGATCGCAGCCTTGAGTTTGTCGCCGGAGATGCGGTGCGGCACGCGCCAGAGGTATTCCAGTTCGCCGATTTCCCGTCCCATGCGGAACATCTGACCGACCGACTTGATCATCCACCAGCTCATCCGCCGCACATTGAAATTTGCGCGGGTCACGTCCTCGATCGCTGCAATCAACTCGTTTCCGGTCACGGCATGGCCGGGAAAGCCGAAGGTCTCGCAGGCACCGAAATGCCTGCGCCGCTCGGCAAGCCGCACGAGTGTTTCGGCGTAGTCGGGCAGGTAGGCCCAGGGATGCACGGCGTTGAACGGTCCCGGATAAACGAGTCGTCCGCGGTCCATGTCCTTCAGGATCACCAGGTCGAGCCATGAGCCGCGGCCGCCGCCGAAGAAGTCGCCCGCCCGCAGCACAATGGCGCGCATGCCACGGTCGCAAGCCTCGGCGATGCGTTGCTCGATCTCGACCCGCATCCGCCCTTTGCGCGTGGATGGGCGCATGGGCGTGTGCTCGTCGATCACGAGCGGCATGTCGGCGCCGAAGTTCCAGACATTGCCGGGAAACAGCAGGGTCGCGCCGTTCTCCTCGGCAATGGCGATGGCGGAATAGGCAAGGGGCAGTGCGCGTTTTTGCCATTCGGTGATGGTGGGATTGAAGGCGTTGAGCACCACGTCACAGCCGCGCCCTGCGGCAATCCCCTCTTCGCGCGAGATGGCTTCGATGATTTCGATGCCGCGCGGTGCAGCATGGCCGCGTTGGGGGCGCACCAGCCCCTTGACGTGCCAGCCCGCGTGGCGGAACGCCTCGGCCGCGCGGAAACCGAGCCGTCCGGCTGCGCCGAGCACGAGTATCGTTCCGCTCAAGGCGGGCACTCCGTTGGACTGGATGGGATCGGCCGTCGCACGCGTGTGGCGGCCGGTCGCAGGAACGGGGGGCCGCCCGGCCGGATCGGCACCGATCGCTCCATGATCGTCCCTAGGGGGACAATGGGCGCAGCCGCCGCCGGCACGGCAACGGCTGCCATGGTCGAGGCGGGTTTCGAGTGCTAATAAGGGTCATGTCCGGTTTCATGTCACATTTTCTCGTTCCGGTGGCCATCGGCGCCGTGGCCGTCGTGCTGCTGCTCGGCCTCGCCAACATGCTGCGCGGGGGGTCGCCCAACATCTCGCAGCGGCTGATGCGCCTGCGCGTGCTGCTCCATTTCATCGCCATTATCATCATCATGGCGGCGATCTGGGCGATGGGGCGATAGCCGCCACAGGGCTGCCCGGCGTGTCGCGCGGGCGTGGCCGCCGGTGCGGATGCACTCCCGTTGCCCTTCGGCGGGGCGCTACAATGTTTATTCTGGACGGATTCGCAAGCGGCCGCGGCCGCGCATAGGGCTGGCATGGTTGTCCTCAACCGCATCTATACCCGCACGGGCGACGACGGCACCACCTCGCTTGGCTCGGGCGAGCGACGCAAGAAATACGATCTTCGGGTGGAGGCCTATGGCACCCTCGACGAGGTCAACGCCGTGATTGGCGTGGTTCGGCTTCACACCGACGGCGATGCCGTTCTCGATCCGGCGCTGGCACGCATTCAGAATGATCTGTTCGACGTCGAGGCCGATCTTTGCCTGTCCGAGAAGGGGCCGGGCGGTGCGCGTCTGACGGTCACCGATGCGCAGGTTGAGTGGATCGAACGGGAGATCGACCGGCTCAACGGCGAGCTTGCACCCTTGCGTTCCTTCGTGCTTCCGGGCGGTTGCGCGGCGGCCGCCTATCTGCACTTGGCGCGCACCGTCTGCCGTCGTGCCGAGCGCATCATGGTCGCACTCAGAGACAAGCCCGGCGAGATCGTCACCGATGCGTCGCTGAAGTACATCAACCGGCTGTCCGACTACTTGTTCGTCGCAAGCCGCTATGCCAACGACAGGGGCGCGCGCGACGTGCTGTGGGCGCCCGGCCAGTACAGGTAGCGACGCCGCATGCTCACTCCGTCTCCGGCGCGCTCGGCCAAGCCGCCGCCGCATTGGCACGGTGGTGCACAGGCGGCTGTCATATCTTCGCACTGAAGCAGCCACGCGCACGACAGGGGCCGTTCTGTGGTCATCCCGGTCTACGACGAGAATTACGACGACCAGGGCCAGCGGCCCTGGGTGATGTGGACGTTGTTCGCCATCAACGTGCTCGTCGTCGGGTTCTTGTGGCTGCTTCCAGTGCAGTCGCAACAGGAGCTGGCCTTTCATTTCGGCGTCGTCGCGGCTTTCGTTACCGGATCGTTCCCGGTGGGCGATCTCGAGCTGCTTGTGCCGCCCGCGGTGACGCTCGTCACCTACATGTTCATGCACGGCAATTGGCTGCACTTGGCTGGCAACGTGATTTTCCTGTGGGTGTTCGGCGACAACATCGAGGCGGCGATGGGCCATCTGCGCTTTCTTGCGTTCTATCTGCTTTGCGGGATTGCCGGCGGACTTGCGCACATCGCCAGCGAGCCATCCTCGCTCGTCCCGCTGATCGGCGCCTCGGGCGCCATTGCCGGCATCGTATCCGCCTACCTCATGCTGCACCCGTGGGCGTATGTGACCGTGCTCCTGTTCGGCATCATGACCGCGCGCATCCACGCCTACTGGCTGCTGGGGGCGTGGATCGCCTGGCAGGTTGCCAGTGCGCTGTTCGTGACCGGGACCGAGATTGCCTATTGGAACCACGTCGGCGGCCTGCTGGCCGGGGCGGGCCTGGTGGTGGTTCTGCGGCGGCCGGGGGTCAAGCTGTTTCAGCGCCAGGGGCTGGCCCGTTGGTGAATTCCGCGCGGGGCGGCGGCGACGACGTTGACCCGGTTGGGGCCGGCGATTAGGGTGCGCCGCACCAAAATCCGGGCCGGGAATCCGGGGGCGGGTCGGTCCGGGGAGCAGACCAAGGAACATGAAAATTCTGGTGCCCGTGAAGCGGGTGGTGGATAAGGACATCAAGATTCGCGTCAAGGCCGACGGCTCGGGGGTCGAACTGGCCAACGTGAAAATGTCGATGAATCCCTTCGACGAAATCGCAGTGGAAGAGGCGATTCGCCTGAAGGAGGCCGGCAAGGCAACCGAGATCGTCGTCGTGTCGATCGGACCGCAGCAAGCGGGCGAGACGATCCGCACGGCACTTGCCATGGGCGCCGACCGCGGCATTCTGGTCAAGGCGGACGGACCGGTCGAGCCGTTGGCGGTGGCCAAGATCCTGAAGGCTGTGGTGGACGCAGAAAAACCCGGCCTTGTCATCATGGGCAAGCAGGCGATCGACGATGACTGCAATGCGACCGGCCAGATGCTGGCGGCGCTGACCGGCTGGGCGCAGGGCACCTTTGCGTCCAAGCTCGTGATCGACGGCGAAACCGTCCAGGTGACGCGCGAAGTCGACGGCGGGTTGCAAACCGTCAAGCTCAAGCGACCGGCCATCGTTACCACCGACCTGCGCCTGAACGAGCCGCGCTACGCCAGCCTGCCCAACATCATGAAAGCGAAAAAGAAGCCGATCGAGGACAAGACACCCGAGGCCTATGGCGTGGACATCAGGCCGCGCCTGCAGGTGATCAAGACGGCGGAGCCGCCGGCGCGCAAGTCGGGCGTCAAGGTTGCTTCTGCGGCGGAACTGGTCGGCAAGCTGAAGGATGCGGGGGTGATCTGATGCGGCATCCCCAGCCATCGCCACCGTGCCTTCGTCCTCATGCGCCTGTCGGTCATGCGGGCCTTCAGGATGGGACGGCCGGGACCGAGATCCGCCGGGACTCGCCGTGCGCATATCTTTTGCTCGCGGCGAACGCGCGGAGCTGCCGATGACGACCCTTCTTCTCGCCGAACACGACAACAAATCGCTCAAGGACGCGACCCACAAGGCGGTCAGCGCGGTGAAGGCGTTGGGCGGTGACGTGCATGTCCTGGTGGCCGGCAGGGACGCGCGGCCGGTTGCGGAAGCCGCCGCCAAGCTCGATGGCGTTGCCAAGGTGTTGTATGCGGATGCGCCGGCCTACGAGCACGCGCTGGCCGAGCCGGTCGCCGCGCTCATGGTCTCGCTTGCGGCAGGCTATGACGCATTGGCGGCGCCGGCGACGAGCAACGGCAAGAACATCATGCCGCGCGTGGCTGCGCTGCTCGACGTGATGCAGATTTCTGACGTGAGCCGGATCCTCGCGCCGGATACGTTCGAGCGGCCGGTCTATGCCGGAAACGCCATCCAGACGGTAAAGTCCACCGACGCCAAGAAGGTCCTGACCATCCGCACCGCGGCCTTCCCGGCGGCGGGCGAGGGAGGCCACGCCCCGATCGAGACCGTCGCCGCCGCGCCCGATCCGGGCCTGTCCTCTTTCGTGGGCGAGGAACTGTCGAAAAGCGATCGGCCCGAGCTCACCTCGGCCAAGATCATCATCTCCGGCGGCCGCGCGCTGCAGAGCCGCGACAACTTCGCCAAGTATATCGAGCCGGTCGCCGACCGGCTCGGGGCGGCGGTCGGGGCGTCGCGCGCTGCCGTCGATGCAGGCTACGCGCCAAACGATTGGCAGGTCGGCCAGACCGGCAAGGTGGTGGCGCCCGAGCTCTACATCGCGGTCGGCATTTCCGGCGCCATTCAGCATCTCGCCGGAATGAAGGACTCCAAGGTGATCGTCGCCATCAACAAGGACGAGGACGCGCCGATCTTCCAGGTTGCCGATTACGGCCTTGTCGCCGACCTCTATCAGGCGCTGCCTGAACTCGAGGCCGAGCTTGCCAAGGTCAAGCGGTGAGGCCCGCGACAGCGGAGGCTTTTGACCAGCACATGGCGCAGGATATTCGCAAGGTTGGGATCATCGGCGCGGGCCAGATGGGCAACGGGATCGCCCATGTCTGCGCGCTGGCCGTCTTGCCGGTCTTGCTCAACGATGTCTCCGCCACCCGCCTGAAAGAGGCGTTGGCAACGATCCACGGCAACATGACGCGGCAGGTCAGCCGCAAGCGCATCACCGAGGAAGACAAGGAAGCGGCGCTCAAGCGCATCACCCCGGTGGAGACGCTGGACGCCATGGCCGACTGCGACCTCGTCATCGAGGCCGCGACCGAAAAGGAAGACACCAAGCGCAAGATATTCGGCGAGCTATGCCCCGTGCTTAGGCCGGACGCGATCATCGCCACCAACACCTCGTCCATTTCCATCACGCGCCTGGCAGCGGCCACGGATCGTCCGGAGAAATTCATCGGCATCCATTTCATGAACCCGGTGCCGTTGATGGAGCTGGTCGAGCTGATCCGCGGCATCGCCACGGCCGATTCGACCTTCGAGACAGCCAAGGCTTTCGTGACCAAGCTCGGCAAGACGGTGGCGGTGGCGGAGGACTTCCCGGCCTTCATCGTCAATCGCATCCTGCTGCCGATGATCAACGAGGCGATCTATACGCTCTACGAGGGCGTGGGCAACGTCGAGGCGATCGACACGGCGATGAAGCTCGGCGCCCACCATCCGATGGGGCCGCTGGAACTGGCCGACTTCATCGGCCTCGACACCTGTCTCGCCGTCATGCAGGTGCTGCACGAGGGCCTGGCCGACACCAAATACCGACCGTGTCCGTTGCTTGTGAAGTACGTCGAAGCCGGTTGGCTCGGCCGCAAGACCCAGCGCGGTTTCTACGATTACCGCGGTCCGAAACCCGTCCCCACGCGCTGAAGTGGCTGCGGCGCTACTGCTGTTCAAAGACCTTCACGCCCTCGGGTACCGGCAGCCAGGCATGTCGGCGTGCGGTCCAGTAGAGCGCAGCCGGCCCTGCAAATTCGGGGTCGGCGAAGCAACCGACCGCAACGCCGGTGAGTTCGGGAAACGCCTCCATCGTCATGAATAGGCGGCTGCCGCAGGTCGGGCAAAAGTGCGATTGCACCCAGCGCCCGGAATCCGCCAGGCGCCGCCACGCGGTGTAGGCGCCGGAAATCGTCACCGCCGCATTCGGGAAGAACGCGGTGCAGGACATCGGGCCGCCCGACATGCGCTGACAGTCGAGACAGGTGCAGGCGTGAATGCGCGCGGTCGGCGCAGCCACGGTCACCGTCAGTGCACCGCAGGCACAGGCTGCCGTCTTGGGAAAGCTCGCCGCGTTCGCCACACCCATCTCCCGCGTTCGTTGTCGGCCGGCACAACGTGCCTGCGGGCGATGGAGAAGGGAAGGGGGACATACATGTCCGGGATCGGCCGCCTCCCAGCGCGGCGCTCCGCCCGCGACACGGGGCGCAAGCGCCGATATGAAATGGCTATCCTGCAAACGCTTGTTGCAGCGCCGCGATGTCGAACTTCTTCATCTGCAGCAACGCCTTCATCACACGATCGGACCTCCTGCGGTCTTGGTCCGTCATCATCGTGGCCAGCACCGTCGGCACCACCTGCCACGACAGGCCGTACTTGTCCTTCAGCCAGCCGCATTCGACCTCCTGGCCGCCCTCGGTGAGCCGGCTCCAGTAATAATCGATCTCCTCCTGCGTCTCGCAGTAGATCTGGAACGAGACCGCTTCGTTGAACTTGAAAAGCGGGCCACCGTTCATGGCGACGAACGGCTGTCCGTTGATCTCGAATTCAACGTAGAGCACGGAGCCCGGCTCGCCGCCGTGAATTTCCCGACCCTCATGACCGTAGTAGCTGACGCGGCCGAGCTTCGAATTCTTGAAGATCGAAACGTAGAACTTCGCCGCCGCCTCGGCCTCCTTGTCAAACCAAAGACAAGGCGTGATTTTCGATGCGAGATGCATGGTGCGCTCCTGACTTGTCGAGCGGGCGCTCAGGCCGAAATCTTGATCTCGAAGCCGCCGTAGATCATGCGCTTGCCATCGAACGGCATCTTTTTCGGGTTCATCGCGGCAATGCGCTTGTCCTGCATCACCTTCGCCATGACCATGTCGCGGTGCTTGCGCGACTTGTAGACGATCCACGAGAACACAACGGTCTCACCGCGCTTTTGCTTCACTGCGCGCGGAAACGACGTCCATTTGCCGACCTTGACGTCGTCGGCGACCGCCTCGCGGTAGTCGAGCGCGCCGTGGTCCTTCCAGATCCTGGAGGCCAGCTTTGCGAGCTTGAGGTAGTCCTTCATCTTCTTTTTTGGCACCGGCACGATGAAACCGTCGGTATAGGCCATGGGTCGCTGCCTCTTTGCTGGCGTTGTAATCGGCGATGGGTGGTCCTGTCAGGAGTCATTGAGCGGCCCCGGGGTCCATCCAGAAAATCTCCCAGATGTGGCCGTCGGGATCATTGAACGCGCGGCCGTACATAAAGCCGTGGTCCTCCGGATCGCGAACCTCGGTTGCGCCGGCCGCGATGGCGGCATCCATCATCTGGTTCACGTGATCCTTGCTGTCCATCGACAGGGCCACGAGCACTTCGGTGGTCGTGCTGGCGTCGGCAATGGTCTTGGGCGTGAACTGCTTGAACTTCGCCTCTGTCAGCAGCATGGCATAGATGCTGTCGCTGATCACCATGCAGGCTGCCGTCTCGTCGGTGAATCGCGGATTGAACGAGTAACCGAGCTTGCCGAAGAACGACTTGGAGCGTTCCAGGTCCTTCACCGGCAGGTTGACGAAGATCTTGCTCGCTGTCGCGGTCATTGAACGATCCTTTGCAACAATTGAGCGCCGGTCACGGGGTGGCAGCCTCTGGGCGATCGAGTGGTTTGTCAGGCGAAGAGCCGTGCGAGCTTGTCGAGGCATCCGCTCCAGCCCATCGCGTGGCGGTCGCGGGCCTCTTCATCGAAGAACTGCTCGTGGATCAACGTCAGAATCGAGCCGTCGCCGTCCGGCTTGATCAGGATCGTGACGAGCGACTCGCGCTCGGGCATTGTGATCCAGCGCCAGGTAAATTGGAGCTTCACGTTCGGCTCCACCTCCCGGTAGATGCCGCTGACGTTGTGCTCCTCGCCGTCCTCGGTGCGAAACACGATCGTGTAGCGCCCGCCGACGCGCACGTCCGTTTCCGCCCGCGTCACCGGTCCGGAATCGGGGCCGAACCATTTCACGAGCTGCTTCGGGTCCGTCCACGCCGCGTAGACCTTGTCCGGTCGCGCATTGAGACGACGCTTGATCGTGAGGCTCGGCTTGGCGCGGGCGCTGGGTGCTGTGCTGGCGGGCATGGATTCTCCTCCACGAAAGCGGCGAAGCGGTCGAGTTGCCTCGTCCAGAAACGCTGGTAGCGGATGAGCCACAGCATGGCGTCTTCCATCGGCGCAGCATTGAGCGTGCAGCGCACGATGCGTCCGGTCTTGCTCCGCGCGATCAATCCCGCATCACCCAGCACGTCCAGGTGCTTCATGATCGCCGGCAGCGATACCGAGAACGGCCGCGCCAACTCGCTCACCGAAAGGCGCGGGTTCTCGGCGAGCCGCGCGAGCATCGCGCGGCGAGTGGGGTCGGAGAGCGCGGCGAAGGTGCGATCCAGCGCCGTGGCCGTGTTCTTATACTTAACCATATAGTTAAGTATAAGAAAAGGCGCAAAGCGTGTCAACGCCGGCCCGTGCGAGGGGGCCCCCGCCGCGGCCATACGAATTCGCCGCAACCCTACCGGTTGTTAACGTTCCACTTTTAAGCTCGGCGTTGAGGGGTGCGCAGCCATGGCCGGCATCCAGAGCAAGCGGTTCAGCTTCGTCCGCCAGCAAAGCTATTGGGAGCAGCTGCAGGCCAGGCGCGAGCGCAGCAAGGCGATGCGCGAGCAGGCCGAGGCCGCCAGTTCCCAGCTCAGCTCCGTTGTGCAGACGGCCGCGGGCGATCAGACGATCGGTGCCGCCGAGCTTGCGGCGAAAATGGCCGCCAAGCGCATCGCCGACGCGGCCGATGCCGAACGTGCCAAGGCGCGCAAGGAGGCCGCGGCGAAGGAGATTTCGATCTGGCGCAACAAGGAGCCGCCGCAATCGGTCAACGCCGGCGATACCACGATCGATCTGTCGGGGGGAACCATCACCCTCAGCGACGGCACAACGATCGACATCAAGACCGGCAAGCCGCCCGGAAACTATCTGAAGCTTGCCGACGGCACGCAGATCGACCTCAAGACCGGCCACAAGGTGATCAACATCGTCACCTGACCACCGCGGCAGAGCCTCACCATGGACGTTGCCTCGATCGCCTCCGCGTTCATTGCCGCGCAAGCCGGGCGTCTGCAGCTCGCGGCGGCAGCCAAACTGCTGCGCGCCAACGCCGGCGCCTCGGCGGATGCCGCCAAAGTGATCGAAGCCGCGCGGCAGAACCTCGACCGCCTGGCCGAGGTCGCCGCCGGCATCGGCCGTCAACTCGACATTTCGGTCTGACCGGCCGTCCGCCGGGCTCTCGGAGCGCGCTCTCGACGCTATCGGCCAAGCGCCGCGTTGACGAGATTGATGGCATCCTCGCTGGCCCACTCGGCCGGGCCCGCAAGGGTTGCAAGCTCGCAGCCGTTCGGGTCCACCAGCAGCGTCGTGGGCATGCCGAAGGCCTTGCCGATCTCCTTGAGGTCCTGGAACACCTTGGCGGTGTTGTCGGCATAATAGGCAAGCCGCTCGATCCCGACCTCCTTCAACCAGGCCTTGGGCTTGTCCGGATCGCGCGTATCGATGTTGATCGCGACCACCTCGAATCCGGGGCCGCCGAGCTTGGCCTGCAGCGCATCGAGCGCCGGCATTTCCTTGCGGCAGGGGACGCACCATGTTGCCCACAGGTTCAAGAGCAGGGTGCGGCCGCGCCAGTCGGCCAAGGTTTTGGGAGAGCCGACGCCGTCCCGGAAGGCGAGATTGGGCAGGAGCTTGGGGTTCTTGGCCACGGCGACGGCGGCAACCTCGCCACGGGCCAGCGGCTCCATCCGGCGGGCGGTTTCCACCGCCGGGCGGCAGGCCTCGGCCACCGCCGCATTGCCTGTAAGGCGGGCAATCCCGTATATCCCGACAATCCCGACCGCGACGCCCGCAACGCCGCCGAGCAGGATCACGGCGAGCCGCATGAGGGCGTGGCGGCGGGCAGCGTCGTTCGGGCCGGTCATGTGCGGTGAATCCTGGTGGCGAAAAAGCGGGCCATGAGCAACAAGATGTGGGGCGGGCGCTTTGCGTCGGCTCCCGACGCCATCATGGAGCGGATCAACGTCTCGATCGACTTCGACCGGCACCTCTATCGCCAGGACATCGCGGCGAGCAAGGCCCATGCCGAGATGCTGGCGAAACAAGGCATCATCACGACCGACGATGCCCGCAGGATCGCTCACGGTCTAGACACGATCCTGTCAGAGATCGGCTCGGGCAAGTTCAAGTTCAAACGCGAGCTGGAAGACATCCACATGAACGTGGAGAGCCGGCTTGCGGAATTGATCGGTCCCGCGGCCGGGCGGCTGCACACCGCGCGTTCGCGCAACGATCAGGTC
>Ga0073934_10005449_pt1 | contig 19663 bp, 12 predicted proteins | sample LarsenN4metaG_FD_76834 | JGI IMG/M metagenome (GOLD analysis project Ga0073934, IMG submission 76834) | Hot spring sediment bacterial and archeal communities from British Columbia, Canada, to study Microbial Dark Matter (Phase II) - Larsen... ... | reverse complement strand
CGATCCCGTCGAGGGGCTCCCGCTCGTCTCGATCCCGTCCGAGTACGTGGGCATCGATCTGGGCGGTCGGGTCGTGTTCAAGGGCTGCACCGCTGCCGACGTGTGCCGGCTCGTCGTCGCCGCGGGCGGCGGCCTCACCCCGCTCACGGGCAACATCGAGCGGCGGACGTCGGGAGGCCGCCTGGTGCCGGCGAGCGGCTTCTCGTCGGGCCTCACCGACGGCGGTCGGCTCGCCTGGCAGAGCGGCGAGGACATCGTGCGCTACGACGGGACCGTCGCCCCCGTGCTCGGCGCCACCGACGCAACGCCGATCGGCAGCGGTCTCGTCACCGGGCCGCCGAGCATCAACGACACCGGGACGGTGACGTTCCGCGCCGGTCGCGAGGCCGTGTACTGGCTCCAGAACGGCTCCGCGGCGACGATCGTCCCGGCCGGGAGCCCGATCGCCGGCGGAGGGCTGGTCCGCAGCTTCGCCACCCATGCGTTCGGCGACGGCCGGCTCGCGATGCTCGTGCGGGAGAACGACGGCCGCCGGGTGATCGCCGTCCGGGAAGGCAGCGAGCTGCGGAAGCTCGTCGCCGACGGAGATCCCACGCCGCTCGGCGGGACCTTCGCGCTCGAGGAAGACACCCTCGCGGTCACCCCCCAGGGCATCCTGTTCGTCGCCAGCGTGCAGGACGGGCAGGCCGCCGGCGGCATCTTCCGGGTCGGTCTGGACCGCTCGACCGGGGTGCTCGCCCGGCTCGGAAGGCGCGCGCCGGGCGGCGGCGAGTTCGAGACGTTCCAGGCGGTCGAGACCGACGGCGAGCTGGTGGTCTTCTCCGCCGCGCTCGCCCCGAGCGGCGAGGGCCTGTACGCGGTGCGTGGCCGCCGTCTCGTGAAGATCGCCCGCACGGGCAAGCGCCTCCCGAGGCTCGGCCGCCGGCGGGTGAACGAGATCGGGTCGTTCGCGGTGGGCGGCGGCTCGGTGCTCTTCGGCGCGCGACGACCCGGGGAGATCGGCCTCATGCTGTGGCGCCGCGGACGCGTGCGGCGGATCGCGCCGGGCCGCGGGATCGCGCGGAAGCCGCGCGGGTTCCCGTCGCTGGCGCTCGGCACCGGCACGACGGCCTTCCTCGCCGGCCTCCAGGGCGCCGGCCCGGCGCAGACGCTCTTCTTCCAGCTGGGCCGCCGGATCGTCCCCGTGCTCGACACCGGCGCTCCGCTCACCACGGGAGAGACGGTGGAGCTGCTCGGGCAGGCCACTTCGCTCCTCACGGCGGGCGACGGCGTCATCCTCCGGGCCGAGCTCAACCGCGGCCCGAACGTCCGGCTCGGCCTCCTGCGCGTGTTCCCCTGACCGACGCGCGTCGCCGGCCGCCGTGCCGGCGATCCACGCGTCCTCCGGTACCTCCCCGTACCCGGCGGCCGGAGGAGGGTACCGTCGAGGTACCGCCGCATGGAAATCGGCGCGGCGATGCAGGTTTTCATTGACAGCGCGGTCGCCGCCGACCTAGAGAGGTCGCGTCTTCCCAGGCCGTTCCGCGCTCGCTCCATCTTTTCTGGCACGCAAGGAGGCTGGCACATGGTGAGCACCATGGTTCGTGGAAGCGTCCTGGCGACGGCGCTCTCGGCGCTTCTCGCCTGGAGCGGATCGGCGGAAGCGCAGATCCCGCCCAACCCGCGCATTCTCGTCTCCACCGGCACGAACGCCACCCTCGGCTCGGTGTCGGTGGCGAACGAGGACCTGGCGATGTGCACGCTCACGTCGTCCGGCCTCGGAACGACGAGCTGCACGTGGAGCCTGTTCTTCGACGGCAGCGCGGCCGGGCTCAACTCCAGCATCAAGGCCGTCGACATGCTGCCCGACGGCAGTCTCGTCATGTCCGTCGGCGCGGACGACTCGATCCCGGACCTCTCCGCGATCAAGCGGAAGGACCTCGCGCTCTTCATCCCCACCGATCCGCTCACGCTTCCCTACGTCGACGGCGAGTGGAGGCTCTTCCTCGACGGCGACGCCGTGAACGGCACGTCGGACGCGCGCACCTGGGACGCCGTCACCGTCCTCCCGGACGGCGACGTGCTGCTCTCGATCTCGTCGGCGGGCACACTGGGCGGCGTCCCGCACGAGAACGAGGACATCATCCGCTGCCACCCGACCGCCTTCAGCGGCGGCGGCGCGATCACCGCGTGCGACTACTCGCTCTTCCTCGACTCGAGCGCGATCCAGCTCACCGGCGGCGGCTCCGGCGGCTTCGCGGGGAACCTCCACGCCTTCGACCTCGTGGGTCCCGCGCAGCACCTGATCTTCCGCGGCAGCACCTCGCCCGGCCTCCCGCCCCATCAGGCGGACCGTGACCTCATCCAGTACGTCGGCACGTTCGGCGCCACGCCCGTCGGCGACCACACCTTCTTCTTCGACGGTGACGGCAGCGCGGGGCTGGACGGCGAGTCGATCGGCGCGATGGCGTTCGTGGAGGACGCCGACGGCGACGGCCCGCCCGACGGCTCCGACAACTGCCCCAACGTCGCCAACCCCGGCCAGGAGGACAGCGACGGCGACGGCGTGGGCGACGCCTGCGACTACTGCCCGTTCCGCCCGGACCCCACCTGCGAGTGCGGCGACGGCATCCTCGACGTCCCGTCCGAGCAGTGCGACCTGGGCGACACCCAGAACAACACGCCCGGCAGCCCGTGCTCGCCCACCTGTACGGTCACCGGCACCTGCACCCAGTCGAACACGCCGTGCGTCGACGCCAACGACTGCCCGTCGGGTGAAGGCTGCTGCGGCAACAGCACCGTCGAGGGCGACGAGGGCTGCGACGACGGCAACGCGATCGACGACGACACGTGCAGCAACGAGTGCGTGCTCAACCCGTCCGGCACGCCGCTCCTCGGCTGCGAGGACCTCTTCGGACCGAACATCGTCCCGGCGTTCGTGCGGAACCTGACCTTCAGCGAGACGAACAAGGTGCCGGGGACGAACTTCGACCGCTTCCACGCCGTAGGCGACTTCAACCTGTTCTCCGGCACGGCGATCGATCCCGAGAGCGAGCCCGTGACGCTGATCTTCAACCAGGGCATCGAGGCGTCCGCCGAGTACACCGCGACGCTGGCGCCCCCGCCGACCTTCTTCGTCCGGAAGGGACAGCCGCTCCCCGGCGGCGGCGCCTGGATCTTCCTCGACAAGGAGGCGGACGTCCCCGGGGCGCTCGCCTGGAAGAAGGGCGTCTTCCGCCAGCCGGCGAACAGCAACAAGGTGAAGTTCGTGCAGGACGGCATCAACGCCTCCATCCCGCTCGACATGACGCTCCCGATCCGCATCCGGCAGACGATGCGGAGCGGCGACGTCTGCGTTACCGCGATCGTCGACTGCCTGATCAAGGGCAACGGCAGGAAGCTCAAGTGCCGTTCGCCCGTGCTCGTTCCCTGACGTCGCCGCGCCCGCGCCGGCCGGTCCGGCGCGGGCGCCCGCGCGCGTGAGCCGACGGCCGCGGGCCGCCGGCTCACCAGCGGAGCGTCTCGCCCACCGGCGGCGTGAGCAGGCGCCCGGCGGCGAGCCGCCGCGCGCGGCCGGCCGCGTGGAAGCGGCGCGGCGGCTCGTCGAGCGGCTCCAGCGTCAGCTCGAACGTCCCCCAGTGGACGCCGAGCACGCGCTCCGCCCGGGCGTCGAGCGCCGCCGCCACCGCCTCCTCCGGGTCCAGGTGGAAGACGCGCATCATCGCCGCCGGCTCGTAGGCGCCGATCGGCACGGCGGCGAGCCCGAACGGGCCGAGCCGCTCGCCGATCTCGCGGAAGCCGGCGAAGTAGCCGGTGTCGCCGGCGTAGTAGAACCGCCGCGTCGGTCCGACGACCACCCAGCCGCTCCAGAGCGTCTCGTCCCGATCCGTGAGCCCCCGCTGGCTCCAGTGCTGCGCCGGAACGCAGTGTACCTCGAGCGCGCCGACGCGGGTGACGTCCCACCAGTCGAGCTCCTCGACGGGCGCGATGCCCGCGTCGCGGAGGAGCGCGCCGAGCCCGAGCGGGGCGAGGAAGCGCGTCCGGCCGTCGGCGAGCCGGCGGAGCGTCGGGAGGTCGGTGTGGTCGTAGTGCGAGTGGGAGAGGACGACGAAGTCGATCGGCGGCAGCCGCTCGAGCGCGACCCCGGGCGGAACGAACCGGCGCGGGCCGGCGAAGGACACGGGGCTCGCGATCGTGTTCCAGGTGGGATCGGTGAGGAAGGTGCCGTGGTCCATCTGGACGAGGACCGTCGCGTGGCCGATCCAGGTGACGGTCGGCACGCTGTGGCCGGCGTTCTCGCGCAGGAAGGCGCCGTCGTTCGGCACCGCCGGCGACGGCGGGCCGGGATCGTGCCCGAACCGGCGGAGCACCATCCGGGCGAAGAACGGGATCGCCGCCGACGCGCCCGCCCGCCGCACGGCCGGGACGTTCCGGAAGCCGCCGCCCTCCGCGTGGTGCGGGGGCAGCGCCGCGGCGGGGGGCGCGGCGCCGAGGCCGATCACGGCGAGCGCGAGCCGCATCCGCGGGGACACGCCGTCGACTCCTAGCCGCCGTCGCGCGCCGGCGCCATCGGGCGTCGGGGCGCTACTCCGGCCGGCGGCCGAGCCCCCACGCGAACGCGCCGACGACGGCGGCGACGCAGCCCCACACGAACGCGTCGCCGATCCGCGTGTACACGGTGCGCACGCCGGGCCACGAGATCTCGGCCGCGTGCCAGAGCATCTCGTCGAGCGGTCCCTGCCAGACGATCCGCCCCTCGGCGTCGATCAGCGCCGAGATGCCGGTGTTCGCCGCGCGGACGATCGGCGCGCGGTTCTCGACGGCGCGAAAGACACCCTGAGCCAGGTGCTGCGCCGGCGCGGACGTCGGACCGTACCACGCGTCGTTCGTGACGTTGACGAGGAAGTCGGCGCCGCGCGCCACCATCGTCCGGGCCACCGGCGGGAAGATGCCCTCGTAGCAGACGAGCGTGCCGAAGCGGGCCTGCGGCAGGGCGAAGACGGTGGCGTCCGAGCCCGCCTCCATCGCCCCGACCGCCTCGACGACCTGCGACACGAAGAACAGGACCGATTGATACGGGACGTACTCGCCGAACGGCACGAGCTTCATCTTGTCGTACCGGCCGAGCACCCGGCCGTCCGGCGCGAGGAGGTACGCGCGGTTCCGCTCGCGGAGCGTGCCGCGCGCGTCCTGCCGAAAGGCGGGCGCGCCGAACAGGAGGTACACGCCGTTCTCGCGCGCCGCATCGATCACCTGCCCGCGGAGCGCCGACGGCTCCTGGAAGAAGAAGGGCGTCGCGGTCTCGGGCCACACGACGAGGTCGGCGTCGGCCGCCGCGGCGGCGTCCGTCAGCTCCCGGTAGCGGCGCAGCGTCTCGCCCTGGTAGGCCGGATCCCACTTGTGGGCCTGGTCGACGTTGCCCTGCGCGACGGCGACCTTCAGCGTGCCCGCGGGCCGCGTCGCGGCGAGCACCGACCGCCGCCATCGTCCGGCCGCCGGCAGCCCGGCCACCAGCACGGTCAGCACGAGGAGCGGCAGCACGAGCCGCCGCACCCCGGGCCCGCGCGCCTGGAGGACCGCGGCGACCACCGCGTTGAAGAAGACGATCAGCGCCGAGATCCCGTAGACGCCGGTGACCTCGGCGACCTGCACGAGGTCGAGGTAGCGGTACTGGGACGTGCCGAGGATCGCCCACGGGAACCCGATGAAGAACCAGCCGCGCGCCCATTCGAGGGCCACCCAGAGCGCGGGCGCGAGCCACGGCCACGGGAGCCGGCGGCCCGCGAGCCACCGCACGCCGGCCGCGAAGGCGCCGAGGTAGCAGCCGAGCACGGCGCACATGAGCAGCAGGATCCCGACCGCCACCGGCATCGGCACCGCGGTGTAGCTCCCGATCGTGTAGACGACCCAGTAGCAGGTGGCGAGGAAGAAGCAGAGCCCGGCGAGCCAGCCGAGGAAGAACGCGCGCCGCGGCGGAAGCCCGCGGACCGCGACGAAGAGCGGTACGAGCGCGACGAACGCGAGCGGCTCGAGGTCGAGCGCGGGGAACGACGCCGAGAGCGCCAGCCCGCTCGCCGCCGCGAGCGCCATCCGGCGTCCGCGCCGCGGCGGCACGGCCAGCTCGGCGACGGCCGGCGTCCCGTCGCGTCCCACGGCTAGCGCAGCCATGCGAGGAGCGTCCGCTCGCGCCGCTGCATGCGGCGCGCCTCGGCCGCCGACCGCTCGTGGTCGTAGCCGAGGAGGTGGAGGAGCCCATGGACGAGGAGGCGCTCGCCCTCGCGCCCGAGCGTCGCGCCCCGCGCGTCCGCCTGCCGGCGCGCGCTGTCGACGGAGATCACGACGTCGCCCAGGAGGCCGTCGGGCGTGCCCCCCTCGCCCTCGCGCTGCGGAAACGAGAGGACGTCCGTCGGCCGGTCCGTCCCGCGCCAGCGGCGGTTCAGGCGCCGCATCTCGGCGTCGGACACGAGCGCGATCGACAGCTCGGCGTGCCGGAGTCCGAGGCCGCGCAGCAGCCGGCGCGCCGACCGTCCGAGCCGCGCCGCCAGCGCGGGCGTCCGGCGCCCGACGGACGTCACCACGACCGACCCGCGCATCGCATCGCCGTCAGCGGCTGCCACGGTCGTACGCGGTGATGATCTGCTGCACGAGCGGGTGGCGTACGACGTCGCGCTCGGTGAACAGGACGAACTGGATTCCCTCGATGCCCGCGAGGACGGCCTGCGCCTCCTTCAGCCCCGACGCCTTCCCCGCCGGGAGGTCCACCTGGGTGACGTCGCCGGTGATGACCGCCTTCGAGCCGTAGCCGAGACGCGTGAGGAACATCTTCATCTGCTCCGAGGTGGTGTTCTGAGCCTCGTCCAGGATGACGAAGGAATCGTTGAGCGTCCTCCCGCGCATGAAGGCGAGCGGCGCGACCTCGATCGTGCCCCGCTCGACGAGCTTTCGCGCGCGGTCGAAGTCGACCATGTCGTGAAGCGCGTCGTAGAGCGGGCGGAGGTACGGGTTGACCTTCTCGGCCAGGTCGCCGGGGAGGAAGCCGAGCTTCTCGCCGGCCTCGACCGCCGGGCGCGTCAGGACGATCCGGCTGAAGCTGTTCTTCATCAGCTCGGCGACGCCCATCGCCATGGCGAGGTACGTCTTCCCGGTGCCCGCCGGGCCGATGCCGAAGACGATGTCGTAGTTGCGGATCGCGTCGATGTACGCCTTCTGCACGACGCTCTTCGGCGTGATCGTCCGCCGGTGGGCGGAGATGAAGACGGTGTCGAGGAAGATGTCCTTCAGACGGGCGTTCCGGTCGCTCGACAGGATGCGGACGGCGTACTCCACGTCGGACTGGTAGATCGGGTAGCCCTGCTCGAGGAGCCCGTAGAGCTGCGTGAGGACGCGGTTCGCCAGCTCGACCTCGATCGGGTCGCCGTGGAGGGCGAGCGTCCCCTCGCCGACGTCGACCCGCACGCCCAGCTCGCGCTCGACGGCCTTCACGTGCTCGTCGTGGTGGCCGAGGAGCTCGCGGAATCGCCGCGGGTCCTCGAATTGGAGCTCCAGCGGCGCGGGATCCGGCAACTAGACGCGCCCCGCCCCGAGCAGCTCGTACGCGGCGGCGAGCGCGGCGTCGAGCTTGTCCGGGTGCTTGCCGCCCGCCTGGGCGAAGTCGGGGCGGCCCCCGCCTCCCCCGCCGACGAGCGGCGCGAGCTGCTTGATGATGTCGCCCGCGTGGTACCGGCCGGCGAGGTCCTTCGTGACGGCGGCGAGGAGGATCGCGCGGTCGCCCTGCGCGGCGCCGAGGACCACCACCCCGGAGCGGATGCGGTTCCGGAGGTCGTCGGCCATGTCGCGGAGCCCCTTGTCGTCGAGCCCGTCGACGCGCGTGGCGAGGACGGTGATGCCGTCGACCTTCCGGGCGTCGGCCATGACGTCCTTCGAGGCGCCGCCGGCGAGCTTGCCCTGGAGCTCGGCGATCCGCTTCTCGAGCTCCTTCTGCTGCGCGAGGAGCTTCTCGAGCTTCGCCGCCGCCTCCTCCGCCGGGCCGCGGAGGAGGCCGCCGATCTGCTCCAGGACCTTCTCGTGCTCGCGCACCAGCTCGAGCGCGCCGCCGCCGGAGACGGCCTCGAGGCGCCGGACGCCGGCCGCGACGCCGCCCTCGCCGCGGATCTTCACCAGGCCGATGTCGCCCGTCCGCGCGACGTGCGTCCCGCCGCAGAGCTCCACCGAGAACGGCCCCATCCGGACGACGGTGACGCGCTCGCCGTACCTGTCGCCGAAGAACGCGAGCGCGCCGGCCGCGACGGCCTCCCGGTACGACGTCTCCTCGGTGGTGACCTCGACGTTCTCGCGGATCTCGGCGTTGACCTCGTCTTCGATCGCGCGGAGCGTGTCGGGCGGCACCGGCTTCGTGTGGCTGAAGTCGAACCGCAGCCGCTCCGGCGACACGAGCGAGCCCGCCTGCTTCACGTGCTCGCCGACGTGGCGGCGGAGCGCGCCGTGGAGGAGGTGGGTGGCCGAATGGTTGAGCCGCGCGGCCTCGCGGCGGGCGGCGTCGATCACGAGCCGGACGCGGTCGCCGACGGCGATCGCGCCGCGGCGCACCCGGCTCTTGTGGACGACGGCCCCGGCGCCGAGCTTCTGGGTGTCCAGCACCTCGAGCTGCGTCGCGCCGTCGGCCGACGCGATCGTGCCGCGGTCACCCACCTGCCCGCCGGACTCGGCGTAGAAGGGCGTCTCGGCCGTGACGACGTCGACCTCCTGCCCTTCGCGCACCGGGCCGCGCGTGGCGAGGCCGTTCGCCACCAGCGCCAGCACCTCGGACTCCCACGCGACGATGCGGTCGCCGACGAATCGCGTGGTGATCGCCCCGTCGCCCAGGAGCTCGGGCGCGGCCTCCGCGTCGGTGAAGCGCTGCGCCCCGCGGGCGCGCTCGCGCTGCCCCTCCATCGCGCGCTCGAACCCGGCGCGGTCGACGGTCATGCCCTCGCCGCCCAGGATGTCCTCGGTGAGGTCGAGCGGGAAGCCGTACGTGTCGTAGAGCCGGAACGCGACGTGGCCGGCGAGGACCGTGCGACCCGCGCGGCGGGCCGTCTCGATCTCGCCCGCGAGGAGCGCGAGCCCGCGGTCGAGGGTCGCCGCGAAGCGCGTCTCCTCGTCGCGGACGACCTCCGCGATCCGCGCGCGGTGCCGCACCAGCTCCGGATAGGCGCGGCCCATGCCGTCGACGACCGCGCCGGTGACCTCCCAGAGGAAGGGCCGCTCGAGGCCGAGGAGCTTCCCGCGGCGCGCCGCGCGGCGGAGGAGCCGGCGGAGGACGTAGCCGCGTCCCTCGTTCGACGGCAGCACGCCGTCGGCGATGAGGAAGGTGACCGCGCGGCCGTGGTCCGCGATGACGCGGAACGAGACGTCGTCCTCCTCGACCGCGCCGTAGCGCTTTCCGGCGAGGCGCTCGGCCGCGGTGATGACGTTCCGGAACACGTCGATGTCGTAGTTGCTGGTCCTGTGCTGGAGGACGGCGCAGATGCGCTCGAACCCCATGCCGGTGTCGACGTGCTTCGCGGGCAGCTCGGTGAGCTTCCCCGTCTCGTCGCGGTAGTACTGGATGAAGACGAGGTTCCAGATCTCGACGTAGCGGCCGCAGTCGCCGTTCACGCGGCACGTGTGGCCGGCGCGGCCCTGCCGGTCGCACGCCTGCGGGCCGTGGTCGTAGTGGATCTCGGAGCACGGGCCGCAGGGGCCGGTCTCACCCATCTCCCAGAAGTTCTCCGCGTCGAAGCGCAGGACGCGCTCCCGCGCGATGCCGGTGACCTCCGACCAGAGCGCCTCGGCCTCGTCGTCGGTGGTGTGGACGGTGGCCCAGAGCCGCTCCTCCGGGAGCTTCCACTCGCGGGTGAGCAGCTCCCACGCCCAGCCGATGGCCTCCTTCTTGTAGTAGTCGCCGAAGGACCAGTTGCCGAGCATCTCGAAGAAGGTGTGGTGGTAGGTGTCCCGCCCGACCTGCTCGAGGTCGTTGTGCTTGCCGCTGATGCGGAGGACCTTCTGCGAATCGGCGGCGCGGGTGTAGGGCCGCGTCTCGGTGCCGAGGAAGACCCCCTTGAACTGCACCATGCCGGCGTTGGTGAAGAGGAGGCTCGGGTCGTTCTCGGGGACGAGCGGCGCGCTCGGCACGATCGTGTGCCCGCGCGCGCGGAAGAAATCGAGGAACGACTCGCGGATCCGGTCGCCGGTCACCGTTCGGGTTTTGTAGCCGCTCCGTCCCCCACGGGCAACCGCGAGGCGCACGTTGCTCTGCGCCGAAAATCGCTTCATGACCGGCACGTTGCTCGCGTGTCCGCACCGTCCGCCGTGTCCCGGCTGCCCGCGCTTCGGCGAAGCCGGCATCGCGCCGCGCGCGCTCGACGCGCTGAGCGCGCTCTGCCGCGACGCCGGGCTTCCACCGCCCTCGGCGGTCGAGGGCGCGCCGCTCGGCTACCGCGTCCGCGCGCGGCTCGCGGTGCGCGGGCGCGCGGCGTCGCCGAAGCTCGGCATCTTCCAGGAGGGCTCGCACCGGATCGTCGACGTCCCCCGGTGCCTCGTCCACCATCCGCGCGTCAACGCGGTCGCGGCGGCGGTGAAGGACGCGGTGCGTGCGACGGGCGTCGCGCCGTACGCCGACCGCCCGCACCGCGGCGTGCTGCGCTACGTCCAGGTCGTCGTCGAGCGCGCGACGGGGCGCGCGCAGGTCGTGCTGGTCGGCAACGCCGCCGAGCCGGCGTCGCTCGCGCCCGTCGCGGCGCACCTCCGCGGGTCGCTCGGCGACGCGCTCCACAGCCTCTGGTGGAACGGCAACCCGGCGCGGACGAACGCGATCCTCGGTCCGCACTGGCATCGCTGGTCGGGGCCCGAGGCGGTGCGCGAGACGATCGGCGGCGCGGCGGTCTTCTTCCCGCCCGGTGCGTTCGGCCAGGCGAACCTCGACCTCGCGGACCGCATCGTGGAGCAGGTCCACGGCTGGGTGCCGGACCGGGCGCGCGTCGTCGAGCTGTACGCCGGCTGCGGCGCGCTCGGCCTCGGGCTCCTCCCGCGCGTCGCCGCGATCGCGTTCAACGAGGCGTCGCCGGACGCCGTCGCGGGTCTCCGGATGGGTCTCGCCGCCGCGCGCCACGCGTCCCGCGCGACCGTGCTGCCCGGGCCCGCGACGGCCCACCTCGCCGCGCTCGACGCCGCCGACGTCGTGATCGCCGACCCGCCGCGGAAGGGGCTCGATCCCGAGGTCCTCGCCGCGCTCGCCGCCCGGCCCCCGGCGCGCCTGGTGGTCGTGAGCTGCCGCCTCGACGCGTTCCTCGCCGAGGCCCGGGCGCTCGTCGCCGGGCCCTTCACGCTGGCGGCGTGCGTGCCGTTACGCGCTCTTCCCGCAGACCGCGCACGTCGAGACCGTCGCCCTGTTCACGCGGATCCACGCCGGCCCGTGACGCGGGCTCACCCGGCCATCGCGCGGAGGAGCCGCTCGGCCACTTCGGGCGGTGCGCCCGTCGGGAGGTTCATGAGGAGCGTGCCCGCCCCCGCCTCCCGCCACTCCGCCGCCTTCGCCTTGCAGTGCGCGAGCGGGCCGCAGATCGCGACGGCGTCGACCAGGTCGTCCGACACGGCCGCCGCCGCCTCCTTCCGCTTGCCGGCGTGGTAGAGGTCGCGGACCAGGTTCGCGTTCTCCTCGAAGCCGTAGCGGCAGAAGAGCGCGTGGTAGTAGACGCCCATCCCGCCGACGTAGAAGGAGATCGTCGGCTTCACCATGGCGCGCGCCGTGGCGACGTCGTCCAGCGGGACGATGGCCACGAACGGCGCGACGTCGATCTTCGATGCGTCGCGGCCCGCGGCGCGGGCCCCCTCGGCGAGGAGCGCGCGGCCGTCCTTCAGGTGGCGGTACGGCCAGAACGTCGGCACCCAGCCGTCGGCGAGGCGGCCGACCTCGCGGATCGCCTTCTCCTGGAGCGAGGCGACGTAGACCGGGACGTCGGACCGCAGCGGGGTCATCTCGAGCTTGAAGTGGCGCGCGTCGAAGAGCGACGACAGCTCGGGCGCGAGGCGGTCGCCGCGCCAGAGCGTCCGGCAGATGCCGATCGTCTCCGTGAGGTGCGTGAGCGGCTTGCGGTACGGCCGGCCGTGGAGGTTCTCGACGACGTTCTTCCCGCTGGTGCCGAGACCCAGGACGAACCGGCCCTCCGAGATCTCGTCGAGGGTCGCGGCGCTCATGGCGAGGAGCGCCGCGCTCCGGCTGAAGACGTTCGCGATGCCGGTCGCGAGCTTGAGCCGCTTCGTCGCGAGCGCCACCTCGGTGAGGAGCTGGAACTGCTCGTAGCCCCACGCCTCCGGGATCCAGATCGAGTCGTATCCCAGCTCGTCGGCGAGCCGCGCGGCGCGGAGGACGGCCTTGCGGTCGTAGCCCTTCCAGAACGGGACGATTCCGATGCGGTTCGACACGAGCGCCTCCCGGGTGAATGGCCGACCCGCACGGCCGGCGACGGGCGACCCTACCACCAGGCGCGGGCCCGAAGGAACCCGCTGCGCGCCGGCGGCCGATTCAGGGGAGCCGGATCGCCATCTGCACGCCGACGATGTTCGCGTCGCCCGTGAACTCGCCGCGGAGGACGTTGCCGGTGTTCTGGTCGCGCGCGCGCGTGTCCGCCGCGAGCGCGAAGAGGTGCGTGTAGCCGAGGTCGAAGCGCAGCACGTCGTTCCACCGGTAGCCGACGCCGAGCGACGCCCAGATGCGGTCGCTGTCCGGAACGCGCGGGGTGCGGTGGCGGTCGTCCGGCACCGGCGTGACGTCGTAGGCGGTGCCGGCGCGGAAGCTCCAGCGCTCGGTCGCGTCGAACCGGGCGCCGAGCGCGACGCGGAACGTGTCGTCCCAGTCCTCGGGCTCGACGGCCCGCGGCTGCGCGGGGTTCGCGAACTTGACGACGATCTCCTCGAACAGCGCCCAGTGCGTCCACGTCACGTCGCCGAAGACCGCCCAGCGCGGCGCGAGCTCGTGGTACGCGCTCAGCGACGCGGTGTCGGGCAGCGTGAGGTTCGCCGTCCCCGCGCCGTCCCGGAGCGCCCCGGTCGACTGGAGGATCGCCGCCCGCCGCGGCACCCGGAAGTCCACGTCGCCCGAGAGCCCGTGCGCCACCCGCGAGCGGTACGCGAGCCCGATGCGCGTCCCGCGGCGCGGCTCGAGGAGCGCGCCGAGGTTCCACCCGAAGCTCCAGTCGTCGCCGACGACGCGCACGAAGCCGTCCACCTCCTGCGGCGCGAGCCCGAGCGCCGCGCACACGCCCGGCGGGAGCCCCGCCTGGCCGCCGAAGATCTCGCACACGCCGCCGAGGTCGATCGAGTTCGTGAGCACCGCCTTCGCGTACTGCGCGCTCATGCCGGCGCCGAAGGAGAGCCACGGGAAGACGCGGACGGCGAAGGCGGGGTTCAGGTTGATCGTGCGGAGGCTCGATTCGACGGCGTGGTAGCGGCCGACCCATCCCTTGTCCCACTGCGTCTTCAGGCCGAACGGGGCGTTCGCGGCGAAGCCGATCCACCAGCGCTCGAAGAGCTGGTGGCTCAGGGAGGCGGCCGGGACGATCGCGTACTCGCCGCCGCCGTCGGACTCGTCGCCGGTGAGCGGCGCGCCGCCGAAGGCCGGGTTCACGGTCGAGCCGTCGTTCTCGAAGTCGAGGTTCGCCGAGATCAGGTCGCCCGCCACGAGCGCCTGCGTGCCGGAGAGCAGCGTCATCCCGGCCGGGTTGTAGAAGACGATCGCGCTGTCCTCGCCGAGCGCGCCCTCGCCGGCGAACGCGCTTCCGACGCCGCGACCGCTGCGCTCCTGGATCTCGAACCCCGAGCCCCGCGCGCGCGGGGGGCCCGCCAGCCCGACGAAGAGGACGGCGAGGAGGAGGATCGGCTGCATGTCCCGCACGCTGATCCCGCCCGGCGCCGCCGTCGAGGCCGTGCGCGCGGGATTCCGCGCCGGCGGATGCGGGAGCAATCGGGCGACGGGGGTCGCGGCGCGGTTTCGCGCACCGGACGGCGGCGGCGCGCGAGCGTCAGCCGGACGGACGGCGCCCGAGGAGACGAAGAACGGCTCCGGCGGCTCCGCGGCTCACGCCCAGGGCGCGGCGCCGATCGGGTCGCGCAGCAGCCGGCGCGCGACGGTCATCCGGTGCACCTCGTCGGGTCCGTCGTAGATCCGCGCGTAGCGGGCCTCGCGATACATGAACTCGAGCGGCGTGTCCGCGGTGACGCCGAGCGCGCCGTGGACCTGGATCGCGCGGTCGATCACGTCGTGCAGCATGCGCGCGCCCCAGAACTTGACGAGCGCGATCTCGACCCGCGCCTCGCTCCCGGCGTCCATCGCGCGCGCCGCGTCGAGCGTCATGAGACGTGCCGCCTGGATCTCCGCCGCCGACTCGGCGACGTACCGCTGGATCTCCCCCTTTTCCGAGAGAAGCGATCCGTGCGCGAAGCGCGACGTCGCGCGCGCACACATCAGCTCGAACGCGCGCTGTGCCTGGCCGAGCCAGCGCATGCAGTGGAAGATCCGTCCGGGACCGAGCCGCTTCTGCGCGACGACGAAACCTTCGCCGCGCCCGCCGAGGAGGTGGTCGCGCGGCACGCGCACGTCGGTGAGGCGGATCTCGCAGTGCCCGCCGCCCGTGTGGCCCATCGTCGGGACGACCCGGACGATCTCGTAGCCGGGCGCGTCGGTCGGCACGATGATCGCCGAGAACTTCCGGTGCGGCGGGGCATCGGGCTCGGTGATCGCGAAGACGGTGGTGAACGCCGCCCGGTTCGCGCCGCTCGTGAACCACTTGTGGGCGTTCACCACCCAGTGATCGCCGTCGAGCCGCGCGGTCGACTGCATGAGCGTCGGGTCGGACCCGGCGACCTCCGGCTCGGTGAGGCCGACCGACGGATAGATGTCGCCGGCGACCAGCGGCTCGAGCCAGCGGCGCTTCTGCGCCGGCGTGCCGTAGAGGTGGAGCATGATCGAGTCCTGCATCGAGAGCGAGCCGACCGCCATCTGGCCCCAGTGCGAGCGGCCGATCACCTCGTTCAGGTACACGAACGGCATGAACGGCACGCCGCCGCCGCCGATCTCCTTCGGATGGCCGAGCGCCCAGAGCCCTTCCGCCTTGGCGCGCGCCTTGAGCGTCCGCATCGTCGCGACGCTCCGCTCGTCGTCCGCCGCCAGCACCGGCTCGGCGGGGACGACGTGGTCGTCGATGAAGCGGCGCATCCGCTCGCGGAGCGCACGGACGTCGGGTGGGAGGTCGTGGCTGGCCATGCGGCCGACGTAGCACGATCCCCGCGCGCCCCGAAGCCGGCCGGGCGCGACCGAGGACCGCCGCTCCCTCGCCGTCTGGACCGAGCGCTCTCCCCCGGAGCGGCCGGCCGCGCGGCGCGAAGGACGGGAGTGGTGGGCGCGCGGGCCGGGGCTACACTCCCGCGCATGATCTCGAGCGCCGACGTGGCGCGCTGGTGCGAGCGCGCCCCCACTCCCGACAGCCCGGTCCTGAGCGTCCATCTCGACGTCGACCAGGCGAACGCCGCCAACCTGAACCGCCAGTTCGAGTCCGTGCTGAAAGCGCGTCTCCGTGCCGTCGAGCAGCGCCTCGACGAGCCCCGGCGGGCCGTCTTCCGGGCCGACGCGGCGCCCGTCGAGCGCCTGGCGGCCGAGTACGTCCCGCGCGCGAAGACGCTCGTCGTCTTCAGCGACGCGTCCGCGGGCCTCTTCTGGACGGGCGAGCTGCGGACGCCCTTCCCGACGGACGTCCGCTGGGAGGCGGCGCCGTACGTCCGCCCGCTGGTGGAGTCGCTGGACCGGCACGAGCGCGTCGCGGTCGTCCTCGTCGACAAGGAGCGCGCGCGGCTCGCCACCGTCCACCTGTGCGAGATCGAGGAGGTGCGCGAGGCGCTCGCGCCCGCCGAGGTCCGCCGCAAGAACGCGAGCGGCACCGACCACTGGCGCTCGCAGATGCACTTCCAGCGGCAGGACGAGAACCACGTCCGCTGGCACATGAACGCCGTCGTGGCGCTGCTCGACGACATGGCGCGCGCGCGGGCCTTCGGCCGCATCGTGCTCGCGGGGCCGGTGGAGACGACGAGCGGCCTCGCGCGCCTCCTCCCGCGGCCGCTCTCCGACCGCGTCGTCGCGACCGTGCGGCTCGCGGCCGACGCGTCGCCCGACGACGTCCTCCGCGAGACGGGCCGCGCGACCGAGGCGGCCGAGCGCCGGAGCGAGGCGGCGTCCGTCGGCCGGCTCCTCGACGGGGGGGTGGTGAAGCTCGACGGGACGCTCCGCGCCCTCCAGGAGGGACGGGTCCGCACGCTCGTGTACGCCGACGGCTTCGAATCGCGCGGCGGCGAGTGCCTGCGGTGCGGCGCGCTCTTCGCCGCCCGTCCGGCGTCGGCGTGCGCCTACTGCGGCGGGCCGCTCCTCCCGTTCGAGGACCTCGTCGGCCGCGCGGCCGCGCGCACGGTCGCGGCCGGCGGAACGGTCGACGCGGTGCACGGCGAGCCCGCGCTCCGCCTCCTCGACGCGGGCGGCATCGGCGCGGTGCTCCGCTACTAGGAGGATCCCCCCGGGATGCACGCCGAAGCACGCCCGCCGTGGGCCGCGGCCGGCGCCTCGCGCGGGCGCCGGGGATGAAACGGCTCGGGCGCGACGAGGCGGAGGTCGAGCGGCTCCTGCGGGCGAGCCGAGTGGTGGCGGTCGTCGGGGCGAGCGGCCGCCGCGGCGACCCGGCGGACGCGGTCGCCGAGTACCTCGCGCGGGCGGGATTCGAGGTGCTGCCGATCCACCGCGAGCGGGCGGAGGTCGCGGGGCTCGCGTCCTGGGCGCGTCTCGCCGACGTCCCGGGCCGCGTCGACATCGTGCTCGTCGTCGGCGGGGCCGGCGTCGACGGCGGGCTCGTGGCCGAGGCGGCGGAGAAGGGTGCGCGCGCGGTGTGGATCGCACGCGGCGTCCCGGCCGGCGACGGCGAGGCGCGGGTCGAGGCGCACGGCATGCGGCTGGTGCGCGCCCTCGACATCGTCGAGGAGCAGCGCCACACGGAGGCGGCGGCCGGACGGCCGCGGAGGCGCGGCGCACGGCCCGCCGCGGGCGGGACGGACACCGCGGGCGGCGGCCGGCGCGGCGGCACGGTGCGCGAGGAGAAGCAGCCGTCCGGCGGACGGCGGTCGCCGCACCGCCGCCGCCGGTGACGACGCACGGGACCCGCGGGCCCTTCGCGACCACGCCGTCGCCGCCGTCGCCGACCGCGAGGAGGAGGAACGCGAACGCCGACGGCCGGCGTCGCGCACCCCGTCTCCCGCCGCGCCCGCCTACGCCGCGCGCTCGAGCACGAGCGGGAGGCGCGTCACCCCGCGGAAGACGATGCTCGGGTGGATCGGGAGCGGGCCCTCCTCGGCGAGCCGGAAGACGCGCGTCCGCTCGAGGAGCACCTGGAGCGCCACCTGCGCCTCGAGCCTGGCGAGGCTCGCGCCGAGGCAGAAGTGCGGCCCGAAGCCGAACGCGAGGTGCCGGTCGTCGGTCCGCGTCGGGTCGAAGACGTCGGCGCGCTCGAAGACCGCCTCGTCGCGGTTGGCGGAGCCGATCCATCCGAGCACGATCTGGTTCTCCGCGATCGGCACGCCGCCGACCTCGACCCGGCGCGTCGCGCGGCGCGGGTCGAGCTGCACCGGCGACGCGAAGCGGAGCACCTCCTCGATCGTGCCCGGGACGAGCGCCGGGTCCGCGCGGACGGCGTCCAGCGCGTCGGGATGGGCGAGGAGCGTGAGGACGGTGTTGCCGATGAGCGTGGTGGTCGTCTCGTTGCCGGCGACCAGCAGGAGGACGAGCATCTGGAGCATCTCGTCGAAGGAGAGCCGGGAGCCCTCGTGCTCCGCCTGGACGAGGCCGGTGAGGAGATCGTCGCGCGGATCGGCCCGGCGTTCGTCGACCAGCCGCGCGAAGTAGGCCCGCATCTCGTTCACGAGCCGCGTCTGGCGCGCGATGCGCTCGGGCGTCGGCGGGACGAGGAGCGCGAGGCCGAGGTTCGCGACGGCCTGGTCGGACCAGCCCTTCAGGAGCGCCCGGTCGGCCGCGGGGATGCCGATCAGCTCGGCGATGACGATCACCGGCAGCGGGTAGGTGAGCGCCTGCACGAGATCGACCCGACCCTGCGCGAGCGCGGCATCCATCAGCTCGTGGGCGATCGCCGTGATGCGCGGCGCGAGCGCGCGGACGCGGCGGGGCGTGAACGCCTGGATCACGAGCCCGCGGAGCCGCGTGTGCACCGGCGGATCCGTGGCGATCATGCTCGGCGGGACGTCGACGTCGAAGTCGAAGCGGAAGTCGCTCGACCACGTCGCATGGTCCTTCAGGACGGCCTGCACGTCGGCGTAGCGGAAGATCGACACGACGGGGAAGTTCGGGTGCGCCCACACCGGGTGCTCGCGGCGGGCGCGGGCGTAGAGCGGGAAGGGATCGCGCCGGGTGGCCTCGTCGAAGGGGTCGAACCCGAGCTCCGCCATGGGGTCGTCTCTATCCCACGACGCGACGGCGTGGTACCCGTCCCGGCATGCAAGAGGTCGTCATCCTCTCCGCCGTCCGGAGCCCCATCGGCAGGCGCAAGGGCGGGCTCTCCGGGCTCCATCCGGCCGATCTGCTGGGCGCCGTCCAGCGCGCCGCCGTCGAGCGCGCGGGCATCGGCCCGGCCGCCGTCGGGCAGGTCGTCGGCGGCTGCGTGTCCCAGGTGGGCGAGCAGTCCTTCGACGTCGCCCGCACCGCCTGGCTCGCGCAGGGCTTCCCGATGGAGGTGCCGGCCACCACCGTCGACGCCCAGTGCGGCTCGAGCCAGCAGGCCACGACCCTCGCCGCCGGCCTCATCGGCGCGGGCATCGAAGACCTCGTGCTCGCGTGCGGGGTCGAGATGATGAGCCGCGTGCCGCTCGGCTCGAACATGGCCGGCGGCCGGCCGCTCCCGAAGAGCTACGCCGCGCACTACGCCTTCGCGTCGCAGTTCCAGGGCGCGGAGATGATCGCGAAGGAGTACGGCATCACCCGCGAGGACGCCGACCGCTTCGGCCTGCGGAGCCAGCAGCGCGCGATCCGCGCCTGGTCCGAGGGCCGCTTCGCGCGCGAGGTCGTCCCGATCGACGCGCCGGTGCTGGACGAGGCCGGCAACCCGACGGGCGAGACGAGGCGCGTCGAGCGGGACGAGGGACTGCGCGAGACGTCGATGGAGAAGCTCGCCGCGCTGAAGCCCGTCGAACCGGGCGGCATCCACACGGCCGGCACGTCGTCGCAGGTGTCGGACGGGGCCGCCGCGGTGCTCCTCGCGTCGCCCGCCCGCGCGAAGGCGCTCGGCGTGAAGCCCCGCGCGCGGATCCTCGCGACGACGCTCGTCGGCGTCGACCCGGTGACGATGCTGAAGGGCCCCATCCCGGCGTCGCGGAAGGTGCTCGCCGAGACCGGGCTCTCGATCGACGACGTGGCGGTCTGCGAGGTGAACGAGGCGTTCGCCTCGGTGGTCCTCGCGTGGGAGAAGGAGCTCCGCCCGAACCCCGAGCGCGTGAACCCGAACGGCGGCGCGATCGCCCTCGGCCACCCGACGGGCTCGACGGGCGCCCGGCTCATCACCACGGCGCTCCACGAGCTCGAGCGGACCAACGCCCGCTACGCGCTCGTCGCCATGTGCTGCGGCGGCGG
>Ga0073934_10005448_pt1 | contig 19665 bp, 17 predicted proteins | sample LarsenN4metaG_FD_76834 | JGI IMG/M metagenome (GOLD analysis project Ga0073934, IMG submission 76834) | Hot spring sediment bacterial and archeal communities from British Columbia, Canada, to study Microbial Dark Matter (Phase II) - Larsen... ... | reverse complement strand
GGTACGGACATCGAAGGTGAACAGGTTGAAGGTTGTGTTTGAATGATGAAACGCTTTACTTTACGCCCTTATTCCCCTTTAGGCAAATCCCAGCCTCCCTGTAGAACAAACGTTTCCTCGAACAATTTGTAGACCGAAACTTCCGTCCTATGTCATAGGACGGAAGCTTCCTTCTCCAAACTCCCCAGGCGGAAAGTTCTGCCTCCATTGTAACTGAATTTGCCTTTTTTGTAAACGAGGAATGAGAACAAACGTAACCTTGTAACCTTCTGCCCCGCTGACAATCCCCACAAGCCGGGGCTTCTGCCCCTAAAGAGGAAAAAAGAGCGGTTGCCTCCCCTGCATTTTTAGTCCGACCAAAGACAAAAGCGCAGGAGACAACCGCTCGTTTTTTACGCTGGCCTCGACAGGGCGAATCGTTTGTCACTGTTTAACAATCAGCGGCAGATACACATTCCCTGAAGCTGGGCCGGGCGCTGTCGCCCCATATTCCACCGCCCCGGCGTCACACCAGACGGTGCTGTTGTTATCCCCATCCACTGGCCGGGCTGCACCGCACTGATCGGTGGCGGGGGGTGGGCAGCCGCCAGCGACAAAGTCAATCGCCGGGCTGCCGGATTGGGGCATGTGCGTCGGCGTCGGCCCGCCGTTGTTGGCCAGCGGACCGAGCATCACATTGGCGGCCTGATTGAAACCGCAGGAGGCGTCGCTGGAAAGGTTAAATCCCTGGTTGGTAATCGTGCCGCTGCAATTTCCGCTGGCCATTGAATTAGCGGCGGCGCAGAGCAAACAATTTTCGCCGCAAGCCCTGGCCGCCCAGCTTGTCTCCAAAAACTCGCCTTCTCGCCCAAACGCGACAGGTTTGAGCCTCTTGAGGCATAGTTGGCGTAATTTACCGCCTCGCCACCAAACTTTGATCAGCGCAATTGACTGGAGCTATCGGCTGCTTACGCCTGACGAACAGAACCTGTTCATGCAGTTGGGGGTATTTAGGGGAGGGTTTACGCCGGCAGCAGTGGAAGCCGTCTGCGGTCTATTCTCAAGAGAACTAACCTCGCTGTTAGACAAGAGTCTCATCCAATACGATGAACATGAGGGGGAAGTCCGCTTCAGCATGTTGGAGACGCTGCGCGAATATGCCCTGGCCCAACTGGCCGCGTGTGGAAAACTCAAAGCTACCCGGCAACGCCATGCCGAATTTTTTATCGCCCTGGCCGAACAGTCTGAACCCCAACTGATGACCGCCGAGCAAAAGCTATGGTTTAAACGGTTAGAAAGAGAACAGGGCAATTTTAACGCCATCCTCTCATGGACGTGCGAAACGAGTGACCGGCCCAGGGGTGAACCGTCCCCCCACGAACTCGGTCTGCGCTTGAGCGTGGCCTTGTGGCGCTTCTGGCGTTATCGCTGCTACCTGTCCGAAGGCTACTTCTGGACCCAACGGGCCTTGCTGGCTGATCAGAACAGTCCACAGCCTGCGCCCCGCCTTTTACGGGCGCGAGCGTTATGGGGGTTGGGCTTGATTTCGGCCTTGATGCGTAAAGAAAGCGAAGCTACGGCCCAATTGGAAGAAAGTTTAAGCTTAGCCCAAGCCGAAGAGGACCCTCACTGGATAGCGGCTGCCTTAACCGGGCTGGGCATGTTGGCTAACAATCGAGGCGATAGCGAACAAGCAATTGTTTTTCAGGAGCAAGCCCTGGCGCTTTATCAATCGCAAAATGACTCTTACGGTATGACGTATGCCCATAATGCCCTGGGCGAGACCTTGTGCTGCCGCGGCGACTATGAAGCGGGCCGAAAACAGTACCAAGCCAGCTTAAGCATCAGCCGCCGGCTGGGTCATCGGCGGGGGGTGGCCGTAGCCCTGGCCAACATGGCGCAAGTAGAGATTGCGCATGGAAATTATAAGGCGGCGCACGATGGTTTTGTTGAAAGTTTACAACTCTTCCAGGAAATCGGTGATCAGGTAAATGTGGCGACCTGTTTGATGGGGCTAGGCTGCGCAGCGACAGCCGCCAACTCGCCGCCAGGCTGGACTCAAGCGGCTCAACTCTTCGGTTTTGGTTACTCCTTATTGGGAGAGATGGGTGGCAAGCTGCAACCCGCCGATCAAGTTCAAATTGAGCGACACATAACCATGTGCCGTGAGCGGCTAGGTGACGCTGCTTTTGAAGCCGCCTGGGCCGAAGGCCGGGCGTTCTCACCAGAAAAGGCCGTAGCATGTGTCCTGACCAAATGTTGAATTACCTATGTGTATGAGATACTGACCCGCGCGGGGATGATTTCTCTGGATTGACTACTGCCGGCGATGACCGGGTATTTGTCCTCCGTCTCCGATCTCCCGTCCCCAGTCTATTTCTTATAGACAAAGCAGATAAACATCGTACAACCTTTTAGCGGGCCGGTCTCCCACGCCCGGCCAAGCGACGGCGTGGGAGCCGTCGCTGCTACAATGATAGTATGACTTTTAAGTGATTTGTCTATAGGAGGCGGTCTGATAAGATAATTTGTTATAGTTTCTGTCTAGTGCCATTTATGGTATACTTGAGCCAGAGGAAATAAGAAATAAGAAGTGAGAAATAAGAATTTTAAGGCTGTTTCAAGATTTAAATCCTTCAAGGACGTGGTGCGTGGTACGTAGTGCGTAACATAAATGCACCACGCACTACGCACCACAAGGGTTGATGTTTTATTTTCTTGGAATTGCCTAAGAACATTTGCCTCACCTTCTAATTTCTTATTTTTACTTTCTTAATTACGAGGGAGGCACTTCAATGGCCTTGGTCAAAGTTTCAGCCGATAAACGTTACCTGCTCAACCCTAAAGGCCAGCCCTTTTTTGCCTGGGGGGTCAATTATGCCGGTTATTTTGATCGGGCCTGGAAAATGTGGGAAGCCAACCTGTTTGATCCGGCTTTGATTGCCCGCGATTTTCGCAAAGCCCAAAACAGCGGCTTCAACATGCTCCGCCTCTTTGTGCATACTGCCCTGGCCGAAGAACTGCGCCGGGATAATTTCGCCAAGCTCGATCAAGTGCTGTCGCTGGCCCAGGATCATCAACTGCTGGTGCTGCTGACCCTCAACGATGCTCACTGGCTCGATTTGGGCCGGGTGGGTCAACTGGATGCTAAAATTGCTGCCCGCTACAAAGAGGTGCCGACGATTGCGGCTTATGATCTAGAAAACGAGCCGGTCTTTTACAACCTGGTTGGCGCGGTTTACCCGGCCCAATATCGCCCGCCGGTTCACACCAGCCAACTGGTTGACCAATATGGGGTGCGGGTCAGCCGAACCGAGGCCGCCGATTTGCAGCGCCGCCGCCAGATTCCGGCCCATCTCGACGCCGATAAAGCCTTTTACTATATCAACGCCCTGCGTATCTTTCTTGAATATGACGCCGCCGCCAATGCTTTTGTCCGCAAGGGCAAAGGCACCATTGTGGATTTTATGCTCTCCGGCGAAGCCACCCCCTGGCACAACTTTATCGAAGTGTTGGATAAAACCGTGGAGGTCTGGCTGCGCGCCCGGATTGACCCCATTCGAGCCGCCGGCAGCGCCCACCTGTTGACCGTCGGCTGGAACTGGCTGCAATTTGCCAGTCTGCCGGCCAACCGGCTGCTGGATTTTCAGGAATACCATAACTACGAAACCATCACTCTGAGCGGCTTCAATACCAACACGGCTCACCTGGAAGGGCTGCGGCGGGCCTTTCCCAAGCACCCGCTGATCTTTGGCGAATTTGGTTGGAGCAACCAATCCAGCCCCGACCCCAGCCAGAGCCAGCCGGTTCATCCCGCTTTGACCGGTCTGTACGAAGCCGCCACCTACGCTTATTTGCGGGCTAACAATTTTGCCGGCGGCTTCAAGTGGATGCTCAACGATGTCCAGGCCCCCCACAACCCCCGCGAGGCCAGTTTTGGCGTTTTCAGCGCCGGCGACCAGCCCAAACCGATCCGCGATTTGGTGCTGCGTTTCAGCCAGGAGTGGCCCCCGGTGGAGCAGCCGGCCACCTTTACCGCCAAGCGTGACCTGGAAAGCAGCTTTGCCTATCGCTTTGATACGGCGACCCACAAAACCATCGGCGGCTACAGTTACCAGGATGAAGCCCTGCGCTGGCAGGCCGAAGGCGGGCTGGCGCACTGTTTTATCAAACTGGACACCCAGGGCTTGCTGATCGACTCGCAGGGATCGGGCCGCCTCTCGGTTGACCCCTGGGACCTCATCCCCACCTGGAACCGCACCCGCGAAACCGATGTCTACCGCGTTTTCAGCGATCAGCAGCGGACCAAACAGCAGACCTTTGCCCCCGGCCAGAGCGTTGAATTGGAGATTCGACCCGGCTTGCAATACCTGGTCGCCATGGGCAAAGAGATCACAACCCCTCCGCCCGGCGATGGCCCCAGCCCTAAACCCGGCGAGCACGTGCTGCTGCTGGCCGATTTTGAAAATTACCTGCCGGCCGCGCTCAAATACATCCGCCGCTTTGCCCCCGATTTGACCTTTACCGCCGAGGAGGTGGGTGAGCGCTGGGCCTATGTGACCGTCGTGGCCCCGCCGGAGCGCATCCCCGACACCCGGCTGGACGACATGCGCGGGGCCGGCGCGCTGCTGGTCGAGCGGGTCAGCGGCCCTACCCCCCAGGCCACGCAAGCCATTTTGGATGATTTGGCTCAGCGCAGCCAGCGCTTCCTCACCGCCATTGCCCCATCTCCCCCCCAGGAAGAACCCCCCACCGACTCGCCCGAACTCCCACCCGGCGACGACATCCAGGATACTTACATTGTCCAACCCGGCGACACCCTGAGCAAAATTGCCCTGCGCTTTTACGGCAATGCCGCTTTGTGGACCTTCATCTTTGAAGCCAATCGTGACAAGCTGTCCAGCCCCGGCCTGCTCCGGGTAGGCATGGAACTGCGGATTCCCGAACGAGCCTAGAAAAAGGAGACCCGGAAATGTCGAAATCTTTTGCTACACTTTTCGGAGGGGTTATTGCCATCATCCTGTTGGGCTTATATACCTTTACCATGATCTACATGATCAGCGTGGCCCGCTGCGTTTCTATGGGGGAATGTCGGGCTAATGAGGTTCCGGCCGGAGTTATTTATGTTCATACCACTGTGGGCGGTTTGGTTTCGGCCCTGGTGGTGGCCGAACTGGCCTTGACCCGACCGGGGGAAGCACCCGGAGCAAAAACTCTGGCTTCTGATCTGAGCGAGTATGCCCAACGGATCACCGCCTATACTGCCGGAGGCTACGTTTTGGTCTGGATCATTTCGGGTCTGGCAGCCCTGGTGGCCGGCTCGATGTTGTACCCTGATGCGGTCAAAACATTGAGCGACGCCGGCACCACCTGGCTGGGTATTGCCGTGGCGGCGGCTTATTCCTATTTCGGGATTCGACCATAAAGTGAATATCGCCCACTCACATATTTTAACCTGCCACACCGACGCCGTTCTCAGCATCGTCTTTAGCCCTGATAATCAGACCGTTGCCTTAGCCAGCCAGGATAAAACCATTTGTTTGTGGGATGCCTCGACCGGGCAGGAAATCCGACGGCTGGCCGATCATACCGAGGTGATCTGGAATATTGCTTTCAGCCCGGATGGAAAAACCCTGGCCTCGGCCAGCAAGGATGGCTCGGTGCGGGTTTGGGATGTGGCTACGGGCCAGGAAACTCAGCGTTTTCTGGGGCACACCGGCGCAGTCTGGAGCCTCGCCTTCAGTCCCGATGGCAAAATCCTCGCTTCGGGTGGGTCGGACATGACTATGCGGCTGTGGAGTATCGGCAGCGGGCAGGAGGCGCGAGTGCTCAAGGGGCATACCCAGGCCGTGCTGAGCGTCGCCTTCAGCCCCGACGGGCGCACTCTGGCCTCGGCCAGTGCCGACCGGACCATCCGGCTGTGGCATCGCTCAACCGGCGGCGAAAAGGCGCGACTGCTTGGACACACCGGCTTTGTCTGGAGCCTCGCCTTCAGCCCCAACGGTGCGTTGCTGGCGTCGGGCAGCAAAGACCGGATGGTGCGCTTGTGGGAGGTTTCGACCGGGCAGGAACTCCGGCAGATGCGGCTGCGAAACTGGCAGGAGTTTGTCTACCGGCTGCCGCGCTTGATTGGCTTTCGTTTCAAGTATGATAACTGGGTCAATAGCGTGGCTTTTCACCCGTCCGGCCAAACCCTGGCGACCGGCAGCTACGATCACACGGTCCGTCTGTGGGAGGCGGCTACGGGCCGTCAACTGGCCCGACTCACGGGGCATACCAAATCTGTCACCAGTGTCGCCTTTAATGCCACAGGGACACTGTTGGCTTCGGGCAGTGTAGACCGGACGATCAGAGTGTGGACGCTTGGCTGAGCATACAGAATTTAACCGGAAATTAGCCCAGGTTTTTGATTTTACCCCAGCCGATCTACAAGCTAATCGAAATGGCCTGCTTACGCCGGCCCAGGAAAAGTGGCTCAGCCAAACCCGTCAAATTCGCGGCTGTGGCCAGCGAGCCGCTTACTTAGCTTTGGGCGGGACGATTTTTGTGTTTGTCGGGTTGACCCCCTTTGTTGCGCCGCTTAACTCCCCCGGTTTTCAATCGGCGTTACCATACCTGCTTTTTGGAGTCTTGCTTTTTGCCGGAATTTTTCTGGCAGCGATCATCTTTGGGACCATTCGCAGCCGTGACCTGCAAACGGGGCGAATCAGTCTGGCCGAAGGCGAGGCTACAGGTTTTTCGGTACAGAACATCAAATCCAAGTCTGGTCGGGTTATAGGTACGGCTTATTTTGTCACCATTGGACCTACCCGTTTCCGATTGGCAACTCCGGCCCAATTTGAAGTATTCCAAGCAGACTGCCCTTACCGGGTTTACTATATCAAAGACCCGCCAGCCCATATTATTCTCTCGGTCGAGAAATTGGATGGTTAGCCGTAATTCTATAATGGATGTATAATCATCCGAACCAAACAAAATGAAGGAATAAGCCTGTTACAATGATGAGCGATAATGCCTTTGATATTCTCCAGGAACGGGGCTTTATAGCCCAGGTGACGGATGAAGCTGCCGTCCGCAAGATGCTGGCCGGGAAGCCCATCACCTTTTACGTTGGCTTCGACGGCACCGCCGACAGTATGCACGCCGGCCACCTGGTGCCGGTGATGGCCATGATGCACTTGCAGCAAGCCGGCCACCGGCCGATTGGCCTGGTCGGTGGGGGCACGACGATGGTGGGCGACCCCAGCGGCAAAACCGAAATGCGCCAGATGTTGCTGGAAGAGACCATCGAGGCCAATGCCCAGAAGATTCACGCCCAGCTCAACCATTATCTCCATTTTGATGAGGGCCTGGCCATCCCCGAAAATAACGCCCACTGGCTGCTCGACCTCAAATACATTCCCTTTTTGCGCGAGATTGGCCGCCATTTTAGCGTCAACCGCATGCTGGCCGCCGAAGCTTACAAAGTGCGTTATGAACGCGGCTTGAGTTTTATCGAGTTCAATTACCAACTGCTGCAAGCCTATGATTTTCTGGAACTTTACCGGCGTTACGGCTGCACTATGCAGATGGGCGGCGACGACCAATGGAGCAACCTGCTGGCGGGAGTAGACCTGATCCGCCGGGTGGAAGGCGTCACTGTTGAAGCGATGACCTACCACCTGCTGACAACCGCCAGCGGGGCCAAGATGGGCAAAACTGCTGCCGGGGCGGTCTGGCTTGACCCTGAGAGGCTCAGTCCCTACGATTACTACCAGTACTGGATCAACTGTGACGACCGCGACGTAGAGAAACTACTCAAAATCTTTACCTTTTTGCCGCTGGACGAAATCAAGCGGCTGGCCGCCCTGCAAGGAGCCGAACTGCGCGAAGCGAAGCGAGTTTTGGCCTTTGAAGCGACCAAAATTACCCACGGCGAGTCCGAAGCCCATGCTGCCGAGGAAGCTGCTCGCGCCGCTTTTGCCCAGGGCGGCGATGTGAGCGCCATGCCGACCACTACCTTGGATTTTGCCCGCCTGGAGCGAGGTCTGGGAGTGCTAGAAATCTTCAGCGAAGTCGGACTGACCCAATCACGCGGCGAAGCCCGGCGCATGGTCCAGCAGGGCGGTCTGTACGTCAACGATCAAAGAATTGACGAAGTCGAAGCCGTTTTAACCCCGGCTAATCTGACCCCCGCCGGAATTTTGCTCCGGGCAGGGAAGAAAAAGTATCACCGGCTGGTCATAGAAGAGTGACCGCTGACAACTCAATGTCATATAGTTAGGCTACGATGCTGCTTAACTTAACGCATTGATTGACAATTGACCGCCGACTGTGGAGTATAATCATCGGCGGTCTGCGGTCAGTGGTCCGCCGTCGTTTAAAAAAGTGATTGCCCCGGCTTAATTCCGGGGCAACCACCTTGAGGAGGGGAGGAAAACAACCACAACAAGAGAAACGATGTCTCTTATTGTAAAGGTTATACCCGGTTCAATTGGCTTTGTCAAATGAGTTCGATTTTGGCTGGGGCCGAATAAAAACAAAGATGACCTCGGGCGGGGGCAGCGCCGAGGTCATCTTCTTTAAGGAGGGAGGCAAACAACAAGAAAGGAGAGAAATGCCTTGTGAAATAATATACAACTATTCTCTGGATTTGTCAAGAGTTTGTGCGAAATTTCTCATAAGAAAAAGAGGTGTCCAGAAAAATCCTTTCCCAACAATCAGGGTAGCGGGTAGCAAGGTAGCACAAACTTTGACCTGTTACATGCTACCTTGCTACCCTTCGGGCTGAGCCTCAAGTCGAAGCCTGTTTTAGTGGCGAAAGCTTTTCTGGAGAGAATTATAACCCTTCCGCCAGGCGTGACCATTCCTCCAGGGTGAGTGTTTCGGCGCGACGGGTGGGATCAATAGTGGCGCTGGTCAGAGCTTCGGTAATTTGGGGCATGGGCCGGTGCAGGCCCGCAGCCAACGCGTTTTTGAGCTGTTTTCGCTTTTGCCCAAAACCAGCTTTGACCACCCGAAAAAAGCGGTCGGCGTCGGCGACGGCCACGGGCGGCTGGGCAAAGGTGTCAATCCGCACCACTGCCGAGTCGACTTTGGGGGCGGGGTAAAATGCGCCGGCCGGGATGTGATGCGCCAGGCTGGGCTGCCCGTAAAATTGAACGCTGACCGCCAGCAAGCTCATCTGGCCCGGTTTGGCGACCATCCGTTGAGCTACCTCTTTCTGGACGGTGACGACAACCCGCTCCGGTCGGGGGGAACTTTCCAGCAGATGGCGGATCACGGCGGAGGTGATGTAATAGGGCAGATTGGCGACAACCTTGTATCCTGGGGGTCGGGGGTCGGGGGTTGGGGGTTGAGGCTTTTGCTCAATCGAACTCAGCAGACGGCCCAGATCTGTTTTTAAAATGTCGGCTTCGACAACGGTGAGATTTTCCAGGTGGCCGTATTCATTTTTGAGCAAATTGACCATGTGGGGGTCGAGTTCGACGGCGATCACCTGGCCGGCTTTTTCGGCTAGCAGGCGAGTGAGAACACCGGGGCCAGGACCGATTTCCAGAACGGTGTCCGCCGGGGTGAGTTCGGCCACAGCCACAATTTTAGCTAGATGCACCGGGTCAATTAAAAAATTTTGCCCCAACGACTTGCGCGGCTGAAGATTGTATTTTTTGAGGAGCGTTGAGAGAGAGTGAGTCTCCAAGAAAAACCTGCCTTGAGAACAACATGGACTTGGACCATCCCAGAGCAATAATTGGCCCAATTCGTAAAACGTAAAGCGTAATGATCTTACGCCAAGCTGACGGCGCAGCACCCTTCGATACGGTTCGCTTTGCTCACCTACTCAGGCTGCTGCCTATCCTCTATCCTCTATCCTCCTTCTATCTTCTATCTTCTATCTTCATCTTCTTCTACTGCGGCGGCCACTGCGGCAAAACATAGCGAATGCTGTCGGCAGGTGGGACCGGCGTAAGGATGTAAACGTCGCGCCAGCCGTATAAATCGGGGAGGGGCTGGTTGTCGTCGTAGGCCAGATCAATATGTTTGCCCACAATCAACCCGCCCGTATCGGCGGCCAGGGCGATCCCGTAATCGGGCACATAGATTTTGGTCATCAGCGGGATGACTTTGGGGTCAACGGCGGCCATGCCGTAGCCCACGCGTAGGCCGGTGCGGGTGATGCCGTACTGGGGGTGATCGGCGGCTTTGCCGGAAGTAGCGGCGTTGTAGGGCGTGGTCAGCATGGAGATTTTGCGCCAGTATTCAATGGGGCCGCTGGGGGTGTCGAGGGTGCGGACAACGATATTGGTGCCGTAGGCTATGATCTGTTTATTCGGGGCCTGGTCCAGCCATTCATCTTCCAGCACCCGCCAAACCTCTTGCTCGTTCTCGTAACGAATCCGGGTGCGGCTTTTGATAACCCCGGTCACGCCCTCCTGCCGTTTGACTTCCTGATCCAACTCCATTTCGGGGTCGGGAATCCACTCGCTTTCAAAGGGGATAAACTCCTGCTCAATTTCGACCACCTCCCGCACCCGGACCACCTCGATCAGATCACCGGCGGCGATGGACTGGCTGGTGGGTGGCCGGCTGAAATCCTGGCCCATAAGAGCCACGCCTTCTTGGGCCAATACCTCGCCGGCAGTTTTGCGGCGAGTACGGGTTTTGATCAAGCGGCCATCCACGCTGATGTCTACCGGCAGCGAGCGCTGGATATAAATTTGCATGCCCGGCGACAGGCGTGTGCCCAAACCGGGCGTCACCTTGTCGCCCAAAAAGAGGGTCAACCCTTGTTCTAGCAGGGCCTCGCCGACGTTGGGCTGGGTGGTATAAAAGGCGCTGCTCGCCTGGCCATCGTGCAGGGTAACAGGCACAGCCCGGCGCACAATCAATTGGACCGGCTCCGGGCGGCTCGAAGCCAGCGCCCCTTGCGGTGTCCGAGCGGCGGCCAACAGATGGGCCAACCCATGTAGTGTGGTAGTATCGGGCCGGGCCGGAGGCAGGGCTGATGCGGCGGGGATAACCGTTCCGTTGATATAAACCTGATCGCGAGCGTGAGTAGTGAGACCGGCCTCGGCCAGCACCCCGGCGATAGTTTGCTGGTGGGTCAAAAGCCGCCAGGTCTGCCCATCGGCCTCAATGGCCACGGGCCGGGCCAGGTGAATGGTGATGGTAGTTTCGGGCGCTAGGGGGCGGTCGAGCGGCGGCTGAATAGTATCTTCGGGCTGCAAGGTTAGCCCAATAGCTCGGATAACCCCGCCTACGGTATGCTGGTGGGTGCGGATCAGATAGGGCTGGCCGTTGATGACCAGCGTGACCGGCTGGCTGGTCAGCCAGTAGCCAAAGCCCAGGAGCAAGAGCAGGCTCGCTGCTCCGAAGCCCCGCCAGAAATATCTATTCATTATTGACGGAATTAAGCAGACCATTTGCATGGATAGATGGTTGAGAGCCACTGAAAGCCCAGCGATTGTAAAATGGGCCGGCTCATGGGGCTGGCGTCTACGGTGAGGAAGCGTACCCCGCGCTGGCGGGCTTCCTGGGCGCGGGCGGCCAGCAGAGCGTGGTAGAGGCCGCGCCCGCGATAGGCCGGCAGGGTTGCCCCGCCCCACAGGCTGGCAAAGTGGCTGCCGGGATGAAAGTAAATCCAGGCAGTGCTGGCAGGGGCATTGTCCACGTAGGCGGCGTAGATGCTGAGCTGGTCCGGCTGCTGCAAATCGTGGGCCAGGCGCTCGGCCAGGGGGCTAAAATCATCGTCCCAAACGCCGGCATAGATCACCGCCAGGTCGTCCAACTGGCCGGGGTCGGTGATGCGCCGGACATCGTGGATTACGGGTTGGAGCAGAGCAGCGGGGGCTGTCTCAAGATCGAGGATAAGCAGCGCTTCCGGTTCTTCGATTTCAAAGCCGTGCGCGGCCAGCCGGTCTTGCAAATCGGGCGGGCTGTCGTGCTGGTAGACCTTCCACTCGACGGTGTGGCCCAGGCGGGTAAAGTAGTCAATTTCCGCCTGAATTGCCGCTTCCACATTTTCGGGGGTGAGCCAGGCATAGAGGATAAAACTCTCCGGGTGGTGGAGGCCAACGTGACGGATAGTGGCAGAAGTCACTTCGCGCCGCACGTCGGAGTATTCAACCTCACGCCGTTGTTCCCGGTCAAACAGGGCCAAAATTTGGTCAGCGTTCATAAGTAAAAAGGCGGATCATCTTGATCCGCCGGTTGACCCCCTCCCTAGCCCTCCCCTTTTAGGGGAAGAAACTACTGTTGTTTGCTCAGGGCGACGGCAACCGAGTAGCTCCGGCCAGGCAACCTTGCGGCACCCAGGAGGGACCACTTAAGGCTGCTTCCTTCCGGACCTGACCTGGTTCGCAGGCTCCTGCCGCGCAAGACCCACCCATCAACGCTACCCGGTTGCCCTCGCTCTGAACGGTAATCAGTAATCAGTAACCAGTAGTCAGAGAAGAAATTTTCTGGCTACTGACTACTACCCTACTGAGTAGAGCGGAGAGGGAGGGATTCGAACCCTCGAGGCTGTTACACCTACGCGATTTCCAATCGCGCGCACTAGACCAGCTATGCGACCTCTCCTTATATGATTAATTATTGAAAATTGACCATTGATTATTGACCGTTAGTAATGATCAATGGTTAGCTGTCAATAGTCAATTGTTAATTTTTAAGGCGGGGAGGGTGGGATTCGAACCCACGGTAGACCGGAGCCTACAGCGGTTTTCGAGACCGCCCCATTCGACCACTCTGGCACCTCCCCAGATTAATTGTGAATTGTGAATAGTGAATTGTCAATTGACGAGCAGTAAGTAAATTTCTTACGGCAACGACAAAAAATTATAGCACGGCACAGGGGAAGGGGCAAAAGTTCAGCACTCGCCGGAGCATTTCATAGGGGGCAAGTAGCACCCTTCGATACGGCACTCGCTTCGCTCGGCCTACTCAGGATGCTAAGTCAGCTAAAAACCAGCATCCTTGTAGCCCGAAACGCAGTAGAGTGCGTATCGAAGGGTGCTGGTTTTTACATTCGTCCTCAAAAGGAATACCCCCGTACTCACCCCAGTGTTACGACCGCTTCTCCAGCGGGGCAAAGCTGGTGGACAGCTTTTTGATGCCCTGGCTGGGGAAGGCGACCTGGACAAATTCTTCGCCGCCTTCCAACTCCACGCCGATGATGGTGCCATCGCCGAATTTGCTGTGGAACACTCGGTCACCGGGTTTATAACCGCTGCTCTTGGCCGGCGGGGCAGCGACTCGGCCCGGCTGCTCCCAGCGCGTGCTAAGCTGGCGAGCTTGCGGGCGGGAGGTAATGGGCGAGCCGCTGCGTTGGCGAGGGTTGGAGTCATCCAGCAGTTCCGGCGGAATGTCGGCCAGAAAGCGGGAAGGCGTGGTCGGCTCGTCGAAGCCGTAGCTGGAGCGGCGAAAGGCCCGGACCAGGTAGAGCCGATCTTTGGCCCGCGTCAGCCCGACGTAGGCCAGGCGGCGTTCCTCTTCCATCTGTTCGGGGTCGGTCAGGCTGCGGCTGTGCGGAAAAACCCCTTCTTCCATGCCGATCATAAAGACCACCGGAAATTCCAGCCCTTTGGCCGTGTGCAGGGTCAGCAAGGGGACGCGGTCGCCCTCGTCGCCCAGGGCGTCCACATCGGAGACCAGGGCCACGCCTTCCAGGAAGAGACTGAGGGCTTCGTCCCCTTCCAGCCGGCCAAATTCGGCGGCTTTGCGGCCCAACTCCTCCAGGTTTTCCCAGCGGTCGTCGCCTTCGGGGGTGTTGTCTTTGATAAAGGTTTTGTAGCCGGTGCGGGCCAGGGTCAGCTCGTACAGTTCGGGCAGGGTCAGCTTTTTCTTGGCGTTGACCAGCATGGCTATGGTCTGGCCAAATTCGACCAGGGCTTTGCGGGCTTTTCCTTTGAATGGAGATTGGAGATTGGAGATTGGGAGATTGGGTGGGGTTGGTTCGGGCTGGCTAACCTCCTCATTGGCGACGAGCTGCTGGAGGGCCTGCCAGGGGGTTGTGCCCATTTCAAAAGCCCACTGGTACAGGTCGGCAATGGTTTTGGCCCCGATGGCGCGGGGGGGGACGTTGATGATGCGCTCCAGGCTTACGCTGTCTTCGGGGTTGTGGATGAGCCGCAGGTAGGCCAGGGCGTCTTTGATTTCTTTGCGCTGGTAAAAGCTGGTGCCGCGCACCAGGCGGTAGGGGATGTTGTGGGTGATAAAAATTTCTTCGGGCAGACGGCTCTGGGCGTTGGTGCGGTACATCACGGCCATATCGCCCAGGCGCAGGCCGTTCTGTTGCAGGCGGCGAATCTCTTCGGCCACGTAGGTGGCTTCTTCGCGCTCGTTGTAGGCTTCAATCAGGCGGATTTTGGCCCCCCGGCCCCGGTCGGTAAAGAGGTCGTTGTCAATCCGGTTTTTGTTTTTGCGGATAACTTGTTTGGCCGCGGCCAGAATGGTTTCGGTGGAGCGGTAATTTTGGGAGAGGCGGATGAGCTTGTGGTCGGGATAATCCTCGCGGAAGCGCAGTACGTTGCGGTAGTCGGCCCCGCGCCAGGAGTAAACGCCCTGGTCGAGGTCGCCGACGACAAACAGGTTGCGATGGCCGCCGGCCACCAGGCGGGTCAGCTCGTATTGGACCATGTTGGTGTCTTGAAACTCGTCTACCATGACGTGCTGGTACTGCTGCTGGTACTTTTCGCGCACTTCGGCGTGGCGGCGGAAAAGCTGCAAAGTGACCAATAACAGGTCGTCAAAGTCCAGAGCGTTGTTCTCAACCAGCACTTTTTGATAACGCTCGTAAACACGGGCCACAATCTCTTCCTGGTAGGAGCGGGCAGGGAATTTGTCGTAGGTAATCATCTCGTTTTTGGCTTTGGAGATGGCGTGGTGCATGGAGGCCGGTTTCCAGGCTTTTTCGTCCAAATCGAGATCGCGGATGGCCCGCTTGACCACGGATTGCTGGTCGTCGGTGTCGTAAATGTTGAAGCTGCGGGTGTACTGGCCCAACACCTGGATGTCCTGGCGCAGCCAGCGAGCGCACAAGGCGTGAAACGTGCCGACGGCCAGGCTGGCCACCTGGGCTTCGCTCAGCATCTCTTCCAGGCGCGATTTCATCTCGCGGGCGGCTTTGTTGGTAAAGGTCACGGCGACAATATTCCAGGGGGCGATGCCGCAGACGCGGATAAGGTAAGCAATGCGGTGGGTCAGCGCCCGCGTTTTGCCCGACCCCGGCCCGGCCAGGGCCAGCACCGGCCCGTTGATGGTGGTCACGGCCTCTTGTTGGGCCGGGTTGAGTTCTGCCAGAAGGTCCATCAGTTTTGCTCCCGTTGATTGAGTCCGACTGTGGATTGTACCACGAAGGGGGGAAGAATGGAAGAATGGAGGGTTGGAAGGTTGGAGGATGGAAGATGGAAGATAGTAGATAGCGGATAGATGGCTGGCTGGAGCTTGCTTTGCTGGAGTTGAATGGTTAGGCCAATTAAGCAAAACAGGGTAAAATATTCGGCAAAATCAAGGCGCAGGGGTGAACGTGAGACGACGCGAGGAGGCGAGGAGGCGAGCAAGTATCTCCCCATTTCTTCGCCTTATCCTTCATCGCGTCCTCGCTTCACCCGTCCTCGCCTCTTTTCAGGAGAGAATAACCCATGTCCGACGAACAAAAAGCCAAAGTCCAGGCCCAATTCGGTGCAGCCAGCGAAGGCTACGCCAGCAGCGCCGTCCACGCCCAGGGAGAAAGCCTGGCCCTGTTGGTAGAACTGGTCCAACCGCAGCCCGATTGGGTCGCGCTCGATGTCGCCACCGGCGCGGGCCACACTGCCTTTGCCTTTGCCCCGCACGTGGCGCGGGTGATTGCCACCGATTTAACCGCCGAGATGCTGGCTAAAACCGCCGAACTGGCCGCCAAGCGCGGCCTGACCAACGTCGAAACCCGGCCCGCCGACGCCGAGGCGCTGCCCTTTGACGACGCCTCCTTTGATTTGGTCACCTGCCGCATCGCCATGCACCACTTCCCCAACCCGCGCCAGGCGTTGAGCGAGTTTGCCCGCGTGCTCAAACCCGGCGGCGTGGTCGGCTTTACCGACAACATCACCGTGCCGGATAAGCAGGCCGCCGGTTACTACAACGCCTATGAAAAGCTGCGCGACCCGTCGCACAACTGGGTCTATCCCCTGGTGCGCTTACAGGCCATGTTTGAAGATGCCGGCCTGAAGGTGGAAGCGACCCGCGAACTGAGCAAGGAACTGGAATTTCACGACTGGGCCGACCGGATGAAGGTTTCCCCGGCCAATAAGGAGAAGCTGCTGGAGATGATGCGCCAGCTTCCCCCGGCGCTTGAACCGCTGTTTGCGCCTCGGTGGGCGGAGGGGACGATGTATTTCAGCCTGTGGGAGGCAGTGATTGTAGCGAGACGAGGATAAAAATGTCGTGTTCGCTAAGATGTTGCACAAAACGTCTCGTCCGTAACAGCAACCCGCCCGATGATAAATCAGCCGGGCTAGAGAACTACGCCGGATGAATCCGGCTCAGACAAGCCCGATTGATCGGGCGCTGTTTCATAGCCGGGGCGATTTATCCCCCGGCGGTTTCCGACATAAAGTGCGACTTGTTTATGAACGGGACAAGACGAGTATAGGTGACCGATATAATGTGCCATTAAATTTTACGTGTCCACGCTCATCAAGTAACTCAGCTTCAAAGGTTTGGCCGTGTGCTGTAGCTGTAATTAGTATCGGGTAATTTACTTTGGGTCGTGGAATCTGTTTGGCTGTAACAACCAAAGCATCGGTTTCTTCGGCAACATCCCCCCACCATTCCTCATCCAATGAATAAACTGTATGCTGTTCAGCCGTCACCCCAATTCTGTGTTCGATCAGTAAATCTAGCAATTTTTCTCCATCAATCAAACTGATACGAACCTTCCCTGATGCTTGGGCTTCTGTTTCCGCTCCTTTGGAGAATTCACTGGTTGTGATAATAATGCCTTGTTCGTGAACAACTAAAGAGCCACGTAAAGCTTGAACAACCGGCGCTTGTACATTATGCTTCCAACGTTTGGCCTGCACTGCCGCATTTATTTCGCTAATACCAGCCGCGTTCAAGACACCCCGAACATCAACCCCACCATCATTGCCGAATGGTGTAATCTCAATCGTGTCCTCCTCAAACCCCAAAGCCAATAGAAGTTCCGCAATTAATCCTTCAAAACGCTCCGGCGGCATTTCCATTAACCGTTTTCGTAGGGTATTTCGAGTTTGCCGGTTGATGGTAGCGATACGCTGGCTAATATCACTGGAAGCCGCCTCTGCCAAAGTAAAAACGCCCCGACTAACTCGCCTAAAACGAGAGTTGGGGCGTTTGGTATCTACATACAGGCGTGAACCCATTGAAGCATCTGGAGTTTGACCTTTCGTATCCAAAATACCGACTTTGAGAGCGCGTAAGGTAATTTCTGTATAATGTAGGGGCTGTTTGGCTTGGCTTAGGATTTTGTAGGCGGCATCCAGAAAATTCATATTTGCATCACCGCTGGTGGTCACAGTTTATGCTATTCTTTACCTATTTTATCATAGGTGGCACGTTTTGTTCCAATGATTAGAGCGAAAAACTTCGGCTGGCTAACGCCTGCGCGTAAGCTGCGCCCGCGAAACCTTAACTAAAGGACTGCCTCAAAGTGCAGAGGACTCCCTGAATAAATGCCGCGCTCGGGGCGTCAGCTTGACGCGCTGGTTAGGCTGCCGTTTCGGGGGAAACCGGCTCGCCCTCCTCTTTTTGTTTTTGACGTTCCGCCACAGCTTGCCAAAAATCCTCTTGCGATAACCCTTTTCCTGCCTTTATACTCTTTCTTGATTTTTCTAATAACGCTTGAAAGCGGGGCGAACGCGCTAATATCAACCGCTCCAAATCGTCATCATCCAGCGGGGCTAACAACACCGCCACCGCCTTACCATTGCGAGTGATGACAATTGGCCCTTCGGTCTCAGCTTGCTCTACATAAGCACTCAGCCGTGCCTTTACATCTGCCAATGGTGCAATCCTCATGCCTCAAATTCCTCTCCACCAATCAATAATTTATTTCCTTCCTTGATACCAATTGCCAATATCCACACGATTTGTTCTTCGTCCACCTCATACAGTACCCGAAAGCGATTATTCGGTCCAAAACGTAATTCCCAGGTTGCGCCGAACGGGGCGGGTTGGTCGAGCGGCTTACGATTGCGAGTTCTTTTCTCAGGCGTGTAACTTAACTGTTCATCAATCGTCTTTTGAATCAGCCGATGATATTTACGCTCAATAATATCGAGGTGATCCAAAGTTTCTGGGGCGAAGGTTAGGGTAAATTTAGGTTGACGTACCATTGACTAAAATTATAGTCTGTATTTTAGTAGTGTCAACCCGATTGGCCAGGATATTTCAACGGGCAGTTTTTCGGCAGCCTAACGCCTCCGCTTAGCCGCTTGCGGGCCGGCGCGAGTCGCTTCAATGACCCTTAACGCGGCCAGCAAATGGAGGTTGAAAAACGGAAGGGTAGCAAGTCGGCTGCAATGAGTTGTTGGGCGGCTTATCCATTGGGTTTGCAAGACAGGCTTACGTAACGAATAGTTTAACCCCAGTATCTTAATTGTATAGGAGCTACTTCAAAATTACTGGCAGGTAAATGGGATACAGTCCATTGAAAACAAATAAATATGTGTTTTATGTCGGGTGGTACGTGTTTGTGATGTGGATATGTCGCTGCCAACGTCCGATCATTGGGGTGCGGAAAGTCATCATACCAATACAACTTTTCTTCACCCTGATACACTTCATAACCATACGCCGTGATTAAACCGGCCTCAAAATCCAGTTCTTCTCGCAGGCGTAAGCGGAAACCTTGCAAGAAGAAAACTTCTCCCTCCGCTACGCCAGCGTAAGGACTGGTAGACCAGACAGCTACAGTAGAACGCTCAATCGTGGCCCGGTCGAGTGCCTCAGCCACAAAATGACTGTAGCTGACCAGCGAGGTTAAGGGCAGATCGCTCATCGTTAGTAAGCCGGTTGAAACCGCAAACTGTCAACCAATTCCCGCTGTTTGATTTGGGCGGTGTAGGCTTGCTTTCGACGCAACCAAGTTTCGTAGATACCCTTCCACCGGCTGAAATCGGTGCGGGTTTCATCGTAATCATCGTAACGCGCCAAGTCACCTGACATTAATGCTTTATAAAAATCTTCGCTGAGCACGCCATATTTTTCTTCGTAGAGGGTCAACCGTCGTTCGAGCAGTTTCATTTCAATGACCAGTTCATGCACTTCCATGGTTATCTCCCGATAAGGACAACTTTCTCGGAGTAAATTTTACCCTGGACTTAAATTTGTTACCAAACTGATACTTCACTTTCAGCGTCCGCCCAACGCTTGAGCTAAGCCGCTTGCGGGCCAGCAGGATAAGGTCCATTATAACACAACTTGGCAGGCAAGATGCGTTGATTAACGGAAGGGTAGCAAGTCGGCTTGAGCGAATTGTTGGGCGGACGCGCCGGATTGAAGCCACCCCCGATTGCACAACCAACGCCGCTATTATACGTTCTACCTATGCTAACAGACAAGCTACAAAATGGTTAGTGTCTTTTAATTTTCGCAAAATCATGGCAAGATAAGGGTATTTATAGGCACAAACCAGGATAGGAGTAATCATGACGATCGCTGAAAAAAGATACAAGTTGAGTTCATCTG
>Ga0073934_10005446_pt1 | contig 19684 bp, 15 predicted proteins | sample LarsenN4metaG_FD_76834 | JGI IMG/M metagenome (GOLD analysis project Ga0073934, IMG submission 76834) | Hot spring sediment bacterial and archeal communities from British Columbia, Canada, to study Microbial Dark Matter (Phase II) - Larsen... ... | reverse complement strand
GGTCACGGCGACCGTCTTCGGGTCCGCGCCGCTCCGGATCGACGGCCGGGCGGATCTGCTCGCCGAGCCGCAGGCCGCCGTGCAGGCGCACGTCGACCTCGCCGAGATGCCGCTCGGGTACCTCGAGCCCGTGACCCGCCGGTTCGCGCTCGACGTGCGGGACGGGCGTCTCTCGCTTCGCGGCGACGTCGCGTCGACGGCGCAGCGCACGTCGGTCGACCTGGACGAGGTGAAGCTCACCCGCCTGGTCGCCGACTACGTCGTCGAGGAGGGCGGCGCGGCGACGGCGACGAAGGCCGCGCGGAAGGCCGGCGAGTCGCAGAAGAACCCGCGCCGGCTCTTCCGCGTGCGCGAGCTGCGCCTCGAGGACGGCGAGGTGGGCTACGTCTCGCGGACGACCGACCCCGACTACCGCGTGTACCTCGCCGGTACGAACGTGAAGGTCCACGGGCTCGGCAACCACCGGGCGAAGTCGCCGGCGACGATCCACCTGAGGGGCAGGCTCCAGGGCCGCGGCCCGGCGCGGGCGGACCTGTGGTTCCAGCCGGACGACCGGGGCCCCGACCTCGACCTGAAGCTCACCGTGGAGAAGGCGCCGCTGCCGGAGCTGAACGACGCCCTGCGGGCCGTCGCCGGGGTCGACGTGACGGCGGGCAGCCTGTCGGTCTACTGCGAGCTGAAGGCGCGGAAGGGCGAGATCGAGGGCTACATGAAGCCGCTCCTCGCCGACGTCGACGTGTACGACCGGCGGCAGGACGCCGAGAAGGGCGTCGGACGCCAGGTCTACGAGGGGATCGTCGGCGGCCTCGGCGAGGCGCTCGAGAACCAGCGCAAGGACGACGTCGCGACCGTCGTCCCCATCCGGGGACGGGTCGAGAATCCGGAGACCGGGCTCCTGGCGGCGATCGGCGGGATCCTGAGGAACGCCTTCATCCAGGCGGTCCGGCCGGGGCTCGAGGGCCGGACCCGCCCCTGAGCCGAGGGACGCAGGCGCCGTGCGCCGGCGGGGCTTGCGGCCGGGTCCCGGGCGGGAGCAGACTCCGGCCATGGCGGCCCCGGCACTGGGGGGTGCGTGTCCGGAATGCGGCACCGACAACGCCGCCGATCACAACTACTGCAAGCACTGCGGCGCGCCGCTGAAGTCGCTGGCGCTCGAGCAGGACCTGGGCCGCGGCTTCGCCGAGCGCACCCGCGACCGCTGCCTCGCGCTCCTCACGGCCGATCCGCAGAACCCCGCGGCGCACTACAACCTGGCGCTCGCCTACTATCACCTCGGCCAGACGGGCAACGCGCTCCGCGCCTTCGAGCGCACGGTCGAGATCGAGGACACGTACCCCGGCGCGTGGTTCCAGCTCGCGGTCTGCCAGTACAAGCGCGGCGCGATGGCGGAGTGCGCGGCGGCGGCGCGGCGCGCGATCGAGCAGAACCCGTCGTCGGCGCCCGCCCATTTCCGGCTCGCGCTCGCGCTCTTCCACCTGGGCCGGCTCGAGGAAGCGGAGCACGCGTTCAGCGCGACGCTCGGCGTCGATCCGGAGTACGTCATCGCCTGCTACCACCTCGGCATCATTCGCGAGCGCCTGGACGACGTCGACGGTGCGATCGCGTGCTTCGAGCGCGTCGTCGACGCCAACCCGCACGACGCCTCCGCGCACTACCACCTCGGCCTCGCGTACAAGCGGAAGGGGCTTGACGCGCTCGCGATGAGCGAGCTGGCCGAATCGCTCCGGCTGGACCCGTCGGACACCGCGGCGGCGGAGGAGCTCCAGGAGCTCCAGCGCTAGCCGCCGTCGAGCGGGCCGCGGCGGGCCGCGATCAGGCCGCGAGCCGGTAGAGCCGCGCGGCGTTCCCCGCCACCACCTTGTGGCGCTCCTCCGCCGGGACGCCGGCGAAGTGCTCGTCGATCACCTCCCGCGAGCGCGGCCAGGTGGAGTCGCTGTGCGGGTAGTCGCTCGACCACATGATGTTGTCCAGGCCGGCCTCGTGGCGGAGCTTCACGCCGGGGTGGTCTTCGATGAAGGTCGCATGGCCCTGCCGGTACCAGTAGAAGCTCGGCGGCTCGGTGATGATCGAGTGCGTCCAGAAGCGGTGCTTCTTGAACGTCGCGTCCATGCGCTCGAGGAAGTACGGGATCCAGCCGATGCCCGTCTCCACCACGATGAACTTGAAGTCCGGGTGGCGCTGGCAGACGCCGCAGAAGATCAGCTGTGAGATGAGCTCGGTGATCCCCATCGGCGCCATCGAGATGAACGCCTCGCGGACCCCGGGCGTGGGGTCGAAGAGGCGTTGGAGCTGCATGCCGCGCGGGCCCTGGATGTGGAAGGCGAGCGGGATCTTCGCCGCCGCCACCTCGCTCCAGAGCGGCTCCCACACCGGGTCGCTCCAATAGGGCGCGCCCTGCTGGTCGGCGAAGGCGTCGACCTGGACGGTCCGCGCGCCCTTCTTCACGACCCGCTTCAACTCGGCGACCGCCTCCGCGACGGAGTTGACGGGCAGGAGCGGCACGCCCACGAGCCGCCCGCCGCTCTCGCGCTCGAGCTCGAAGAGCCAGTCGTTGTAGCGTCCGAGACACCACCGGCGGAGGACGGGATCCTCGTAGCGCGTCGGGCCGCCGCCGTAGAGCACGTCGACCCAGATCCCGTCCTGGTCCATGTCGGCGAGCCGTGCCTTCACGTCCCACGAGCCGGGCCGCATGTCCTTGTAGTTGATGCGGATCGCGTAGTCCTGGTGCTGCCGTCCGGCCATGAACGAGAGGCCGGGGATGATCGAGCTCTTGCCGTCCGTCACCCAGACGTCGCCCTCGGGGGTCGACTCGACGCGCGGCACGCGGTCTTTCAGGGGCGCGGGCGCGTCGCGGGTCCAGAGGTCCCGCGGCGGGTTCACGTGCGAGTCGGCGGAGACGAGCTTCTCACCCTGCGGCGCCGTCATGCCGGCCGGTTAACACGCCGCCGTCCGTCCCGACAAGCGCCGGGGCCTCGCGGATCGACCGCCGGACCCACGGGAGGAGCGCGTAGGCCGGGAGCGCGAGGACGAACGTCGCCGCGAACCACGCGCCGTAGCCGAGCCGCTCCGCCCCGAGGCCCGAGAAGGCGCCGACGAGCGAGCCGCTCAGGTTGAAGAGCGCGGAGAGGAGCGCGTACTGCGTCGCGGCGTGCTCCCTGTCGCAGACGTTCATGAGAAACGCGAGGAACGCCGCCGTCCCGAGGCCGCCGGTGAAGCTCTCGGTGAAGGACGCCGCGTAGACGCCGTGGCGGCCGCCCTCGGTCCACGCGACCGCCGCGTACGCGAGGTTCGAGAGCGCCTGGGCGAGACCGAGGATCCAGAGGCCGTGGAAGATGCCCCAGCGGCTCGTCAGCACGCCGCCGACGAGCGCGCCGGCGACCGATGCGCCGATCCCGACGAAGGTCGAGACGGCCGCGATCTCGTCGAGCGAGAGCCCGCGGTCGACCCAGAAGGGCCGCACCATCGGCCCCATCGCGGTGTCCCCGAGCTTGTAGAGGAAGACGAACGCGAAGAGCGCCGGCGCCTGCGGGCGCGTGATCCAGGCGCCGAACGAGCGCGCCCACTCGGCCGGCGACGTCCGGCGCCGGGGAACGGGCGGGAGGCGCGGGGTCGCGACCGCGAGGCCGGCGAGGAGCGCCGCGCCGGTCGCGAAGACCGCGAGCCAGCCGGCGCGCGACGCCATCGCGACCAGCACGCCGCTTCCGACGATCAGCGCCGCCCGGTACGCGGACACGCGGACGCCGTTCGCCACGCCCTCCTCGCCCGGCTCGAGCAGCTCGATCGTGTACGCGTCGATCGCGACGTCCTGCGTCGCGGCGGCGATCGTGAACGCGAAGAGCGCCGCGACGAGCGCGCCCCCGACGGGCGCCGGCGGCAGCGTGCCGGTCGCGACCAGGGCCGCCGCCATGACCGTCAACGCGCCCGCGATCCAGTGCCGGCGCTCGCCCAGCCGGTCGACCAGCGGCGACCAGAACACCTTCGCCGCCCACGGCGTCGAGAGGAGCGTGAGGGCGCCGATCTCCTTCAACGACACCCCGTGGACGCGGAAGTAGACCGGCAGGAGGTCCTTCACGATCCCGAACGGCAGCCCCTCGGCGAAGTAGAGCGCCGCCACCCAGCCGAGCTTCCGCCGCGTCCCCACCGCGGCGGGACTGTAGCAGCGGCCCCGCCCGAAGACGACCGCGGGGCCGACGAACAAACGTTCGTCCCGCTCTTCCCGTCGGGCGCGCGGCTCTGGTATGCCCTCCCCCCATGGAACCGATGATCTCCGCCGACTCCCACATCGTCGAGCCGCCCGACCTCTGGCAGACGTGGCTCCCCGCCGAGTTCCGCGCGCGCGCCCCGCAGCTCGTGAAGGACGAGGAAGGGGGCGACGCCTGGCTCTACAACGACGGCGGCGCGCCCGCGCCGCTCGGCCTCGTCACGGTCACGCGGGGCCGCGCGCGCGAGGAGCTCCGCTGGGGCGGCGCGAAGTACGCCAGCATCAACCGCGGCAACTTCGAGGGCTCGGCGCGCGTCGGCGAGATGCTCGAGGACGGCGTGGTGGCCGAGGTGATCTACCCGCCGCAGCGGACGATGCGGCACTTCATGCTCGGCACCGAGCGCGAGTTCCACCTCGCCGGCATCCGGGCGTACAACGACTGGCTCCACGACGCCTTCTGCGCCCAGGCGCCCGACCGGCTCGTCGGCATCGCGCAGATGCCGGGCACCGGGATCGACGACGCGCTCGCCGAGATGCGGCGCTGCCACGCGAAGGGGATGAAGGGGATCGTCCTCTCCGCGTGGCCGAGCGGCAATCTCAATCTCTCACCCGCCGACGACCCGTTCTTCGCCGAGGCCGAGAAGCTCGGGCTCCCGGTGAGCATCCACATCAGCCTCGCCTCGAAGGCGAGAGTCGCGCCGAAACCGAAGACGCCGCTCGAGGAGAAGGCGGCGCGCGGCGAGGGGACGGGCGGGCGGCAGGTGTCGACGCTCTCCGGCGCCGGGCTCGACACGATGCCGCTGCTCGTCGGCGAGATCGTCCTGACCGGCGTCCACGACCGCTTCCCGAACCTGAAGTTCGTCTCCGTCGAGGCGGGCATCGGCTGGGTGCCGTACTTCCTCGAGCAGATGGACGACCGCTACGACCGGAACCGCCACTGGGCGAAGGTGAAGCTCGATCGCGCGAAGCCGTCCGACTACATTCGCTCGAACTGGCGCTTCACCTTCGTCCTCGACCGCTACGGCGTGAGGAACCGCCACGACGTCGGTATCGAGTCGATCATGTGGTCGACCGACTACCCGCATCACGGCTGCGACTGGCCTCACTCGCGGCGCGTCGTCGGCGAAATGATGAAGGACGTCCCGGCGGCCGAGCGGCGGCGGATCCTCTGCGACAACGCCGCCGAGCTGTACGGCATCCGGGTCGGCGAGTAGCCGGCGCCGTCCGGTGTCCCTGCCCGACGCGGGGGCTGTCGTCCGCGTCCGCCCTCCGGCGGTGACCGCGAGGCGCCCCGCCTTCCACCGCGCCCGGCGCTCGTGCTAGCCCGGCGGCGGAGGACCGATGGACCGGATCCTGGAGGGCGTGCGCGTCGTCGAGGTCGCGCAGTGGTGGTTCGTCCCCGCGGCGGGCGCGGTGCTCGCCGACTGGGGCGCCGACGTGCTGAAGGTGGAGCATCCCGTGACGGGCGATCCGCAGCGCGCGCTCGTCACGTCGGGGCTCGTGCCGAACACCGGCGGCGTGAACTTCATGATCGAGCAGCCGAACCGCGGGAAGCGGAGCGTCGGCATCGACCTCGCGAAGCCGCGCGGCCGCGCGCTCCTCGACCGGCTCGTCGAGACGGCGGACGTCTTCCTCACGAACTTCCTGCCGGCCGCCCGCCGGCGGCTGGGGCTCGAGCCGGCGGACATCCGCCGGGTGAACCCGCGGATCATCTACGTCCGCGGCCATGGGCACGGCGCGCAGGGCCCGGACGCGGAGAAGGGCGGCTACGACGCCGCGTCGTTCTGGTGCCGCGGGGGCATCGCGAACGCGCTCACGCCGCCCGCCGCCGCCGCGCCCACGATGCAGCGCGCCGCCTTCGGCGACTCGATCGGCGGCTTGACGATCGCCGGCGGGATCGCGGCGGCGCTCTTCCGGCGGGAGCGGACGGGCGAGCCGTCGATCGTCGACGTGTCCCTCCTCGGCACGGCGATGTGGGTCATGGCGCCCGACGTCGTCGCCTCGAAGCTGCTCGGCATCGACCTTCCGGCGGGCGACCGGACGCAGGCCATGAACCCGATCGTCAACAGCTACCGGACGAAGGACGGCCGCTGGCTCTTCCTCAACATGCTCCAGCCCGACCGCTACTGGCCCGACCTCTGCCGCCGCATCGGCCGCCCCGACCTCCTCGACGACCCGCGCTTCGCCGACGGCCGCGCGCGGTTCGAGAACCGCGGCGCCTGCGTCGCCGAGCTGGACCGGACGTTCGCCGAGAGGACGCTCGCCGAATGGCGCGAGCGCCTCGCCGACGCCGAGGGCGTCTGGGCGCCGATGCAGACCGCCCGGGAGCTGCCCGACGACCCGCAGGTCGTCGCCAACGGCTACCTGCGCGAGATCGACGAGGGCGACGGCACCACGTTCTCGCTGGTCGCCAACCCGGTCCAGTTCGACGAGCGCCCTCCCGCCCTCGCCCGCGCCCCGGAGCTCGGCCAGCACACCGAGGAGGTCCTGCTCGCCCTCGGCATCGGCTGGGACGAGCTGGAGCAGGCGAAGGCCGAAGGCGCGATCTCGTGAGCCGCCCCGCCGGGCGGCGGGCCCGGCAGCGCGCCGGCGGCACGTCGGCTCAAGTCCCGGCCCGATCCCGCCGATAGCCCCCGGGGGCTCCCTGCCGTGGGCGAGGCGGTGCACGAAGCGACCCCGATGGAGCGGGTCATCGGGGAGATCGGGGAGAAGGGCGACTTCCCGATCGCCGCGCGGGTGCTGGAGCGTCTGCGTACTGCAGTCGGCAAGGACGAAGGCGCGGTGGCGGACGTCGCGCGCGTCATCCTCCAGGACGCGGGGTTCGCCTCGAAGCTCCTCCGGCTGGTGAACTCGGCGTACTACCGCCGGAGCGCGGGTGCGCCGGTGTCGACGGTCACCCGCGCGGTGATGCTCGTCGGCTTCCAGGCGATCCGCAACCTCATGACGGGCATCGTCCTCATCGAGGAGCTGCTTCGCGGCGCGAAGGGGAACCCGCCGCTCAAGCAGGGGATCGGCCGGGCGCTCTACTGCGGCCTCGTCGCGCAGCGCCTCTCGAACCAGGCGAGCTATCCGCACCCGGAGGAGGCATACCTCCTCGGCATCTTCAGCGACTGGGGCTACCTCTGGCTCGCCGCCTACTATCCCGACGCGCTGGCCGAGGCACGCCAGCTCGCCGAGGCGCGCGGGATGCCCGTCGAGACGGCGGTCCGCGACCTGCTGGGCGACGACCTCGCGACGTTGTCGGCGGCGATCGTGGAGCGCTGGCACCTCCCCGAAACGTTCGCGAGCTACTTCCGCACGCCGCCGCCGGCGAACCGCGGGGCGCTCACGTCGCCCTCGGCGCGGCTCGCGGCGATCGTCCACGTGGCGAACGCGTACGCGCGCGCGGTCGAGCGCTCGCACGAGGAGGTCGCGGCCATCGCGGCGCATGCCGAGGCGCTGCTCGGGATCAAGCCCGAGCAGCTCGCCGCCGCCGGACGGAGCGCCGGCGAGGCCCTCCGCGAGCACGCGCTGACGCTCGGTCTGGGCGGCATCGTCCCGCCGGCGAAGGCGATGGAGGTTCCGCCGAAGACCCCGGCGGCGGGCCCGGGCCCCGCCCGGCCGGCCGCCGGCGCGGAGCCGCCCCCTGCCCCCGGCCCCGACTCGGCGGTGCTCCAGACGCTCGCGGAGATCGTCCGCTCGATCGTCGAGCAGCGGGACATCAACGACATCCTGCTCATGATCCTCGAGGGCCTGCTCCGGACCGGCGCGTTCGACGGGGCGTTCCTCGCGCTCGTCACGGTTGCGCGCGACCGGCTCGTCGGACGGATGGGGAGCGGCCCCGGGATCGAGGAGTACGTCGCCTCGCTCGTCGTCCCGATGTCCGCCGGCGGGGTGCTCGTCGAGGCCGTGCGCGAGAAGAAGTCGCGCGTCGTGACGTCGGGCTCGGCCGCCATGCTGGTCGGCCCGGGCGTGAAGCCGCCCCCGATCCCCGCGACCGGCATCCTCGCCGTGCCGCTCGTCGTGCGCGGTAAGCCGATCGGCGTCCTGGTGGCGACCCGCGGACCCGACCGCCCGGTGACGGCCGACGACCTCACGGTGGTCGAGCTGTTCTGCAATCAGGCCGCGATGGCGCTGCACGAAGCGGCGGGCTGAGCGGGCGCCCGCCTCTTCATCGCACCGCGCCCCGCACGGTACCCTACGGCATGCCCGCGGCACCGTCCGGCGAGCCGCGCCCGCGCGTCGGCGTGAGCGCCTGCCTCCTCGGCGAGGCGGTCCGCTGGGACGGCGGCCACAGGCGCGATGCGTTCGTGACGGACGTCCTCGGCCGCTGGGTCGAGTGGGTCCCCGTCTGCCCCGAGGTCGAGCTGGGGCTCGGCGTGCCGCGCGAGCCGATCCGGCTCGAAGGCGACGGAACGGCGCCCCGCCTGGTCGCCCCGGGGAGCGGGACGGACCACACCGCGGCGATGACCCGCCTCGCGGCGCGGCGCGCGGCGGCGCTCGCCCGCATGGGTCTCGCGGGCTACGTCCTCAAGAGCGGGTCGCCGTCCTGCGGCATGGTCGGCGTCCCCGTCCACCGCGCGCGGGGCGAGCCGCGACCGACGGGCGTCGGCGTCTTCGCGCGGGCGCTCATGACGGCCATGCCGCTCCTCCCCGTCGAGGAGGAGGGGCGGCTCCGCGACGCCGCGCTGCGCGAGAACTTCGTCACGCGCCTCTTCGCGGCCGACCGCTGGCGGCGTTTTCGCGCCGGGACGCCGACCCGCCGCGGGCTGGCGGCGTTCCACACGGCGCACGAGCTGCTCCTCCGGGCGCACGCCCCGGGAGCCTGCGCCCGTCTCGGGCGGCTCGTCGCCGGCGCCGGCCGGCGGCCGCCCGCCGGCGTCATCGACCGCTACGGCGCCGGCTTCATGACGGCACTCCGCCGCCTCGCGACGCGGCGGCGGCACGCGGACGTCCTCGCGGGCGTGCTGGCGCGGCTCGGCGGCGGGCTCTCCCCGGCCGACCGTCGCGCGTTGGCCGACGTCGTCGCGGCGTACCGCCGCGGGCGCGTGCCGCTCGCCGCACCGCTGGCGCTCGTGCGGCGCCACGTGGACCGCCGGCGGGACGCGTACCTCGCCGCGCAGGTGTACCTCGCGGCGGCGCCGATGCTCCGCGATCGGCGGTGACCCTCCAAAACGACGCCGGCCGCGGAGGGGGGTCCGCGGCCGGCGCCAGCGCGAGGATCGGGGCGATGAGCGCTCAGGTCCCCGGCGCGATGTAGTAGGAGCCGATCAGGATGAACATCTCGTCGCCGGTCGTCGTGCCGCCGCGGACGGGGCAGGCGTCGCAGAGCTTCTGCTCCGCCGGGCCGCAGAAGGCGTGGTCGCCGTTGCAGAGCTGGCCCTTCTTCGGGCCCGCCAGGCACGCGACGGTGGCGTTCGTGCACGGCCCGCCGGCGATCTGGACGGGGAAGACGGGCAGCGGCGACGTCGACTGGCGCTTCACTTCGTCCGGGTTCGTGGCGCCGTTGTCGTAGAGCGCGCAGAACTTGAACGTCCGGGCGTTCTCGTCGGGGGTGTCGAACGCGAGCGGCGGGTCGAAGCGCCTGACGAGCGGGTCGTTGTACTCGGTGGACTCGTAGATCGGCGCGCCGTCTTCCGGCCGCGGCAGGCAGTCGGCCGGCGCGATGGGACGGCCGGAGCCGCAGCGCTGCGTGATGCCCGGGCCGTAGACGCGGAAGCGCTTGCCGAACTTGTGCGTGTGGGAGCTCAGCTCGAAGAGCCGCGCGCCCTGGGGCAGCGTGTGCGTCCGGCAGTACTCGCGCGTCTGGAAGGGCGGCACGTCTTGGACGAAGATGTCCGCCGAGTCGAAGATGCCGTGCACCGGGTAGACCGCGTCGTCCGGCGTCGTGAAGTACACGTTCAGGTACTGCTCGTTCGTCGTCGGCTCCGCCGTGAGGTTGAAGGCGTGCGAGTTCCACACCTGGATCGCCTTGATCGGCAGCATGTTGAAGACCTGCGGCGGATAGACCTGCTGCGCGAGCGGCTGCTGCGAGCCGCCGATCGACGGGGCGCTGTTCGTGCCGCTGCCGGTCACGTCGAAGCCCCAGTCGGGCGGGCCGTAGCCGATGCAGGCGATCGTCGAGTCGACGCGGCCGGCACAGCCCGAATCCGGGCCGCAGTCCGCGCCCGCCGGCGCCGGCACGCCGACGTTGAACGGGTCGCAGGGCGTGCCGTGCGCGGCGCCGCCGCGGCAGGTGAACGGCCCCACGCCGGACACGCGCTCGCGGATGTCGTACGGCACGCAGCTCCCGCCCGGGCACGTGGCGGCGTCGCCCGGGTCGCACGTGCGGTTGCCCCGCTCGCCGCCGCGGCAGATGTGCTTCGGGCCCGTCGCCGGATCGAACTCGCCCTTGTAGATGTGGATGATGCTGTGGTGCGAGTTCGGGTCCTGCGTCAGCTCGGTGCGGTCGTAGTAGAAGCACTCGCGCGACGGGCCGCCCCAGAAGTCGCTGCACGGCGTGCGGACCGCGGCGGGGACGGCCACGAGGTCGTTCGTGAAGTCGTACCACGTCGCGTAGCAGACCTCGTCCTCGCCGTCCTTCGGGATCTGCCACGGCGGCGCGTAGAGCTGGATGCCGGTGCCGAGCGCCGGCGGGTCCGGCCGGCGGATCTTCGGTGCGTTCGCCTCCGGGAGGCACGCGTCGAGGAGCGTCTCGGTGCCGAGGACGACGCCCGTCGCCGGGGCGCCGGCGCGGATCCAGAGCCGCAGCGCCTCGAGCGCCTCGGGCGACACCGGCTTCTGCCCGACCGGCATCGGCGAGTTCTCGACCGTGTAGCCGGAAAGGGTGGCGGCGGCGAGCTTCCGCCAGAGCATGCTGCGGGCCTGATCGCCCGGCTCGACGCGCTTCTGGGCGGCGTTCGCCTGTGACGGGACGTCGACGAGGTTCGCGTACGCGACGTCCGGCGAGAGGTCGAGACCGCCCTCCTTCCGGGCCGCGCCGTGGCAGGCCTGGTTGGTGCAGCCGTGGCGCTCGAAGATCGCCTTCTGGATCGCGGCGAACGTGCCGTCCGCGCGGATGCACGGGCAGGTCGCCGGGGCCGAGCCGAACGTGCCGGCGACGCGCCCCGCGGCGTTCCGCTTGAGGGCCTTCCCCGTCAGCTCCGCGCACCACTGCGCGTCGCCGATGCGGAGCGAGACGATGAGCCCGCTCTGCGCGTTCCGGATCACGAAGGGCCACTTCGCGCCCCCGCCGACGAGCTTCAGGCTGCCGGACTTCTTCCCCATCTTGACGACGAGGGAGCGGATGCCGCCCGAGGAGCCCGTCTCGTCCGTGTACCGGTAGCCCTTCCTGCCCGCCGGCTTCCCGAGCCCGAACCACTTGTCGGGGGGGAGCTTCAGGAGGGTGCTGTCGCCGTCGTTCGGGCCGTTCCCGTAGATGCGGAGGGTGGCGGTTTCGAAGATCGGGTTCACCATCGGACCGCCCGAAACGCGGAACCGCGCGCGGAGCGTGACCCGCCGCTTCTGCGGCGCGCCGTCCTTCAGGAGGAGCTTCCCGTGGCCGAGCGGATACTCGGCCGCGCCGGCCTCGCCGGCCGGGCCGGCGAGGAGCATGGCGGTCGTCACGGCGATCGCGGTGCGGCGGATCAGGGCCATCGGATGCATGGAGCGGGGTCCCCCCTGGGTCGGCTGGGTGATACGGCGCGACTACCTACACCTACCTACGAGATACCGTAGCATGCGTCCACGCGCCGCTCCCCCTGCCCGGCCTCACCGGTCGCGCCCCCCACCCGGCCGGCACATACTCCGCCCCAACCGCCCGCCGTCGTCCCCACCCCCGCCCGAAGCCGAAGCGAGGCGTCGGCGCGCGCCGGATCAGTTGATGCGCTTCGCCTTTCCGCCCCACTCCCGCTCGCGGAGGAGGAACTTCTGCACCTTGCCGGTCGACGTCTTCGGCAGGGGGCCGAACTCGATCGCCCGCGGGCACTTGAAGTGGGCGATCGTCCGGCGGCAGTGCTCGATCACGTCGGCGGCCGTGAGCGAGCGGCCCTCCTTCGGCACGACGAACGCCTTCGGCACCTCGCCCCACGTGTCGTCCGGCACCGCGATGACCGCGACCTCGAGCACGTCGGGGTGGCGGGCGATCGCCTGCTCCACCTCGATGGTCGAGATGTTCTCCCCGCCCGAGATGATGATGTCCTTCTTCCGGTCGCGCAGCTCGACGTAGCCGTCGGGGTGCATCACCGCCGCGTCCCCGGAATGGAACCAGCCGCCGCGGAACGCCGTCGCGGTGGCCTCCGGGTCCTCGAAGTACCCCTGCATCACGTTGTTCCCGCGCATGCACACTTCGCCCATCGTGACGCCGTCCGCCGGGACGTCGCGCATCGCCTCGTCGACGACCCGCAGCTCGGCGGCCACCAGGTTCGCGACCCCCTGCCGCGCGCGGAGACGGGCCCGTTCCTCGCTTTCGAGCGCGTCCCACTCCGGGTGCCATTCCGAGCTCGTGTGCGGGCCGTAGGTTTCGGTGAGCCCGTAGATGTGGGTCAGCTCGGCGCCGACCTTCGCCCACTGCGCGAGGAGGGTGGGCGACGGCGGCGCGCCGCCGGTCGCGATCCGGAGCGGGCGCGCGAGGCGCTCGGTCGGGGCGGAGCGGTCGTTGATGAGCATGATGAGGACCGTCGGCGCGCCGTTGAAGTGCGTCACGCCCTCCTCGCGTACGAGGCGCCAGACGACCGGCGGGTCGACCTTCCGGAGGAGGACGTGCCGCGCGCCGACCGCCGTCACGGCCCACGGGAAGCACCACCCGTTGCAGTGGAAGAGCGGCAGCGTCCACAGGAAGGCCGAAGCGGCGTCGAGCCGGGCGACGACCACCTCGGAGAGCGCGTTGAGGTACGCGCCCCGATGGCTGTACATGACCCCCTTCGGGCGGCCCGTCGTCCCCGAGGTGTAGTTGATCGAGTAGAGGTCGTCCTCGTGGGCGACGCGGAACGCGAGCGCCGGATCCGGCGCGACCGCGAGGAAGGTCTCGTACTCGACGGCCCCGGCGGGCCGCGGGGCGCCGGGCGCGAACTCCGGATCGTCGACGGCGATCGTCCGCTCGACCGCGCCGTCGAGGCCGAGGCCGGCGGCCAGCTCGCAGTCGATCAGGAGGACGCGCGCGCCCGAGTGCCGGAGGATGTACCGGATCTCGTCGGCGTTCAGACGGGTGTTGATCGCGACCAGCACGCCGCCCGCGAGCGCCACCCCGAAGTGCGCCTCGAGCGTCGCGGGGACGTTCGGCGCGAGGACGGCGACGCGGTCGCCGCGCCGCAGCCCGGCGGCCGCGAGCGCCGTGCCGAGCCGGCGGACACGCTCGCCGAATTCCGCGTACGTGAAGCGCCGGCGCCCGTAGACGACCGCCGTCCGCGCGCCGTGGACGCGGGCCGCCCGCGCGAGGAAGAGCAGCGGCGTGAGCTCGGTGCGGTTCACCAGCATGGGGGCGGAGCCTAGCGGCACGGCCCTTGCTGTTCCACCCCTCCGATGGCGTTGCGGCTCGAGGACTATGCGCTGATCGGCGACACCCACACCGCGGGGCTGGTCGGCCGCGACGGGTCGCTCGACTGGCTCTGCGTGCCCCGGTTCGACTCCGGGGCGTGCTTCGCGGCGTTGCTGGGGACGCCCGAGCACGGCCGGTGGCTCGTCGCGCCCGCCGTACCCGTCCGCGCCGTGCGGCGGCGCTACCGCGGGCCGACGCTCGTCCTCGAGACCGAGTTCGACACCGACGCGGGCACGGTCCGCCTCGTCGACTGCATGCCGCGCCGCGACGAAGCGCCGGACGTCGTCCGCATGGTCGAAGGCGTCCGCGGACGGGTGCCGATGCGGATGGAGCTGGTGATCCGCTTCGACTACGGCTCGATCGTACCGTGGATGCGGCGGACGGCCCCCGACACGCGCACGGCGATCGCCGGGCCCGACGCGGTCGTGTTCCGGACGCCGGTGCCCGTGCGCGGCGAGAATCTCCACACCGTCGGCGAGTTCACGGTGGGCGCGGGCGAGCGCGTGCCGTTCGAGCTGGCGTGGTATCCCTCCCACGGCCGGCCGCCGGCGGCGCGCGACGTCGCCGCGGAGATCGCCGCCGTCGAGCAATGGTGGCGCGACTGGAGCGCGCGGTGCACGTACGCGGGCGAGCACGCGGACCTCGTCCTCCGCTCGCTGATCACGCTGCGCGCGCTCGCCTACGAGCCCACCGGCGGGATCGTCGCGGCGCCCACCACGTCGCTCCCGGAGCGGATCGGCGGCGTGCGCAACTGGGACTACCGCTACTGCTGGATCCGCGATGCGACCTTCACGCTGTACGCCCTTCTGAGCGCCGGCTTCACCGCCGAGTCGATGGCCTGGCGCGACTGGCTCCTCCGCGCCGTCGCCGGAGATCCCCGCGACCTCCAGATCATGTACGGGCTCGCGGGCGAGCGCCGGCTCCCCGAGATGGAGCTCGCGTGGCTCCCGGGTTACGAGGGCTCGCGTCCGGTGCGGATCGGCAACGCCGCCTCGCGGCAGTTCCAGCTCGACGTCTACGGCGAGCTGCTCGACGCGACGTTCATGGCCCTGCGCGCCGACATCCCGCCGGACGAGGCCGCGTGGCAGCTCATGCGCCACCTGATCGCGCACGTCGCCGAGGCCTGGCGGCGCCCCGACGAGGGGATCTGGGAGGTCCGCGGCCCGCGGCGGCACTTCACGCATTCGAAGGTGATGGCGTGGGTCGCGATGGATCGGGCCGTGAAGCTCGTCGAGCGGCACGGGCTCTCCGGGCCGGTCGACCGGTGGCGTGCGGTGCGCGACGCGATTCACGCCGACGTCCTCGCCAAGGGATGGGATCCGGTGCGGAACAGCTTCGTACAGTACTACGGCGGCCGCGAGCTCGACGCGAGCCTGCTCATGATCCCGCTGGTCGGCTTCCTGCCGTGCGACGACCCGCGGGTGCGGGGCACGATCGCGGCGATCGAGCGCGAGCTGGTCGTCGACGGCTTCGTCCTCCGCTACCGCACCGAGCCGACGGGCGAGGTCGACGGCCTGCCGCCCGGCGAGGGCGCGTTCCTCCCGTGCTCGTTCTGGCTGGTCGACTGCCTCGCCCTGACCGGGCGGTGGGACGAGGCGCACGCGCTCTTCGAGCGGCTCGCGGGGCTCGCGAACGACGTCGGCCTCCTCGCCGAGGAGTACGACCCGCGTCTCGGCCGCCTGGTCGGCAACTTCCCGCAGGCCTTCAGCCACGTCTCGCTGGTGAACAGCGCGATCAACCTGTCGCGGCGCCGGGGGCCGGCGGCCGACCGCGGCGGGACGTGAGCGGGCTCAGCGGGCGCCGGCCGTCGTCCCGGCGATCCGCGCGTCGCCGATCGCCCGGAGGGCGACGAGCGGCGTGACGATCAGCGCGGCGCCCGCGGCCCACGCCGCCTTGAAGAGGACGAACGGCCAGAAGCCGAAGCCCTCCACGCCGAGCGTCGCGAGGAGCGCGAGGGTCGTCGGGACGAGCGTCAGCGAGGCGAGGAGCGCGAGGACGAGTCCGCGGACGAAGGCGCGTTGCGGCATCCACGCGACGGCGGGATGCGCCGCGGGGAGCGGCGGCAGGTTGCCGGCGAGGACGTGGCGGCGGACGAGTCCGGTGACGATGAGGCACGTGAGGAGCGGCAGGAGGATCCCGGTCGCGATCGTGTCGCCGGCGATGCTCTGGTCGCCCCAGAGCGGCACGACGTCGAGGTGGCGGAACAGTGCCCACGCGATCACCCCGTTCAGGAGGAAGTTGAAGAGCGCCGCGCCGACCCCTTGCTCGACGATCAGATACCGGCGATGGTCGTCCGACATGGCGGCGGATCATAGCGCATCCCGAGGGAACGGTGGTCGTCCCTGACGGACGCGCGGACGAGCGGGCCGTCGTCCTGGGCGGCGGCATCGCCGGGCTCGCCGCCGCCCGCCTCCTGACGCGCCACTACCGCCACGTCGTCGTGCTCGAGCGCGACGTCCGGCCGGACACCCGGGCCGCCGACGCGTTCGTCGGCTGGGATCGGCCCGGTGTGCCCCAGTTCCGGCACTCGCACGCGTTCCTCGCCCGGATCCGGCAGGTGCTGCTGGCGCACCTCCCCGACGTCCTCGACCGGCTGCGGGACGTCGGCGTGAAGGAGATCCCCCTGCTCGGCGTCGCGCCGCCCGGCCTGACGTTCGTCCCGCGGCCCGAGGACGAGGACCTGATCCTCCTCTCGTGTCGCCGGTCGACGTTCGAGTGGGCGCTCCGCGACGTCGTCGCCCGCCGCCCGGGCGTGACGCTCCACGAGGGCGTGATCGTCGCCGGGCTCGTCGCCGACCGCGGCGGCGCCGGCGGGCGGCCGCGCGTCACCGGCGTCCGGCTCGCCGACGGCGCCGTCGTGTCCGCGGCGCTCGTCGTCGACGCGAGCGGACGGCGCTCGCGTGCGCCGGACTGGCTCGCCGCCGTCGGCGCGCCCCCGATCCGCGAGCGCACCGCCGACACGGGGATCTTCTACTACACCCGGTTCTACCGCCTCCGGCAGGGCACGCGCGTGTCCCGCGCGCCGCGGGGCACGACCGGCCTGGTGGCCGGCGACCTCGGCTGGGTGAAGCTCGCCGTCTTCCCGGGCGACCACGACACGTTCTCGATCACCGTCGGCGCGCCGCACGACGAGCCGCGTCTGCGCGGCCTGGCGGACCCGAAGCGCTTCGAACGCTTCCTCGCCGCGTTCCCGGGCATGGTGCCGTGGCGCGGGCGCGGCGCCTCCACACCGCTCCTCGGCCCGAAGACGCCCGTCCTCGTCATGGGCCAGCTGCGGAACCGCCTGCGGCACTTCGTCGTCGACGGCGAGCCGGTGGCCGAGAACTTCGTGGCGATCGGCGACGCGGCGTACCACTCGAATCCGATCTACGGGCGCGGCGCGACCTGCGCGGTGGTCCAGGCGACGCTCCTCGACGAGGCGCTCGCGCGCCATCCGGGCGACCCGTACGCCGCCGCGCGCCATCTCCACCGGCGGAGCGAGCGGGAGCTCCGGAGCTTCTGGGACGCCGCCGTCGCCACCGACCGGCGCATGCTGGGCGACCGCCGCCCGCTCTCGCTCACCGACCCGCTCGGCCTGCTCGTCACGGCGGCGGAGCAGGGCTTCGGCTGGTTCGTCGACCGCGGGATGGTTCCCGCGAGCCGCGTCGACGCCGCGGTCTTCCGCGGGCTCATGCGCGTCTTCAACATGCTCGAGGCGCCGGAGCGGCTCCTCCGCGATCCCGAGATCGTCGTCCGCTCGATCCCGGTGCTCGCGCGCGTGCTCGCCGGCGACGGCCCGCCGCAGCAGTTCCCGGCCGTACCGCGCGCGCTCGCGCTCGCGCGGCTCGAGCACGGCGGGTGACGGTCGGCCGGCGCCTCGCGGGGACGGAACCGGATGGGCCTCGTCCGACGACCGACGACGGGTCGACCGGACGCGGCGTCTACGGGAAGCGGAGCGTCGACTTCTTGCCGACGGCGCGGAACGGGTGCGTCGCGGCGGCGCAGCGGTTGCCGTCGGGGCCGCGGAAGGCGGCGGTGACGGTCAGGGTGCCCGCGCCCGGGACCGGTTTCAGGAGCTCGACGCCCCGCTTGCCCTGGACGCGGAGCTGGAGCTTCCGGCCCTTCAGCAGGCGCTCGCGTCGTCGTGCACCCAGAGCTTGGGGTCGGCGCGGGCGGTCGTGGCGAGGAGCACGAGCGCGAGGGCACGGAGGTGTCGGCGCATGCCCCGTTCCAGGTGCGATTCCGCGCGCACGTCAATTGCAGATGCGCGGTGCGCGGTCGGCGCGGGCCGTCGCCGGCCGGCGGGCGATCAGGCCGCCCGCGGAGCCCGCGCGGCCTCGGCGACGAGCAGCTCGAAGATGCGGCGCTGGCGCGGGTCGCCCAGCGCGCCCAGCTCGGGATGCCACTGGACGGCGAGCAGGAAGCGGCGGCCGTTGGACGACTCGAGCGCCTCGATCACCCCGTCCGGGCTCCACGCGACCGCGCGGAGTCCTTCCGCCAGGCGGCCGACCGCCTGATGGTGGACGGAGTGGACGGACAGCTCGCGCGTGCCGAGGATCGACCCGAGGCGGCTGGCGGGCTCGATCCGGACCGGATGCTCCACCGGGAGCCGCTCCGGGTTGCGGTGGACGATCGCGTCGCCGAAGTGGTCGGGGATGTGCTGGATGAGATCGCCCCCGAGCGTGACGTTGAGGAGCTGCATCCCGCGACAGATGCAGAGGACGGGCAGCTCCGGACGCGCGAGGGCGGCGCGGGCGAGCATCATCTCGAAGCCGTCGCGCTCGGCGGAGATGCCGTAGTTCGCCTCGTGCCGCGGACCGCCGTAGTGCGCGGGGTCGACGTCGCCGCCGCCGGGGAGGATGAGCCCCTGGATCGCGTCGAGCGCCTCGGGGATCTCGCCCTCGACCGAGGGCAGGATCACCGGGACGCCGCCCGCCAGCCGCACCACGTCGACGTACTCGCACGGCACCGAGAACGTCTGCCGCTCGCCGGCTCGTCCGTAGCTCGAGATGCCGATCAGAGGTCGCGCCATCCGCCCGGGCTCCTACCGTACCGGGCGCGACGCCGAGGTTCCAGCAGGAGCTGCACCTGTGCTACTCGACCGGCGTGGCGTTCCCCCGGCAGGTCCCCGGCATCCCGCGCGCCTCGGAGATCCACGAGCTGCGGGAGGACGTCGTCTACGACCGGGTCGACGGCGTTCCGCTGCGGTTCGACCACTACCGGACCCGCCGCGTCACCGGGCCGGCGCCCTGCGTGGTCGTCGTCCACGGCGGCGCGTGGTCGCGGGGCGACCCGAGCCAGGCGGCCGGGAACGCGCTCCACTTCGCCCGCCGCGGCATCTCCACCGTCTCGATCTCGTATCGGCTGGCGCCGGAGCACCGCTTCCCGGCGCAGCTCGACGACGTCCGTCGCGGCCTTCGCTGGGTGCGGGCGCACGCGGGCGAGCTGGGCGTCGATCCCGACCGGCTCGCGCTCCTCGGGCTCTCCGCCGGCGCGCACCTGGCGCTCCTCGCCCACCTCGCCGGTCCGGTCGAGGCGCTCGCGCCCGCGCTGCCGCCGGCGCTCGCCGGCGTGTCGGAGAGCGTGCGCGCCGTCATCGGCCACTACGGTCCGTACGACCTGTCGCGCTCGCGGGCGATCGGCGACTGGGACCCCATGGCCGACCTCTTCGGCGCGCGCGCGCGGGACGCGGCCCTCCTCCGGCTCGCGTCGCCGGTGACGCACGCCGCGAACGCCTCGGCGCCCGTCCTCCTGATCCACGGCACCGCCGACGACGTCGTCTCCCACCGCGAGTCGGTGCGGATGCACGCGGCGCTCGTCGCGGCCGGGAAGACGGCGGAGCTCCTCCTCCTCGACGGCGCGCCGCACGCCTTCCAGGTGACGTGGAAGAGCGACGCGAACCGGCGCGCGAACGAGGCGATGGACGTCTTCCTCGAGCGGCACCTCTAGACGTGGCGGGCGATCGCTACCGCGCCACGGACGCCCTCTTCGCCCGCGCCCTGCGCGTCGTG
>Ga0073934_10005445_pt1 | contig 19684 bp, 14 predicted proteins | sample LarsenN4metaG_FD_76834 | JGI IMG/M metagenome (GOLD analysis project Ga0073934, IMG submission 76834) | Hot spring sediment bacterial and archeal communities from British Columbia, Canada, to study Microbial Dark Matter (Phase II) - Larsen... ... | reverse complement strand
CGGATTGCCAAAACTATCCGTGACTTTCACTTTCAGCGGCTGCGCGAGAGCTTTCCCGGCCGGGCCGGATTGTCCGGAGCCGCCGGCGAGAACCAAACTATCCGGCAAACCAACGGTGGCGGTGGCCGTAAAAATTACCGGCGGCAAAGTGCCGTGCACGGCGTTGATCTGAACGTTGCCAATCGTCGCGCCCAGCGTGACTTTTGCCGAGGCGACGCCGCTGGCATCGGTGAGATAACCGACTTCCTCTTTTCCATTCGGAATATAGCCGCTGTCATCGGTGATGAGAATTTTATCGAGCTTGGTGTCTTCCCAGCGCGCTTTAAATTCGATGGTATGCGTTCCGGCAGAAAAATTGATGATCTTCGGATCGAATTGCGGCACGGTCGCTCCGCCGTTGCCCCGCTCGGACAACAAATCCCACGTCCACGAGCCGTTCGTCGTGCCTTGAAAAACGTCGTAAACAAAATCCGGTTTGCCATCGACGCTGATGGTCCAACTGCCGGGCTGCGATCCGGTTTTCGCGCTCCGCGTCCAAATGCGGTAATCGCCGGACCGGGTGATCGCAAACGTAAACGTCGCCGAGGCGTCTTCATTGCGGCCAACCGGATAAACGATATATTTCCCATTCGCCGCCTCGGGATCGTTGCGCGTTTCGAGAGGCGAAGTGATTTGCCCGTGTTCCGCTTCCAAGCGAACATGCTCGTCGGCGGCCGGCGGATTGTTCACCGTCGCGCTGCCGGCAGCAACCACAAAATTGATGATCTGGCCGGGCATCGGATTGCCGAGTTTATCCAGCAAAGTCACCACCAGCGGCTGCGGCAGTTGCTGGCCGACCGGCTTGGTTTGATTGTCGCCCGATTCTTTGACGAGCGCGCCCGGCGCTGCCGGCAAAACCCCGGCCGTAAAACTATCAATCGCATTCAACGAATCGAGCGTGCTCTCCACATAAAAACCGGCGTACACCGGGCTGGCGTTGCCTTCCACTTTTTGCGGATCGGTGAGACTCCGATCAAACACGTCGTCGATATAAACATCAAAATGATGGCCGCTCGCATCCGAGCGCATGACGACTTTCATTTCCGAGCCGGCTTTCGGATCCGGCGCGAACGAATTGCCTTCGTCGATGACGCCGACGAATTTGCCATTGGCCAAACGCCATAAGCGCGTTTTGCCGCCTTCATCGTAGCGCTGCACCATGTAGCCGTCAACCGTGCTGGTGTTTGTTCCGTTCGCCATCACGAGCAGGCCGCACCAGTTGGTGCCATACGCCGTCACGTGCGGTCCCCATCTGAAGCTCACTGCAATCGGATTCTTCACCGCCTTGTAAATCGCCGCGCTCCAAATATCGTCTGCGGCTTTGTTCTGCACCGTGCCTTTGACGATTTTCATGTCCGGCGTCGTCGACCACTGGCTGCCAAGCTCCGGCCCCGGCCGGTTGAAATTGTCGGTGAACAAATTCAGCGCCGGCGTCGCGGCGGACGCGACGTTCGAAAGCTCGGAGACGTTGCCAAATTCGTCCGTGGTTTTGAGCGCGAAATAATACGTTGTGCCGCTGTTTAAGCCGCCGATCGCAAAACTTTGCCTGGTTCCGGCAGGCGAGGGCGGCGGCAAATTCGGCGCCGGGGTTGCATTGTTAAAATTGTTCGATGAAATCGGCGACGTGGAGTAACGCAAATGATAGCTTCTCGCCGTGCCGGTGTTGCCGTCGTCGCCCGGCGCGGTCCATTCCAGCGTCATCGCCAGCGCCGCGACCTCGCTCACTTTTAGATCCGTCACCGCCGCCGGCGGCGTCGAGTCGGTGACCTTCGCCGTATAAAAATCGTCAATCGCATTATTCGAATTGCCGTTGATCATCACGCCGGCATAGAGCTTGGCGGCGTTGCCCTGCAATTTGTTCGCATCGTTCAGGCACGCATCGCGCACGCCGTTGATATAAACACAAAAATGATGGCCGTCGTTGTCCGTGTTCCATTCGACGCGAAAGGTGTCGCCGGCGTCCGGATCCGGCGCTTGCGTATCGGCTTCGTCAACTTTGACTTTTGGAACGCCGTTTTCAACGGTGTACAAGCGCACCAATTTGAATTCGGAGTTATGAAAAATGAGATAACCGCTCGCGGTCGTCGAGGCGGCGTCCAGCATCAACGCGGCGCCGGTGTAGGCGCGGCCGATGAAATCCGACTGCGTGCCATATTTGAATTCCACCACGTTGGCGTTCGTAATCACGGTCGGCGCGGCGATGAACTGATCGAAGGCATCAGTTGACGAGGTGTTGCGCAGCTCGCCGTTTTCAACTTTGTAGGCCGGATGCGCCGCCCACGCCGTGCTCAACACGCCGCCGCTAAAATCGTCGGCAAATTGCGTTACGTTGGAGCCGGTGTTGGTCACATAACTGGTGAACCATTGCTGCGCCATCAAGCCGTAACCCGCGTCGTTCGGGTGCAAATCGTCGCTCATCAGCTCGGTTTTCCAATTCGGGTTGGCTTTGAAAAGCGCCGCGTGATCGACCAGAAAAATTCTGTATCCCGCCGACGATTTGGCGCTGACCAGGCCCGGCAGCAAGGCGTTGAGCGCATCGGTCACCGCCTGCTTGGCGTTATCGTCCTGGCGCGGAATCAACGTGCCGAGATAAATTTCGATCTTGGCGTCGAAGTTGTGAATCGCATCGACGACGGCCTCGATGTCGGCTTTCACCTGCGCCGCGCTCTCGGCGACCGAAATATCGTTCGTGCCGATTTCGAGAAACACGGCGTCGGCCGGATTGTTGGTCAAATAGATTTGCACGTCAAGCTGGTCGGCGCGAAAGCCGCCGTGGCCTTCGTGATCCGTATCCGGAAAACCGGTTCCGCCTTGCAGCGAGCCGACGAAATCAAAATCGAGATTGGCGTTGCTCAAGGCGTTATATAAATGAAAACGATACCCGCCGCCGTTCGACGAGCCGTCGCCGTCGGTGAGTGAATTGCCCAGCGGCATCATGCGAATCTGTGCCGCTGCCGTCGCCGCCAGTCCGAGGCAAAGCAGAATAGTCCTTAAAAAGAATTGTTGCGCTTTCACGTTTTTACACTCCGGTTAATACAGTCAGAAATGAGAGATTGGCCCTACGGCCGTAGCCCACCGTTTGGAGGTGAAGGGTCAGCGACATGAAATAACAAAGGCAGGCAGAATCTCCTCCTTGAGTTTGAAGTTAGCCTCCAGCCAAGACTGCAAACGCATCAGCCAAAATTAACTTCTCAGCAACATTGACCGCTCGCTGCAACTCAATTGATTTATGGCAAACAACCGCCTCAAGCGACCGGTCAATCTCACTTTTTTAAATTCGTTATCATCAACAACAAAAATAACACTCAGAAAAAGGCAAAGGATATGCCAGCGGCGGGTGATCCGGGTGGAAAATGATAAACTTTGGATTTTATGAAACTTATTCCGTCACAACGAGGTCATATATTTTCCCAAAATTGTTTTTAATTGGACAGTCTGTTTCAAGAATGAACAAAAAAAAGAAGCGGTTGTAAGACGAGATCGACAGCCGATGGGCGCAAGGCTGATCGTCACATTTAACAAATTTCTTTACACGGCGTTTATTTTTGAAAAAGAGAAATACGCAGGTAATGCCCCGACGGCTGGAGCACAAAGCATCTTGCTTGCAGTCAGGCTACGCCCGTAGGGATAACTGCGCTACGTTTTCCATTCGTCAGCGAGGCATTACATGCGTAGAGATTTCACGCTTGACTCTCGGGAAAATCGTTATTAAATTCAATCCTAAAACAAGACACTAATCAAAGCCGGGAGGAAGCCAGTTATGATACCGGAAAATACGATCACACTTTATCCGCCGCGGCCTTTGTTTGGCGAACTTCTTCCGGAGTCGGATGGAAAGCCTATAGCCGAGTCGGATACACATCGTGATCAATTGTTTGATTTACTCAATAGTTTGGACGATCATTTTCGCGACAATCCCAAGGCATATATTACCGGCAATCTCTTTTTGCACTACCTGGACGAGAACAAACAAAGAAAATCGATCACGCCGGATATTTTTGTCGTGCTCGGTGTTGAGAAAAAATTGCGGCGATATTACCAATTGGATTTGGAAGGCAAAGCTCCCGATGTGGTTATTGAATTGACCTCTAATGAAACGCAAATAGAAGATTTTGGCGATAAGCGCGAGATTTATGCGTGGATGGGTGTGCGTGAATACTTTGTCTTTGATCCACTCGAAGATTACTTGCGGCCGCCATTGCGCGGCTTTCGTTTGGACGACGGCGATTATAGTCCGATGATGGGCGCGCGCCTGCACAGCGAAGCGCTGGGATTGGATTTGGTCGTCGAGCAAGGACGCTTGCGCCTGTTTGATCCGAAGAGCCGCCAGTATCTGCTCACGCACGAGGAGTCCGAAGCGGCCCGTCGAGTCGCAGAAGCGAAAACGAAAGCGGCGGAAGGAAAAGCCGAGCAAGAAGCAGCGGCACGAGAAGCTGCCGAGATTGAACTTGCGCGTTTGCGCGAAGAATTGGCGAAACTGCGCGGATCAACGACATAGCGTCATTCGTCTTGTCAAAAATTTAAAACGCCGCTTGCTCATCATCGAACAAGCGGCGTTTCCGTAAGTAAAGCGTAAAGACGTGAAACGTAAAACTAATTCGTAATTCGTAAAAAGTAATGCCTATTCGTTTTACGAATTACTTTTTACGATTACGTTTTACGAATTACGTTTTACAACCTCTATCTCATCAAAACAACCTTCCTCATCTCTTTCATCTTACCCGCCAGCCGGCCGAGTTTGGCGTGCAGCACGATGAAATAAACGCCGGATTTCGCCGGGCGCCCCAGATCATCCTGCCCGTTCCAAACCACGCGATGCGAACCCGCCGGCTTTTGTCCAACGAGCAATTGTCGCACCTGGCGGCCGGTCACGTCCAGCACGTTCATTTCAACGTCGCCGGCTTCTGGCAAATCAAATTTGATCGTCGTCTCGGGATTAAAGGGATTGGGGAAATTTTGATGCAAGGCAAATTGCTGCGGCATAGCGTTCGTCTGCTCGTCCACCGCGCTGGGGATGAACGCATTCGCCTTGAAAACCAGCGGCGTGTTGCGCAGATTTTTATTGTTGAACACAGCTTTCGCTTCCACCTGCTGCACGCCGGCAACGCTGCCCAGTTTCCAAACTGTTTTCGCCAAGCCGCTGCTGTCTGTATTCACCGTCGCTTCGGTTTGATTGTTGCCCAGCGTCCCGCCGCCGGAAACAACATGAAACGTGACCGGATAATTTTTCGCCGGCGCATTGACGGCGTCGAAAATTTTAACCGCCAGGCTTTCCGGCAAAACGGTGTTGCGCGCTGCGGTTTGGTTGTCGCCCCTGATCATCACCGCCGAATCCGGCCGCGCCGCCACGATGAAAAATTTCGCCGTCAACGTGGTCGCGCCGCTGCTGCTTTTCCAGGTCGCGTCGATTTTGGTGGTGTCGCCATAAACGCCGCTCGCCGCGGCGCGCGCCGAAGCTTCGCCCTGGCTGTCCGTCAGCGTTTGATAAGTTTTTCCCACAATATTCTGACCGCTGAGAAAATCACCGCCGCCGGAGGTAATCTTGAAAACCACAGATCGACCGGCGTTGGGATTGTCATATTTATCAACGAGACGCGCGACGAAAGGTGAGGGCGCGGGTTGGCCAATCGATACGATCTGGCCATTGCCGCTCGTCACGCTCAACTTCGCCGGCGCCGCAGCTTTCGCGGTGGCGGTGCAGGTTTGCGGCGACCCATTCAAACCGTTGGCGCGAATTTCCACCGTTTGCGTTCCGGCTCCTGTTCCAAGTTTCCACGTGGCCTTGGCCTCGCCTGAGGCATCGGTATTGATCGTCACGCTGCTCTGACCGTCAAGCGTGCCATTGCCGCTGATAACAACAAATTCGACCGGATGATTGCTCACAGCAGCGCCGTTATCATCCGTCACTTTTGCGGTCAACGGCGCCGGCAGGTTCTTGTTCACTTCGCCGGTTTGATTGCAGCCGCCAACCAACGCCAGCGTGGTCGCGACAACGTCGCTTGTCGTGCGCGCTTTCACGAAATTGGAAACCGGGCTGGCGTTGCCCACTTCGTCGAAAATTTTTAGCGCGAAATAATAAGTGGTGGCGCTGTTCAAATTCGTCACCTCGAAAGTCTGTTTTTCGCCTGCCGCAGCCGGCGCGGGAAGATTCGGCGCCAATGCCGCATTGGAGAAATTCGCCGAATTGATGGGGGAGGTGGAATAGCGCAGTTCCAAATGATCCGCGGTGCCATCATGCCCGTTGTCGCCGGTCGAGGTCCATTCCAGCGCGATGCTGCTCGAGGTCGAGTCGATGGCGCGCAAATCTCTAACCGCCGCCGGGCCGACGACATCGCCTTCGAGCCAGGAAACGGTGAAATCGTCGATTTGGTTGTTCAATTCCTGGCCGTGAATGAACGCGCCGACGTACCACGTATCGCTGTTCGCGTATTCTTTGGTCACATCTTTGACCGTGCCGTCGAAACTGCCGTTCGCGTAATAATCGAAATACACCGCATCGGCCTCGTTGCGAATGTACGCTGTGACCACGTCACCCGCCACCGGATTTGACGAGAGTTGGCCGGGAGCTTTATCGACTTCTTTGCCTTCGCCGGGGGTGTATTCCCACGTGCCGTTTTTGATGATCCACAGCCACACTTCAAACCAGTTGGTGCGATGCCACAGCCAGTAACCGCTGCCTTGCGGGCTGGCGCCGTCGATCATCAACGCGTGCGCCGCCTCGCGGATGCCCAATTCATCCGCATGACGGCCCCAGCGATACGACACCGAATGAATCTTGCGCTCCGGCGTGTTGTAAACCGGCTGGAACACGGCGAGATAACGCCATTCACTCACCGCCTCCGCCGTGACATCCAGCTCGCCATCAAGAATTTGCCATTTGCCATCCTCATACACCCAATCCGAACCGATCTCTGAACGGTTGAAATCATCGGTGACGCTCAAGACATCTATGCCGTTTTTGCTCGTGGCCCAGTTGAGTTTCAAATGCGGCGACAATTTGAGCACCCGCCGCAGGGAATCAACGTGAGGCGAGTGCCGGGTTGGTACGCTTGGCGACTGGTTTTGCAACGTTTGCGCTGAACCGGCTTCCGTCCCGAGAAGGCCGATCACCGCGACAAGTAGAATCCAATTGCGCATGGGTGTTGCTCCTTGAAAAAAATTACGCCGTGAAAAAAGCAAACGATATGCCAGTGGCGGGTATAAATGTGAAAAGTCGCAACTGCAATTTGCAAAGCACTTAGCCAATCACAACGTGATCACATATTCATCTGAAATTGTTTTTGTTTTGGACGAATGTTTCAAGATTAAACAAAACTAAGAAACGACTATAAGACGAAGCAGGACAACCGGCTCGGCTTTCGAAAAAAAATTTTTGACCATCGTCATCCGATGGGTTTTCGTAAACACCACCTCACTCTGCTTTCCGGTCACTGTCATTCGGTAAAAATAAACGCCGGCAGCGACGGTTTTGCCGAACTGGTTACGGCCATTCCAAGTCACTTGATACCGACCTGCGGCCATCTCACGATCAACCAGCTTGCGCACAAGTTGGCCGGTTTCTGAATAAATATTTACCGTCACTTTGCCTGCTTCGGGTAAAGAAAAATTGATCATCGTGCTCGGATTTCCCCCGCTAAGGCGGGATCTGCGAGAACGGATTAGGATAATTCTGCGCCAACTCATAACTCGTCACGACCTCGGACTCTTCAACTTCGGACTCTTTGGCGAGCACATTGCCGATGAACACCAGCGCCGAATCAGTATCAGCAGCTTTAATATCAAATTTTTCGCAAAAGTTTAGCCGTCTGAACCGGAGTGCGATGCTTTAGCATTGCAAAAAGGAAAAGTGCCTTCGGTCAAGCTGGTGGCCGTTCGTAACGGCAAAGCTGGAAGAAGAATTGGCGCGGACAAAGGCTTGATCGAAATCGCCGAAGATTTTGATGCGCCTCTCGACGATTTTAAGAAGTACATAGCTTGAAAGTGTTGCTGAACACACATGCCTTTTTGTGGTTATAAGACGCAGAACCCCGTCCCGCCGGAAAACCCACCGATCTTGCGCGAGGCGCTGCATAGGGTCGCGAGCTTAGGAGGTTTTCAAAAACGCGGATATTTTTATTGACAAAGATCGTACCATTGCTTATATTTGAAACTGCGCTTATGAAAGAAATCAAGGCCAAAGAGATTCGCCGCCAGGTTCGCAAAGAACCGCTGAAGCGCCAGGGATTGCCGTTTGAGGCCATCAACTACTGGCTGTTCGCCTTCGGGCTGGGTGTGATTATAATCGGCTACATTGCCTTGTCACAACCGCCGGTGGATGGTTTCATGTCGCTCGCGCTGGCGCCGATTCTTCTGGTCATTGGCTATTGCGTCATCATTCCGGCGGCGATTCTTTACCAAAGAAAAAAATTGCTGCCGCCGACCAACGGCAAGGAGACTTGATTGAAGCGCTGCCCCTTTGAGGGGCGATTAGCTCAGATGGTTAGAGCACGTGCCTTACAAGCACGGGGTCAGTGGTTCAAATCCACTATCGCCCACGGAGCAAATGGCAAATTGCAAGAGGCAAAACGAATTGCGATTTGCCCCTTGCAACTTGCCCGGGGTCGTGGTGTAGCCTGGTTAACACGCTGGCCTGTCAAGCCGGAGATCGCGGGTTCAAGTCCCGTCGGCCCCGCACGAATGGAAAAGGCCTTTTCATTAAGGCCTTTTTCATTTTAATGCTCGTTCCCCCTTGTCCTGCAAAATAAATTCATCCGCACAAAATAAAATCCTTCGAGAAAATTTGCTTTGCCTTTCCTCTGCAATTGCTTAAATTAATGCCATGCCCCAAAAGCTCGGAAAAATTCTGGTGATCGACGACGACGAAGACGTGTTGCTGGCGGCGCGTTTGTTTCTCAAACAGCACGTCACCCTCGTGCATACGGAGAAAAATCCGGGATTGATTTTGACGCTGCTGAAGAACGAAAATTATGACGTTGTTCTTCTCGACATGAATTTCACCCGCGACGTGAGCAGCGGGCGGGAAGGGTTTTATTGGCTCAAGCAAATCCTCGAAATCGATCCGGCCGCCGTCGTGGTTTTGATCACCGCTTATGGCGATGTGGAAATGGCGGTGCGCGCGATCAAGGAAGGCGCGACGGATTTCGTGCTCAAGCCCTGGCAAAATGAAAAGCTGCTCGCCACGCTTTCGGCGGCGATGAATCTGCGGCAATCGCGCCTGCAAGTCGATCAACTGCGCTCGCGGCAGCAACTCTTGAGCGCGGACATCGCTCAACACTATCAGGGATTCGTCGGCGCCAGCCCGGCGATGCAAAAAGTTTTTGCGACGCTTGAGAAGGTTGCTAAAACCGACGCCAATATTTTGATCTTGGGAGAAAACGGGACGGGCAAAGAGCTGGCGGCGCGCGAGCTGCATCGCCAGTCGCTGCGCGCCAATGAAGTTTTCATCAGCGTCGACATGGGCGCGCTCAGTGAAACGCTTTTTGAGAGCGAGTTGTTTGGGCATGTCAAGGGCGCCTTCACCGACGCCAAGGAAGATCGCGCCGGCCGCTTCGAGGCCGCCTCGGGCGGAACGTTGTTTCTCGATGAAATCGGCAATCTTTCCCTGCCGCTGCAGGCCAAGCTGCTTACCGTTTTGCAAAGCCAACAGGTGACCCGCCTCGGCTCGAATAAACCGCGGGCGATCGACATTCGTTTGATTTGCGCCACCAACCTGCCGATTTACGAAATGGTGGCGCGCAAGGAATTTCGCCAGGATTTGCTGTATCGCATCAACACCGTCGAGATTCAACTGCCGCCGCTGCGCGAGCGCGTCGAGGATATTCCGTTGCTGGTCGATCATTTTCTGAAAATTTATGCGCGGAAATATCAGAAACCGGCGAAGCCTCTCAGTCCGGCGACGTTGAAAAAGCTGGAAAAATTTTTCTGGCCCGGCAACGTCCGCGAGCTGCAACATGCCGTCGAAAGAGCCGTAATAATGAGTGACGCGCCGGTTTTGCAGCCTGCCGACTTTTTTCTGACGGCCCCGGAGGCGAAAGAAGACGCGCTGGTGTTCGAGGATTTTAATTTGGAGGATGTCGAAAAAGTGGTGATTCAAAAAGCGCTCAGCAAGCACGGCGGCAACATCAGCCATGCGGCGAAAGAATTGGGCTTGACCCGCGCCGCGCTGTATCGGCGCCTCGAGAAATATGGTTTATAAAAATTTCCGCCTTAACTGCATTCTGCGCGTCGCCTTGCTCGGCGCGACGATTTATCTTTTCTTCTACCTACTTTTGCAGACCACTTTGTACGCCACCATCGTCATCGTCGGCTGTATCATTTTTTATCAAATCTACGCGCTGATTCATTACGTCGAAAAAACCAACCGCGACCTCACCCGTTTTCTCGAAGCCATCCAACACACCGATTTTTCGCAAACGTTTTCCAGCACCGGCCTCGGCTCCTCGTTCGAGCCGCTGAAAAAAGCGTTCAACCAAGTCATCGAGCAATTTCGCCGCGCCCGCTCGGAGAAAGAGGAGCATTTTCGCTATCTGCAAACCGTGGTGCAGCACGTCGGCATCGGGTTGATCGCGTTCGGACGCGACGGCGAAGTCAGCCTGATCAATACCGCCGCCAAACGCCTGCTGCGCGTCACCCATCTCAAGAACATCAAAACGCTCGAAACGTTGAGCCAGCCCCTCGTCGCCACGCTCTTGCAATTGGAATCCGGCGGCAAAGCTCTGGTCAAAATCGAGGCGAAAAACGATCTGTTGCACCTGGCGATTTACGCCACCGAGTTCAAATTGCGCGAGCAGCAGTTTACTCTGGTTTCCATTCAAAATATTCAAAGCGAATTGGAAGAAAAGGAGATGGAAGCGTGGCAAAATTTGATTCGCGTGCTCACCCACGAAATCATGAACTCGGTGACGCCGATTGCCTCGCTGGCTTCGACGGTGAATGATCTGCTCGACGCAGAAAAAACCGGCGGCGAAATCGGCGATATGCGCGGCGCGGTGGAGACGATTCAAAAACGCAGCGAAGGCCTGCTGCATTTTGTCGATGCCTATCGCAGCTTGACGCGCATCCCGCGACCGAATTTCAAAATTTTCCGCATTACCGAATTGTTTGCCGGCGTCGAACAGCTTTTGCGCGCATCGTTCAAGGAAAAAACCGTCAACCTGAAACTCAACGTTGAGCCGGAAAGCCTCGAGCTCACCGCCGATCCCGAAATGATCGAGCAAGTCTTGATCAATCTGTTGTTGAATGCGATTCAAGCTGTGGATGCCCAACCCAACGCCGACATTTCGCTAACCGCGCGGCTGGATGAACGCGGGCGCGTGCTCATTCAAGTCTCCGACAACGGCCCAGGCATTATTCCCGAGGTGCTCGAAAAAATTTTCATTCCGTTTTTTACCACCAAACCCGAAGGTTCCGGCATCGGCCTCAGCCTCTCCCGCCAGATCATGCGCCTGCACCGCGGCGCCATCACCGTGCGCTCGGAACCGAACGTCGAGACGGTGTTCACGCTGCGGTTTTAGTCATTCTTATCAACTTTTTGCGATGAATTGAATATATTGCTTCACCTCGCTCGAGGCATTTCACATTTAAGCTCTCCAACGTCGAAACGCATTCAACAATACGGGCTATCTTCTTTTCGATGGCATCACGATTCATTTTAAACGCTCATAAAAAGTTTGCGCTGGTACTGAAAATCGAGGAATTTGTGCTGCGCCATCACTTCAAATAGTTCCCGCCGCGACGGAGCTTTATCCACCAACACGATTCCGTGATCAATCAGTTCTGAAAGAAGATAAAGATTGTCGAGACGATCCAGAAACGTCACGTCCAAATTTTCCAGCTTTGTTTTCTTGCCCAAACGCTGAATGATCGCCAGCCGGTCATCCAAGCTCACTTTTCTCGCCGGATAGACGGCAATATTCACATCGCTTAACAGCGTGGTTTCACCGGAAGCTCATGTAGGCTCAATTTGATGACAAAACTTTTGAAGCCATGTTTTGATTTTTCGTTGATGAAAGGTTAGGTTTAAAATAAGAGAGGGCCGGGCAAAGTCAAGAAATTTTTGTTGTGGTGATAACAAAAATCAGCGCACCGACGGGAAGAGCGGCGATATAAGCTTTCACAGCTTCTCGATCATTGAACCGGTGTTTTAACGAAAGGCCATGAAAACATACGCCGCCAGCAGGCCGCCGGCGATGGGCGCAACAACCGGTATCCAGGCATAGCCCCAATCGCTGTCGCGCTTGTTGGGAATGGGCAGCAGAAAGTGCATCAAGCGCGGCGCCAGATCACGCGCCGGATTGATCGCGTAGCCCGTCGTGCCGCCGAGCGACAAGCCGATGGCCAGCACGAGCAAGCCCACCGGCAAGGCATTCACGGCGCCCAATCCCACCGCCGGCGCGGCCATGTTGAGCACGCCAAAAACGAGCACAAAAGTGCCGATGACTTCCGAGAGAACATTGCTCAACGTATTGCGCACTTGCGGCCCGGTGCAAAATACCGCGAGTTTGAGATCGCGGTCGTCCGTCATCTCAAAATGAGATTTGTATTGCAGCCAGACCAGCCCTGCGCCCAATGCGCCGCCGAGCATTTGCGCGACGATACAGATTGGAACATCCGCCCATGAAAATTTTCCCGCCGCCGCCAGCGCCAAGGTTACCGCCGGATTAAGATGCGCGCCGCAGACTGCGGCCACGCTGAACACGCCGACGAAAACACCCATCGCCCAGCCGAACGTAATCACGATCCAGCCGCCGTTGCTGCCTTTGGTGTTTTTTAAAACCACATTCGCCACCACGCCGTCGCCCAACAAAATGAGCAGCGCCGTGCCGATCAGTTCACCGAGAAATAGTGACATTTTCCTTCCTCCGAAATTGTGCCGTACGGAAAAATAAAAACATTCACACAAAGCCGCAAAGGATCGCCAAGAAAACTCCTACGGGCGTAGCCTTTGCGCAATCTTTGCGTCTTTGCGTGCGCTTTTGTTTTTTGTACTCTACGCCGCCACCAACGACTCACCCTCCGCCATTTGCCTGAAGCGATCGACGTCTTGCGCCGTGCGCTTCTTGATCGCGCCTTTCATCAGCGGCCCCAGGAGTTTCCAAAAGCCGTGAAATTTGAATTCGCAATCCATCACCCATTTCGTGCGATTGGCATCCAGCGCGACAAATTCATTCTTAATCGAATTCGTTGCCATCGGATTCGTATAAGTTCCCGAAAACTCATGCGGCTGGTTGCGGCTGGTGATCGTTTCCACGAGCACGATTTCACGGCCATTCTCTTCATACGTGAGTTTGGACACCGCGCCGACTTGCCCCGGCGTGCCGCTTTGGGGCTCGAATTTTTTCAGCGTCGGCTGCCATTTTTTCATGTTGTCGGGATTGTCAAAAAACTTCCAAATCTCGTCGCGGCTGCGATTGATAACGACTTCATACCGGAATTTCATCTCATCCTCCTTTCCTAAACTTTTCGAGCAGCACGCGGCTACGCCCGTAGGGATCAAAAACACACACGGAAAAAGCTTTTAATCCGCGTGCGTTTTTGATCAGTGTGTGAACTTTTAGACTCTGCGTTTTTTTTACGCTTTAGCTTACTTACGGCTCACTTTCCGCGTTTGTAATCGGCCTGCACCGCCAAATCTTCCACGCCCTCGGGCGAGATATTGTACATGACGAGTTGCAACTCCTTGCCGGACTTTGGCGTGATCGCGATGCGCCAACCCCAATCCGGCCCGGGCAGGGCTTCGTAAGAACCGCGAATACTGATCGCGCCCTGCGGATCAATTGCGCCCTCACACGCCATGATCTTGCTGCTCATGTGCCACGAATCAACCCACGCCGCCGTCGCCAATTCTTGCTTCGCATCGTAGCCCAGCAAAATGACGCCCTCTTGCGAAACGTCTTCGTGGCTCCACGTGTAAGTGAACGTGAGAAATTTGCCCTTGGCAACGTGCTTGACAGACAAAAGCGAAGGCGAATGGTAATCGGACGGCGTGAGCCAACTGAGCCGCAGGAGATTCGAGCCGACCCAGTTTCCCAGCAGGTTATTTTGAAGCTCGGATAAGTTCATAAAAGTTCTCCGCATTCATAAAGTTTATACTCGTTAAGGCTAAAATTGTAATGCAACATTTATGTTGCACACATTGTTTCTTCTCAACATAAATGTTGAGTTACGTAGCCTGAAATTCCAATCAGCCAATTAACCTCGGACTTCGGACTTTCGACCCTGCGGGCGTAGCCTCGGACTTTATTTCACCAGCAGTTTTTCCTGCTTAAATTTCTCAAAGCCTTTTTTCGTCAAAAGCGCCAGCTCGCGGAAAATTTCTTCATCGGTTGCAGCAAAATTGAAGCACGACTTGCCCTGCATGCGCTTCTTCAAATTCGGCGAAATGCCCTGCAAAAGCTCCGGAAACATATAAACCGGCATCAGGTAATAGCTCACATAGTTCTTTTTGATTTGCACGGAGCCGAAAAATATATCCCGTTTGAACTTCTCCGAAAAAGCCGCGTCAAGATAGTAACTGCTCGCCGTGTTAGTCTTGACGGTTAAACGCGATTCGTACTTTTGCAAAATACTTTTGAGTTTGCCAAAGATAATTGTAAAGTCGTTTTTATTCGGCATGAGAAATATCTCCTACGTATACAAATACTCTTCGCCTTGCTTCATCTTATATATATAAAATAAGGCGGCTGAATGTCAACTGTTTTCTCAACCACTTGGGAAGGAAGTTTATCCGCCATCTCGCCGACGCAGAGGCAAGGCTGCTCCCACACGACCTTGAGCACCTCCCACTCGGCGGCGGAAATTTGGGGAAGCTTTTTCATGCTCTCTCACAATTGACTACAAATGTAGTCTACAGGCTGATTCGATTGAAGAGATAATCAACGCTACTTGTTGCCACCTTGCAAGCGGCGTTTTTGTTTCGAGGCTTATCATGCGCACCTGCCGTTGATTGCCGGTAATTTAAATATTGTCACGACTAACTCCACCTCGATCACCTCTTTTTGCGGTATCTCGACCTAAAAATTTTAACGCTATACAACGTTACGACACTCCTTATTTTTGCAAACTCTTCCATGTCAAGACGGCTGCGACAAAACACGTTTCTTTTTCAAATCCAATGCCTCGTGGTGGTTTTGCTCCACAGTGCGGCTTCGACTTTCGCACAGGATTTTTTAGCCACAAATTCCAACGAAGCTTGGTTCAAAACTTCGGCCTCGATATTCTCCGATGATTTCAACGCCGGCACGCTCGATACCAATAAATGGCGCCAGGGCACGAATGACGGCAATAAATCCGGCGTGGCCAATCTTGCGCTCGAGCTGCGTTCGCAGGGCGTCGAAAGCGGCTGGGTCATGACGCGCCGTGCGTATGCAGCGCGCAACACCGTCGTCAAGGTCAAAATCGTCAAGCCGAATGACGACGGCGCCCTCGGTATGAGTCCAACCTATAATCTCGCCTCTAAAACCGGCATGGCGGACCGAAAAAATTGGTATCGATTTTATGTCTATCGCAGCGGCCGCCATACGGCCGTAGGCAGCGGATCTTATCGATTGTTTGTGCAATGGAAAAAGAACGGAATCGAGAATGGACTCGATGTTACCCCGACGGGCGTAGCCGGCAATCTTGTGATCACCCCGCAAAGCGGGGTTTATTTGCGTTTGCGTTTTGACAATACCCATATTCATTTTGAAGCATCGTTGAATGGCTCGACCTGGGCCGAAGCTTATGCCGAAGTTTTTGCCTTGCCGGGCTACACGCTCGACACCGCATTTTATTACGAGTTATCCGGTTACAACACCGGCGCCAATGGGATATTGAAGGTGGATGACTTTTCAATCAATTCCAGTGTTACGCCGCCGGATACGCAACCGCCGCAAATCAGCCAGGTCGAGGTAAAAAATGTCACCAGCAATGGCGTCCAAATCAATTGGCAAACCAATGAGCTTGCCGATTCCCAAATCGAATATGGTTTGACAGCGACTTATGGCAAGACCACAAGCCTCGCTCCGGCATTGGTGACTTCGCACGTGATGACACTTTCCGGTCTGCAAGCCAACAAAACTTATCACTCTCGCGCCAAATCCAAAGATGCCGCCGGCAACCTCGCCGTATCCGGTGATTTTGTTTTTACCACTTTACCCGCGCCAACCTCGGCGATGAAATTGACTTCCCCGAATGGAGACGAGTGGTGGTTGGCTGGCGAAACCCGGACCCTTAAATGGACGGCAACAAGCGCGATTGCAAATGTAAAGCTGGATTTTTCGTGGAACGGCGGCGCGAATTGGCGCACGATCGTTGCCAGCACGCCGAATGACGGCGCTTACGATTGGCTCGTGCCGGATTCGGTCTCGAATACGAATTTGATTCGCATGTCCAACGCCGCCGATCCCGGCGTAGCCGAGGTGAGTGATGAAACATTTTTTATCACGCGCCGCGCGCTTGTTAATTTTACGCCTGCAACCGATAATGCGGTGTTGAGCGCCGGGCCGCCGGGAAGTTGGGATGAGCGAATTACCGAACGCGGTTGGTTCATGTATGAAAACGGCATGTATCACGCCTGGTATGGCGGCTGGCAAGGCAATTATGACCGCGCCGTCAAAAATTTTGTGAAATTGGGCTATGCCTATTCAACCGACGGCATTCATTGGACGAAATATTCCGGCAATCCGATTTACAGCCAGCATTGGACCGAGGACATGGTTGTTGTTAAAAACGGCGATACGTATTACATGTTTGCTGAAAATGAATATACCGGCGATGGCGACGGCGCGACCATCGATCTTTATACTTCCACCGACAAAGTGAATTGGATTCGATACGGAGTCGTCTTATCTCCAAGCGGTATCGCTTGGGATTCGAACGCCGTGGGAACGCCAACGGTATGGAAAGAAGCCAACAATTGGTATATGCTTTATGAAGGTTTTGGCAGCGGCCTCGCCGGGCAAGTCGGATTGGCCACTTCATTGGACGGCAAGCACTGGTCGCGACTTCCACAGAATCCGGTGCTGACGAACGCGCTTGGCGATCAGTTCGATATTGCCATCGACAGCATGATCAAGATCAACGGCGTTTATTACGCGTATGGGCATTACGATATCGGCGGATTGAGCTGGGTCGGAGGAATGTTTACCTCCACCGATCTGATTGAGTGGAAGGCGTATCCCGGCAATCCTCTTCTCGACAATTCCGCGGTCATTGTCGACAACGGCGCCTCTTATTTCATGTATGGCATCACATCCAACACCGGCGCGCTCGCACCTTACTACATGAAGTTCGCGAGATATGTCAAGGATACGGCCCCGCCAATTATTTCCAACGTCGAGGCAAGAGTGGTGAATGGCGCGAGCGTTATGATTAATTGGACAACGAATGAAGCGGCTGATTCGCAGATTGAGTATGGCTTGACGGCAAGCTATGGCTCGTCTTCACCGCTCAGCTCAACGCTTGTCACTTCGCACAACCTCACACTTGCCGGCTTGCAGCCGAACAAAACTTACCATTATCGTGTCAAATCCAAAGACGAGGCAGGCAATCCGGCGGTAAGCGGCGATTTAAGTTTCAAAACGCCGCGCTGGATTTTCATGGATAATTTTAACACCAGCATTCTCAACGCCAACAAATGGCGCCTCGGCACAAATGCCGGAAACCATTCCGCCGTGGTTGATTCGGCGCTGGCGTTGCGCTCGCAAGTCACTTTATCCGGAAGCAATGAAAGCGGCTGGCTCATCACTCGTAACGCGCACGCGGCGCGCAATACCAGGATAAAACTCAAGCTTATCAAACCCAACAACGATGGCGCGCTGGGCATGAGTCCGACTTATAATTTGTCATCGAAGACCGGCATTAGCGATCAGAAAAATTGGTATCGTTTTTATACTTATCGGAACGGGAACCTCGGGCCGTTTCGCCTGTTCGTGCAATGGAAGAAAAACGGCGTTGAGGACGGGCATGATGTGACGGGCAATCTCGTTCTGGATGACGGCTTTCTCATGCGCTTGCGTTTTGACAACACGAATATTCATTTTGAAGTGTCACTGGATGGCACGACCTGGGTGGATACTTACACCGAAGTGTTTGCCCTGCCGGGATATACATTGGATTCGCCGTTTTACTATGAATTGTCCGCCTACAGCACGCCAACGAACGGATTATGGGTCATCGATGATTTTGCCATTTTCCCGGAAACAAACAGCGCCGCTAAATCAGAGCCCATAAATTTGAGCTCGTCGCCTCTTCCTTCCCGGTTTGCACTGCATAATTATCCGAATCCCTTCAATGCGGCGACCCACATTCAAGCGGCGCTGCCCCAAGAAGCAGAAATTCACTTGTCGATTTTTGATTTGACCGGACGGGAAGTGCTTGAACTGATGTCCGGTTCGCAACCGGCAGGAAATTATGAAATCACCTGGAACGGCAGAAACCGCCGCGGCGTTGAGCTGAGCAATGGCATATATTTGCTGCGCTTACGCTATCGGACCGAGGCAAGCGACGCCTGGTCGCAAATAGTGCGGCGGGTTATGAGGGTAAAGTAAAAAATTTTCTTGAGGGGAATGCGCAGCACAAGTTTTTGCGGGTAATTAAAATGATGTAGTATCACCACCTCGAACAGCTATGGGAATCATTTCATTCATACATTAATTCCTCGGCTATGGTTTGATTTATTGGTGGTCCAGGGGTTTTTATTTTTGCACTTGCCGCCAGCCGTACAATTTGAAGAGCTTCATGCACTTTAATGTACAACTTTTCATCATGCATGATTTTTGTTTGAAAAAGTCGAATAGAAAATTCTGCCAGTTAGCACCAACAAGTTACGTTACCAATTGGCATTTTTAACCTGGCATGGTCATTGCCGACATACAAGCAACGTTTATGTTTTGGAACTTTTATAACAAAAGTCAATGAAATGCGCATTTATCGCCATTGCAGGTAATTAAGACGTTATAGTTTTTCCACCTCGCTCACCTCGAACACCTACCGATCTCACTTCATTTATATATTTTTTTATATAACCTGCGCCAGCAGCGGACGGTGGCGTGTCTTTGATGGCGTTTAATTGTTTTTGAGGAGAGAGCGTGATGAAGACTCATTATGGAAATCGGGGTCCCCAATTTTGGGTTTTCGTTATTCTGACATTCCTGACTTTTACGGCAACCAATTCACTGGAAACAGCCATCCAATTTTATGATGTCACCTATGCCTACGGCCGTATGGCTGCCGGAGTTTCTCTTGATGATTCTTCCGGCCATGGACGCGGTCGTGCGGTTGGTGAGTTGCGCGGCGACCTGGCCGGTCAGGCTGGCCCCGGTTTGCCGAATTTAAACTATCCTGCCGGCGAAGTCTTCACTGTGATCGGCCGCATCAACACAGTTGAATTCTATTCTGGCGCTACCAAGCTCGGTGAAGACGCTTCTTCTCCCTACAGCTTGGTTTGGACCGGGGCTACTCTCGGCGCGCACACTTTGACGGCTAGGGCCATTCACAGCAATGGAATCAAAACCTTGTCAGCGCCGGTGACGATCAATATAACCGCCTCAACGCCGCCGTCTCTCGATGTGACACTCGAAGCGGAAGAAATGCCGATTAAAACCAACGGCGATCCGCGACCGCAGGGCTGGGTGCTCTGGGAAAATGGTTATATCGCGGAGAATGT
>Ga0073934_10005443_pt1 | contig 19687 bp, 17 predicted proteins | sample LarsenN4metaG_FD_76834 | JGI IMG/M metagenome (GOLD analysis project Ga0073934, IMG submission 76834) | Hot spring sediment bacterial and archeal communities from British Columbia, Canada, to study Microbial Dark Matter (Phase II) - Larsen... ... | reverse complement strand
GCTAGTGTCCCGTCCCATTTAATTCTTTACAGTACATGCGCCGTTGTGATCTAATGCGCGCGTGTTCACACGTGCCGCAGCGCTTGCGGTCGATGATGCGCAGAGACGCGAGTTGGAAGGGTTGATTCGTGCGGGCACGACGCCGCAACGGGTGGCTCGCAAGTGCCGCGTGATCTTGCTGGCCAGCCAAGGCGTGTCGAACCAGGCGATTGCCGAGCAGACCGGAGTGAGCCGACCGACGATTCTGGCAGTGCGCGCGGCATTCGCGAGCGGTGGCATCGCGGCGTTGCGCACGCCGCGGCCACGCAACCGGTCGCGTCGCGTCCTCACCGCGGAGTTGGAGCAAAAGGTCCTGGACACCACGTTGAAAACCAGACCGGCGGACGGGACGCACTGGAGCGTCCGTGTCCTCGCCCGACACCTGGGCGTGTCTCGCATGCTGATCCAGCGCGTGTGGCACCGATATGATATCCAGCCGCACCGCGTTGAGAAATTCAAACTCTCGAATGACCCGCGCTTTGAAGAGAAGGTGCGCGACGTGGTCGGCCTCTACCTCCATCCGCCGGATCGGGCGCTGGTCCTCTGCGTCGATGAAAAGAGTCAGATTCAGGCCCTCGATCGGACTGCACCGATCTTGCCGCTGCGGCCGGGATTGCCCGAGCGGCAGACCCACGACTACACGCGCCACGGCACCACGACTCTGTTTGCGGCGTTCAACATCCTGAATGGAAAAGTGATCGGCACGTGTTTGCCTCGCCACCGCGGGACGGAGTTCCTCACCTTCCTGCGGCGACTGGAGCAGCACGTGCCGCCCGATGTCGAACTGCATCTGATTCTCGACAACGCCAGTACCCATAAGAGTGCCGCCGTGCAGCGCTGGCTCAAGCCGAAAAAACGTCGACGCTTCCACTTCCATTTCACGCCGACCAGCAGTTCATGGCTCAACCAAGTTGAGCGCTGGTTCGCCCTGATCACGGAGAGAATGATTCGTCGCGGGACGTTCCACTCGGTTGATGAACTGGAACGCGCGATCTACGCCTGGCTTGCCACCTGGAACGATGCGCCGAAACCATTCGCTTGGAACGCTACTGCCGACGTGATCCTCGAAAAAGTCCGTCGTTGTAAAGAATTAAATGGGACGCCACACTAGGTGGCCGACGAGCGAGGGCGGCCTACGACCCTCGCCATGACGCGGGGCGGCTTCCACTTCACCTATTATCGCATTTTTGCGATACCACGTCAACGCAAATTTGCGATAAAACGAGGCCGCACAAGAAGCGGTAATGAACGGCTGGGCTATTCCGAAGCTCGAGCGGGCGGGACCGATGAGCTGGCGACATCCGCCTTGGAGAGGGCGGTTCTCAGGGAGAGCTCAGCGTCATGGAGCGGAATGCGCTCTTGCTCCAGCATCCACGGGCCTCTGACTATGCCCTCCAGGGCTTGTCGCTCTGAATCCGTCAAATGGGGATGCCGCGCGGCAGGATCTCGTCTGCCAGGCAGGGCGAGGTGCTTCCAACGACACCAAGCAGCAAGATCCATCATGACGCTGCGGACGTGCGGAAATCTCCCCCGCAAATCGGACAGGATCCCGAACCCCGCTTCATCGCAGTCGCCCCAGTACAGAACTTCAGCGGAATTCATCCATGGGGCCGCCGGAATCAGCGAGGCGGCCTTTCCCGCGCCGAGGATCGCCACCGTATCTGCGAGATGTGGGAGGCATACGAATACGTCTCGATTCTCGACGATTAGTACCCGGGGCACGCTCCACGGCAATTTCGCCAGAGTCGGAGCAGGGACGGAACAATCTGAGACTGGCCACCCGACCCGTTGGCACAATTCATCATCCAGGAAACGAAAACGTACTTGCGGAGGATCCACGAGGAGATGGAAGCGTTCCTGAAACGTGGAGCCCTGGGCATTCACCCGATCCCCGAGGACCGTGTCGAGCAGCTCCCGCAGGATCCCCGTGTGTTCCTCGATGAATTTCGTGCCTACTGGCAGCGGGATTTGACGCGCGAAACACTTGGGAGCTGGGCAGCCATCGAAGAACGCGCAGACGGCCACCAACGCCGCCCAGTCATCCAGATATTCAACGATCCGATGTGCCTTCGCTCGCAGCCATGGCTCCAGTGCGGGACAGAGCTCTCGTGTGCATTTGAGAGCCACTCGGAATCTTGCTAACTGCTCCGAGCGACCCAACGCGTTCGCCATCTCTTCTGCGGAGTGAAATGTGAGTCGCATGGGCCAGCGCTGCCGGCCCCAACGGCGTGTGTTTACCTCCTGCCAATCGATTCGCCATTCGTGGTGCGCTGCCGCGAGCGCTTCGATGTCTCGCTTGATTTCTGCGTATTCGCCGGTAGTGGAGGGACGACCGAACGGAATCTGTAGAGGAAATAAGTTGTCACCGGTCGCCTCGGCACGGAGGGCCGCAGGCCATCGCGCCAGCGCCGCGTCGAGAATACCCTTGGGTGTCAGCATGACGACCGGCGCTCGCGAGCTACGTTAACGAAGCAGGCAGATCAGGCGACAGCAACGCGGATTGCTTTTCACCAACTACGTCTGGTGCGTCCTGGACTTGCTCCCGGGTCAACGCAATTAGCCGAGAACTATTTCCCATCGGATTCGAGGCGAGGTGAATGGTCCGAACGAACGGCACCGCGAGTTTGGCCTTTGCGTCAAACGGACCCACGATGAGCACCTGGAACCCGAGTTGGGAGAACAGCTGCATCGCACGCGTTGAGTTCGACTCGTCAGTTCGCGAGAATGCCTCATCGATCACGACCAACCGGAAGTTCGGGGCGTCTGATGGAGCCGTTGACAATCCGTACTGCGCAGACAGTGCCGACGCCAGGATAGTAAACGCGAGCTTCGCCTTTTGGCCTCCGGATTTGCCTGTCGTTGCCGCGTAGTAGTTGACCTCGGTATCGTCTGTCCGTCTCAACTCCCGAACACCAGCCGAATACCACGTACGCACGTCCGTCACACGCTGGGTCCCATCGGGGTCACGCTGAAACTCCTCGAGGAGCTGGCGTACGCGTTCGAAGATGCGAAGACGTTCGTCAGGCGCCGGAGCGATGCCGTGCTCAAAACAGGCGCGTAGCGCTCGTCGAAAATCCGCCGCGTCCTGACCCACACGGCTCACCAGTCGCAGCTGGACGTAGGTGTCGTCGGCGTAATCGATACCGCGCAATGCTTCGTTGACCTCTTCGATTCGGCCCTCGATCGCCTCCTGATGCTCCTCGAGACGCCGATTGAGCATCAATAAGTCGCCGACGAGATTCTCGTTTAGGTAGTGCTCGAAGCGTTCGCGATGACGCGGGAGATCTTCCTCCTGGATGCGCTGAAGTACAGATTCAAAACTTTCAGCGTACGCTCGACCGACGTCGAGTGTTTGGCGGAAATCCGGAAACTGGCTTAGAAACTCACTCATCCCAGCAATCATCTTCTCTGCGGCTTCGTTCACGCGACGCTGCTCGTAGCTGATACGTCCCTGCAGGCTCTGATGAGCGGCATGAGTGAGCTGGTCAGGGTTATCGAGGGTGAGAGCGGCCATGCCAGCCGTAATCTCCGCAAAGGCTGGCTCCAAAACTCGGTGATCGAAACCGCCACGATCCGCGAGTTGCTGCTCACGCGCCCGAGCGCGTTGACGACATACCTCCAGTCGATCGCTGAGCCGCCCCAGTTCTCCATCACGCTCCCGCAGATCTTCTTCGCCCGCAGCGATCGAAGCATCAATGCCTCGTAAGCGCTCCTGAAGCGTTTGTAGTTCGTGCGAGCTTCGCTCGAGCAGCGCTTGTTCGGTTCGCAGCCGCATCACTTCGGTACGCCAACGCTCAGGGTTGATCTCGTCGAAGTCGCTGACGCTTAACAGCTCGCGTGCGGCGTTCGCGCGCTCCCTGGCTGCCGCTGCGATGCGACCGGCCTCGGCAGCGGCGTTCGATTCTTTCAACGCCTGTTGCTCAGCCTGGGCGATTTGGTCCCGAAGCGCCGCGATTTTCCGGTCGGTCGACCACCCCAGAATCCTCGCGCTCGGATCGTCGACGGATCTCACATCGTCCTTGACATGCCGAGTGCCGTCGCGAATCAACCCCTCTCGAGTTAGCCCTCGGTCCACTGTCTCGAGTTCGGCGATTGACTCACAGCAGCGGTGATTGAATCGACGAACGAGCTCACCAGCGATCCAGAGATGAAGTGGATGATCTGACCGAAATTCCAGTCGTCCTGGTACCCGGTCGTTCGACAAGCTCGGTGGTGCGGCGACCTGGTGCGGGACTCGATGAAACGTGAGACGCAGTCCGAGCCGCGTTGCATTGATGAATTGAGCCGCCGGGCGGTACAAGTGCTCTGGCACGAGAAGCGAAAGACCGAACCCCCGCAATAGCCGTTCGATCGCACCCGTCCAGTCCTCGTACGTGCTTCGCACCTCCATCAGTTCACCGGCGAACGGCATTGTTTCCGTTGTTACGCCGACGGCTTGGGCGATCTGCGCTCGAATCGCCAGGAACTCTCGAGGGATATTGACGCGATGGCGCTCCACGCTTTCGAGCTCCGCCAGCTTCTCCATTCGGACGGCCAGTGCGACTTCCTGAGCGTGGCGCCTTGCTGCCCGTCGTTCCTCTGCCTCACTCGCGGCAATACTCTCGACGCGCTCCCGCTCTTCCCAGTCGTGACGAGCGCTGACGAAACTCGCCGCATCCGACAGGGTCATCGAACATCCCAGCATCTGTGCCGCCGGCTCTATGCGCGATCGACGCTGTCCGGCGCTTATCCGTGCTTGCTCCGCATGGTGCAGTTCGCGCTCGATCGCCTGTAAGCGAGGCCCGACGTCGGTGTTGGCGATCGCCGCGTGGACATCGTCACGTTCACGGCGACTGTCGGCCACGCGACCGGCAACCGTCGCACGCGCAACCTCTGATGATTTGAGCGCGGCCTCGAGCTCAATCGCATGCGCTCGGAGCAAGGCCAAGTGTCGGCTGGCAAAAAAGGGGACCGCCAGTTCTTGCAGCTCCCTCCACGTCTCGATACGCTCCTCGCCCTCGCTGATCCGCTGAGCTCGCTCCGAAACGGGGCGGAGTAGCGCAATCTGGCGCTCAGCGCGTTCAATCGCCGCCCAGCAGTCAAGTAGCGTTCGATAATGTGGCTGTACCGTGTCGCGAATGAAGGCAAATGTGTCAGCCGAGGGCAGCATGAACTGGCGCACGAAGGCATCGATGTCGCTGACTTCCTTCATGCCGATGGCACGGTTGAAGACCTCCAGCGCCTTATCGCCTGGAATGCACAGGAGACTTCGCATGCGTTCGGCGTATGCCGCGAAGCTGTCCTCGATCTGCCAACCTGCGCGACGAGCAGCGCGTCGAATGTCAGCCGTATTCGAATGACCTGCGATGAGATCGCGCAGGCTGCGGCGCCCGCCTGAAACGGCATAGAGCTCTCGGACCTGCTCCTCGTGTTCCCACAATACCTGCGCCAACGTGGCCGACACCTGGCGTCGGCCATCAGTGAAAACCGCCGCAATCCCACTCAGGGTGCCCGCCTCGCGGAGATACTGAGTCGTGGGTGCGGTGGAATCAACGGTGCTGGAGCTCGCCCAAGCGCCGCGAACATACGAGCGTCTGGTACGATCGCGTCCTCCTGGTCGGCGACCGTCGCCAGAAGCGTCGTTGTAGTTCAGGATTCGTGGTGGGACCAGCAACGTACGTAACGCGTCGATCGCGGTCGACTTGCCGGATCCGTTGTCACCAACGAGTAGAGCCCACCCGCCATCCGGTTCGAGGGTCTGTGCTTCACCATGAAACGTACCCCAATTCCATAGTTCGAGCTTCTCGAGTCGGAAGCCCGCATCGTGATGTTCGATAGCGTCGGTGCCGTTATGCGCGTTGGTCAACATGGGTGGCGAGCCGCTTCCGCACCTCTTCAACGTCGGCCGGCCCGAACCGGGCTTTTAAAATCCGCATGACCTCGAACGTCTCTGCATCCGGCGGCCCAAAGGTGCGCAAGAATCCCAACTCCTCAAGGCGTCGAATCGCAGTATCAATCGTCCTGACGTCGCGAATCTGGTTATTCGACTCGCGAAGGAATTGGCCGACCAGATCGCGCAGCTGTTGGCGCGTGAGCACCAGTCTGGTCGACTCCTCGGGCGCAGCGTCAAAACGCGCCAGTTCTTCGCGGAGGCAGACCAACAGCAACGTCGCTGTGTAACCGAGCGACTGTCGCCGGCCAATGCGCGGCACCGGATCTCCGCCTTCCGACTCAATCTGACGCAAAAAGGCGTACCCCTCAGCCTCATCTACCACAAGCTCTTGACCGATCTGCCGAAAATAGTGACCAATTGCGTCCCGCTCCGCCCGGAGGCTGTCCCACAGAGAACTGTCCTCACGGTAAATCGGCTCGAGTAGCAATCGAGCGAGAACGAACGAGCGCGTTGGGAACTGTGAACTCGTTTCCATTCGTCTCTATGAGGTGCGGGTGAACAGCACTTCCGGCACGCGCCACTGTTCGCGCGTGTCAGTACTTATCGGGATCTGCACGTCCGCGAATTGATCTCCGGGGAGATAATTGTGTGTATCCTGCATGGCGACGACCAGGTAACCAACGACTTCAAGAATGCCCTCGCGAGGCGGAAAGCGCGCCAGAACCTGGGACAGCAACACAGATTCATCTGCGACAAGACAGACACGTATTTGGTCGCGAAGACGGGCAAGATTCAGATCGACTAGTCCGCGGAAACGATTAACCATGTCCCAGTCGAGACTCTGAGTCGCGAATGTCAAATCCCCTGCAGCGCGACCGGTGACATCGGGCTGCCAGAACGAACGGCTGAACGTTGTAAACGTGGCCGGCGGGCCAATCACCTGGAAGAAGTCGTCTTCCGCTGGCGGAGCGTGACGACACGCGAGCGCTAACTGTTGCGTTTCGCGTATGGCTTCCCGTAGGCGGCGGTCTTCGCCTGTCGCCGCACTTTCGAGTGCGCGACGGAGAGTTGCTGCCATTCGCTCATTTGAACGCACGACGCGTTCTCCCTCGACCAGAAGCCGGCTCGAAAGCCGGTCAAGCAGTCGATTCGCGCGTAGCGCCTCATCAATCATGTCAAGCCGATAAACCTGCCGCGTCAGCTCTCGCCAGCGCTGCTGCCGTTCGGGTGACGAGAGCAGATTCCAGAAGGCGTAAAAGCTCTGGCCTTGTGATGAGTCTTTGAGCGCAGCGTGCGTATCGAGCAGTTGGCCAACGATACGCCCCTTCGTCGCACCCGGTTTCGTCTGAGCTTCCGCGAGCGCGCGTGCAACTTCCTTGAAGTTCTCCTCAAGCTGTCGGAAATCAGCCGCCAGCCCACGGGCGAGATCGAGCGCGTTGGCGAATCGCTCGGTGAGCTGTACTGCCGTGTAGGCTTCGGCGGTATTGGTCGCCTGAACGGCATCAATCTGCGCCTGCAGTTCAGCCTGTTGCCCCCGAAGCGCCTCCACGCGTCGGCTGGCGTCCGGAGTTGAGTACAGAACGATTTCCTCGAGTTGGCGAAAAATTAACTCGAGCCTAGACTCCGCGCCGACGAACGGGCGCGACTGTAGATCGTCGAGCCACTGCATCGCACGCTCGGCGGCTGTGGTGAGTTCGAAGACCGGCTCTTCGGCCTCGTTGCCATACAGCTTTTTGAGGAGCAGTTGTTCACTGCCACACCAGGAGGCCAAGTACTCGGCCGCTGTCTGTGCGTACGCTCCCGGCCGCTGAGCCCGAGCTTCGTCAAGAAAGTTGTCCAATCGCGCCCGTAAGTGTGACTCGGGAACGGCGATCGCGTGGTGCTCCTTGAACGCGCGGTGCAGGAATGCGAGCGTCAAGGCCGCGTTTGGGCTCCTCAGCAACCGGACTGCCGGATGCTCCATGAGCCTTTGCGTCTCAGCGAGATCCCAAGGTGTGTTCATGGGACCGCTACCCGACGCGCGCGAGCTGCCACCGCGATTGGCCGAGACCCTTCTCGATTTCTATGCAGCCTGGCAAGCGTTCTGTCAGGTCACGGATGTGCGTAATGATTCCGACCATTCTGCCGCCGACCCGGAGCGATTCGATGGCATCGGTGACAATTTCGAGGGCTTCGACGTCCAATGTGCCGAAGCCCTCATCGATGAAGAGACTGTCGATCTGCACAGCCCCAGCGGTCCGCAGAATCTCTTCACTTAGCTGCAGTGCAAGCGACAGCGACGCAAGGAACGTTTCGCCGCCGCTTAACGTTTCGGCACGCCGCCGCTCGCCCCCATTGTCGTGGTCGATGGCGTAGAAAGCGCCGTCGTCCCATTCGAGCGTGTAACGGTTCGTCCATTCCTTCATTCGGACTGACGCGCCTTCCACGAGCCCTTGGAATGACTCCTCGAGCAGATAACGCTGGAAACCATCATTCTTCAGGTCTCGAGCCAGCTGCTCGATAAGCGTGGCACGCTCTTCTAAGTCGGTTACCTGCTTTCGGAGCGCGGCGGCTCGTTCGAGCTGACGTTCAATGCGCTCCACCTCTTGTCGCGACCGTGCCAACGCATCGACCGCGGCGCGGTGGGTCTGTGCCGCGTTCTGGGCGCTTGTTTCCGCCTCACGATAATCGTGCTCGCTAACGTACCGACCGCTGAGCGTATTCTCCAATTCGAGAATCCTGCTCTCAACCTGGTGGGTTTCGTTTTCGTAGACGCGGATCGAGGCGTCGAGCCGGTGCTGATCATCGAGCGATACCGTGGCCGCGCGCGCCGCGGACGCATCCGGAAATCCATGTTCGGCGAGGACCGCAGCCACGTCGGCACGTATGCGATCCGCTTCGGCGCGCCGCGCCGTGAGTGCCCTGTCCGCCGCCCCTTCCGCTGCCGTCGCACGTTCCAAAGACTGCTTCGCCGATTGCAACGCGTCCTGAGCGCGACGTTCCCGTTCCTCGAGGTCAGTCACTCGCTTCGCGAGCTGTTCCCGCTCACCCGCAGGATCGGGGTTGCGGGTAACGGACGCAATGCGCCCGTCGATATCCGACTTCTCGGCCTCCAGTTCGGCCAATCGGGCGCGAAGTTCGCTGATACGTGAAGCATGCTGTTGGAGCAGCGCCGACGCTTGGTGCTGGCGATTCCGGCACTGCTCGAGTGCTAACTCCGCGACCCTGACCCGCTCCGCAGCCGCCTCGAAGCGTTGCTGCATTTGAGCACACCTGTCAGCTTCGTCAGAGATCGCCTCGAACACCTCGAGCGGAAGAATCGGGCCGCGCTGGGACGCGGTGGCAACGGCGATGACCTTCTTCGATGTCTTCGCGAGCGCTACTTCGATCTCATGCACCTCGTCCGCGCGTTCAGCCGCGACTCGGCGACGTTCCTTCGCTTCCGAGGCCGCGCCAACCGATCTCTCGCGAGCGTCTTCAAGCGCACGCGCGGCTTTGGACTCAGCGCGCTTAGCCTGCTCGACGGCGTGCTCCCGGTCTTCCAGCTCGGGGGCGCGAAGTCTGCGTGGCATCCGCGCGACCACGTGTTCACACACGGGACACGGTGCGCCCTGTTCAAGCGTCGGACGCAGGGCCTCGGCGTGATGCGCATTCCGGGCCTGCTGCAGTGCAGCTTCCGCCTTCGTCAGATGTTCCCGTGTACGCTCGACCGTGTCCCGGTGTTTCTCCAGTGCGCCGAGGGCCTCCTGGGCTGCCGTTTCCGCCTCCGTCACTTTGTTGACGGCCGCGGTCGCCTGTCGCTTAGCTGTCGTGAACTGGCGATGGAGTTCACGGCCACGGATCGCATCGGCAGCCACCTGCTGTAGAGCGCGGTGTCTCGGCGCGTCATAGCCGATTTGTTCCCTCGCACTCTTTGCCTCCGCACATTCCCGTTCGGCGCGGGAGGCCTTCGCTTTCGCATGCTCAAGGTCGATTGCGGCCGTTTTGTGCGCGTTGGTTGCGCTTGTGATCCCGGAGGTAGTGGCGGCGATCGCCTGAGTGACCTTGCTCCGCCGCTCAATGACCCCGCGCAATTGATCCAGTGCCTGGATCGTTGCTCGCAGTGCCGGAACCTCCGCCAGCTTCTGCCGAGCCTGCTCGTGCGCGGCCGCTTGTTCCTTAACGCTGGACTGGGCGGCTCGCAACTCCGTCCGGATTCTCTCCAGCTCGCGGAGGGCGTCGGCGACACTTGCCTCTGCGCTCACGTGTGCGTCCAGGCGCGGAAGCACGAGACCCGCTCGGCGCGCACGCTCAAGACGAGCGCGGTCTGCATCCATTCGCTGACGTTGCGACTCGAGCTGCTCTCGCTGCGTACGTTTCGCGGTCAGCTCTGTCGAGAGGGTGAACAAGCCCTGGATCTGCTGGAAGTGTCGAGCGGCCGTTTCCGATGCGGCGCGAGCAGTCGCTTCCAAGCTGGTCGCATCGTTTAGCCTGCGTCGGGCCGCCTCATGCTGTCGTGGCGTTGCATCTGCATAATCTTGATCCAGCCGTTCCCGAAGTAGTTTCAGTTGCTGCTGGTGCTGCCGCGATTCCTGCTCGGCGCGTAAGCGCATGCGCTCGTATACGTCGAGTTTGAGCAGCTCACGAAGAATCTTGCCGCGCTCGCCTGGATCGCTATGCAGAAACTTCGCGAACTCGCCTTGCGGCAAGAGAACCGTCTGAATGAACGTCTCGTACCGCAACCCCGTGAGCGCCGCGATGTGCTCGTCCGCGTCTCTGACCTTGTCAGCGAGCAGACGCTCGCTACCATTGGTGAGTTCCTCGAGGATGACTGAGGCCGCCCGCTTCCGACGCAGTTCACGACCCACGCGGAAGCGGCGAGGACCGATTGCGAACTCGAAACGAGCCGTCATGCGATCGCGCCCGAGTGAAATCACATCCGATACGCCTTGCTTGCCCAGCCTCGGCACATGCCCATAGAGCGCGAACGACATGGCGTCCAGGATGCTCGATTTACCAGCTCCGGTTGGCCCCGAGATGGCAAACAGGGAAAGCTTGGAGAAATCGAGAATTTCCTGCGGCTCACGAAAGCAGGTAAATCCCTCGACGTGAAGGTTGATGGGACGCATCGTCACCCCTCCGCGACGATGTCACGAAGCTCGTCGAACGCGGTGAGCAGCCGCGGATCAGCGTCCCGCCCATGCTCCTTTCGGTAGTACATGGCGTACAGGTCACGGGGAGCGGCTCCGGCCACAAGACGCTGGACGTCTACGACGTCGTCGCTGCGAGCCTCATCTGCGATCACCACGACTGCGTTCGGTAGGAGTTGTCGTACCTTTCGTGCGATATCCGGATCGCGTTGTTCGAGCTGGACCTTCACGCGCAGGTGACCGCGCGTCCGATACCGCTCGGCCTCATGCTCCAGCTCCTGCAGCGTGCCGGAGACGTCGGCCAGCGGTACGGCACCTTCATACGGAATCGCCTGCACCCGTACTGGCAGGTGGGCGGCCGCCTCGATCAGCAAGAACTGCTTAATCTCGCCAACCTCACCGAAATCGAGCTGAAGTGGCGACCCGGCGTAGAACGTGGGCGCAGAGGCTTCCACTCGCTGGTGACGGTGAATATGGCCTAGGGCCACGTACTGCGCCGTGTCAGGAATCGCCTGGGGCATCATCGCCCATTCCTCACCGACGTGCACCTTGCGCTCTGAGCCCGCCAGGACCGCGTTGGCGAGATGCGTGTGCGCGACGATGAGCCGGACTGCGTTTGGCTGGAAGCCGTTCGCGAGATGTTCGAGGATACGCTGCATGCCATCTGCATATTTTTGCGGCGCAACATTGGCGGCGGCAGTGACGTCCATCGCCGAGACCAGTCGGCCGACTGAGGCAAACGGCACTGCGGCAATCTGGGCACGTTCTCCGTTGCGTGTCGCTATCTCGAGAAGCCCTCCGTCATCGCACCGGCGCGGCAACCCGACGGATCGAACACCGACCAACTCCGCCAAGGTGCCCCACGCCTCGAGGCGTGCAGCGTGGTCGTGGTTCCCCGCTATCACGACGGTCTGAACGCCCGCCGATCCGATACGACGGAAAAAGGTGAACACCATCCGCTCGGCCTCAGCAGATGGCCCGACGCTGTCGAACACATCTCCTGACATCAAGAGCAGATCGATGCGCTCGCGAACCAGAAAAGCGGCGAGATTGTCGAGAACGGCGCCAAGTTCGGGCAACCGATTCAGGTTCTTCCACAGACGACCCGCATGCCAGTCGCTCGTATGCACGATTCTCATCGCTACACCATCCGTGCGAACGGATCCCGAACGTCCGCAGCTGCCGGCACCTCGCTCTTGCGCGTGGCCCAACATGGGAACGGAAATCGCAACAGGAGCGCCATCGGGATCTCAGGCTGCGAGACGATCATGGACCCGGGCTGCAGCATTGCTGCACGCTTCCGGCCAACAGCGGTCAGGAATCCGTACTCGCCGCGATCCGCCTCCGCGGCGTCCAACCGGCCAACAACTTTGATCGCTGCGTTCGCGACGATCCGGCGTTCGACGTCGCTCGCCGTCTGCTGCGCGCCCAGCAGGGACACACCCAGTGAACGGCCGCGTTCTGCAATGTCGAGGAGCACATCGCGAATGGGGCTCCACCCCTCACGGGGTGCGTACTTATTCAGTTCATCGAGCACCACAAAAACGAGGGGCTTCGAGCCCCCATGTTGCTCCTTCTGTTCCATCATTCGTTTCAACAGCACACCGACAACGAACATCTGCGCCGTCGAGTGCAGCGAATGAATATCCACGACCGTGACCTGCTGGGCGCTCCAGTCAATCTGCTGGCCGCGTGCAGACGAATCGCCGCTCACGAGATGCCCCATGTGCTCAGCAGCCGCGTGGAGTCGCCGTCTGAACGCGTCGAGTGTGCCACCCGCAACCGGTGCGCCCGCCATCATTGCATCGAGTACGGGCGTGTCTAGGACGTCCACCATGTCCTCGAAGCTCGCAATTCGGCTTCCGCTCAGAGTGATGGCTGCCTCCGACTCATCGCCATCGCGGGCTGCACGTTCCAGCTCCCGCTCAACGCGCGTAATAACGAAGTGAAACTGCGCTCGAACGTCGTCCGCACCTGCAAATGCGAACCGCAGCAGCCGATTGGCCGCAAAGTCACGGATCGTCCACACGTACGGATTCACCCCGTCCTGTCGGCTACCCGTATCTGGCACCGGCCGCGACGTACCGCGCCGTACCGGTGCAAAGAGCGACACACTCTGAAACGGACCCGATGGCAATCCAAGAGCTTGGTACTCACGCTGATGCTGTGGCTCCAGCCGCGCGTTCGGCTTGTCCAGCCAGAGGAGATCCTCGCCCTTGACGTTGAAAATCAGTGCCTTCGCATTGGCACTATGAATCCCAAGGGCTCCTGAATGAAAGAGCGAATAGATCAGGAACGTCGCGTAACTCGTCTTGGTGGCGACGCCGGAGATTCCACTGATCGACGCATGTGCGCCACGAGTGCCGTCCAGGAACTCCAAATTCGCAAAGATCGGTTCGCCGGTCCGGGTGAGTCCGATGGGCACCGTGCGGGTCATCTGATCGAAGTAGAGAGCCCGACGGAACGCCTCGCCCCGTACGACACATGCGGGGTCACCCGGCGCCGGCGGGACAAAGATTTCAGGATCCACGCGCGTGACCTGCACGTGAGCCGCGTACGATATGTCGGCAGGCAGCGTGCCGGCGGCCACACGAAACGCATCCGTGTCAAAGTGACTGCCTTCGAATCGCTTGCGGACGACGTCCACCACGCCGTAAAACGACACGCGAGTGCCGTCAGGCGTGACGGTCTCAGCGACGACGAGATCGTCGAGCTGCAGCTTTTCGTGCTCGCCAACGCCGACCCAGAATTCGAGTGGCGTGGCATCCATAGACCCAAGCACGAGACCGACCTCGCCTGGGCGGCCATCGTCGACCGTGGCTATCGGGGAAGTAACTGGTGAATCAGGCACGAACTCCCTCCCGGAGAATGAGGTCGGCGAGGCGACGTCGAATCAGCCGAGGATCCCCCAGCCGGCGGCGGAGATGCGCTTCGAGCGCGCCGATGGGGAGCAAGTTCTGTGGAGCCCGCGGATCCCGGCCACGGCTCGGCACAAATCGCGGTAGCAGGACGGTCACCGCATCAGCGAGTGAGCGCGCCATTTCGAAGCCGACAACGTCTGCGATCTCGAGGCGCGCCAGACCGGTGAGATGGGCATCAACGGGCAGACGGGGCACCAAGCGCATGAACCATGAGAATCGCCCGAACCGAGTGCCACCTCGTATGTGAAACAGTGGCGAACGACTACCCACCGCGAGCGAGGCGAGGATCGCTACCTGCCTGCTCCCCACGTAAAGTTTGAAGAATCGCTTCACAAACCCAAGTGCGTGGCCGCGTGATACCTCTCCGAACGTGAGTGGGCCGTCGGCAATGACCAAGGTGGCAGCTTCCGCGGCGCAGCGCCGAGCGAGCTCCGCCTCCGCCGCCCGCATCGCCTCGAATACAACGAGCGGCGGTCCCTCGGCGTCGTCTCGAGGAGAACTGGCCGGCTGATAGGTGAGTGCAGAGCCCAAATCGAAGCTCTCAGGCAACTGTTCGCCGCAACCAAGCACCGCCAAGTGGCCGATCTGCTCGTAGCAGCACGCCGCTCGTCCATCTTCGACGCGCACAGCACCGACGCCATAGCTTCCAATCACGCCATGAATCAGGCGCTGGTCGCGCCGGGCAAGTAACCGTCCTTCGACCCGGCGGACCCCGTCGACAAAGACGACCGTCGCTGGAAGTTCACTGCTGCCGGGGGTTACGGCTGACCAGGCATCGGCCGCCCGTTCGACGTCCAGATCGACGTCTTCCGTCGATTCTGCGGCATCTGTCTCGAATGGCAATTCACCGCCATACTCCGCTGCCCAAGGGTCCAGCCGCACGTCGAAGGCGCCGAAGGGGCTGCTTGCCATATCGTTAACTCAGAACTGCGTGTTCGCTGGGACTGACCCTACGCGGCCGTCCCAACCACGCGGATGCCAGCACGCACTTGTCCGGCGCGGCCACCGAGGTCCACAACGACATGCCAGTGGCCGTCGTGCGGCGGGCGCAACTGGACTGGCGATTGCGTTGCCCAGCCGCCGTAATACGTAAAGCGATGGCCTGAGCGATACGCAGAAAACGCAGCATCATCGAGAAGCATCACGTTGGCTTGGCTATCCAGCGTGACAACAACGACGTGCTCTGGCCCGCCAGAAAAATCGGTGTGCAGAAATGTCATCGGGGGCTCCCAGTTCCGTTCACGGCTGTCGGAAAATGCGTGGCGGCGCGAACGTGACAGCCGTCACACGCCGCTCTTCGACGAATAGCGTCAGTAAGTAATGTTGGTTATTGAACGACCATGCGCGTAGTTCATGTCGATCGCCAACTGCGTCAACAAGATCAAAGCGAAAGTCGGCCACTGTTCCGCCCCTCTTGTACGAGGTGTGGCTCTCCAACGTCTTGCGCAGTGACTCGCCAGATATTTGAGGGAACAGATCTGTGAACCGGTCGGACGGAATGAAATGACGTGCTCGGTCTGGCTGATCCTCTGGCGGCTCTTCCCAGGGGGCCGTGCTCACGAGCATGGCCATTGCGAGGTCCGGCCCCTGTTCGACATAACGACGCAACGTGGTCGTCATCGACGCACCGTATCGCTTCGCCAGGATCTTGACGGCGTCGACGGTCGGCGCAAGATCCCTGGCGTCCTGTGTGAATCGCTCGCCCAGAAACAGCAGCCGACCGGCGGCATAGTTCGCTTCTGCTTCGAGGTCAGCCTGGTACGCGGGATCGAGCGTTTGGGCCGTGTCACCGAAAAAGAATGGCTTGTGCCATGGCAGCAGGCGGTGCCCTGTTTCGTGACACGAAGCCCATGGGTGTTTGATCTTCGGCAGCCCTTGGTCGATACAGATGCGATTCTCATCGAACAGCAGCACTGCCTGGAGACGCACCTTCGCGATAATGTCGACGAGAATCTGGCCTTGAATTCGGAGCTTATGCTTCACGCGATCAAGAAATCCTGGGTTGGCTAGATCGTAGAAATCGCGATGAAGCTCGACGTGCTGCAATAAGTGCTCGAGCGGCAATGGCGGGTCCACGATGCCCGCGTCGCGTAGGGTCGCGGCGGCGATCCGTTCTATCTCGACGCGCGTGCCTCGATCCATGCGATCTCCAGACGTTTACCGATCCGATCGGAGAAATCCTACGAACTCGTCCAACAGCCGCTGTTCTTCCTTCGTCAGTTTTGCGAAGGAATCGGACTGCGCCGCAAATCTCGCGGCCTGTTCTCGTAAGTCGTTAGGAACGTCACGAATTGCGCCGGCGAGCACAGCTAACTTCCGGTCAGGGACCTCAAAGAACTCACTCAACCGATGAAGTGTGAGCGGCGATGGACGATACGCAGGGTTCCGCTCAAGAGCGAAGAGCTCGTCGCGATCAATTCGGGTCTTCTCAGCCAGCTGGTCGATGGTTAGACCGCGTGAGCGTCGAAGCATCTGTACGACTCGATGGAATGCTTCGCGCATCTCTTGCTGTTCCGGTTCGCGAGCAGTCATGACGACTGTTAGCTTCTGGTTCAGCGCAGTGGCGATACGTTCGAGCATTGAAAGCGAGCGGCCCTCATAGTCGGCATCTTCGAGTCGACTGATCACGGACTGCGTGGTCCCAATCAGTTCGGCCAGCTGCTGCTGCGAAAGGCCTGCCGCCGTCCTCATGTCGTGAATCAGGCGAGCCACTTCGGCATTGACGCGCTCCTCCTGAAGGGACGCCCTGCGCTCGGGATCATCCTTCACGTACCGACCGTGAAGGATCCTGACGGCCTCTTGCGTCTTTTCCTTCTTGGTCATCACTCACTCCTTATACGTATGACGCAATGGATCCTGTATGAATTGCGTTCTGTGGGTAATGGCACGATCGATCTCGGCCGGCGGCACGACATCTTCCTTCGTGCAACCGTGACTCAAAACGGCGCGACCCTCATGGAAGAAATAGAGGATCCGGTGATGCACGTTTCCGTGGCGCGCGCGCAGCTCATAAATGTCGTCACGCAGGTAGTCAGCCTCAGGCCGTCGCAATTCATGGCCGCGTTCAGCGAGCCGCTCCACGCGGACCATGCACTTGTCGCGCGCCTTGGCCTGGAGATCGTCCATCCACGCCAGCAAAGGCGCTGAACCGTCGTCGTCGGCAAAGATGAGAACCTCCGTCTGCGGCACTTGGACATGTCCTCGCAAAACAAATATCGCATTTTTGCGATGCGCCGTCAACGCATTTTTGCGATGTGCTCAGGTCCGATTGAAATGGGGTTTTGAGGACCTGCCCCGTCCGCAAGCCGCCTAGCGCTCTGGAGTCCGGCGACTGCGCCGCGAGCGGTGTCGACTCGCCTCACCGCCCAAAGGGTCTCTTCCGAGGATTACGTTCTGGGTTGCCGCATCGCCAATCTTGTTCGCTGCTGGGCGCGTTCGCCCGCAAGGCTGCAAGATCCGGGCGTGGTAGTCCCCGGTCCGAGCTGGCATTGGCCGTGAAGTGAAGGTTGTCGCCAGCCGCTTCTCCAAGGGTCACCATGCCAACGCCCCGCAACCGCAATGCTCGTCGTGTCTCTTCCGCTCGGCCTGGGGCGAAACCGGGCTCCGTCCGAACGACTCGCGCGGCGCAAGCCGCGGACAAGCGTTGGCGCCGCGACGTCCGGCCCAAAGCCGTCCGTGCGGCAGTTCAAGGAACGAAGGCGCTTCGCTGGTCGGCGAGCTTGTTGGAACTCCTGATCGAGGAGCTGTACATCGACGAAAGCATCGATGACCTCCTCGGCGAGCACCCACGCGATCTCCCGACACGCAGATATCCGGAGGCCATCGCGGTCGCCCTGATCCTGCGTCACAGTTGGCGCGCCGATGATCTCGCATGCATCGTCGAACGCCTCGGGGTGAAACGGGGCGCGCGGGTTGGCCGAAAAACTGCGACACACTCCTCGAGAGCCGTGCGCCGCCGCGCCTGAACCAACCGGCCATGTCCCGCGTACGGTGCAACAGGCACCGCCCACGCGGGCGCCGGAATTGACGGCAGGCCGGCAGGTAAGACTTACCTGCCCGTGTCTTCCGGATGACATCCTGGCCGAGCGTCCCCCGCAGGAACAGCGCGTTTTTTGCGGGTTCTTGAAAGGCACAGCTCCTGCACCTCGGCCGCTCACCTGCCTGCCTGAACAATAGGAACAGCTCAGCTATCGTACGATGTTCGTGCGTCCGCTTGTATGTATCTACAGCAGTGTCTCTGTGCTGCAGTACGCAGATTCTGCGTACCTACTTCTTGGTCTGAGGAGTCTCATCACGATCAGAGCGTCGATGTTTGGCCCACCGGGCCTGCGCCGCTTTCCGGAGCGTCTCACTCCGGACCTCTGGGCTGACGTTGCGCCAGCGGGCGGCGCCAAGGCCAACAGCCTGCCGCTTTATTGGTGACGGCGAGAGCTTTCGGCTGGCGATGTCCAGCATCTCCAGCGCGAGATCGATCAGGACCTCCGGGGGAAGTCCGCTTTGTCGCATGATGCGCTTCAGCGTCATGCTTCGCCGCACGCCTAGACAGGTGGCGAGATCCTCGGGGATCTCAGCGCGACTTACCGCACGCGTTTTTGGTGTTGACATGCGTTTGCTTGCAATGATAGAAGCACGTTAGTTTCGAAAACACCAGCGCGGGAGGTTTTCCATGCCCTGCGGCTCCGTCGTCAGCTTCGTTCGACGAACGAGTGTGATGGTGTTCACGGCTCTCCTTCTCTTGCCCACACTGGCATTCGCCCAGTCTCCTTGGGAGCGCGCCGCGAGCAATCTCGAAAGAACGTTCACGGGTCCACTGGCCCGGTCGCTCGCACTCGTAGCCATCGTCATCGGTGGACTGATGTTCATGTTCGGTGAGGCCGGTGCCAAGCGGCAGATCTCCGGCATCGTCTTCGGTGGCGGGCTGGCGCTGTTCGCGGCGCAGTTCCTCGTCTGGTTGTTCTGAAAAGTCCGTAGGTTTCGCGGAGGTGCGGGCATGCCTGATCGCCCGACGTACCGGCCCGTGTACAAGGCGCTGCATCGGCCCCTGACGATCTGGGGCGTGGATCGGCGGCTGTTCTTCTTGTCACTGCTGCTCGGGGCGGCGACGTTCAACCTGTTCTACTCGTTCCTCGCCGGACTGCTGATGTTCGGCGGGCTGTACGGGTTTGCCCTGTGGGCGACGGCACGCGACCCGGAGATGCTGCGGATTCTACTCGCTTCCTCGAAAGCACGCAGGCGGTACGACCCCGGCAAGCACGATCGCGTGGATGTGGAGGTGACGCGGTGGTGAGCGTTGGCCGGATCCTGCGCGACTACCGCGACGCGGGGAGCGTGAATGGCCTGCTCGCGCTCTGGGGATTCGTGGATGACACGACCTTTCTCACGAAGGCCGGTCACGTGGGCGTGGTCTTCCGTGTCCGGGGCGTCGACTACGAGGGCGTGTCGCATCCACAACGCCAGGCGCTCACGCACCGCTTCGAGGCCGCGCTGCGGCTGCTCGATGAGCGCTGTCGCGTCTATCAGTATCTGCTGAAGCGCACGGTGGCGCCGTTCGTGGCGGCGGCGTGTCCGCAGCCGATCGCGAACGAGGCCATTCAGCGGCGGGCCGCGTACTTGAACCAGCGGCGGCACGACCTCTACGACCTCTCGCTCTATCTGGTCCTGCTCTATGAAGCGCCGCATGTGGCGCGAAAGAGCACCGAACTGCGTGGGATGTGGCGCGCACCAGGCGAGGCGCTCCGCGCATGGCT
>Ga0073934_10005442_pt1 | contig 19691 bp, 19 predicted proteins | sample LarsenN4metaG_FD_76834 | JGI IMG/M metagenome (GOLD analysis project Ga0073934, IMG submission 76834) | Hot spring sediment bacterial and archeal communities from British Columbia, Canada, to study Microbial Dark Matter (Phase II) - Larsen... ... | reverse complement strand
TTGCCGCCGGGCGCGCCGGCGTTGGGCGTGCCCGAGGCCGCCGTCTCGCCGAACAGGTTCTGCCCCTTGGGCTCGAGGCCGGCCGGGTTGACGAAGCTCGCGAGCTGCAGCTGCCCGATCACCTGCGGCAGCGCCTGGCCGGGGATCTGCGCACTGACCGTGCCGTCGTTGGCGATGGTCACGCTCTGCGCGTTGGCCGGGAGGGTGATGCCGGGCTGCACGACGTAGCCGGCGTTGGTGACGAGCTGGCCCTGCGCGTCGACCTGGAACGAGCCGTCGCGCGTGTAGCCGGTGGTGCCGTCGGGCAGCTGGATCTGGAAGAAGCCCTGCCCCTTGATCGCCACGTCCAGCGGGTTGCTCGACTGCTGCAGGTTGCCCTGCGCGAAGATGCGCGAGGTCGCCACCGGCCGCACGCCCAGGCCGACCTGCAGGCCGGTGGGCAGCTGCGTCTGCTCGGAGCTGTTGGCGCCTGCCTGGCGCAGGTTCTGGTAGATCAGGTCCTCGAACACCACGTGGCCGCGCTTGAAGCCGTTGGTGCTCACGTTGGCCAGGTTGTGCGAGATGGTGTCCAGCTGCGTCTGCTGGGCTTCCATGCCGGTCTTGGCGATGTACAGCGATCGGATCATGGCGGGCCTCCGGGGCGGGCGATGCGGGACATCAGGTGTTGGACAGCAGCTTGGCCGCGGCGCGCTCGTCGTCCTGCGCGGTCTGCAGCAGCTTCATCTGCTGCTCGAACTGGCGTGCGGCGGCGATCATGCCGATCATCGTCTCGACGGCGCTGACGTTGCTGCCCTCGAGTGCGCCGTCCTGCACGCGCGCGCTCGCATCGGGCGGCAGCTCGGTGCCGTCGGCGGCGCGGAACAGGCCGTCGGCGCCGCGCTGCAGCGGCGCCTCGGGCGTCACGAGCTTGAGCTTGCCGACCGGCGTGGCGCGGCCGTTGGCGGCCTTGGCCGTGACCGTGCCGTCCGGCGCGATCGCGACCTCGGTGTTGGGCGGCACGGCGATCGGTCCGCCGTCGCCGAGCACGGTCAGGCCGCCGCGCGTGACGAGCTGGCCTTCGGCCGACACGTCGAGCGCGCCGGCGCGCGTGTAGGCCTCGGTGCCGTCGAGCCCCTGCACCGCGAGCCAGGCGTTGCCCTTCATCGCGACGTCGAGGTTGCGCCCGGTGGCCGTGGCGACGCCGGGCTCCGGGTTGTAGCCGGTGGTGGTCTCGAGCGCGAACACGCGCGTGCTCGAGCCGGTGCCGTTCAGCGGCACCGCGCGGAAGGCCGCGAGCTCGGCGCGGAAGCCGGGCGTCGAGACGTTGGCCAGGTTGTGCGCCAGCACCTCCTGCCGGTGCAAGGTGGCCTTGGCTCCCGACATCGACAGCCAGATCATGCGGTCCACGGTGCGCCTCGTGCGTCAGCGGAGGGCGGCGCTCAGCGCAGGTTCACCAGGGTCTGCATGACCTGGTCCTGCGTCTTGATGGTCTGCGCGTTGGCCTGGTACACGCGCTGCGCGGTGATCATGCTGACCAGCTCGCCGGTGAGATCGACGTTGCTCTCCTCCAGCGCGCCGGCCTGCAGCACGCCGAGGTTGCCGTCGCCCGGCGTGCCGCGCACCGGGTCGCCCGACGCGTAGGTCGCGCCCCAGGCGTTGCCGCCCAGCGGCTGCAGGCCCTGCGGGTTGCGGAAGTTGGCCGTCTCGATCTGCCCGGCCGGCTTGCTCTGCCCGTTGCTGTAGCGCGCGGTGACGATGCCGTTGCTCTCGATCATGATCCCCACGAGCTGGCCCGGCGCGTAGCCGTCCTGCGTCAGGTCGGTCACGCCGAACGGCGCGCCGTACTGCGTGGCGCCCGAGACGTCGAGCTGGATGCCGCTGATGGGCAGGGTCTGCGCGCCGGCGGCGTTGGTCGAGGCCGGGATGTTGACCGTCACCGCACCGAGCGGCGCGGTCGGCGTGCCGCCGTTGGCCGGGAACTGCAAGGTGGTGATCGGCTGCGGCACGCCGGCCCCGTCGGCCAGCACCGAGCTGCCGTTGGCCGTGAGGTAGACGTTCCATTGGTCGGTGCCGGTCTTCTGGTAGTAGTAGGTCAGCGCGACGTCCTGGCCCTTCGCGTCGTACACCGTCATCGACGTGGCGTTGTTGTAGGTCGTCGGGTCGTTGAACTGGATGCGCGGGCCGGCTGCCGGCAAGGTGGTCGCGGCGCGCGAGTCGAGGTTCATCTCCATCGTGATGTTCGCCGTGGCCACCGGGTTGATGCCCGCGGTGGGCAGCTGCAGCGCCTGCGCCTGGCCCGGCTGGATGATGCCGGTGCCGTCGGCCGGGTAGCCCATCAGGCGCAGGTTCTGGTTGTTGATGATGTAGCCGTTGCGGTCGACCTTGAACTGGCCGTTGCGCGTGTACAGCGGCGGGCTCACGCCGTCGGTCACCTGGAAGAAGCCGGCGCCGTTGATCGCCAGGTCCATCGGGTTGTCGGTGGTGGTGATGTTGCCCTGCGTGAACTGCTGCGACACCGCCGCCAGCGCGACGCCGATGCCGATGGGGTTGGTGCCCGCGCCGTTGAGCGCATTGGCGTACACGTCGGCGAACTCCGCCCGCGACGCCTTCGCGCCGAAGGTGCTGGAGTTGGCGATGTTGTTGCCGATCACCTCGAGGTTCTTGCTCGTGGCGTTCAGGCCGGACAGACCTTGCTGGAAGCTCATGGCGGGTTCCTTTCGGTGATCGTTCAGTTGAAGGCGCGCACGTCGGACCAGGCGATGCTGCGGCCGTCGGCGAGCTCGAGCACGAGCGTGTCGCCGCGCACGGACACCGCATCCACCTTCTGGTGGACGAGCGGCACGGACTCCACGGCGGCCTGGCCGCTGGTGGCGCTGACGCGAAAGCGCAGGCCGCTTTCCTGGCCCTGCACCGTCCAGTCGAAGTCGTGGCGGCCGGCGGTCTGCTTGCCGAGCTGCACGGTGTCGATCACGCGGCCGGCGCCGTTGAGGATCTCCACCTTCACCTGGTCGGCGGGGCCGGCGAGCTCGAAGCTGCCGCGCGCGCGGCCGCCGTCGACGGCCAGCCGGTCGCCCGGCACCGTGACCTCGCGGCCGACCAGCGACACGCCCTGCATCGCCTGCATCGTGGCGAACTGCGTGCCGAGCGCGGCGACGGTGCGGTTGAGCTTGTCGATGCCGTTGACCGTGTTGATCTGCGCCATCTGGCTCGTGACCTGGTGGTTGTCGAGCGGGTTGAGCGGATCCTGGTTCTGGATCTGCGCGACCAGCAGCTTGAGGAAGCGGTCCTCGGTCTCGCTGGTCGCGTTGCGCGTGGTGCCCGCGTTGAGCGAGCCGTAGACGGCGGCGTTCGCCGGTGCGACGGTGGCCATCAGGATTGCCCCAGCTGCAGCGTCTTGAGCAGCAGCGACTTCGCGGTCGTCATGACCTCGACGTTGTTCTGGTACGAGCGCGACGCCGAGATCATGTTGACCATCTCCTCGACCGCGTTCACGTTGCTGTAGGTCACGTAGCCCTCGCCGTCGGCGGCCGGGTGCTTGGGGTCGTGCACGCGGCGCCCCTCGGCCGGGTTCTCGGTGGCGGTGCTCACGCGCACGCCGGCGGCCGGCAGTCCGTGAGCGCCGAGTTGCCCCATGAGCTGCGTCTGGAACACCACCTGCCGCGCCTTGTAGGCCTGCCCGTCCGGGCCGGCCACGGTGTCGGCGTTGGCGAGGTTCGAGGCCACCACGTTGAGCCGCTGGCTCTGCGCGCTGATCGCGCTGCCGGAGACGTTGAAGATGTCGAGCATCGACATGGTCACTGGCCTCCGCGGATGGCGTCGAGCATGGTGCGCACGCTGCCGTTGATGAAGCGCAGGGTCGCCTCGTACTTGACGGTGTTGTCGGCGAAGCTCGCGCGCTCGCGGTCCATGTCGACCGTGTTGCCGTCCAGCGCGGGCTGCGCCGGGGTCGCGTACAGCAAGTGCGGCTCGGCGCGCGCGCCGGTCGGCGCGGCGATATGGCCGGCGCGCGTGGCCGCCAGGCTGCCGTGCGTGCCGGCGCCGGCCGTGGCCTCGCGCAGCGCGGCGGCGAAGTCGAGGTCGCGCGCCTGGTAGCCGGGCGTGTCGGCGTTGGCGATGTTGCCGGCGATCAGGCGCTGGCGCTGCGCGCGCAGCACGAGCGCCTGCGACTGGAAGTTCAGCGATTCGGTCAGTCCGTTCAGCATCCGGGCCTCCGGCTCGGGCGACACCCTCGGGGGGCGATGCGGGGCATTGTGGGCAGCGAGCGCGCCCGACCTGAGCCGGAATAGAGCCCGGATGCGCCGCCATTTCGCGCTCTCGCGCGGCCCGCGCGTGCCTACAGTGCGCGGCATGGACTCGACCGCCCGGGGCCGGCTCGCCCGCACGCTGACCGTCGTCGCGCTCGCGACGGCCGGCGGCATGGCCGCGCAGGCTCAGGCGCCGTCGCCGGACGCCGCCGCGGCCGCCAGCGCGTTGGCCGCGCAGGTGCGCGCGATCGCGCAGCGCGTCGCGGCACAGGCCGACCACGCCGCGGCACGGCACGAGCCGCCCCGCGAGGCGCGCGTCGAAGTCGACGTCGGATCGCTGGATCCGCGGCTGAAGCTCGCGCCGTGCGCGCGCATCGAGCCGCAGCTGCCGCCCGGCACGCGCCCGTGGGGCCGCACGCGCATCGCCCTGCGCTGCGCCGAAGGGCCGGTGCGCTGGCAGGTCTACCTGCCGCTGACCGTGAAGGTGTTCGCGCCGGCGCTGACCGCGGCCGTGCCGCTCGCAGCGGGCCACGAGATCACGGCGGCCGACCTGCGGCTGGCCGAAGTCGATCTCGCCGCCGAGCCCGCGCCGGTGCTGAAGGACGCGACGTCGGCCATCGGCCGCACGCTCGACCGCCCGCTCGCGCCCGGCCAGGCGCTGCGCGAGAACCATCTGCGCGCGCGCGTGTGGTTCGCCGCCGGCGAGTCGGTGCGCGTGGTGGCCGCGGGCCCGGGCTGGCGCATCGTCGGCGAAGGCCTGGCGCTGTCGCCCGGCGTCGAGGGACGCAGCGTACGCGTGCGCACCGAGTCGGGCCGCGTGCTCAGCGCCTTGCCGGTGGCCGAGCGCGAAGTCGAGGTGCCTCTGTGAACCCGTTCACGCCCCGCGGCAGGGTGGGCGGGCCTAAAGTTCGCCGCGCGCGGGCCGATACCCCGTGCATGATGGCCGGACGACCCCGTCGGCCGGCCCGCAGGAGAACGTCATGAAGATCGGCAGCAACGAACCCAAAGGCCCCGTCGGCCCCGCGTCGGCCGAGCGCGCCGCGCCCGTCGGCCCGGACGGCAAGCCGCGCGTCGGCACGGCGGCCGCGGCCGCCGCGGGCGTCGAGCCGAGCGCCACGGTCGAGCTGTCGCCGGCGGCCGCGTCGCTGGCCAGCGGCGCCGCCGATCCGACGTTCGATGCCGCGAAGGTCGACCGCATCGCGCAGGCGATCCGCGACGGCTCGTACCAGATCAACGCCGAGGCGATCGCCGACAAGCTGATCGCCAACGCCCAGGAACTGCTCGGCAAGGTGCAGCGCTGATGTCGGGCGCTCCCGTCGCTCCCGCCGACTCGGCCGCCGCCGACCCGCTCGACGCGATGCTGTCGCGCGTCGAGCAGCGGCTGGCTGCGCTGGGCGAGGCGCTGCGCGCCGGCGACGGCGCGGCCGTCGAGCGCCACGCCGGCGACCTGCATGCCGCGCTGGCGCAGGCCGTGCAGACCTTCAGCCGCGCCGCGCGCGCCGGCGACGTGCCCGCGCCGCTGCGGCGCCGCCTGGCCGCCGCGAGCGGCCGCGTGGCGGCGCAGCGCGAGACGCTGGCGCGCGCCACCGCGCATCTCGACCGCGCGATCGACGTGCTGCTGCCGCGCGACGGATCGCCGGCTGCGGCGCTGTACGGCGCGCACGGCGGCCCGGCACGGCCCGCGGGCTCGGGGCTGGTCCAGGCCTGAGCGCGCACGCCCCGAGGCTGCGCGCCCGGGGCACGCGGACCTCAGGCCGGCGCCAGCGTCACTTCGCCGGGGCCATGTTCACCCACTGCCACTCGAACCAGTTGTCCGCGCGGTGCACCGCGCTCACGTTCTGCCGCGCCGCCCACGGGATGACCTGGCGATGCAGCGGGATGATGTGCACCTGCTCCTTGTACTCGCGCAGCGCGGCCTTCACCAGCTCCTCGCGCTTCTTCGCGTCGCCTTCGACGCTGGACTGCGCGGCGAGCTGGTCGAACTTGTCGTTTTTCACGTTGCCGTAGTTGTAGAAGCCGACGCCCTTCTCGCCGCGGTTGCGGAACACCGGCGTCAACGTGGTCTCGGCGTCGGTGATCGCGCCGCCCCAGCCGAGCATGTACATGCTGGTGTCGAGCTTCTCGAGCTTGGGGAAGTAGGTCACGCGCGGCATCGCCTGCACCTTGACCTTCACGCCGATCTGCGCCCACATCGCCGCCAGCGACAGGCAGATCTCCTCGTCGTTGATGTAGCGGTTGTTGGGGCAGTCGAGCGTGACCTCGAAGCCGTTGGGATAGCCGGCCTCGGCCATCAGCTTCTTCGCCTGCGCCAGGTCGAACGGCAGGCGCTTCTCGATCTCGGGGTCGTTGTACGCGCCCAGCGGCGACGGCGTGAGGCCGCCGGTGGGGTAGCTCTGCCCGTTCATGAGCTTGGTGCGGATGGTCTCGATGTCCACCGCGTGGTACAGCGCGCGGCGCACGCGCACGTCCTTGAACGGGTTCTTGTCGCCGGGCACGTTGCCGTACAGCAGCTTGTCGCGCCCCTGGTCCATGCCGATGAAGACGATGCGGTTCTCGGGGCCGTCGATCACCTTCACGCCGGGTGTCGTGCGCAGGCGCTGCACGTCGCGCGGCGGCGGGTCGAGCACGAAGTCGATCTCGCCCGACACCAGCGCGGCCGAGCGCGTGGCGTCGTTCGAGATCGGCGTGAACACCACCTCCTGCACGTTGCCCTCGTGCCGGCCCCACCAGTTGGGGTTGCGCTTCCACGTCGTCTTGATGCCGGGCTGCCGGCTCGCCAGCATGTACGGCCCGGTGCCGTTGGCGTTGAACGACGCGTGGCTCTCTTCCTTGTTCTTGAAGTCCAGCGGCTTGGTGACCTTGTGCTGCTCGCACCAGCCCTTGCTCATGATGAAGATGGTGTCGAGGTGCTGCAGGAAGATCGGGTTCGGCTGCTTCTGCTCGAACTCCACGGTGAAGTCGTCGATCTTCCTCGGCGTGCCGAGCGCGGTGGCGTACGCCGCGATCTGCGACGTGGGCTCCGACGCGCGCTGCACCGAGAACACCACGTCGTCGGCGGTGAACGGGCGGCCGTCGTGGAACTTCACGCCCTGGCGCAGCTTGAAGCGCCACAGGGTCGGGCTGACCTGCTGCCACTCGGTGGCCAGCGACGGGCGGATGCCGAGCTGCTTGTCGCGCACCACCAGCCGCTCGTAGACCTGACCGTTGGTCATGTTGGTCAGGCCCTCGTTCTGCGAGTACGGGTCCATCGTCTGCGCGTCGCCCTGGCTGGCCCAGCGCAGCACCTGCGCCGAAACGTGCGGACAGACGAGCAGCGACGCGGCCAGCAGGCCGCCGAGCAAGGTGCGATTCATCGCGGGCTCCGGGAGGTGTTGGACGTGGCGCGAGTGTAGGAATCGCGCCCGGCTCGCGGGCCCGGTGAAACCCCGCGCCGCCGGACGTGCCGCCGCGCGCGGGAGGCGTGGCTCAGGCGGGCTGGCGCGGCGGGTAGCCTTGCTCGGCCAGCGCGGCGCCGAAGCGCTCGGCCGGCTGCGCGGACTCGATGCGCACGCGCTGCGCGGGCAGGTCGATGTCCAGCTTCGCGTCGGCGTCGACGCGGCGCACCGTCTCGGTCACCGTGCGCACGCAATGGCCGCAGGTCATGTCGGGAAGGTTGAGTTCGATCATGGCAGGCTCCTGTCGATGCGACGGATGATGGACCTTGCCCCGATGGCAAGGTCAAGCCCCGCCGCCGAGACGCCGCGCGGCGCGGCGGGTCTTGCACCGCCGGGCCTTGACCCTGACATGATGGCAAGGTCTAGAGTGCCTGCATGGACACCACTGCCACCGCCGTCCCCCTGGCGGCCGCCGACGCGGACGAGCCCGTCTGCCGGCTGTCGATCGAAGGCATGACCTGCGCGTCGTGCGCGACGCGTGTCGAGAAGGCCCTCGCCCGCGTGCCGGGCGTCGCCGAGGCGAGCGTCAACCTCGCCGCCGACACCGCCACCGTGCGCGGCGCCGCCGCGGCCCGTCCCGCGGCGCTGCGCGAGGCCGTGCGCGCCGCCGGCTACGACGTGGCCGCCGACACCTGGGTGCTGCCGATCGAGGGCATGACCTGCGCGAGCTGCGTCGCGCGCGTCGAGAAGGCGCTGGCGCGCGTGCCCGGCGTCACCGATGCGAGCGTCAACCTCGCCACCGAGTCGGCCAGCGTCACCGTGCTGCGCGGCACGCCGCGCGCGGCGCTCGAGGCGGCGGTGCAGCGCGCGGGCTACGCCGTGGGCGCCGCGCCGGTGCCCGATGCCGACGCCGCCGCGCCGCCGGCGCCGCGCGATGCGGACGCTGCCGCCGAGCGCCGCCTCGCCGCGCAGCGCCGCGCCGTGCTGATCGCCGCCGCGCTGTCGCTGCCGCTCGCACTGCCGATGGTGGGCGACCTGTTCGGCCGGCACTGGATGCTGCCCGGCTGGCTGCAGCTGCTGCTGGCCACGCCGGTGCAGTTCTGGCTCGGCGCGCGCTTCTATCGAGCGGGCTGGGCCGCGCTGCGCGCCCGCACCGGCAACATGGACCTGCTGGTGGCCATCGGCACGAGCGCCGCCTACGGGCTGTCGCTGTGGCACCTGCTGCACGAGCCCGAGGCCATGCCGCACCTGTATTTCGAGTCGGCCGCGGTCGTCATCACGCTGGTGCTGCTCGGCAAGTGGCTCGAGGCGCGCGCCAAGCGCCGCACCACCGACGCGCTGCGCGCGCTGCAGGCGCTGCGCCCCGACGTCGCGCGCGTGTGGCGCGACGGCGCCGAGCGCGAGGTGCCGCTAGGCGCGGTGCAGGTGGGCGACACGGTCGTCGTGCGGCCGGGCGAGCGCTTCCCCGTCGACGGTGTCGTGCTCGACGGCGCGAGCCATGCCGACGAGTCGCTCGTCACCGGCGAGAGCCTGCCCGTGGCCAAGCACGCCGGCGACCGCGTGACCGGCGGCGCGCTCAACGGCGAGGGCTTGCTGCGCGTGCGCACCACGGCGGTCGGCGCGCAGTCGATGCTCGCGCGCATCGTGCAGCTGGTCGAGACCGCGCAGGGGCGCAAGGCGCCGATCCAGCGCCTGGTCGATCGCGTCAGCGCCGTGTTCGTGCCGGCGGTGATCGCGATCGCCGCGCTCACCTTCGCGCTCGGTGCGCTGGCGTTCGGGCTCGACGCGCAGCAGGCGCTGCTCAACGCGGTGGCCGTGCTGGTGATCGCCTGCCCGTGCGCGCTCGGCCTCGCGACCCCGGCGGCCATCATGGCCGGCACCGGCGTGGCCGCGAAGCACGGCATCCTGATCCACGACGCGGTGGCGCTCGAGGCGCTGCACGCGGTGAAGGTCGTGGCCTTCGACAAGACGGGCACGCTCACCGAGGGCAAGCCGGTGCTGGTCGAGATGCGGCCGGCCGCCGGCGCGACCGAGCTGTCGCTGCTGGCGACGGCGGCCGCGCTGCAGGCCGGCAGCGAGCATCCGCTCGCGCGCGCGGTGGTGGCGGCGGCCGACGCGCGCTCGCTCGCGCGGCCCGCCGTGACGCAGCTGCAGGCCGTGGCCGGCCGCGGCATCGAAGGCCGCATCGACGGGCTGCGCCACGTGCTCGGCAGCTCGCGCTGGATGCAGGAGCTGGGGATCGACACGTCGCCGCTGGCCGACGCGGCCGCGCAGGCGCAGGCGGCCGGCCGCAGCGTGTCGTGGCTGGCGACCGCGGGCGCGGCGCCGCGCCTGCTCGGGCTGCTCGCCTTCGGCGACACGCTCAAGCCGGGCGCCGCCGAGGCCATCGCGTCGCTCCGGGCCGCCGGCGTGCGCACGGTGCTGGTCAGCGGCGACAACCGCGGCGCGGCGCACGCGGTGGCCGCCGCGCTCGGCATCGACGACGTGCGCGCCGAGGTGCTGCCGGCCGACAAGGCGGCCGTGATCGGCGCGCTGCGCGACGGACTGCCGGCGGGCGCGCGCGTGGCGATGGTCGGCGACGGCCTGAACGACGCGCCGGCGCTGGCCGCGGCCGACATCGGCATCGCGATGGCCACCGGCACCGACGTCGCGATGCAGGCCGCCGGCGTGACCCTGATGCGCGGCGACGTGGGCCTGGTGCCCGCGGCCATCGACATCTCGCGGCGCACCAGCGCGAAGATCCGGCAGAACCTGTTCTGGGCCTTCGTCTACAACGTGGTCGGCATCCCGCTCGCGGCCTTCGGGCTGCTGAGCCCGGTGATCGCCGGCGCGGCGATGGCGATGTCGAGCGTGAGCGTGGTCGGCAACGCGCTGCTGCTGCAGCGCTGGGCACCGAAGGGCAAGGAGCAGCGCGCATGAACATCGGCGAGGCGTCGGCGGCCAGCGGCGTGTCGGCCAAGATGATCCGCCACTACGAGAGCATCGGCCTGCTGCCGAAGGTGGCGCGCAGCGACGCGGGCTATCGGCGTTACGACGAGCCGACCGTGCACACCCTGCGCTTCATCCGCCGCGCGCGCGACCTCGGCTTCTCGATCGCCGAGATCGGCGAGCTGCTCGCGCTGTGGCGCAACCGCCGCCGCTCGAGTGCCGACGTCAAGCGCATCGCGCTCGCGCACGCGGCCGAACTGCAGCAGCGCATCGAGCAGATGCGCGGCATGCAGCGCACGCTGGAGCACCTGGCGCACTGCTGCGCCGGCGACGAGCGGCCGGACTGCCCGATCCTCGACGACCTGGCCGGCGGTCGCGGGCACTGAGCCGCGGGCGGTTCAGCCGCCGGCCGCGTCGTTCCACAGCGAGTCGGTCTGCGGCAGCGCCCAGCGCTCGCGCGGCTCGCGCGAGACGATGCGGTCGCTGCAGCCGGGCCGCGACAGGTCGATGCGCTGCGGCGTGACGAGCTGGCGCGTCACGGTCGAGAAGAACGCCTTGACCACCGGCGCGACGAGCCTGCGCGGGTTCTGCTCGACCACGATCGCGAGGCGCTGCGACTCCAGGCGCACCAGCGAGCCGGTCGGGTAGATGCCGATGCTCTTCACGAAGGCCTGGAACACGTGCGTGTCGAAGTGGCCGTCCCAGGTGGCCATGCGCGCGAGCGACAGCGCCGGGTCCCAGCCCGCCTTGTACGGCCGGTGGGAGGTGATCGCGTCGTACACGTCGCACACGGCGCCCATGCGCGCGAGCAGGCTGAGGTCCTCGCCACGCAAGCCGTGCGGGTAGCCGCGCCCGTCGACCCGCTCGTGGTGGTGCAGGGTCACGTCCAGCACCATCGCGCCGACGACGCCGCCTCCATCGCCACCGTCCGCGAGCATGTCGTGGCCGATCTGCGGGTGCTGCTTCATCAGGCCGTACTCGGCGTCGCTGAGCTTGCCCGGCTTGTGGAGCACCGACAGCGGGATCGCGGCCTTGCCCAGGTCGTGCATCAGGCCGCCCAGCCCGGCCTCGCGGCAGGCGTCGTCGTCGAGGCCGAGCTCCCGTCCGAGCGCGACCATCAGCGCGCACACCGCCACCGAGTGCAGGTAGGTGTAGTCGTCGCGCGTCTTCAGCCGCGCCACGCTGACCAGCGCCTCGCGGTTGCGGAAGACCGAGCGCGCGATGTCGTCGACCAGCGGCAGGCAGCGCTCGGCGTCGATCGCGCGGCCGAGCCGCGCCTCGCCGAACATCGCGGTGACGGCGTCCTTCGCGCGGTGGACGATCTCCGCGGCGCGTTTCAGCTCCTCGGCGAAGCTCGCGCCCTCGCCGTCGCGCGGCGGCGCCGGGTCGTGCGCAGCGGATGCGGGAGCGATCGGCGGCAGGTCGCGGCCACCTTCGCGCAGTTCGACGCCGTCATGCGCCGCCGGCGCGGGCGCATCGACATCGACGCCGCGATCGGTGTCGATCCAGCACGCCGGGGCGCCGCTGCTGCGCAGGCGCTGCAGGTCCTCGGCATCGTTCAGCTCGAAGCGGTGCTTCCAGAAAGGATGGGCTATCCACGATCCCTCGATCTCGTGGATGTACATGCCCAGCCGGACGCTGGCGACGGGAATCTTCTTGAGCATCGCGCCGAACACCGCAGGCGCCGGGCCCATGCCCGGCAACGCGTCTTCGGTGATGTCGGTCGGGGCGCGGCCGACTTGAGCGCCGCCTGCGCCCCGGCAGGCTCCGACGGCGCATGAAAAAGGCCGCGAACGCGGCCTTCTTCCGGACGGCGCGGGCAACGCTCAGTGCGCGTCGGACCCGAACTTGAACTTGGCCTGCGGCACCGTCTTCAGCACACCCGGCAGCGACGCGAAGTACTGCGCCATGGCCTTGAGCTCGGCATGGGTGAAGGGCTTGACCTGCCCGGCCATGATTGCGTTGGCGCGACCGACCTGCGGGTTGTTCTCGGTCTTGTAGGCCTTGAGCGCGACGAACAGATAGTCGGCGTGCTGGCCGGCGAGGTGCGGGTACGACGGATCGAGCGGCTTGCTGTAGTTGGCACCGTGGCACGACGCGCAGGCGCCCTTCTGCAGCAGCGCGGCGACCTGCGGCGACGGCGCGACCGCGGGCTGTTCGGGCACGGCGGGCCGCGGGCCGCCTTGCTGCTCGTAGAACGCCGACACGTCGGCGATGTCCTGGTCGCTCATCGACTCGGCGATGCCGCGCATGGTCGGGTGCTTGCGCTCGCCCTTCTTGTATGCGTTGAGCGCGGCCACGAGGTACGGCGCGTTCTGGCCCGCGATCATCGGCACCTTGTGGATCTCGGGGAAGCTCGCCTGGTAGTTGGGCATGCCGTGGCAGCCGATGCACATGGCGACCTTCTTCGCGCCGGCCTTGGCGTCGCCCTTGACGTCCTGCGCGTGGACGGCGGGCAGCGCGGCGAAGGCGACCATCAGCAGCGTGAGGAGCTTCTTCATTGTCTCGGAGGTGACTTCGGATTGCGGGACGGCCGCGGATTATAGGGGGCCGACCTTATACTGACCCGACCCCCGTGCCGCAGCTCGCGGCGCCCGCGCGGCGCCGCTCCACACCGCCCCCGACATGAAGTTCCAAGGCTCCTCCGGCTACGTCGCCACGCCGGACCTGATGCTCGCGGTCAACGCCGCCATCACGCTGAAGCGCCCGCTGCTGGTCAAGGGCGAACCCGGCACCGGCAAGACGATGCTCGCCGAGGAAGTGGCCGCCGCGCTCGGCATGCCGCTGCTGCAGTGGCACATCAAGAGCACGACCAAGGCGCACCAGGGCCTGTACGAGTACGACGCGGTGAGCCGCCTGCGCGACAGCCAGCTGGCCGACGTCACCGGCTCGGAGCGCGTGAAGGACATCCGCAACTACATCGTCAAGGGCGTGCTCTGGGAGGCGTTCAGCGCCGAGCAGCCTGTGGCGCTGCTGATCGACGAGATCGACAAGGCCGACATCGAGTTTCCGAACGACCTGCTGCGCGAGCTCGACCGCATGGAGTTCCACGTGTACGAGACGCGCGAGACCATCCGCGCGAAGCACCGCCCGGTGGTCTTCATCACGTCGAACAACGAGAAGGAACTGCCCGACGCCTTCCTGCGCCGCTGCTTCTTCCACTACATCAAGTTCCCCGACGCGCAGACGATGCAGCGCATCGTCGACGTGCACTTCCCCGGGCTGAAGAAGGAACTGCTCGCCGCCGCGCTCAAGACCTTCTACCAGGTGCGCGAGCTGCCCGGCCTGAAGAAGAAGCCCAGCACCAGCGAACTGCTCGACTGGCTCAAGCTGCTGGTGGCCGAGGACATCCCGCTCGAGGCGCTGCAGAGCAAGGACGACAAGGTGGCGGTGCCGCCGCTGGTCGGCGCGCTGCTGAAGAACGAGCAGGACGTGACCCTCTTCGAGAAGCTCGTCTTCATGCAGCGCCACGGGCGCTGACGAGTCCGCGGGCCGCCGCCCGTCGCGCGCGCTCAGTGCCCGAGTCCGGGCAGCACGAAGGCGACCACCGGCTCGGGCCGGTCGGGCTGGTCGGGCCGCACGCGCGCGGCCACGTCGAAGGCCACGCGGCCCGGCACCCACCACCAGCGCAGCCCGACCTGATGCGCCTCGGTGCCGGTCTCGCCGCCGGCCCACTCGGCGAACATGAAGCGGCGGTCGTCGGGCCGCCACAGCCCGGCCAGCCGCGCGCGGCTGCGCAGCGCCTGCGCGGCGTCGAGCCCCACGTGCACGCGCAGCGCCACGCTGCTGTCCAGGCGCAGCAGGCTGCCCGCGGCGAACAAGGCCTGCTCGGTGCGCATCGGCTCGCCGCCCTGCGCCGCGGCCGACCACGCCATGCGAAGCGACGCGGTCAGCGGGCCGAGGCCGAACGAGTTGACCCCGTCGGCGCGCAGTCGCAGCACCGACGGCGCGAGGCCGGGCGACGTGGCGCGCGGCGACTCCACCCTCAGGTTCAGCCGCTCGCCGCCGCACTCGCGCGCGATCTCCTCCAGCCGCTGCGACACGCCTTCGTCGGCGAACGGCTCGACGCGGCAGGCCGGCGGCGCGACGAAGGCCGCGAGCGGGAGCCGGTGCTCGACGCGAAGCGCACTCGCGCGCGCCAGCGGCGCGGATGCCGTGCGCGTCTCGGCCGACGCGCCGACGGGCCACGCGGCCGCGCACAGCACGATGGCTGCGGCGACTGTGGCGGCGGGCGGGACGGATCGGATCGGCACGGTGGCACGGCGCGCAAGACGATGGACGGCTGCAGCATCCGTCCTCGCTGCACGGGCGGCGATGACGCAGTTCACAATCCGCGCGGCTCCGACCTGCTGTTACCACCGATGCCGCCACCCCTGCCGAACGAACCGATCCGCGGACGCCTCGCGCGCCGCGTCCACGCACGATGAGCTGGCCCGCCCCCGTCACCTTGCACGGCCGTCACGCGACGCTCGTGCCCTTGCAGCCCTCGCACGCCGACGCGTTGTCGGCCGCCGTCGCCGACGGCGAGCTGTGGAAGCTCTGGTACACGAGCATCCCCGAGCCGTCGCGCATGGCCGCCGAGATCGGGCGCCGCCTCGCGCTGCAGTCCGCCGGCTCGATGCTGCCCTTCACGGTGCTCGATGCGGCCGGCGTGCCGGTCGGCATGACGACCTACATGCACGTCGACGCCGTGCACCGGCGGGTCGAGATCGGCAGCACGTGGTACGCGCAGCGCGTGCAGCGCACGCCGCTGAACACCGAGTGCAAGCGCATGCTGCTGGCGCACGCGTTCGACGCGCTCGGCTGCATCGCGGTGGAGTTCCGCACGCACCGCTTCAACCTGCAGAGCCGCCGCGCGATCGAGCGGCTCGGCGCGCAGCTCGACGGCATCCTGCGCAGCCACCAGCGCATGGCCGACGGCAGCTTGCGCGACACCGCCGTCTACAGCATCACCGCGGCCGAGTGGCCGACCGTGCGCGCCCACCTCGACTGGCAGCTGAGCAAGCCCCGATGAAGAAGAAGCCCCTCACCGTCGACGACCTGTGGAAGCTCGAGCGCATCGGCGAGCTGAGCCTGTCGCCCGACGGCGCGCAGTGCGTCGCCTCGGTCACCACGCCGTCGATGGACGACGACAAGTCGCGCACCGCGCTGTGGCTGCTGTCCACCTTGGGCGGCGAGCCGCGCCGGCTCACCGCGGCCGGCGAGAAGGACGCGCACCCGCGCTGGTCGCCGCGCGGCGACCGCATCGCCTTCGTCGCGCAGCGCGACCAGGAAGGCGCGAAGGACGAGGCGCCGCAGCTCTACGTGATCGCGCCCGACGGCGGCGAGGCGCGCCGCGTGGCCACGCTGCCCACCGGCGTCGAGGCGTTCAAGTGGTTCCCCGACGGACGGCGCGTCGCCGTGGTCTCGTGGGTGTGGCCCGACGCGAAGGGCATGAAGGCGCAGGCGCAGCGCGCCCGGGCCTTCAAGGCCCGCAAGGAGACCGCCTACGTCACCGACCAGGCGCAGTACCGCTGGTGGGACCGCAACCTGCCGATGGGCCGCGTGCCGCACCTGCTGCTGGTCGACGTCGACACCGGGCGCGTGCGCGACCTGTTCGAGGGTCGCGACCTCGAGCTGACGCGCTGCGACCCCGACGCGAACGCGTTCGACGTCTCGCCCGACGGGCGGCGCATCGCGTTCGCCTACGACCCGGCCGCCGAGAAGCGCAGCGACAACCGCTACGCGCTGGGCGAGATCGACCTGAAGACCGGCCGCTTCACGACCGTGGCGCGGGAGGCCGGCTGGACCTTCGAAGCGCCGACGTACTCGCCCGACGGCCGGCGGCTCGCCTTCATCGCCCGGCACGACGCGCGCAGGCACACCATGCCCGCGCAGCTCGCGCTGCTCGAGCGAGGCCGCTGGCGCGTGCGCAGCGCCGATTGGGACCGCGAGGTCCGCGCGCCGCTGCGCTGGGACGGCGACGAGGCGCTGCTGTTCACCGCCGAGGACCGCGGCCGCCAGCACCTGTGGCGATTCGATCTGGCCGGACGCGCGCCGACGCCGCTGGTCGAGGGCGGCTGGGTGCTGCAGTTCGACGGCGCCGGCGGCACCGTCGTCAGCGCGGCCGACAGTGCGGATCATCCGGCTCGGGTGCACGCGCGACGCGACGGCGAGGCGCCGCGCCGCATCGAGCGCTTCAACGACGCGCTGATGTCGCGCGTCGCGCTCGGCCGGCACGAGGAGATCTGGTTCAAGGGCGCGCAGGGCGACGACACGCAGCTGTGGCTGTTCTACCCGCCCGGCTTCGACCCCGCGAAGAAGGGCGCGAAACTGCCGCTGCTGCACGTGATCCACGGCGGCCCGCACACCGCGGCCGGCGACAACTGGCACTACCGCTGGAACCACGCGGTGTTCGCGGCGCAGGGCTACGCGGTCGCGTGCGTCAACTACCACGGCTCGTCGAGCTTCGGCTTCGCCTTCAAGGACTCGATCACGCACCGCTGGGGCGAACTCGAGCAGGCCGACATCGAGGCCGCCACCGACGTGCTGCTGAAGAAGCGGTGGGCCGACCCGAGGCGCGTGTTCGCCACGGGCGGCAGCTACGGCGGCTACATGGTCGCGTGGCTCAACGGCCACGTGAAGCCGGGCCGCTACGCGGCCTACGTGTGCCACGCCGGCTGCTTCGACTGGGTGGGCATGTTCGCCGAGGACGCCTACACCTGGTTCCCGAAAGAGCTCGGCGCCGCGTATTGGGACGACATGGCCAAGGTGCACGCGCAGAGTCCGCACGCCTTCGCCGGCGCGATGCGCACGCCGACGCTGGTGATCCACGGCGCGCTCGACTACCGCGTGCCCGATGCGCAGGGCCTGGCGTACTACAACACCCTCAAGGCGCGCGGCGTGCCGGCGCGGCTGGTGTGGTTCCCCGACGAGAACCACTGGATCCTCAAGCCGCGCAACTCGAAGCTCTGGTACGGCGAGTTCTTCGACTGGCTGCGCCGGCACGATCCGGGCGCGCCGCAGCGCTCGCGCGCTCGTCGGCGCTGAGCCGCGGCCGCGACGCCGGGCGCGCTCAGGCGACGGCGCGGGGCGCGTCGCGCCTCGGCACGTCGGCCGGCACCACGCGGTTGCGGCCCTCGTCCTTGGCGCGGTAGAGCGCGCGATCGGCACGCGCCAGCGCGACGTCGATGCCGGCATCCGACGGCTGCACCACCGCGACGCCGATCGACGCGGTGACGCGCAGGTCGACGCCACGCGCCTGCACCGTCTGCTGCTCGATGACCTGCCGCAGCCGCTCGGCGGCCTGCGCGGCGCCGGCCGCGTCGGCGTGCGGAATCGCGATCAGGAACTCCTCGCCGCCGTAGCGGCCGACCATGTCGATCTGCCGCGCGTGGCGCGCCAGCAGCCCGGCCACCTGCGCGAGCACGCGGTCGCCGGCCGCGTGGCCGTGCGTGTCGTTCACGCGCTTGAAGTGGTCGATGTCCAGCAGCAGCAGCGCGAACGGCTCGCCGCCGCGACGATGCAGCTCCCACAGCCGGTGCAGTTCGTCGTCGATGGCGCCGCGGTTGAGCAGGCCGGTCAGCGAATCGCGGCGCGACGCGCGGCGCAGCTTCACGACCAGGCGCTGCGTCAGCATGACCATGAAGCCGAAGTTGAACAGCGCCACGCCGCTGAGATAGACGTACATCAGCCCCTGGTTGGCCGCGGTGTTGCGCTGCATCTCCTGCGGATGCGCGAGGTCGAGCGCCTGGCGCAGCGCCAGGGTGACCAGCAGCAGCGCGATCACGACCCCCGGCACCACGATGGCGGCGAACGCCGCGCGCCCGAACTCGGCGCGCAGCGGCGCGCGCACCGCCATCATCGTGCGCAGCACGATGTAGCCCTGGCCCGCATAGGCGAGCACGATGCGCAGCGAGGCCTCGCGCTCGCCCGGCCCGAGCAGCGCGATCGCCCCGCCCACCAGCGCGAGCATCACGGCCTGCTCGACGTCGCTGGCCGGTGCGCGCACGAAGCGCTCGGTGCCGCGCCGCATGACCGCGAAACCGATCAAGGTGATCACGTTGACGGCGTTGTACAGGCCCCAGGCGCGCGGCTCGCCGCGCGCGCCGGCCAGCAGCAGTCCGACGCCCAGCAGCAGCAGGAACACGCCCCAGTGCGCGACCGCGCCGCGATCCTCGCCGAGCAGCGCGGCGCACACCACCCAGCCGATCGCGTACAGCCCGAGCTGGAACGCGACCAGCCAGAGCATCGGCGAAAGGGTCGCGGCGTCGGCGGGCATGGGCGCGCAGTCTACGAGCGGACTGGCGTTGCCCGATCACGCCGAAGGGGGATAGCGCCACGGCACGGCACGCCGCGCGGACCGCAGCGCGCGGGCCGGCAACGACGCCGCGGTTTTGGCCGATACTCCACGGCACCCGTACGAGGGCGCCGCCATGCTGATCGACTTCTTCTACACCCTGCGCGCCGCCAAGCTGCCGGTGTCGGTCAAGGAGTACCTGACCCTGCTCGAGGCGATCCAGGCCGGCGTGATCGCGCCTTCGGTCGACGAGTTCTACTACCTCGCGCGCACGTCGCTCGTGAAGGACGAGGCGCTGTTCGACAAGTTCGATCGCGCGTTCGCCGCGTACTTCAAGGGCGTCGAGCTGCTCACCGACTTCACGCAGGACGTGCCGCTCGAATGGCTGCGCAAGACGCTCGAACTCGAACTGTCGCCCGAGGAGAAGGCGAAGATCGAGACGATGGGCTGGGACGAGCTCATGCAGGAGCTGAAGAAGCGCTTCGAGCAGCAGAAGGAGCGCCACGAGGGCGGCAACCGGATGATCGGCACCGGCGGCACCTCGCCCTTCGGCGCCTACGGCTACAACCCGCAGGGCATCCGCATCGGCCAGGCCGGCGGGCGCAACAAGAGCGCGGTGAAGGTGTGGGACCAGCGCGCGTACAAGGACTACGACGACTCGCTCGAGCTCGGCACGCGCAACATCAAGGTCGCGCTGCGCCGGCTGCGGCGCTTCGCGCGCGAGGGCTCCGACCTCGAACTCGACCTCGACGACACCATCCACTCGACCGCCGCCAACGCCGGCCTGCTGGACATCAAGATGGTCCCGGAGCGGCACAACAAGGTGAAGGTGCTGCTGCTGATGGACGTGGGCGGCACGATGGACGAGCACATCCACCGCGTCGAGGA
>Ga0073934_10005440_pt1 | contig 19698 bp, 15 predicted proteins | sample LarsenN4metaG_FD_76834 | JGI IMG/M metagenome (GOLD analysis project Ga0073934, IMG submission 76834) | Hot spring sediment bacterial and archeal communities from British Columbia, Canada, to study Microbial Dark Matter (Phase II) - Larsen... ... | reverse complement strand
TGCCGAAAAGGTGAATACCCAGCGCGTGGAGGCGAATGTGAGCATGCACCCCGACGACGACAAGTTGCTGACCCCGGCCGAAGTGGCGGCGATGTTCCGGGTCAACCCCAAGACCGTGACCCGATGGGCGCGGGCCGGGAAGATCCAGGCGATCCGGACCCTCGGTGGGCACCGGCGCTTCCGGCTGAGCGAAGTGCGCGCGGCATTCGCCGACGCCGAAGCCCTTCGAGACTGACGCAGCGAGCACGACCGCGGGCCGCGGGGGCGTCAGCCCCCGCGGCGGTGCGGGACGGAGTGCTCCCAGTCGGCCAGCAGCGCACGCAGACCGGTCACGAGCGCGATCGGTTGGTCGAGCATGATGTGGTGCCACGCGAGTGGCACCTCGATCACGGGCGCGAGCCGGCCGAGCTGCTCGTACATGTACTGACCGATGTCGGGCGACACGAGCCCGCGCTCGGCCCGGAACAGCGCCACGCGGCATCGCACGTCGCGCAACAGCTCGCCGTGAGGGGCGGTGCGCCGCTCGAAGATCGCCGGGTCGAACTTCCATTGCACCCCGCCGTCGACCGCGCGCAGCGACGTGCGAGCGACGTGGTCGAGCACGTACGGCAGCGAGGTCGGCTGGTCGGGGACGGTACGGAACCGGCGCAGCGCGGTGTCGACGTCGGCGTAGGTTCGTAGCGGCCCGAACGCGACGCCGACGCGTGCGGCTTCCTGCTCCGGATCGGGTATGCGCACACCCGAGTCGAGCAGGATCAGCCCGGCGAGCGCGTCGCCGTACGCGGCCGCGGCGGTGATCGACACCCAACCGCCCATGCTGTGCGCGATCACGATCGGCGGCCCGGGCAGGCACGAGTGCTCCGCGACGGCCGTCAGTTCGCGTGCCCACGTCTCCATCTCGTACGCGTCACGCCGATCGCTCTCGCCGTGTCCCGACAGGTCGGGGGCCACGACGCAGTAGTCGCCGGCGAGGAGCGGCGCGACGTGGTCCCACCAGCGCGCGTGCGCGGCACCGCCGTGCACGAGGACGAGGCCCGGTTGGTCCGGCGTTCCCCAGCGGCGGTACGCGATGAGCGCCCCGTCGACCTCGACCGCGTCCTGCGCGGGTGTCGTCGCGAGGGCGCGCGTGAACCACTCGGGAGCATCCACGCCCGCCACCCTATGGGCGTGGCGCCCGGCTACGCGGGTGTGATGTTCTGGTTGAGCCGGAACACGTTGTCGGGGTCGTACTCGCGCTTGACCGCCTGGAGCCTCGCGTAGTTGGGCCCGAACGCATCCTTGACCCGACCGGGGCCTTCGTCGCCGATGAAGTTGAGGTAGATCCCGTCGGTTGCGAAGCGGTCCATGTCGGCGATCGCGTCACGCGCCCACGCGATGTTCGCGGCGTCGTCGGCGGGCGACTCCCACACCGCGAACGGGTGGTACACCCAGGTCGCGTTGCGCTGCGTCATGGGCGTGTCGGTGTCGCTGACGCGTGCGACGGCACCGCCCCACGGCAGCATGAGGTTCTGGCACAGCGGTGAGCGCATGTCCGACGACGCCTTGAGGAACGTTGCGATCGCGTCGTCGGGGAGCGACCGCATGTAGGAGGCACTCCAATAGTTCCGGAAGCCGGGCGGGTCGTCGATCATGCACTGGAAGTCGGCGTAGGGCATGTCGGACACCAGGTCGACCTCCGGTCCGAGGGCACGCATCGGCGCGACGGCGTCACGCGCACTCTCGATCGGCCCGAACCAGCACGGGATCACCGCGCACAGCAGCTGGCCCTGGAGGTGGGGCGGGATGAACTCCTCGGCCGGGCCGGTGAGGAACCCGACGGCACTGCCGAGCTCCTCGGGCGCGGCTTGCGCCCAGTCGCGGTATGCGTGCAGCACGTCGGGCGCCGAGGCGGCGGGCCAGAGGAGGAGACCGGCATGCACCGTCGGGCCGACCGGGTGCAGGTCGAACTCGAGCGTGGTCGCGACGCCGAAGTTGCCGCCGCCGCCGTGCAGCGCCCAGAACAGCTCGGGATTCTCGCGGGCGCTCGCGCGTACTTCGTCGCCGTTCGCGAGCACCAGTTCTACGGCTCGGAGGTTGTCGCACGCGAGGCCGTACTTGCGCTCGATCCATCCCGATCCACCGCCGAGCGTGAACCCGGCGACTCCTGTCGTCGAGACTCGCCCGCCGGTGGTGGCGAGGCCGTGCTCCTGCGCGGCCCGGTCGAACTCACCCCAGGTGACCCCGGCGCCGACGCGCGCGGTACGGGCGGCCGGGTCGATCTCGATCTCCTTCATCGGCCGTACGTCGATCACGGTGCCGCCATCGCTGAGCGACATACCGGCGACCGAGTGGCCGCCGGCGCGGACCGCGATCTCGAGCCGAGCGTCGCAGCCGAACGCAATCGCGGCGGTGACGTCGGCCGGGGTCGCGCACTGCGCGATCAACGCCGGCTGCTTGTCGATCATGCTGTTGTGGACGGTGCGGGCTTCCTCGTAGTTCGCGTCGCCCGGTGCGAGGAGCGTCCCCGAGAAGCGCGCGGCGAGAGCATCGAAGGCGGTGTGCTGACGAATCGATCGAGCCATTCCGGCCCCCTCTCGTCGATGGCGGCCGAAGTCTCGACCCCCGCGCCCGTCCCGTCAACGGACGGTGGCGTTACGCCGTAGCAGGCATCGACCAGCGCAGCCGCGAGAAGCCCGCAAGGTCGCGGTCGAGCGACACGACCGTTGCGCCCTGTTCGACGCCGATCGCCGCCAGGTACACGTCGGCCGCGAGGTCACCCCCTGCATCGTTGGACAGGCACAGTTCCTCGAACACCTCGAAGTGGTCGGCGTTGATGGGGGCGAGCGCATCCGTGTACTGCGGGTGGTCGTCGCGGCGGGCCGACACGACGATGTCGACGTCGAGCACCTCGTACAGCGCGCGATTCGAGCTCGCGTCGATGCCCGGGCGGAGTCCACCGCTCCCGTGCACTACCGGGATCTTTGGCGCGGCCAGCTCGGTGGTTCGACTCGCGAGCTCGGCGCGCAGTGCGTCCTCGATCTGCTGGCGCGCGACGTTTTGGCTGCCTTGAGCGGTTGGTCGGCGATCGCCACTGTGGTGCGCATCGCATCAGAATGCTGCGTCACACGCATCACCCCGCGGAGGCAGTCCGACGGCGGCGCGAATACGGCGAGCCTGCACCTCGAGGGTGAGGTCGCCGGTCGGGTCGGCGGCAAAGGCGTCGGGGCCGTACTGCGCGGCGGCTGACCAGACGACGCGCGACGCGGGTGCGACGCGCAGCGCGTCGACGAGTGTCACCGGCAGGTCGCACCGCCGTCGCAGTGATTCCCACCGTGCGGGACCGATCGCGGAGGGCGACGCCACCTGTTCCGCGACGGCGAGGCAGGTCGGCAGCGGGAACTCGCGCAGCACGTCGCAATGTGCGTCGACGACGGCTTCGAGCGAATCGGCGGCGGCGTGCACGCGGATGTCGTGCAGCCCGCCGAGCACGTCGAACGTGTACGCCGCGTGCGCGGCGGCGGGCTCGACGTCGAACGTGGAGGCCACGAGGTCGTGCAGCCGCTCGCGGCAGGTGACGTAGGTGATCGGCTGCTCGTCGGGCAGGAGCAGCGTGAGCTCGGGAGGGATCGGCCGCCCGCCGACGACGCGGGGTGACAGCGCGGCGAAGACGCGCTGGTAGCCGCGCGCGCGGCGGGAGCGGGACAGGACGGCGAACACGGGCTTCCTCCTCGCAGTGGGATCATGCGGGGGAAGCGCAGGGCGAACCTAGCGCGAGGGTGTGACGTCCACCACGGCGGCGGTAGCGTGCGGCGATGCGCTACCGACGTCTCGGCCGCACGGCGTTGCGGGTCAGCGAGCTGTGCCTCGGCACCATGAACTTCGGGCCGCTCACCAGCGACGACGACTCGTTCGTCATCATGGATCGGGCACTCGACCACGGCATCAACTTCTTCGACACCGCCAACCGCTACGGCGGCGAGAAGGGCCCGGGCACGACCGAGTCGATCATCGGTCGCTGGTTCGCGCAGGGCGGCGGACGCCGCGACAAGGTGGTGCTCGCGACGAAGGTCTTCGGGCCGATGACCGACTGGCCCAACGACGGCGGCCTCTCTGCGCGTCACATCGTCGACGCGTGCAGCGAAAGCCTCCGCCGGCTCCAGACCGACCGCATCGACCTCTACCAGATGCACCACGTCGACCGCGCCGCGCCATGGGACGAGATCTGGCAGGCGATGGAGACGCTCGTCGCGCAGGGCAAGGTCCTCTACGTCGGCAGCAGCAACTTCGCGGCATGGCACATCGTGCAGGCCAACGAGGCGGCGAAGGCTCACAACTTCCTGGGCCTCGTCAGCGAGCAGAGCCTCTACAACCTCGCGGCCCGCACCGTCGAGCTCGAGGTGTTGCCCGCGTGCCGCGCCTACGGCGTCGGCGTGATCCCTTGGAGCCCGCTCGCCGGCGGGCTGCTCGGCGGCATGGGCACCGAAGGCGCGCGACGGCGCAACGTGCAGCCGCGCTACGAACGCGCGCGCGAGCAGGTCGACCGGTGGGAGGTGTTCTGCAAGGAGATGGGGGAGGAGCCCGCGGCGGTCGCGCTCGCGTGGCTGCTCGCGCAGCCGGGCGTCACCGCGCCGATCATCGGCCCGCGCACCCTCGAGCAGCTCCAAGGCGCGTCGCTGCGCGCCACCGAGATCACACTCGACGACGACGCCCGCAAGCGGCTCGACGAGATCTTCCCCGGTCCGGGCGGCACCGCGCCCGAGGCGTACGCCTGGTAGGGGCGGTGGCGAAGGCCGACACCGTCGGGCTCGAGGTCGACGGCCACACCGTCAACGTCACCAGCCCGGGCAAGGTCTTCTTCGAGGAGCGGGGCGAGACGAAGCTCGACCTCGTCCACTACTACCTCGCGGTGGGGGAGCCCGTCATGCGCGCGATGGGTGGGCGGCCGGTCCTCATGGAGCGTTACCCGCACGGCGCGACCGGTTCGTCGTTCTTCCAGAAGCGAGTGCCTGACAACGCGCCCGACTGGCTGTCGACGACGATCGTCAGCACGCCCAACGGGACGACCTCGCGAGTGCTCGTCATCGAGGATCTCGCCCACGTCGTGTGGGCGGTGAACCTCGCCTGCCTCGGGTTCCACGTCTGGCCCGGCAAGGCCGCCGACCCGGCGCACGCCGACGAGCTGCGCATCGACCTCGACCCGCAGCCCGGCGTCGGGTTCGACCAGGTGCGCGCGGCCGCGCACGAGGTGAAGGCGCTGCTCGACGAGCTCGGGCTCGTCGGCTGGCCGAAGACCACCGGGAACCGTGGCATCCACGTGTACGTGCGCCTGCAGCCGCGATGGGACGGTTACGACGTCCGCCTCGCGGCGGTGAGCGTCGCGCGCGAGCTCGCGCGCCGGCGTCCCGACCTGCTCACCGACGCGTGGTGGAAGGAGGAGCGCGGCAAGCGTGTGTTCGTCGACTTCAACCAGAACGCGCCGCACAAGACGGTGTTCGGTGCGTGGTCGGTGCGTGCCCGCGCCGGCGGTCAGGTGTCGACCCCGTTCCGGTGGGACGAGCTCGACGCGATCGAACCCGACGCCCTGACGCTCGCAACCGTCCCCGAGCGAGTCGCGCGGGCCGGTGATCCGTGGCGCGACGCCGACGTGGCCCCGCAGTCCCTCGAGCCGCTGCTCGCACTCTGGGAACGCGACCGCGCGGCCGGGTTGGCCGACGCACCCTGGCCGCCCGTCTATCCGAAGATGCCGGGCGAGCCGCCACGAGTCGCGCCGTCGCGGGCGAAGAAGGCTTGATGAAGACCTGACGAGAGCGGCCGAAAGCCGCGTCGTGCGCAACCGGCCGGACGCACCGTCGGTTCACATGCGCGCGAACCCGGCGCGTCTCTCGACCACGCTGCGCGTCAGGCGCTAGACCGCCAGCCGCCACGCAGTGTGGCAGGGGCTACGGATAGCGAGGCACTCGGCCACCGGCCGTAGTGCGAAGGGGCGAAGCATGATGCGACGTAGTTCACGTCGCGCGCGTGCCGTGGTGGGGGTCGCTTCCCTCATCGTCACGTTCGCGGCGTTTCCGAGTTCGGCGACGCTGGCACCGAGCACGTTCGACGCCGCCGACGGCAACTTCCTGCTCGACGACACCACCGACGTGGGCACGGTGCCCGGCGCCAACGTCGACGCGAAGGACTGGCAGAACGCGCCGGCCCTGCAGACGGCGACCGACACGCCGACCGGACAGAACGACAACTCCCTCGTCGAGGGCACCAAGGAGGACAGCGCGGTCCCGACCGTCGAGACCGGCTCGATCCCCAACAACAAGAGCGACCTGCAGCAGTTCTACGTCTCGAACGAGAAGGTGGGCACGAAGGAGTTCCTGTACCTCGCGTGGACGCGTGCCAACACGCTCGGCACCGCGAACATGGACTTCGAGTTCAACAAGAACAAGTGCGTGAAGGAGGGCAACCCGCCGGCGCCGACCGCGGACTCGACGTGTTCCGCGAACGGCATCACGCCGGTACGCAGCCCGGGCGACATGTTGATCACCTTCGACTTCGCCTCGGGCGGCAACAAGGTGCAGCTCGCGTTGCTGCGCTGGGTCACGACCGGTGCCAACTCACAGTGCGAGGCCAACGGCGGCAAGGTGCCGTGCTGGGGCAACAAGCTCGACCTCGACGCCGCCAGCGTCGCGGAGGGCGCGGTCAACGACGGCTACGTCGTGAAGAACACGGTCACCAACGGCAACCAGCCGGACAAGACGTTCGGCGAGGCGTCGATCGACCTCACGGGCGCGGGCGTGTTCACGCCCAACGTCTGCTCGGGATTCGGGAGCGCGTACCTGAAGAGCCGGTCGTCGGATTCGTTCACCGCCGCGATGAAGGACGTCATCGCACCGATTCCGGTGAGCATCCAGAACTGCGGTCGGATCATCATCCACAAGCAGACGACGCCCCAGCTCGGCAACGCGTCGCCGAGCTTCGCGTTCACGAGCACGGGCGGGCTCAGCCCGTCGTCGTTCTCGCTCAAGGACGACGGCGTGCAGGACTACGGGTCCAACGTGCAGACGGGCGTCTACACGATCAGCGAGACCGACCCGACGGGTCTCACGCCGAAGTTCGACCTGAAGACGCTGGCGTGCACCGTCACGGGATCGAACGGGTCGACGTACGACGCGAACGCGGGTACGACGACGAGCGGCTCGGGCGTCGCGCCGAGGACGGTGTCGATCGACCTGAAGGCTGGCGACACGGTGGACTGCACGTTCACCAACGAGCAGCGGGGCTCGATCGTCGTACAGAAGGTGACCGACCCGGCGAGCGACACGACGACCTCGTTCGGGTTCACCGCCGGCGGCGGGCTCTCGCCGACGTCGTTCAACCTGACGGGCGGTGGATCGCGCACGTTCGCCGATCTCACGCCGAGCTCGGGCTACACGCTGGCCGAGACCGTCCCGACCGGATGGGATCTCGTGTCCGCAACCTGTGACGACGGCAGCGCGGTCACCAACATCTCGGTGAGCGCCGGTGAGACCGTGACGTGCACGTTCACGAACCGGGCGCGTGGTTCGGTGTCGATCCAGAAGCGCGACGACGCCGGCAACGCGTTGCAGGGTGCCATCTTCACCCTCTACGTCGACAACGCGCCGCTCGGTCCCGGCACGCCGCGCGGTCCCGAGGACACCATGACGACGAAGACGTGCACGACGCCGGCCAACGGCAACTGCACGATCACCGACGTCGTTCCCGGCCGCTACTGGGTGGTCGAGACGACCGGTGTGCCGGGACACTCGCTCGCGCCGGACCAGAACGTGGTCGTGACTGCGGGTGTGACGGCCGGACCGTTGACGTTCGTCAACCCGCGCCAGCACGTCGTGATCGTGCTCGTGTGCCACGAAGGCACGAACACGCTCGCGTCGAGCTCGGTGACGGTCGACGGCACGACGCTGTCGTCGCTGTCCTCGGCGCCCGGTGGGCTGACCGAGGCGCAACTGTGCGCGCTGAGCGGAGCTCGGTTCACCGGCCGTTCGCACGGCACGACGAGCGCGAGCGTCAACATCCCGACGCACTGACGAGATCGGTGAGCGGCGCGGCCGGCCATCCGCCGCGCCGCTCACCTGCACATCGCGCGCGGTGCGCCGTACACTCAGCCACCGTGGAGACGATGCCGGCGGCGGTCTACGTCGGCGACGGACGGATCGAGGTGCAAGAGCTGCCGGTGCCAGAGCCGCGCGACGGCGAGGCGCTCGTCGAGATCTCGCACTGCGGGATCTGCGGCACCGATCTGCACCTCGTGCTCGAGCAGTACGCCGCACCGGGCGCGGTCCTCGGTCACGAGTGGGCGGGCACGGTCGCCGGCACCGGCGAGCGCGTCGTCGCCGCGCCGCTCCCGGGCTGCGGGCGCTGCCGGGCGTGCCGCCGCGGGCGACCCTCCGTGTGCCGCCGCCGACGTGCGCCCGAGTACCTGTCGGTCTCGCGCGGCGCGTTCAGCCGCTACGTGACCGTCGCACGCGAGCGGCTGGTACCCGTCCCCGCCGAGCTCTCGACGCGCGCCGCTGCGCTCACCGAGCCGACCGCGATCGCGTTGCACACGGTCAACGTGTCCGGCGTCGAACCGACCGACCGTGTCCTGGTGACCGGCGCAGGACCCGTCGGTCTGCTGACGCTCGCGGTGCTGCGCGCGCGAGGCATCGACGACGTGACGGTGTCGGAACCGGCGCCGCGCCGTCGCCAGCGTGCGCTCGACGTCGGCGCGCGGCGCGCGGTGACGCCCGAGGAACTGCCGCGCGCGCCGATGGGCCGCCCGGTCGACGAACCCTTCGACGTCGCGTTCGAGTGCTCGGGAAACGCCCGCGCGGCCGAGTCGGCACTCGACCAGCTCGACACGGCGGGAACGCTCGTGTTCGTCGGCACCGGGCGCGAGCTGCCGCGCATCAACCACAACCGGTCGATCATCCTCGAGCTGTCGATCGTCGGCGCCTACAACTACGACGACGGCGGCTTCGCGCACGCGCTCGACCTCCTCGCGTCGGGCGCGGTACCGCTCGACCTCTTGATCGAAGCGGACGACGTCGGACTCGGCGCGTTGCTGCCGGCGATGCACCGGCTCGCGGCGGGCGAGATCCCCGGGAAGGTGATGGTGTGCCCCTACTGACCGCTGTTTGAAGCGTAATGGCCCCTGTGCGGACCGTACGGAGCGCCCCGTGCCCTCGCTGAACCACATCGCGATCTCGCTCGATCCGGCGTTGCTCGACGACGACGGCCGGCGCGCGCTGCTCTCCTTCTACGGCGAGGTGTTCGGGTGGACCGAGGGCGACAACACCGGCGAGCCCGGCAACCCCCTGATCATGTACACGGGGGCGTTCGGCGAGTTCGTCTACCTGCTGCCCGCGGAACCCGCATTGCACGCGCCCGCGATGGACCACTTCGGCTACCAGTGCGACACGCTCGACGAGCTCCACGCGATCGTCGAGCGGGCGAAGGCGTACCAGCAGCGCGACGAGCGGGTTACGGTGGTCGACGTGCACAGCCGCACGACGCACGGCTCGACACGTTCCTACACGTTGACGAGTGCATACGTCGGCTACCTGCTGCCCCTCATGGTCGAGCTGCAGCACATCGAACCCGGGTGATGGCAGCCGATGACGGGCAAGGGCGCGGCTCGACTCATCGATCGCATCGACGAGCTCGACCAGTTGCGGCACTGGCTCGCGGAGGCCATCGGCGGGAGCCCGCGCATCGTCGTGGTCGTCGGCGACGCGGGCATCGGCAAGTCGCGACTCGTCGGTGAGCTGATCGCCGAGGCGCGCGCCGCGGGCGTCAGGCCGTTCGCGGGTCGATGCCAGGAAGGCGCGCGCGTGCCGTTGCTGCCGTTCGCATCGGTGCTCGACACCCTCGTCCCACGCCGCGACATCACCGCCACGCAGCACGTATCGAACGACGTCGATGCCGCGGTCTCGCTGGTCGGTGCGATCGGGCGGGCGCTGCTTGCCGCCGCGGCCGACCGCCCGGTGATCGCGGTCGTCGAGGACGTGCAGTGGGCCGACGAGGCGACGATCCAGTTGCTCGGCCATCTCGCGGCGACGCTCGCGCACGAAGCCCTGTTCCGGCAGCTACCGGTCGCGCTGCTGACCACCGTACGCCCGACGCGGGTGGCGCCTGCGGTACAGCAGATGCTGTCCCGCTTGACGCACGAGTCGATCGGGCGGTCGCTGTACCTGCGGAGCCTGGACGAGTTGCACGTCTTCGAGCTGATCGAGGCCCGCACCGATGCCCGGCCCTCCGTCGAGCTGCTGCGGCTCGTAAACGAGCCCGCGCAGGGCAACCCGCTCGAGATCGAGAACCTCATCACGCGGCTCGAGCAGGCCGACGCCCTCGCCCGGCGCGGGCGCGAGGTCGTCCCCACGATCGACGACCTCACGCGGCTGCCACCTCGCACCCACTACGCCGGAACGTTCGAACAGCTCCCCGCCGACGTGCAGGAGCTGCTCGTCACGCTCGCGTTGTTGCGCGACGGCCGGCTCGGCCTGCTGCGCGCCGCGACGGGATTCGCGCCGGAACGCTTCGAGGAGGCGGTCGAGTACGCGACGACCGACGTGCCGGTCCTCGTGGACGACGGGGTCACGGTCGACTTCGTCGACAAGGCGTTCGCGGAGGCAGTCGCCGCGACCATGGGGACGGGCCGGCGCCGGCGGTGCCACGGCGAGATCGCGGCGAGGCTCGCGGCCGTGATGCCCGACGAAGGTGTGACGGCGAGCGACGTCGTCGGCCAGCTCCACCGAGCAGGCGAGAAGGGCGACGCCGCCCTGCTGGCGGCGCTGGCGCGCGATGCCGCCGACGAAGCGTTCGCGGCGGGTGCCTACGGTGACGCGCTCCGGCACTACGACGCGGCGCTCGCGAGCCCGGCGCTCGACGGCCCGAGGCGGGCCGCCCTCCACGAGCGGGCGGCCGTGGCCGCCTACCGGAACCTCGATCGCGCCGGCGCGGCGACGCACGCGGCGAAGGCAGTCGAGCTCGCGCGCGACAACGACGACGTCGCGCTCTGGGGAGACGCAGCGCTGCTGGAGGCGCGCGTGACGCACCGCACGGCACCGCTCGAGATGTTCATCGCCGGTGTCGGCGACGGCGAGCCCGCACTGCGAGCTCGCGCGCACAGCGCCCTGTCGGAGCTCGAGTTCGACCGCCTGGAGCTCGACGCGGCCGCCCGCAACGTCGAGATCGCGCAGCGGCTCGCGCGCGAGGTCGAAGATCCCGCGACCATCGCTCGCGTGGAGTTCGGCGCCGGACTCCAGCGATTCGGCGCGCTCGATCTCGACCGGGCCGAGTCGCACTTTCGCCGCGCGGAGGAATTCGCGCTCGCGGCGTCCGACGAGCTCGTCGCCGGTTGGGCGCACAACCGGCGCCCGCTCGTCGCCTGGTCGAGGGGTGCGCTCGAGGACGCGGCGATGCTCGCAGCCACCGCCGCCACCGCGGCGCGTGCGAACGGCTGGTGGGCGGAGTACGCGCTCGTCGCTTCCGTCCGGGCCGGCATCGCGCTCGTGCAGGGAAACCTGTCGGCCACGGAGCGGCTGGGTGCCGAAGCCGCCACCGCGCACCGGCGGTCCGAGCAGGTCGCGGTGTCGGGAATCCTCTGGTCGGCGCTGGCGAGCGCGAGAACCCTGCGCGGCGACGGCGCGGGCGCGTACGCCGCGCTCGACGAGTGGGCGCACGACGACGCGCGGCCGCGGCCGTTCTACGCGGCGCTCGTCGGCGCGTTCACGGGGGTGGACGACCCGCGGTCGGACGGCAAGGTGTGGACACCGTCACCGCTCGTCGCGCGCGGTCGCCCGCTCGACATCCCGCAACTGTCCATGGCCTGCCTTGCGACCGAACTGGCCGACGCGCTCGCCCGCCCGGAGATCGCCGTCAACGCGCTCGACGTGCTCGCGCGAGCGCACGAACGAGGCGTGCGATTCACGCCCGGCTGGAACTTCTTCGTCACCCGCCTCGCCGGTGTTGCGCATCTCCTTGCGGGTCGTCGCGACGACGCCGTCGAATGGCTCGATCGGGCCCGGGCCGAAGCCGCGGGCGCCGGTGCGACCGGCGAGCTCGCACGGACGGGCTACGACCTGGCGCGCGTCGACATCGACGGCGTCGCGATCGAAGAGCGCGGCGCGCTGCTCGACCCGGTGATCGCCGAGTTCGACCGCCTCGGCTTCCAGCCGCTGTCCCGCGCCGCGCGGCGCCTCGCGGGCCGTCCCGAGATCACTCCGTCGACGGTCCATCCCGCAACCCGCGTGATCCTCGTCACCGACCTGGTCGACTCGACGCCACTTGCTCGGCGCGTGGGCGACGAACGATTCGTCGAGCTGCTCCGCGAGCACAACCGCATCGTCCGCGCGCGGGTACGGCAGTTCGACGGCGTCGAGTTCAAGCACACCGGCGACGGCATCGCGGCGTGGTTCCTCACGGCGGGTTCGGCGCTCGACTGCGCGCTGCGGATCTGCGACGACATCGAGCAATCGAACGATCGGCGGCCCGGCGATCCGCTGGCGATCCGCATCGGCCTCTCTGCGGGAGAGGTCGTTGCAGACGGTAGTGACGTGTTCGGGCTCGCCGTCATCACCGCGTTCCGTGTGGTCGACCGCGCGCCTTCCGGTCGGGTCGCGGTCTCGTCGAACATCGCCGAGCTCGTGCCCGCGAGCGCCTTCCGGTTCGTGCCGGTCGGCGACGTCGTCTTGAAGGGCTTCGCCGAACCGACGCCGATCTACGAAGTCGTCGCGTCCTCGTGACAAGCGTCGCGGCCCGCCGTACGCTGCGGCCGACTGCGGGAGGTGGGCGATGTCCGGCGGGATGCCCTATCAGCTCGAGAAGGGTCCGTACTTCTCGGTCACGGAGTCGATGCTCAACCTCGGCAGCACGCCCGAGCAACGGCTCGCCGTCCTCAAGCTCATGGTGGCGAGGACGCCCGCCGACGATCTGCCCTCGCTCGAGTCGACGTCGCTCGACGCCGGCCCGCAAGGCATGTCGACTGCGGACCGGCGACGCGACCACATGAACGAGCACTGGTTCGGCAAGACGTTCAACCAGCGCAGCGGGCGGTGGGAGGATCAGCCGGCGTTCAACACGGGGAACCCGCGGTCGACCGGGTACTGGCACCAGTGGTACGGCAACGCGGAGGCGATCGTCGGGGAGACCTTCATCCGCGCGGTCGAGGTGTCGCTCGGTCTCGACCACATCACGCCCACCACCGACCTCGACACACTCGTGCCGACCCGGTTCTGGCCGATCGAAGTCTTCTGGCGCTGCCCGGCCCCGTGGATGGAAGGCTGGGTGACGTGGCGGCGCGAGACCGACGGAACCGGCCACGTCACCGTGCATCTCCACACGCCCGGCCACCGCGGCAGCGTGCTGTTGCTCAGCCCGGTCCGCAGCGCACCCGACAACGCGCGACCTGACTACCTCGACAACCCGACCCGGAGCGACATGGCGCGCGGCATGTGGGTGATCGCGCACCTCGAGCAGAAGCAGCATCCGTTCTACGCGGTGACGAACCCGTCGCCGCCGGGGCAGTGGCGACTCCCGACGTTCGGGCCGTTCGTCGAGAGTCGCGGTCCGATCGTGACGGTGCAGCCGAACGAACCCGACGGCGGCGTGCTCGCGAACGGCCGGCCCTACACACCGTGAGGTGAGCGATGCCCGCGATACACGAGCACGAGACGTTCGAGGTCGTCCGCAAGGACTTCGAGAGCGTCGCCCGCGAAGCATTCGAGCCGAGCGACGACGAGGCGTTCGCCGTCGTCGAGGACCTGCGCGGCGAGGAGATGCTCACGAACGGCAACGTGACGGTCGTGCCCTGGGTGTATCGGTGCCGTCACGTCGGCGATTTCAACGGCCTGTTCCCGACGCAACGGGAGCTGCAGATCGACGGCGTCACGATCGTCGACGATCGCGGCGGCGAGACGCTGCTGCGCCGCTACATCGACTGGGGCGGCGTCATCGCGCAGCTCGGCCTCGATGTGAGCTGGCGCCTCCCCGTCACCGAAGACGAGTACCGCCGCGCGCCCGACAGCTGACCGCCCTCATGGCCGGCGGGCCGCGCCGTCGAAGAGGCCGGCAGGGTCGTAGCGCCCCCGAACCTCCGCGAGCCGCGTCGCGTGCGCGCCCATCGTCGACGCGATGTCGGCCTCGTCGTCGAAGCCGGCGAAGTTGACGTACACGCCGCCGTTCGCGTACTTCTGCATACGCTCCCACGTCGCGCGACACCAGCCGATCATCGCCGCGTCGTCGGCCGGGTCCTCCCACATCGCATCGAAGCTCAGGTTGAAGCGCGCGCCGCGGTGCGCGAACGCGCTCTCGTCGGCGCTCACGCGGTCGATCGCGCCGCCGAGCGTGCGGATCACGACGAGGATGAACCCGCTGCCGACGGCGGGTCGCTCCCGGTCGCACGCGAGCAGTTCGTCGATCGCGGCGTCGCTGAGCTCGTCGAGCATGTGCGACTTGAAGTAGTAGCGGCCGCCCGCGGGCGCGAGCGGGTCGAACGACGACTGGATCGCGACGTACGGCATCGTGCCGCTGAGGTCGACCACTTCTCGCCCGAGCGTCGTGAACGGCGCGAACGCGGGTCGTGCGTCGGCCGGGTCGCCGGCGAAGAGCTCCGCGGTCATGAACACGTGCTGCCCGTGCACCTCCTCGGGAATCTCCGGGTCGGGCGGGATCGGCAGGAGCATCAGCTCGGGGCTGATGGTCTCGGGCGCGGCGAGCGCGGCGTCGCGCCACGCGCGCATCCCCGCGGGCGCGTCGGCGTAGTCGAAGGCAGTCTGGTGCAGCGCGACGTCCGGGCCGAGCGGGTGGAGCCCGAACTCGAACGCGGTGACGACGCCGAGCCCGCGCCCGCCACCACGCGCGGCCCAGAAGAGCTCAGGGTGCTCGTGCGGGCTCGCGGTGCGCACGACACCGTCAGCCGTCACGATCTCGATCGAGCGCAATCCGTCGCACGCGAGGCCGAACGCCCGCTGCGTCAACCCCATGCCGCCGCCCAGCGTTAGGCCCGCGACTCCTGTCTCCGAGACCTCGCCGCCGGTGGTCGCGAGCCCGAAGCACTGCGTTGCCCGGTCGACGTCGCGCCAGCGCGCGCCCGCCTGCACCCGCGCGGTCCGGGCGACCGGGTCGACGAACACCCCGTTCATCGTCGACAGGTCGATGACGAGCCCTTCGTCGCACACTGCGCTGCCGGCGATCTGGTGGCCGCCGCCGCGGATGCTCACCTCGATCGGGTGCTCGCGCGCGAAGCGCACGACCTCCACGACGTCGGCCAGCCCCGCGCAGCGGGCGATCACCGCCGGGCGGCGGTCGATGATGCCGTTCCACACCCGGCGGGCCTCGTCGTAGCCGGGGTCGCCCGGCACGATGACCTCACCGACGATCGCGTTGCGCAGTTGCTCGATGTCCACGCCGGCACCTCCGGTGCGTCGCCTGTCCCTGATGGTCGGGGTCTAGCGACGCCTCCTGGCAGGGCGCTGGCACGGGGCTGGCGCGGCCGCGCGAGACTCGTGCCATCAGCGGGTGCACGGTCGACGTCGGCGTGCTCGGCCCGCTGCGACTCGCCGTCGACGGTGCCGAGATCGCAGTGCCGGGCGGGAAGCGGCGGGCCGTCCTCGCGCTGCTCGCTTCCGCCGCGCCGCGGCCGGTCGCGTACGACGCCCTGGTCGACGAGCTGTGGCCCGGTGAGGCGCCCGCGTCGGGCCGGGCGGCGCTGCAGAGCCACGTCTCCCGCTTGCGACGGCACCTCGGCGCGGCGGCGGACCGCATCACCGCCGACCCGGCCGGTTACCGGCTCGCGCTCGAGCCCGGCGAGCTCGACGCGCAGCGCCTCGACGCCGCGGTACGCGACGCGCGTGCTCGCCTCGACGACGATCCGCACGCCGCGCTCGCGCTCGTGCGGCGCGCGCGTGCGGCGGACCGCGGGCGCGCGCTCGACGGCCTCCACGACGTCGCAGCGCTCGTGGGGTGGGCGGCCGCGCTCGACGAGCTGCGCGCGTCAGCCGCCGAGCTGCATGTCGAGTGCGCGCTCGCATCGGGTTCGCGCGAGGAGGCACTCGACGTCGCAGCGCGGCTCGCGGGCACCGAACCGCTGCGCGAGACCGCGACGCTCTGGTACATGCGCGCGCTCGCTGCGCACGGCCGCGCCGCCGACGCGCTGCGGGTCGCGCACGACTTCCGCCAACGACTCGCCGACCGGACCGGCCTCGATGCCTCACCGGCACTGACCGACCTCGAGCACCAGCTTGCTGCCGGCACGCCGGCGCGCCGCGGTCCGCCCGTGACGCCCGTCTCCGCGCCGCCATCGCCGCTCATCGGGCGCGACGCCGAAATCGCCGGGCTGATGCGGCTGCTCGCATCGGAACGCGTCGTCACCCTCGTCGGGACAGGTGGGGTGGGCAAGACCCACCTCGCGCTCGAAGCGGCGCGCCGCGCCCGCACCGACCACGACGTCGCGCTGCTCGAGCTGGCGCCGCTGGGTGACGGCGCTGCCGTCGTCGACGTGCTCGCGGGGATCCTCGGCGCGCGAGGCAGCGGCGGCGACGTGCTCGCGTCGTGCGCGGCGGTGCTCGCGTCGGGGCGCTGGCTGCTGGTCGTCGACAACTGCGAGCACGTCCTTGCCGACGCGCGCCGGCTCGTCGCTGCGCTCGTCGAGGCCTGCCCGGAGTTGGTCGTGCTCGCGACGAGCCGGGAACGGCTCGGCCTGCCGTTCGAGCAGGTGTGCCCGGTCGCGCCGCTGCCGCTCGCGCACACCGAAGACGCGCAGGCGATCACGCGGGTGCCGGCCGTGTCGCTGTTCCTCGACCGGGCTCGCCGCGTGCGACCGGGCTTCGAACCCGATGCGGCCGCGCTCGCCACGGTCGCCGCCATCACCCGCCGGCTCGACGGTTTGCCGCTCGCGCTCGAGCTCGCCGCCGGCCGCCTGTCGTCGATGACGCTCGAAGACCTGGCGGCCCGTCTCGACCGCGCGCTCGACCTGCTCGGCCGGCGCGACGCCGACGAACGCCACGCGACGCTCCGTGCGGCGATCGAGTGGTCGTACGCGCTGCTGAACGCCGACGAGCAGAGCTTGTTCCGCGCGCTCGCCGTGTTCGCCGACGGCTTCGACCTCGCGACCGCTGAGCGCGTCGCTGCCGATCTCGGCATCCGTGCCGATCCCGCGGCGGCGCTGGCCCGCCTCGTCGACGCGTCGATGGTCACCGTCGCGGGCACCCGGTACCGCATGCTGCACCTGCTGCGGATGTTCGGGCTCGCCGAGCTCGACGCGGCCGGCGAGCGCCCGGCCGCCGACGCACGGCTGCTCGCATGGGCCCACGAGACCGTGAGCTGGATCGACGCCACGCTGCCGACCGCGGACGAGGTCGCGGCGGCCGCGCGGCTGCGCGCCGAGTTCGGCAACGTTCGCGCCGCATGGAGCACCGCCCGAACGGCCGGCGACATCGACACCGCCGTCACGATCGTGTGTGCGCTGCACGAAGCGGCGAGCTGGCGCGACATCGAGGAGTACTGGGCGTGGACGGTGCAGCTCGCGTCGGCACCGGGGATCGACGAGCACCCGCGCGCGGCGGGCGTGTTCGCGGCGGCGTCGGAGGCGAGCTGGATGAGTCGCGGCGATCTCGACGCGGCCGAACGGTACGCGCGGCGCGGGCTCGAGGTGCTGCATCCCGGCGACGCCCACGGCCGGCGCCGCTGCCTCTCGGCGCTCGCCGACGTCGCGGTGTTCCGCGGCCGCACGGAGGATGCCGTCGCGGCGGCGCTCGACGCGGTCGACGGTTCCTACCTCGATGCGTTCGCGTACGCGGGCGGCGCGTTGGCGGCGGCGTACGCGGGCGACGTGGCGCGGGCCCGCGAGCTGTCGGCGCGATCGGGCGCCTCGGCCGAGTACCCCACCATGGCCGGCTTCGCCGCGTACGTCGCGGGCGAGATCGACAACGTCGCGGGCGACTGGGAGGCCGCCGAGCGCCACTACCGCACCGCGCTCACCGTCGCGCAGGACACCGGGGCGTCGTTCCTCGAGGGCATCGCGTCGGTCGGCTTGGTGTCGGCGTACGCCGCCGCCGGCCGGGTCGCCGACGCGCTCGCCGGCTACCGCCACCTGCTCGACACGTGGGAGCGTTCGGGCGCGTGGACGCAGCAGTGGACGACGCTGCGCAACGTCGCCGACCTGCTCGACCGGCTCGGCGACACCGACACGGCGGCGCGCATCCGCACCGCCGCCGACCACGCGCCCGAGGCCGCCGCCGTCCCCGGCCAGACGCCGTCCCACCCCGCGCCGCCCCTCCCGCGGGATGCGGTCCTCACACTTGCCCGCGCGGCCATCGCCCGCCACCTTGTTTGAAGAGCTGTGGCCCCTGAGCGGTTCTCCACGTTCGTCTCACGTTTCTCTCACCTGCGCGCGCGACGCTGGGATGTGTCGCGGTTCCGGTCTCGTGCGCCCGTTCTTTCCCTCGACGACCCGGCGGTACCGGTCGGGCTGTTGCTCGGCCCAGACGCGGTCGACGTGGTCGAGGAAGCGCTCGCGCCGAGCGGCATCGCGCTGCGGACGCTGACGCCGCGCCAGACCAACTACCACCCGGGCCGCTCGCTCACGGTCCGGTACGACGCGACGCTGACGGGGCCGGACGGCCTCACCACCAACGACGCCGTCGTCGCCGCGGCTCGGGCGGGAACGATCGAGGTGTGGCGCGTCCCGCACGACCCGGCGTTGCCCGGCCTCGCGGCCGCGCTCGACACGGCGCGCGTGCAGCGTCTGTTGCACGACCTCGGCGCGCCCGCAGCAGGTGTTCGATGCCGCCTGCGCGCGTACCGTCCAGGGCGGCGCGCGGTCGTCGCGGTGGAAGCCGACCACGTGCGCCTGTTCGTGAAGATCGTGCGCCCCGACCGCGTCGAGGCGCTGCACCGCCGCCACGTACTGCTCGCGGACCACGTACCGGTCCCGCGCTCGCTCGGCTGGTCCGACGAGCTGGGCATCGTCGTGCTCCAGGCGCTCGGTGGGACGACGCTTCGCGCCGCGCTCGCCGACGGCCGGCCCGCGCCGAGCGCGAGCGCGCTCGTCGCGCTGCTCGACGCGTTGCCGGCGCCCATGCTGCCCGGCGCGCGGCGCCCGTGGGACACTCCGCGCCATGCCGCGGTGGTCGGCGCGTGCATCCCCGACCTGCAGCCGCAGCTTGCGGGGCTCGTCGCCGCGGCCGACGACGTCGAACGCGTCGTCGCGCGCGAGCCGTGCGTCCCCGTCCACGGCGACTTCCACGAGGCGCAGCTGCTCGTCGACGGCGCGCGGGTGACCGGGCTGCTCGACGTCGACACCTTCGGGACGGGCGCACGCATCGACGACCTGGCGACGATCGTCGGGCACCTGTCGACGCTAGCCACCATGCACCGCCGGCGGGCGACGATCGAACGGTACGCGGCGCAGCTCCTCGCCGTGTTCGACCGTCTCGTCGACGCGGCGCACCTGCGCGTCGCGACTGCGGCGGTGATCGTCGGGCTCGCGACCGGACCGTTTCGCGTGCTCGAGGCCGACTGGCCCGCGGCGACGCGCCGGCGCGTCGACCTCGCCAGGAGGTGGCTCGCGAGCGCGGGCAAGGTGAGACACGTCTCATCTCCGCGTCACGCGGGGATCACCCCCGCTTGAGACGGTGAGCTCGTCCCTGCCCCGACAAGGAGACGACATGGCTGTCCCGAAGCAATGGAAGATCGCCGGCGCCGCGGTCG
>Ga0073934_10005439_pt1 | contig 19699 bp, 19 predicted proteins | sample LarsenN4metaG_FD_76834 | JGI IMG/M metagenome (GOLD analysis project Ga0073934, IMG submission 76834) | Hot spring sediment bacterial and archeal communities from British Columbia, Canada, to study Microbial Dark Matter (Phase II) - Larsen... ... | reverse complement strand
GGCAAATGCCAAGAGTCCAACCTCTGCCATCGCGCTTGCTGCCTCCGAGCAAATGGACCCTTGCCAAGGGCTGGCGCACTTAAATTCTCCCTGGTTGGAGTAAGGATGTCAACAGAGCCAAATGGCTTCTAGTGTGAGGGCGGTGCGGCTGCGGGCTCTTCCCTCTGCGCGGCGAGGACGGCGGCGACGAGGCGCGGGAAATCGTCAGACAGCAACTGGCCGCAATTGCGGCAGCGCCACGTGGGAACGGTGCTTTCTGGATAATCAAGGTTGACACACCCGCAGGAACAAACGACCTGGATGCCGCGGCCGGCATGACCGTGCACAAGCTTGGCGTCTTCAGGCGCGACGGGGAATTGCATTCGGGTTCAGAATCTCTGAATTCTGGCGACCTTGCCGTTCGAGAAGTCCACTACCACGCGTTGGCCGTCCTTCATGTAGAACCAGGTTTCGGACAGTTTCCCGTCGGCGCTTTCGTTGATTTTCTTCTGTTCGGGTTCACCCCAGCTCAGCAGAACCATCTGGTAGGTCATCCCTTGGGCCACGCTCTTGTTCTCGACGGCGCGCCGCGCCTCGGGAGAAAGATCGCTCATGGCCGCTTCGTTGCGGATCGCGCTCACGTCCAGCAGGCGTCCCATGAAATCCAGAAACGTGTTGGGCGCGAGATCAGCATCGGTAATGTCGCGTTCGTAGTGGAAATTGATCCGAGAGCCACCCGCGCGTTGGAAGACCGGCGCTTTCTTCTGGGCGTCCTTGCTGCCCCGGCGACCCATGCCGCCACCGCCCAAGTGGATTTCGACCATATCCCCGCCAATCTTCACACTGGTGATTGTTACCACTTCGTTGGATTCCACGCCGACGCCTCTCTCTTTCAGCCACTTGGTCAAGTGCTTCACGTTCAACCCGCGCTGGTCCCAATCCTTGCCTTCCGGCGGAGTCAAATAAACCTTCACACCTTCTTTGGTCGCAGGAAGTTGTGTCAGCGCCCGGACGTCCTTGCCCAGCAGGAGCTTCTCCAGCGACTTCTTAGCCATGCCCGAAGCTCCCGCCCAGAGAAGACAAGGGGAAAAGGCGGCCATCAAGAGGATTCCGGCACTCGTGATCTTCCCTGTGCGTTCGCTCAAGGGCCTTCCTCCCACGAAGGGATCAGCACAAATATTGATTCTATTCCCGCGCCCTGTCAGACCCTCTCGCACAGCACGACGCGATCCTCCTGGTCCACCTCGTGCAGATGGACCTCCACGGATTCGGTGAGCGTCGTCTGCACTACCCGGCCGATGTAGTTGGCCTGGATAGGCAATTCGCGGTGGCCGCGGTCGATGAGTACGCAAAGCTCCACACATTGGGGCCGCCCGTGGTCCACCAGGGCGTCCAGCGCCGCGCGCGTGGAGCGGCCGGTGTAAAGCACGTCGTCCACCAGGATGACGGTCTTGTCTTCCACGCTGAAGGGAATCGAGGTCTGCTGCACGCGCGCTTCCTGGGGGCCGCGCGAGCGATCGTCCCGGTGGAAAGTGATGTCGATGGTTCCGACGGGCGGCTGAACCTTCTCGATGTCGGCAATCTTGTGGGCCAGCCGCTCGGCCAAGGGGAGACCTCGCCGGCGCACGCCCACCAGCACCACCCCTTCGGCGCCGTTGTGGCGCTCGACAATCTCGTGCGCCAGGCGCACCAGCGTGCGGTCGATTTCCGAAGACGACATCAACTGCAACTTCTCGCGGAGCGGCGCCGCCGCGCCGGCGGATTCTGCGGTCCCGGTGCTTTGCATGCCAGGGATTATAACATCCGCCCCGGCCCGCGGCACGAAGCCCCCGCTACGGCCCATTTCGAGCTTTTGAGCTTTGCCCTTTGCCGTTTGATTCCAGCGCTTTGATAGTGGCGTCGCAGTTCGCGCACGTAGCGATCTGCCTCGCGCGTAGGTTTGGGGATGCGGAAACCATCGCAGCATTGTGTGACGAGCTCGACCGCTGAATCGAGCGAGACGCGATGACCTGTGGTGACGTAAATGGGTCTCACACGGTCGCGCGTGCGCAGGACTTCGCCGACGCGCTCGCCCTTGAACCACAGAGGTTTTCTGGAGCCTGACCTTGCGCCGGGCTCATCATGTTCGCCTACTAGAAGCGACTTGGCGCACCCAATGGCAGGTTTGTCAAGAAGGACCCCGATGTGACAGGCGATTCCAAACCCGCGCGGGTGGGCGCGGCCATGACCGTCGATGAGGATCAGATCGGGCTCGGTCCGAAGGCGTGCGAACGCGGCCAGCAGAACGGGACCCTCGCGAAACGACAGCAGGCCGGGAACGTAAGGGAAGCGCAGCTTGCGGCGCGCCATGCGGCGCTCGACTTCGACGAGCTCGGGGAAGCGATAGACGATGACGCCAGCGAAGGCAATCTCCGTCTCCGGATCGAACGCCATGTCAGCGCCTGCCACGTAGCGGATCGGTGCAAACTCGTCCTCAAGGATCACGCGCTCGCGCAGGCGTACTTGCTCGTGCATGGCTTCACGGGGAGTGAGGTTCCAGTGGGCGCGGAGTTTGGGCCGCATCGGCAGGGACTCGTCCGCAGAATGACTTGCTTACGTCCAGCGTTTGTGATGTTCGACTGCGACGCCGGCGAAGGGCTTCGTTCGTTCGAGCAGCGCGACCTGCTCGGCCTCCGGCATGGGTTTGAAGGTCTTGGCGAGGTAGACGTTGTAGTTCAGCCGTTCGACGGTATCACAGCCGGAGATCAGAACGCTGATGGGCTGACTCCAAGCCCAGGGCATGGCTTCGGCCACTTTGGCGACGCCCATCGAGAGAATATTGCCGAAGCTGAGCGTCTTCATGGCGATGACGCCCGTGTTGCGCTTCACCGCCTCGTCGACGACGGTTTTGCGGAAGCTCTTGAAATGGTAGTCCACCACATTGATCGGCATCTGAACGGTGTCAAACTCAAAGTGCTTGATGAAGGCCAGGTGGACCTCGGGATCGAAGTGGCCGGTGACGCCGATGAAACGGATCTTGCCTTCCTGCTTCGCCTTCTGAGCAGTCTCCATCGCGCCGCCGGGGCCGAAGATCAGCTCGAGGTCGGCCAGCTTGGCGACGCCGTGGAACTGCCAGAGGTCGAGATAGTCGGTCCGCAAGCGGCGCAGGCTCTGCTCGAGCGTCAACCGGGAGCCCGCCGCGTCGCGCTGATCCACTTTGGTCATCAGGTAGATCTCTTTCCGCCGACCCTCCAGGGCCTTGCCCATGCGCTCCTCGGCGCGCCCGGTTTGATAGCAGTCGGCGTTGTCAAAAAAGTTGATGCCGAGATCGAGCGCGCGATGAATCACGCTGATGGAATCTTCTTCCCTCTCGGGCAGGCCGGCGTGATAGCCGCCGAGGCCCATCATCGTGACCCTCAGACCCGTGCGACCCAGCGTGCGCCTGGGGATGGGCCCGGCGAACTCTGCCGCTCGGGCCACGCTTCCGAACTTCTCCATAGCTGCGGCGGTGGTCAAGCCCGCCGCCGACCTTAGGAATTGCCGACGATCGAGGTCATGCCGTTCCACGCTTACCTCCTTAACTGAGGTGCCGCTCGTTGACCGGCGCCACAGATCTTCTCTCATCCCCAGCCCTTGTACACTTCGATGGCCAAGCCGGCGCGTGGCTTGGTGCGCTCGATGAGCGCCGCCTGCTCAGCCTCCGACATGGGCTGGAACGTCTTCGCCAGCAAAACGTTGTATTCCAGCATCTCGATCCATTCGCAACCGACCACGGCCAGGCTGACGGGCTGGCTCCAGACCCAGCGCAAGGCTTCCGTCGGCGTCGCTACCTCCAGGCTGGTGATATTACCTCGGCCCATGGTCTTCATGGCGATCACACCTACATGGCGCTTCACAGCCTCGTCCAAGACACGCTTGCGAAAGCTCTTGAAGTGCGGGTCCACGACGTTGATGGGCATCTGTACGGCGTCAAAGGGATATCGTTCGATAGCGGCGAGCAGCACTTCCGGGTCGAAATGGCCTGTGATTCCGATAAACCGGATCTTGCCTTCCTTCTTGGCCTTCTCCGCAGCCTCGAGAGCGCCGCGCGGCCCGAAGATCTTTTCGAGATGCTCCATGTTGGGGACTTGGTGGAACTGCCAAAGGTCCACGTGATCGGTGCGCAGGTTGCGCAGGCTGCGCTCGAGGGTGGCTTGCGCGCCTCGGGCATCGCGGTCATCCACCTTGCTCATCAGGATGATCTTGTCCCGGCGGCCTTCGAGCGCTTTCCCGATGCGCTCCTCGGCGCGTCCGTTCTGGTAGCAATCGGCGTTGTCGAAAAAGTTGACTTCCAAGTCGAGCGCGCGGTGAACGAGTCGGGTTGAGTAGTCCTCTTTTTCCGGCACTCCGGCGTGGAAGCCCCCCAGGCCAATGATGGAGACCTTGAGTTCTGTACGTCCCAGCGTGCGTTTGGGAAGGTCCCCCGCAGTCTCCACTGCTTTCGCGACATCTGCGGGCACAGCCTCGACCCCGACGGAAAACGCCGTGATGGCTGCGCCTTTCAGGAACTCCCGACGCTTCATTTCGTCACCGCTCATATTCCATCCCTCCCGCGAGAATCCTCGGGATTGTGGCAGTTGAGCCAGGCGAAATCAAGCTCGGAAGTCAATCGAGATGTGGCCAGCAGTCTTTGTTGACGCACGAACCCGAGAAATGGTGTAGGCTTCTGCACCATCGGTAGTCAACCTTGTCCGGGAGAAGGTGTTGGTCGCCTCGGGAGCTTCGAGAAGATATGAAGCGCGTCAACTTTGAGTTCAAGGCCAAGTTGCGCAACGAACGGGTTATCCGCGCGGCCCTCAAGCGACTCCGCGCCAAGTACCTCGGCACTGATCGTCAGGTGGATACGTACTTGCAAGTGCCGCGCGGCCGCCTCAAGGTGCGGGAGGGAAAGATCGAAAACGCTCTGATCTTCTATGACCGCTCCAATTCACCGCGCCCACGCCGGGCCAAGATTGAGATGATGCTGCTGCCGCGACGGAATTCCCTCAAAGCCCTCCTGGCGAAAGCCCTGGGCGTCAAGATCATCGTGGACAAGCGGCGCGAGATATACTTTGTCGGTAACGTGAAGGTACACCTCGACCGCGTGCGCGGGCTGGGGAGGTTCGTTGAGGTGGAAGCCGTCTCGCGGTCCGGGGACGTCGCCCAAGCTCGCCAGCAGGCACTCAAGTTCCGGAAGCTTTTTGGCATCGCGCGCGCCGACATCGTCGGTCAATCGTATTCGGACCTCAAGGAATCGCGTCACTGAATCGTCGGACCGTTGGCGGCGTTGCGGATCGTCACCCTCAGTCAAGAGCTGCCAGGCAAGCTCAATGGGCCGATGGACGAATGAAGCGATGAATCAATCTCTGAGGCACATGACCAAATCCGAAACGACTCTCCAACGAATTCTCCTCGCCATTGCTCACACGGGCGAGATTGCATTCCGGAATCTCGGCGGCGCATTGGGGTTGAGTCCGTCGACGCTCGAGTCCAGGGCGCGGTGGCTGGCGCGAAGGGGATTGGTCGAAATCCACGCCGGCCACAAGAGCGTCGGACTGAATCCCCGTTACGGTCATGTAGTGGGGATCGACCTCGGGGCTAGCCACTTGCATTTTGCCCTGGCGGACTTTCGGGGCGAGATCCAGGCGGATTCTGCGGTCACGGTCCGGCCGGAAGATGGGCCGCAGACGATGATTGCGCAGATCAAGCAGGGCATACGCCAACTGACTGTGGAGCCGCCCTCCCGGGCGGCAACGCGTGCCGGGCTGAAGCCCGGCGCTACGGCCAAGCCCCGGTTCGGTCGGCTGCGCGCGATTTCTATCGGCGTTCCGAGTGCCGTAGATACCGAGCGTGGCGTGGTGGCGTGGGTCAATAATCTGCCAGGCTGGACGAACATCCACCTCGGGCGAGAACTTGCGAAGACGTTTCGTGTGCCGATCTTTGTGGAGAACGACGCCAACATGGCCGCCATCGGCGAGCACTGGCGGGGTGCGGCGCGCGGGGTGAACAACTTCGTGTTTGTCGCGCTCGGGACCGGCATTGGCACCGGCGTCTTCATTGACGGCAAACTCTATCGCGGTCGAACCGGCTCAGCGGGCGAAGTGTTTCGGATGAACCTCGAGTGGCAGCGCTGGAATGAGGAATTCCCGGACACCGGCTATTTTGAAAGCTATGTAGCCGGACTCGGCATTGCCGCCGAAGGACGTAAGATGCTAGGCGCGCCGCAGCCGAGTGAAGCCGCCGGATTGCGCCAGGAGCGCGACGCTTACTTTGTCTTCGAGGCCTACCGGCAGGGCAGCTCGAAGGCAGCCGAGGTGCTCGACAAGGTGTTCACCATACTAGGCGTCGGCATGGCAAATGTCGTGGCCATCCTTGACCCCGATTTGATCGTGTTCGGGGGCGGCATTGCCAAAGGTGCGCCGGAGCGGATGCTCGCGACCGTCGAAAAGGTAGTGCGGCGGATCCACGGTGCTGGCACCCCGAGGTTCGAGCTTAGCTCTTTGGGCGACAAGGCGCAGACATATGGAGCGATTTTCTCCGCACTCACTCTCGCCAGCGAGAAGATCGCATGCCGGCAGCGCTGAAGCTGAACCTTTTTGCCTTGAGCCGCGCCGGACTCACGCTTACCCGGAAGCTGACGCGCTCCAGCACCCGCGCCTGACGCGACGACCGTCAAGCGCCTAATTGATAGAAGGCAGCGTTCTAATATGAAAAAATCAGGTCTGAGAGCCCCTTCCGACTTGAAAGCTCCCGACAAGTTCCGCTAAGCTCTTGCTCTTCCGCGTCCGGGGTGTGGGCAAACTGAGTTCATAACCATCCATGTCCACGGAGAAGCCATCTCCGCTCGGCAAGCTACTGCTTGTGTTTGCCGTGCTGCTGATTGCCAACAGCGCCTATCTGGCAGCGTTTGGCGACCCCAATCTCTTCTACGTCCTCAACTCGCTCGCCCACCCGCTGCTGGGTGTTGTGGTTGCGCTATTGTTCGTGATTCTCCTACGGCGCCAGGGCGAGTGGTTCCGCGGCCGGTGGGCGCAGATCGTGTTGGGGCTGCTTGCGCTCGGGACGGCTTTCGGTGTGTACCTCATCTTCGCCGGCATGACGCGGCCCAATTCTTGGGCGCTTTATGCGCACGTCGCGTTCACGATTGCGGGATCGTTTTTCCTGATTCTCCACCTGCGGGCCCGGCTCGTTGCGCGGCAGGGCGGAGCCCTGCCCTACCGCCGCGCGTGGCGATGGGGTGTGAGTGTGGCTGTCGGCTCGCTGGTCCTCTATGGCTTGACGGCAACCTATCAGCGCGTTCGACCCGATCCGAAATTCATCATCCGCAACCCGGCCACTCCACCGCCCACTATGGAACAGGAAGGCGCCGGAGCCCAGAGCTTCATGTTTCCCAGTTCCGCGCGGACTCCGGACGGCAAACCTATCGGGTCAACTTTCTTCATGAATTCCGAGTCCTGCAAGAAGTGCCACGAGGACATCTACCGGCAGTGGTTCAGTTCGATGCACCACTTCGCGTCCTTCAACAATCAGTGGTACCGCAAATCCATCGAGTACATGCAGGACACAATCGGGATCAAGTCGTCGCTCTGGTGCGGCGGTTGCCACGACCATGCCCTGGTCTTGGCGGGGAAGATGCAGAAGCAACACATCCGCGAAATCGTGGATACGCCCGAGGCGCAGAACGGCCTCGGCTGCATGTCGTGCCACGCAATTGTGCATGTCGGCAGCACGATGGGACAGGGCGACTTTGTGATCGAATATCCGGCGCTGGCCGAGGTCGCGGCGAGCAAGAATCCCGCGCTGCGTTGGCTGCACGATTTCCAGGTCAAGCTCAATCCCAAGCCCCACCGCCAGGCATTCCTCAAGCCGTTCCATCGGCAACCGGACCAGGTGGCGGAATTCTGCTCGACCTGCCATAAGGTGCACCTCGACGTCCCCGTCAACAACTACCGCTGGATTCGCGGCTTCAATGACTACGACAACTGGCAGGCGAGCGGGGTTTCGGGCCAGGGCGCGCGGTCGTTTTATTACCCGCCCAAATCCTCGAACTGCGCTGACTGTCACATGCCGCTCGTCCCCTCGAATGATTTCGGCAACATCAACGGTTTTGTTCACTCGCACCGGTTCGCGGCGGCCAACACCGCCGTGCCTTTGTCCCACGGCGATCACGAGCAGATCCGCGAGGTGGAGAAATTCCTGAAGGGTTCGCTGAGCGTGGATATCTTCGCGCTCGCCGAGCCCCCGGGGGAGGAGGTCGGTGAAGCCATCGGGTTAAGGCCCGAGGGGCCGCAACTGGCCAGCACTTTTGCCGTGGGCGAGGAGTCCGCGGCCGGTTTGGGCGGTGGGGGTATGGGCGGGCTGCCGCCTGCGAAGTTGGTTGCACCGCTGGGACGTGTCGAGGCGCGCGTCCGTCGCGGCGACACGGTGTGGGTGGAAGTGGTGGTGCGCACGCGGCGCCTTGGCCACTTCTTCCCGGGCGGTACAGTGGACGCGTTTGACGTCTGGCTGGAACTCCAGGCGCGCGACAACCACGGCCGCGCCATCTATTGGAGCGGCCGGGCCGAGGACGGCGGTCGCGGCCCGGTCGAGTCCGGGGCGCACTTCTATCGCTCGCTCCAGCTCGACGGCCACGGCAATCCCATCAATAAGCGCAACGCCTGGTCCACGCGCGCGGTGATGTACGCGCGCCTGATTCCGCCGGGCGCCGCCGACACGGCGCATTTCCGCCTGAAGATTCCCGAGGATTGCGGCGACAAGATCACGCTGATCGCGAAACTCAACTACCGTAAGTTCGCCTGGTGGAACACCCAGTGGGCGTTCGCCGGCATACCCGATCCTGAGGACAAAAGCGGGACGGTGGATAAACACTATGACGACCGCCGATGGATTTTTGCGGGCGACCTTTCAAAGGTCTCGGCTAAGTCCCAAGAGATTCCCAGCGTTCCGACGATCGTGATCGCTGTAGCGACGCAGACGGTTCCGGTCGTAGCTAAGAACTCGCCCCCCTTAGGCGAGGCGCTGGCCCTCGACTCGAACGATCGCGAGCGGTGGAACGATTACGGCATCGGGCTGCTTCTTCAAGGTGATTTGAAAGGCGCCGAGCGAGCCTTCCTCAAAGTTACGGAGCTCGACCCGAATTACGCGGACGGCTGGGTGAACGTCGCCCGCGCGCGCGTCCTGGAAGGCAACACCGAAGCGGCCAAGCCTTTTCTTCAAAAAGCCCTGCAACTTAACCCGCGGCTCGGCAGCGCTTACTACTTCACGGGACTGGCGCTGAAGGCGGATGGCAACTACCCTGACGCCTACCAAGAGTTTGCCAAGGCCGCCACCCTTTACCCGCGCGACCGCGTGGTGCGCAATCAGATGGGCCGCATGCTCTTCCTCCAGCGCAAGTACCGCGAAGCCGTCGGTGAGTTCGAAAAAACCCTCGCCGTGGATCCTGAGGACCTCGAAGCGCATTACAACCTGATGCTCTGTTACCGTGGCCTGGGCAACGACGCGCTGGCCAGCCGTGAGGAGAAGCTCTATCTGCGCTTCAAGGCCGACGAATCTTCGCGCGCCATCACGGGCCCCTACAAGCTGAAGAGTCCGCACGATAACAACGAAGCCCAGCCCATCCATGAGCACATCTCGGTAGCACTTGGGGGCAGAGAAGGCAGTGGGCAGAAAGCAGGAAGCAGAAAGCGGTATGCGGAGGGCAGTAGGCAACACGAAGTAGGGGAGCCCTCTGGGCTCCCGCACGTCACAAGAGCGGGAGGGCAGAGTCCTCCCCTACCTCCAACAGGCGCAGGGGGAGCATCCCGGTGAGGACTCTTCGCCTCCATGCCTTCGTTGTCGCTGGCGCTTTGGGAACCCTAGCCGTTGCGGCCGACCTCAACCCCCCCGCTCCCTCCGCTGCCAAGAAGACGCCTGTACCTACGGCCACGTCGCCCACGGGCCCCCGCTTCGTGGACATCACACGCCAGGCGGGAATCTATTTCCTTCACAACAACGGCGCCTTCGGAAAAAGATACCTGCCTGAGACGATGGGGCCCGGTTGCGCGTTCATCGACTACGACAACGACGGGTACCCAGACATCCTGTTCGTGAATGGCGAAGATTTTCCCGAACACAAAGGCAAGCGCACGACACTGAAGCTATACCGCAACAACGGCAAGGGAAGTTTCGTCGATGCGACCGCCGGGGCGCGCGTGGACGTCGAAATGTACGGCATGGGCGCGGCCATCGGCGATTACGACAACGATGGCTGGGATGATATCTATGTGACGGGCCTGGGCGAATCTCGACTCTTTCACAACGAGCGCAACGGGACGTTCCGGGACGTGACCAAGGCTTCGGGCGTAAACAACGCGGGGTACGGGGCGAGCGCGGCGTGGGTCGATTACGACAAGGACGGCAAGCTCGACTTGTTCGTCACCAACTACGTCAAGTGGTCGGAGAAGGAAGACCTCTACTGCACCCTCGACGGACGCAACAAGTCTTACTGCACGCCGGAGGCTTACAAGGGCGACACCTGCCGCCTGTTCCACAACCTCGGCAGTGGACGCTTTGAGGACGTCACACAGAAAGCCGGCATTTTCGATCCGACCTCAAAAGCCCTGGGCGTGGCCATCATCGATTACGATCAGGACGGCTGGCCGGACCTCGCAGTTGCGAATGATACGGAACGCAATAAGCTCTATCGTAACAACCACAACGGAACGTTTACCGAGCAGGCCGTCCAGGCCGGGATCGCCTTCAGCGAAGACGGCATCGCGCGCGGGGCGATGGGCATCGACCAGGGTGACTTCGACCACTCCGGCTATCCCTCGCTCGCCATCGGCAACTTCTCTAACCAGATGCTGGGCCTCTATCACAACGAGGGAAACCGCTTTTTCATCGACATCGCTCCAGCCTCGACCGTCGGCCGCGCCAGTCTGCTCTCGCTATCCTTCGGATTGTTCTTCTTCGACTACGACCTCGACGGCCTGCAGGACCTCTTCGTCGCCAACGGGCACATCGAGCCGGAGATCGCGCGCATTCAGCCCCAAGTCACCTTTGCCCAACTTCCACTGCTCTTCCGCAATCAAGGCCAGAGCCGCTTTCAGGAAGTCGGCAAGACGCTCGGGTTCACGCGCAAGCTCGTCGCACGCGGGGCCGCCTACGCCGATATCGACAACGACGGGAGGCTCGACATCCTGCTCACCACCAACGGTGGGCCTGCCTACTTGTTCCGCAACTCCGTCCAAACTCCCCACAACGCCATCCGCATCAAGACCGTGGGCACGCGGTCCAATCGTAACGGCATTGGCGCCGTCGTCCGGCTCCGAGCCGGCAGCAATTCAGGCTGGCAGATGGTGCGTTCTGGCTCGAGCTACTGCTCGCAAAGCGAGTTAACCCTCACCTTCGGTCTGGGCAGCGCCACGCAGACCGAGAGCGTCGAAATCACCTGGCCCAGCGGCCAACGCGACACCCTCCGCAACCTCGAAGCCAACGCCACATACACCATCGAAGAAGGTGGGAAGATCCTCGCGGCAAGATCGTTCATCAAGTGAATGGCTGTCTTGAGACAGGGTTTCGGGACAATCGCTGTGTGCCAGACTCGATACAGGCTGGCATAGCGCCTCGGATGGTTTCTTATTGACCAATTAGCTCTTCGATGACTCTCATGAAATCGTCCAGAACTCCTCCCCACTTCTGGACCGGCACATTGACCCACGAGTCCTCACAATTCTTCGGCAGCGAAAGTCCGTTTAGCTTCGCCAATTGTTGGGCGAATTTGTGTCTGTAGCTTCTTGCTCTATCACTATCAGTTAGCCATCCGAAGTTGATCTGTAGTGTCCCGTCTGAGTACACGGTGTATATAGACTTTGCCGAGATTTTGGAGAATTTCGGGTTAAAGGAGCCCCTGTACGCTCCGGTTCCCCAACCGATCTCATCAGCCTTCTTACCTGAAAACGCATATAGCCTCATCACGGCCTCGAAATCAGCCCCGTGAAGCCTCCCCCTCAAATCATCTGTGAATGTTTTCTCATCCCACTTTTTTCGCTTGGCAGAAGAGCCGTCCCCGCCAGGTGTTTTCTTTACTTCAGCACCGAAGAGCCTCGGAATGACGAATTCGTAGTCGTCGTGCTGATAGTATTCCATCTCGACAGCAAATATGTCGAATTCGCTATTCTGGTTGATAAAAGTGATTAAGTTCCTCAGTTGACCGTGCAGCGCATCCATCAGAACGACAAATCGGAACTTGCCCCCAAGGAAATTGCGTCTTGTGTTATCCAACAGAATCGTTGCGCGTTCATCGTCGATCTCAAAGAAATCCTTTAGCTTTTGGCCGAGAGTGACATGAAACGTTTTGTTGACGTGAGCCCCTATTTCATCCATGAACCCGGAGGTATCTGTGGCGTGCCATAGAGACGCCCCGTAATCTAAGACTTGGGCCACGACCTGTCGCTTATCTGGATTTCGATACAGTTTTGTCTCCACGAGATATATTTCTCCGTCCTGGTCGATACCTACGGCGTCAATCGGTCCAGAATCTGTCGGGAACTCGCGCGCTACGATTAGCAATCTGAGGTCTTCCTTGATCTCGTAGAGAGGAATACTCTCTGGATTTTTGTGAATGTATTCCTGCAAATAGTCTTCGTGCGCAAAGCTTGACCGCTCCACCTTCTTGGCGACTTTCCCGTCTCTAGAAACGATCATCGCCATGGTTAATGACCTCCGATGCGGGGTGTGGGGGACGTGTCAACGCTCGTGCAATAAAGCCTCGGCCCAGGCCTTCACGCGGCAAACATTATCAGCGGCCTATGTCCGGTCGAAGGCGCGCTCTGGGCGCTTTGGTAAGTCCTCGTACCGAAAGTCGGCGGCTAAGGGCGAAAGACGGTCGAGTTCCTCGAACTCGTCGGGTAAGCGATGCCATTCTTGCGAAGCAGAGCTAGTAACTGAGCTTTCTCGTGGATTTTTCCGAGCCGAACACCGTGGAGCACCAGAACGGCCTTAAGCATGTTCTCCACTGCCTGCTGGGCATGAAAACCGATCACCTCATCTGGCGAAACGGGGTCGGAAATGAGTTTGTCGAATGCAAATTCATCATTACCACCCTTGCGGAGGAATAATTCCGCCAGTTCACGACTATGTATGGAAGACCTTCCCCTCCTGAAGGGCTTCGTACAAAACAGTGCCTGGTGTGTCAGCCCAATACTCGAAGGTTTTTCGGTCGTACACCAGCACATCGGTAGGAATGCCGAGGGGGCGCAGAACTCGGTTCAGGCGCACCATTCTCTCGTGCGGGGAATTGACCTCCGGCTCAATCACGAGCACATCCAGGTCGCTGTCCTCGGAGACCTGCCCGCGCGCGCAGGAGCCGAAGACGATGATGGTCGAGCCCGGCGCCGCCTGTTGGAGCAGCTCGACGGCCTTCCGTAATGTCGCCTCATCGATCACGACTTTACCTATCCATTCCAGGGCGGATTATGGCAGGTAAGGCGAAGAGACGCCGGGCCCCTTGAAAGCGGGCGAGCACAAGGCTCGCCCCAACGCCTAGCGCGGCGACTCCATCATGGCTCCGGAGATGAGCGCGGCCAAGCCCAATCCCTGGCAGATGATTTCCGGCTGCACTTGGAGATGGACTAGGGGCGTGATAAAGGGCCGCATGTAAACCATGCCTTCAATGGTGCCCGGCGCGGCGACGGCAGCGGCCCAGAAGGCGAAGACAAGATAGACACCGGCAATCCAGAGGAAGCGTTTCCCAAACGTCCACAACTTCAGGATGTCGAAGAGGGGATAGAGGGCCGCGGCCATCAGTACACCGCGAAGGATTTGCGCGAGCAAAAACCATCGGATGACATGCGCAAAAAGGTCAGGCTCCGCTTCCGTCAGCATGAACGCGGCGAAGATGGGATCCGGTCCCGTGTAGAAATCTTTCGTCAGGAGTTGATAGAAGATGATGCCCGCCAGGAAGTAGGTTGTGACTTGAGCGGCGATGACTTTCGTGGCAAAGACCAGAAATCGCTTGAGCTTCATTTCTCTCCTCCCTTGCAAGGTGCGGGCGCTTCGCCTCAAGGCGATGTCGTGGCGTGAACTCGCACCGCCATCGGCAAGGCGGCGGCCTGTCCCGACGACGTCGGGCGCCGCCTCCTGGAGCAGTTCAACCGGCTTTTTGATGGTTGCCTCGTCGATCATAGCTGCAACGACTCACATCCTTGGCAGCGAATTATAGCAGGCGGCAGTGGGGCATGCCGCGCCCAACTAACTCGGGCGGCCAAAGGGCGCGAGTTCCCGATTGACGGTCACACCGCCCCCGTAGCGGCGACGCGGGATTCCTTCCAGAGCTGTATGTAGGGTTTGAGGTCTTGCATCATGTCGTGAAACATCTCGAAGGTGAGCGACTGGGCGCCATCGCTGAAAGCTTTTTCCGGGCAGGGGTGCACTTCGACGAGCAAGCCGTCAGCGCCGATGGCGACCGCGGCGCGAGCGAGCGCGGGCACCAGGCTGCGCTTCCCCGTGGCGTGGCTCGGATCGAGGATCACCGGCAGGTGCGTCAATTCGTTGAGCACGGAGACGGCGGTGATGTCGCAGGTATTGCGCGTGGCGGTTTCGAAGGTGCGGATGCCGCGCTCGCAGAGCATGATGTGGGGGTTGCCGTGCGCGACGAGGTATTCGGCGGACATCAACAATTCTCTGATGCTGGAACTCATGCCGCGCTTGAGCAGGATCGGCCGCGAGCAGTGGCCGAGGGCTTTGAGCAGAGCGTAGTTCTGCATGTTGCGGGCGCCTACCTGCATGATGTTGGCGTAGTCGGCCACCATCTCGACATCGCGCTCGCTCAACACTTCGGTGACAATGGAGAGGCCGGTGGCTTCCCGCGCTCGTGCGAGCAGCTTCAGGCCCTCGAGTTCGAGTCCCTGGAATTCATAGGGTGAGGTGCGCGGCTTGAACGCGCCACCGCGCAGGATTTTCGCCCCCGCCGCCGCCACCGCCTCGGCCGTCTCCATGATTTGCTTCTCGCTCTCCACCGAGCACGGTCCGGCCATGACGATGAAGTCGTCGCCGCCAACCTCCGCGCCGTCCACGCGAATGCGCGTGCGTTCCGGCTTGAACTCGCGGCTCACGAACTTGTAAGGGGCGGAGATGCGCACCGCGCTCTCGACGCCGGGCGTGGCTTCCAGCATCTCCAGGCAGGGCGTGACATCGCCGATGCCCACCGCGCCGATGACCACGCGCTCTTCGCCTACGATCGAGTGCACCTTGAAGCCGAATTCGCGGATGCGCTGGCAGACGTGTTCGATTTCTTCCTTGGTGGCGTGCTTTCGCATCGAAATGATCATGGCCGACCCTCCTTGCGAACAACAAAAAAGCCCACTCGACGGGAGTGGGCTGGCTCTGGACTTGCTTTTTATGCTTCGGAATCAGGCCAACGCCACTCGACCGCTACCGGGCAAAGCCCCAGTAGCGGTAGCTAAAGCCGAAATCGCTGGCGTAAGCCCGTACCATAACCGCGACAGTATAGAGTACACTTGCGTCCCTAGACAAGCTTTATTTCCGCTCTGGGGGGAGAATGAATAGCCGCGAGCGCGTGTCGAGAGCACTCAGGTTCGAAAAACCGGATCGCGTACCGCGCGATCTCTGGATTATTCCCGCGATTGAAATCACTCGCCTGGCGGAACTCGAGGCGGTTCACGCGCGGTTCCCGATCGACTTCGCCTTTCCCAATGGCGTCAGGGCTTGGAACATGGGCCATGAAGTCGAGTGGCCCGACCCGAGCATCCTCTTTCGCTACGGGCCTTCGAAACGCGCCCGGGGTGTTCCCTGGGAAGGGACCTACGTGGATGCCTGGGGATGCGAATGGGTCACGGCCGAGTTCGGCGTGCTTGGCGAGGTGAAGCATCCACCGCTCGCCGATTGGAGTGCCTTGGATCACTTTTCCCCGCCCTGGGAAATTCTTGCTGGCGCGACGTGGGACGCCGTCAATCGCTTTTGCGCGGCTACCGACAAGTTCGTATTGTCTCCGCCGGCCTTTTCGGTCTTTGAACGCATGCAGTTTCTGCGCGGGACCGAAGCCTTACTGATAGACTTGGCTGCTGGTGCCCGGGAAGTTTCCAAACTGCGCGACATGGTCCACGAGTTCAACCTGGAGGCTCTCGCGCATTGGTGCCGGACGGACGTCAACGGTGTCGCGTGGACAGACGACTGGGGAAGCCAACGGTCATTGCTGATTTCCCCTGTCCTGTGGCGTGAAATGTTCAAGCCCCTTTACAAGCAATATTGCGACCTGATCCATGCGGCGGGCAAGTTCGCGTTCCTGCACTCTGATGGACACATCGCCGCCATCATCGAGGATCTGGTCGAGGTCGGTTTCGATGCCGTCAACTCGCAGCTCTTTTGCATGGACATCGAAGATATCGGCCGGAAGTTCAAAGGCCGAATCACCTTTTGGGGTGAACTGGACCGGCAGTACGTCCTACCCTTCGGCAAGCCTGAGGAGGTCAAGGAGGCTGTCCGTCGCGTGCGGCGCGCCCTCGATACCGGCCAGGGCGGCGTCATCGCTCAGATGCAGTTTGGCAAGTACGATCCCAAGGAGAACATCGAAGCGGCCTTCGAAGCGTGGTTGGAATAGGATCTCAGCTTGCGGCTGTCAGCAGCAACTCGGCCACGGGTGCGGCCTCGACGAGTCCCCGGAGTTGACGGTCAGCTTCCTCAGGCGCCACCACGCCAGCGGGCAGATAAGCCACCAACCAAGCCCTCTCGGTCTCTGCAATAACCTTCACTCGCGTGTTGCCGGTGATGGGCGCATCGCACGGCCCGTGCGCGTCCGCGAGCAACGGCTTCCCCTCCAGATTGAATGGCCCTCGCAATGACTCGTAACTCTCACCGGCTCGGCCGGCACGAAAGACATATGGGGGAGACACCGTCTTTTCCGCCATCACGCAGCAAGGCACGGCGAGGCTCGTGGAAAGGCAATTGTTCAAATCCACAAGGGGCGAGATCGTGGGCATCTCCTCGCCCTTCAGAAGACGCCGCAGCAAAGCCTCGGATGACGGCCGATAGCGCGTGGGATCGCATCCTGCCGCCTTGAAGAGCTTGCGCAGCGCGGCGAGCGTCGGGTGCGCAGAGAGAGTCTCGATCTGCATCTCGCAGCGCACCTGCGCGACGACTCGTTGCCCCGCCGCGAGCAGCAGTGCCGGGTCGCAGGTCTGCGCCTCCAGATGCGCCCAGAACAGTCTCCACCCTTCCAGCTCGATTCGCACATCAAACGGCGGCTTGTCCATATCTGAGAGATGTTACTCGAAGAGGAGCGACTGCGCCCAATGCAATTCTGATCTCCCCCGCGCGCACTGACTCGCCGGTACACTCGGCGTATGCTGGCGCTATCTACACGTAGCCCGCATCGTACGGTGAGGCCAGCACCTCATGGTCGGCCAGACGGTGTCCCACTATCGCATTTTGAAGAAGCTGGGTGGGGGCGGCATGGGGGTGGTCTACAAGGCGGAGGACACCCGGCTCCGCCGCAGTGTGGCGCTCAAATTCCTGCCTGAAGAGCTGGCCCAAGACCGCAGGTTCCTCGAGCGCTTCCGCCGCGAGGCGCGGGCCGCCTCGGCGCTTGACCATCCGAACATCTGCACGGTTCACGACATCGAGGAACATGACGGCCAGTTGTTCATCGTGATGCAGTATCTGGAAGGGCAAACGCTCAAGTATCTCGTGGCGGGCCGTCCCCTGAAGACGGACGAGGTCCTGGAGTTGGGAATCCAGATAGCCGATGGGCTGGATGCCGCGCACGCGAAGGGGATCATTCATCGCGACATCAAGCCGGCGAACATATTCGTCACCGAGCGCGGCCAGGCGAAGATTTTGGATTTCGGCCTCGCGAAAGTAGCGCCGCCGTCCTCGGCGGCCCCAGGTGCCGGCCAGAGGCCGGCGCTACCTACGGCGGCGACAGCTGCTGGGGAGGAATCGCTCACCAGCACCGGCATGGCCGTGGGGACGGTCGATTATATGTCGCCCGAGCAGGTGCGGGCCGAGGAGCTCGATGCGCGCTCGGACCTCTTCAGCTTCGGGGCCGTGCTCTATGAGATGGCCACTGGCCGCCAGGCGTTCTCGGGCCCCTCGGCGGGAGCCATCCTGGAAGCCATCTTCAGCCGCATCCCCCCTCCGCCGGGGCAACTCAATCGCGAGTTGCCGGTAGAGCTGGAGCGAATCATCCAGAAGGCGCTGGAGAAGGATCGCAGGCAGCGCTACCAGAGGGCCTCCGACATGCTGGCCGACCTGAGGAACCTCAAGCGAGAAAAAGATTCAGCGCCAGAGGAGAAGGCTTCCCGGCTTGCACGCACGCGGCAGTTGACAGAGCGGGCAACCAAACAGCCGGCCCCAACGCGCTGGGGGCAAGTCGCACGCTACCTGGGACGGCTCAAGGCGCGTCGTCTGCGCCAGCGGCTGCTGAGGAGTCCCGCTCGCGTTCAATCGCTGGCTGTGTTGCCGCTCACGAACCTCTCGGGCGACCCCGAGCAGGAGTATTTTGCCGACGGGATGACCGAGGTCTTGATCTCCGATCTCGCCAAGGTTCGGGCTTTAAGAACAATCTCCCGAACCTCGGTGATGCGCTACAAGGGGAGCGACAAGTCCCTACCCGAGATTGCGGATGAGTTGAATGTGGATGGCGTGGTGGAGGGTTCGGTGTTACGAGTGGGCCAACGCGTGCGCATTACGGCGCAGCTAAACACAGCGTCTTAAGTAATTGCGCATAGTCGGCGCAGGGTGTTGTTCGGTTTACTCCAGTTGGCGAACTCGGTTTCGACCGTTAGGGTGACATCGTCCAACTTGGGAAAATAGCGGTTATGGAGACAGAGTCGGCGCGTGAGCTTCCAGGCGCGCTCCGCGGGATTCAGTTCGGGACTGTAAGGCGGCAAGAAGTCCAGGGCGAAACGCTCGGCTCCTTCCTGCCTCCAGTCGCGGTGGAGTCGGGCGTGGTGGTATTTGGCGTTGTCGGCAATCACCACCACGCGTCGAGCCGTGCGGGTGCTGGCGGCCCGAAGGTCTTTCAAGAACTGCCAGCAGGTCACGGCGTTGAACTTGCCCGTCTCACACCGGAAGAAGAATTTGCCGTCGCGGAGGCGGACCGCCCCGAAGTAGCCCACGCTCTTCCGGGTGGGATGATGGAGCAGAACGGGGTCCTTGGTTTCGCACGCGACCCACATCCGGCAGCGCGAGCCGTGTTGCTGAAAATGTACTTCGTCCATGGCCCAGAGATCAACCGTGGGGTCGGCGCTTAGCGCCTGGAGTTTTTTTATGCGTCTTCTGCCGTTCCGGATCGGCATGGGCAATCACCGGGCGAGGCTTGCGCAGCCGAAAGCCCCGCTGCCGGAACAAGCGCTGACATTGACGCACCCGCAAGTGGACCTGGAAGCGCTGCTCGATCCAGGCACTCAGCGCTTTCCCATCCCACAGCGTGCCGGTCAAGCCGAGGTCGCGAGGGGTCTGGCGCAGCGCCCGCTCCACTTCCTGCAGCTGCGCCTCGCTCAGACGTCGGGGACGCCCCGAGCGCTGCCCTTCGCTCAGCCCGGCCAGACCTCTTGCCTCGAACCGCCGGACCCAATATTGCACCGAACGGGGCGCGTCGCCCAGCAACCGGCTGACCTGCGGACAGGTCATGCCTTGGGCCACCAGCAGCACCCCGTGGAGTCGGTGATCATAGCGCGATTCGTCCGAACGGCGAATCTCGTCTTGCAGTCCCAGAACCATCGTC
>Ga0073934_10005438_pt1 | contig 19707 bp, 20 predicted proteins | sample LarsenN4metaG_FD_76834 | JGI IMG/M metagenome (GOLD analysis project Ga0073934, IMG submission 76834) | Hot spring sediment bacterial and archeal communities from British Columbia, Canada, to study Microbial Dark Matter (Phase II) - Larsen... ... | reverse complement strand
GGGAGCCCGGCCGGCGCCCCCCGGGGCCCAGTCTACGGTGGAGCCGTTGGCCCGGGTGAGCCGCACGGGGAACACCAACTCGGCGCCGGGCCGGGCATCGGGAGCCACGCGCCCCAGGAAGGCGAACTCGTACAACGCGCCACGGTCCACGCGGCCGCCGGACCACTCGATGGCGGCCGCGGTGTTCCCGGTGGCGGGCTCGTGCCGAGCCGCAAAACCCGGCGGAGCCGCGACGCCGAGCACCTGGATGGCCCCCGGCAGCGCAATTCGGACTGCCACGGTCGGGGTGTCGGTCTGGTTCACCACGCGCAGCGTGAAGCGCTCCCAGGCGGCCGGCGTCACGGATGTGGGATCCAGGGCGACCTGCGCCGCCGCCGGACGCACCGCCGCGCCCAGGCCGAGGAGCACACCGGCCGCGAAACGGAGACCCCGGTTCGTCAGGGCAGCCGTCCCGTGGGAACGGGGACCTTCCGCGCCGGTGCCGTTAGGGTGGGCTTGGAGACGCCCTCCCAGCCGCACGCCAGGCACCAGCGCCGCTCCAGCCGGAGCAGGCGTGCCGGGCGCGAGGCCACGCGCATGAGGTCCTCGCTCCTGCACCGGGGACACTGGTGCCGCCCGGGCACCAGGAGCCAGATCGCGCCCAGGACCAGCGCGAGCCGCAATAGCACAGTGGCCATGAGCACGGCCACGACGAGGATGGAGTGATCCATGATGTGTGGAGCGCCGGTGGAGGGCGGCGCGGCTACCGGAAGGTTGGAGCGGGCCGGCGGCCGGGTCAAGGGCTGCCGCCCTGCGCGCCCCAATTCAAACGCGAGGAGTGGTGACATGGTCGAATGGCTGATCCCGATGTGTGCCTTCTTCCCGTTTGCGGCACTCTACCTCGGCGCGCTACGGATCGAGCCGGGCGGGGGCCGCGGCCTTCAGCAGGTGCTGGGGCTGCTCCTGACGTTCGTGGCCTACTTGATTGTGTGGCGCCTGCTCCACGCGCTGCTGGGCGGCCTGGGGCCGATCCTGGGCGGCGTGGTCCTCACCACGGTCGTCGCGACGTCGTTGCTGCCCCTGGAAGCCCGCCTGGGCTACCTGGTCGTCGGGGTGAGGCTCAAGCGGACGGCGACGGCGCACTGAGAGACGGGCTTTGACTGCGTAGGGGGTGAGGGGTGAGGGGTACCCCTTACCTTACCCCTCACGCAGTCACTTCCGTGGCTGGCCTGGGGGTAGGACGTCAGCCTCCGGCCCGGAGCCGTATCACGTTGGTGACGCCCTGGCCGCTCTGGTCCAGGAAGAACACCTGCAGCGACACGACGTCGCCCGCCTTGACCGGCTCCATCGCCTTTTCGAACTCGTCCAAGGTGCGGACCCGCTGGCCGTTGACGTGGGTGATGATCACCCGCGGCCCGATCCCTTTCTCCGCAGCCGGCCCATCCGGATCGACCGCCGTGACCACCAGGCCCCGGTGCTCATCGCTGATCCGGGCGTCCCGAGAGACCTCTTCCGTCAACGGCTCGACCGTGAGGCCCAGCTTGTTCTCGTAGGGCGCCCGCCTGCCGGTCGTCCGGCCGGTGGTCGACGCGACCCGCTCCTCGGCTTCCTCCCGCGCGGCCAGCGTAACCGTGTAGGTGTGCCGCTCGCCCCCCTTGCGAAGGATGGTCACCTGCACCTTGTCGCCCGGCCGCTTGAAGCCCACGATCTGCTGGAGCTGGGCCACGTACTCCACGGGCCGCCCGTCCAGCGAGACGATGACGTCGCCGAGCTGGATCCCCGCCTTCTTCGCCGGACTGTCCTCGGTGGAGTAGCCCCGCACCACCACCCCACGGATCGCGTCCAGGCCAACGTCGGCCGCATCATCCGGATCGGCTTCGCGGATCGAGACGCCCAGCACGGCTCGCGTCACCTTGCCGGTGGCGATCAGTTGCTCACTCACGGTGCGGGCCAGGTTGATGGGGATGGCGAATCCGTAGCCGGAGTAGTAGCCGGTGGGACTGGCGATCGCCGAGTTGATCCCGATCACTTGTCCCCGGAGATTGACCAGCGGCCCGCCCGAGTTGCCGGGGTTGATGGCCGCGTCCGTCTGGATGAAATCCCCGATGCGGTAGAGCTGGTTGGGTTGTTGGAGACCCTGCAGCAGCCGGCCCTTGCCGCTCACGATGCCGGCCGTCACCGTGAAGGTCATCTCGTCGCCCAGCGGATTGCCCACGGCCAACACCCACTCGCCGATCTTGATCGCGTCCGAATTGCCCAGCGGGACGGTGGGGAGGCCGCTGGCGTCGATCTTGATCACCGCCACGTCGGTGTCCGGATCGCGCCCAACCACCTTGGCATTGAACTCACGCTTATCCACCAAGCGGACCTTGAGCCGGTCGGCCTCATCCACCACGTGGTTGTTGGTCAGGATATAGCCGTCGGCCGAGATGATGAAACCGCTTCCCTCGCCGCGCCGCACCCGAGGCTGCTGGGGCAGGTCCGTGTCCGGGAAGAGCTGGTCGAACGGAGGCGGCAGCCGCATCCTGGTGCGCGGGCTCGTGGCCGACTCGCTCCGCTGCACCGCTTCGATGAAAACCACCGCCGGCCGCACCGCCTCGGCCACCGCCACGAAGGCCTCGCTCAGGTCCGCGGCAGGCTTCGCCGCGGGGATCGCTTGGACCGCGGCGGGCGCGAGGTTCGCCAGCGCCTGCTGGGCCTCTGAGCGGCGCGGCAAGTTCACCGCGCCCGCGAACGCCAGCGCCAGCACCAGCGCCAGCGTTACCAGGGCGCTGAGTTTGATCCAGTCACGAGTACGGGTAGTCATGTTCGACGACTCTATCCTGCTGTGAAGGGTTGTCGGCTAGATACTCGTAGTAAGGTAACACCTCAATCGAAGCTCCGTTCCCTCACTTCTTGTCCTCATCCACGATCTCGTAGTCCGCCTCGACCACGTCCTCCTTCCCTTTCTTTCCCGCCTCGGGGCCACCCGGCTGCGGCCCGCCGGACTCCCCGCCGCCCGACGTGCGCCCGGCCGCCTGATACAGCGAGGCCCCGGCGGCGGAATAAGCCTGCGACAGCTCCTCCAGGGCGCGCCGGATCTCTTCCGCGGCACCCGAGCGCAGCGCCTTCTTCGCCCCGTCCACCGCCTGGTTCAGCCGGTCGCGCTGCGACGCGTCCACCTTGTCAATCCACTCCTTGCTTTCCTTCTCGACCTGGTAGACCAGCGCGTCCAGCCGGTTCCGGCGCTCGATCTCCTCGCGCCGCGTCTTGTCCTCGGCGGCGTGCTCCTCGGCGGTCTTGACCATCTTCTGGATCTCTGCCTCCGATAGCCCGCTGGAGGCCTCGATCCGGATCTTCTGCTCCTTGCCCGTGGCCCGGTCCTTGGCCGAGACGTGGAGGATGCCGTTGGCGTCGATGTCGAAGGTGACCTCGATCTGGGGCATGCCCCGCGGCGCGGGCGGGATCCCGGTCAGCTGGAAGCGGCCGATGGTCCGGTTATCGATCGCCATCTCGCGCTCGCCCTGAAGCACGTGAATCTCCACCGTGGTTTGACTGTCCTCCGCGGTGGAGAAGATCTCGGCCTTCTTGGTGGGGATCGTGGTATTCCGCGGAATCAACACCGTGGTCACCCCACCCAGGGTCTCGATGCCCAGCGAAAGCGGCGTCACGTCGAGCAACAGCACGTCCTTGACGTCGCCCGCCAGGACGCCGCCTTGAATCGCCGCGCCGATGGCCACCACCTCGTCCGGGTTGACGCCCTTGTGGGGTTCCTTGCCAAAGAAGCCCTTGACGATCTCCTGGACCTTGGGCATGCGGGTCTGGCCGCCCACCAGGATCACCTCGTCAATGTCCTTGGGATCGAGTCCCGCGTCCTTCAGGGCCAGCTCCATGGGCGGAATGGTGCGCCGCACCAGGTCGTCCACCAGCTGTTCCAGCTTGGCCCGGGTCAAGGTGATGTTCAGGTGCTTGGGGCCGGACTGATCCGCCGTGATGAACGGCAGGTTGATCTCGGTCTGCATCACCGTGGAGAGCTCCATCTTGGCCTTCTCGGCCGCCTCCTTGAGCCGCTGCAGGGCCATGGGATCCTTGGAGAGGTCAATGCCCTGGTCCCGCTTGAACTCGGCCACCAACCATTCGATGATCCGAGCGTCAAAATCGTCGCCGCCCAGGTGGGTGTCCCCGTTGGTGCTCTTCACCTCGAAGACGCCCTCGGCCAGCTCCAGGATCGAGATGTCGTAGGTGCCGCCGCCCAGGTCGTACACCGCGATCTTCTCTTCCTTCTTCTTGTCCAGGCCGTACGCCAGCGCCGACGCCGTGGGCTCGTTGATGATCCGCACCACGTCCAGCCCCGCAATCCGGCCGGCGTCCTTGGTGGCCTGGCGCTGCGAGTCGTTGAAGTAGGCCGGGACCGTGACGACCGCTTTCTCGACCTTGTGGCCCAGGTAGTCCTCGGCCGTCTGCCGCATCTTCTGGAGGATCATGGCCGAGATCTCAGGCGGCGTATAGGTCTTGCCCTGCACCTCGACCGACGCGAGATCATTGGCGGCCGAGAGCACCTTGTAGGGCACCCGCTTGATCTCCTCCGGGACCTCCCCCATTCGCCGGCCCATGAACCGCTTGATGGAGAAGACCGTGTTCTTGGGATTGGTCACGGCCTGCCGTTTCGCCACCTGACCCACCAGGCGCTCACCGTCCTTGGTGAACGCCACCACCGAGGGCGTGGTCCGGCCTCCCTCGGAATTGGGAATCACGACGGGGTCGCCCCCCTCCATGACCGCCACCACGGAGTTGGTGGTACCCAGATCGATTCCGATGATCTTCTGCGCCATACGGCAGGCTCCTTACACCAGGGTAAGTAGATGCAAGAACGGGGCACCTGGTCGCAGGAGCAAGCGCCGTACCAAATTACGATGCCAAAATGGCAGCCAGTCGCTACATGTTGTTGATCAAAGACTTACACGCTGATAAATTGAGCCATGTTCCCCTACCGGGACGAGAATCCTACCTATCTCACCCCCGTCATCACGGTAGGGATCATCGTTCTCAACGCGCTGGTCTGGCTCGTGGTGCAGGGCGGGGGGACTTACCCGGCGCTGGCCCGATCGGTGTGCGAGCTAGGGGCGATCCCAGGGGAGCTGTTGGGGACCGTGGCGGCCGGTACCGAAGTCGCGGTGGGGCCGGGGCTGAGCTGCGAGCTTACGGGATCGCCGCCGTGGTACACGGTGCTGAGCAGCATGTTTCTGCACGGCGGCTGGTTCCACATCATCGGCAACATGTGGTTCCTGTGGGTGTTCGGGAACAATGTGGAAGACTCCATGGGGCATGGACGGTACGTGGGGTTCTACCTGCTGTGCGGCGTCCTGGCGGCGCTGGCGCAGATCTTTGCCAGTCCCAATTCCCCGGTGCCCATGGTGGGTGCCTCGGGAGCCATCAGCGGGATCATGGGCGGATATCTGGTGCTCTACCCTCGGGTCCGCGTGCATACGCTGGTCTTCTTAGGTTTCTTCGTCACCACCGTGGCGGTCCCTGCCTACTTCATGCTGCTCTATTGGGCGTTTTTGCAGTTCGTCTCCAGTGTGTTCTCGGTGGGGGCCGCCGGGGAGGGCGGGGTAGCGTTCATGGCCCACCTGGGCGGGTTCGTGGCCGGCGCGGCCCTGATCCGGCTATTTGCCAAGCGGGAGTTGGTGGCGCGGCATCGGCGGCCGCGGATCATCATGCCGCCGCTGGACCGGCTCTAGCGATGCGCTGGCGCTGCTTCGGCGTGCTCGGCACGCTGGCCCTCGCCCTCCCGACTCAAGCGCAGGTTCCGGACACCGCGCACGTGGTCGTCGTGGCCACCACCGATGTCCACGGCCGCGCCATGCACTGGGACTACGAGAACGATCGCGAGGCGCCCTGGGGACTCACCCGTGCCGCCACCGCCCTGGACTCCTTGCGCCGGCTCTACCCCGGCAGCGTGGTACTGGTGGACGCTGGGGACCTGCTCCAGGGGACCCCGTTTGCCGCTTACGTCGCGGCGGTGACTCGGATCGACCCCAACCCGGTGATCGACGCCCTGAATTTCCTGCAGTACGATGCCGCGACCCCGGGCAACCACGACTTCGACTTCGGGCTGGACCTGTTCGCCGGCGCCGTGGACGCCGCGGGATTCTCCTACGTGTCCGCCAACGTCTATCGGTTGCCGCTGGACACGTTCGCACTCCAGCGTACCGTGACCCTGCGCCGCGGCGAGGTGAGCGTCGGGATCACGGGGTTCACCACCCCGGGCGTCATGCTCTGGGACCGGGCGCAGTTGACGGATCGCCTTCGCGTGCGGCGCATCATCCCCGAAGCGCGCGCCGCCCTGGAGGCCCTGCGCGGCGCGGACCTCTCGGTGGTGCTGATCCACAGCGGGCTGGACGGTCCTTCCAGCTACGATACCACCGGCGTGGGGCCGGAGAACGTCGCGGCCGAGCTGGCGCGGCTCCCGGTGAAGCCGGACCTGGTGGTGGTGGGGCACTCGCACCGCCAGATCCGGGACACGGTGATCGCGGGGGTGCACTTCGTGCAGCCGCTGCCGTGGGCTCGGAGTCTGGCGGTGGCGCATGTGTGGTTGGTGCGCCCCGGAGGGGCGGCAGGGGCCGTGGGGGCCGCAGGGGTGCGCGCGGGCGCGCCGCGTTACCGCGTGGTGCGTATCCGCGCAGATCAGGTGCCGTTGGCCAATGTCGCTCCGGATCCGCAGCTCACGCGGCGGTTGCAGCCGGTACATGACCGGGTTCGCACCTGGGCGGGCGCGCCGATCGCCCAAACGGAGGAACAGTGGAGCGCCCGCTACGCCCGGGTTGAAGACACGCCCATCATCGACTTGGTCAACGAGGTCCAGCGACGCGTCGCCGGGGCGCAGCTTTCGTCCACGGCGGCGTTCAATCCCCACGCGGGGTTCGGGCCGGGGTTCGTCCGCTTGCGCGAGGTCGCCGCCCTGTATCCGTACGAGAACACGCTCAGGGCCGTGCGCATCGACGGCGCCACGCTGGTGCGGTACCTGGAGCAGTCGGTCCGGTACTTCCGGACCTTCACCCCGGGCGGCCCGGTCATCAACGACAGCGTCCCCGGCTTCAACTACGACGTCGTGAGTGGGGTGAGCTATGTGATTGACCTCACCCGCCCGCCCGGCTCGCGGATCCTGCAGCTCACCTACCAGGGGCGGCTGGTCCAACCCACCGACGTCTTCACCCTCGCCCTCAATAACTACCGTCAGGGTGGCGGCGGTGGCTTCGAGATGCTGACCCGCCTGCCGGTGGTCTACGACCGCGGCGAGAACATCCGCGATCTTCTGGTGGAAGCCGTCCGTTCCGCCGGGACGCTCCGCGCGGCGGAGTTTTTCCGGGATTCCTGGCGCATCATCCCGCCCGAGGCGAGGGAACGGCTCCGGCGCGCATCCGACACCGCTCGATGAGCGGGCCGGTGCGCGTCTTCGTGGACGGTCGTGCGTTGGAAGTTCCGGCGGGCGCCACGCTAGCAGCGGTGCTGTCGGCGGACGATCCCCCCCTGGCCTCCGCCATTCGAGAGGGCCGCGCCTATGTCACCGACGGCGTCGGCCGGCCCATTGAGCTCGACACGACCGTGTTTGCCGGAGCGATCTACCGCGTGGTGCGGTCTGCCCGCCGCGGGGTCAACGAGTGACCCGTGCCGTGCTCCTGTCATGAGGCGGCTCCCAGGCCAGCGGGTCCCTCCGCGCGCTGCAGTGGGCGGGCACCGGGCCCCTACCTCGCGCTGGTCCACCGCCCCACTGACGCGCGCTTCGGGACCCGCTGGCCTGGGAGCCGCCGCAACGGCACCGCGGGTCGCGGCGTGGTAACGTGAGCCTTACCAGAGACCTGGTGCGCCGGATGCCGAAGGTGGAGCTGCACGTCCACCTCGACGGGTGCCTCCGACCGCAAACCATGCTGGAGCTGGCTCGGGAGCAGGGCGTGCGGCTGCCGGCAGACGATCCGGAAGGCCTGCGGCGCGCGCTCTACGTCCGGCACGCCAAGAGCCTCGAGGAGTACCTCGAGCGCTACACCATCACGCTGTCCGTCATGCAAACGCCCCAGGCCCTGGAGCGGATCGCCTACGAGTTCGTGCTGGACTCCGCCGCCGAGCAGGTGCGGTACGTCGAGGTCCGATACTGTCCCGCGCTCCACACCCCGGCCCTGACCCTGACGCAGGCCGTAGAAGCGCCGCTCACCGGTCTCAAGCGCGGAGAGAGCGAAACCGGCACCATGGCTCGCCTCATCGTGTGCGGGCTCCGCACCTTGCCGGCCAAGGTCTCGCTCGACCTCGCTCGGCTGGCCACGGACTACGTCGGGGACGGCGTCGTAGGGTTCGACCTCGCGGGGTCGGAGCGCGGTCATCCGGCCAAAGACCACGCCGCGGCATTCGAGCACGCCCGGTCCCACGGGCTCGCTTGCACCTGCCACGCAGGGGAGGGAGACGGCCCCGACTCGATCCGGCAGGCGGTGGAGCACTGCGGCGCCCAGCGCATCGGGCACGGCACGCGCCTGTGGGAGGATCCCGCCCTCGAGGAAACCGTGCGCCAGCGGCAGATCCCCCTCGAGGTATGCGTCACCTCGAACGTCCACACCGGCGCGGTGCGCGACGCCGCCGAGCACCCCCTGAAGCGCTATCTCCGCCTGGGCTGTCGGCTCACGCTCAACACGGACAGCCGCCTCATGGACGGGATCACGCTGAGCGACGAGTATTGGCTGGCGCACCGGACGTTGGGCCTGGATCGCGCCGAGCTGGATCGACTGGTCCTCAACGCGGCCCGGAGCGCGTTTCTTCCCGAACCCGAGAAACACCGTCTGGTGGAGCGGCTGACCCAGGAGCTCAAGGAGACCAATTGACCGGGTGGTTTGCGCTGCAATCCGCGGCCCAGCGCCTCGCCGAGGCTCGCGAGGGCCTCCAGACGCCGCTTCCCGAGCGGCTCATGGGTCTGGTGGGCATTGCCGCGATGCTGGCCATCGCGTGGGCGCTCTCGATGGATCGAAAACGGGTGAACTGGCGGCTGGTGGGCATGGGGGTGGCCCTCCAGGCGGTCTTCGGCTTCCTGGTGCTCAAGACCGGCGTGGGCCGGGCGCTGTTCAACGCCGCCAACATCGCCTTCACCACGCTGCTCGGCTTCACCGAACAAGGCGCGCGGTTCGTGTTCGGCAACCTGGTGAAGAACAACGTGCCGGTGGGGGTGCCGGCCGGTCTCCCCGCCGACATGGCAACGATCGGGGAGCCCTCCGGCTGGGCGGTGACCGGGGCCTACTTCGCCTTTGGCGTGCTGCCCACGATCATCTTCTTCTCGTCGCTGATGTCGGTGCTCTACTACCTGGGCGTCATGCAGCGGATCGTGCAGGGGATCGCCTGGGTCATGCAGCGCTCCATGGGCACCTCCGGCGCGGAAACGCTTTCGGCGGCCGGCAATATCTTCGTGGGCCAGACCGAAGCGCCGCTCCTCGTCAAACCGTTTGTGGGGCGCATGACCTACTCCGAGCTCAACACCGTGATGGTGGGCGGATTCGCCACCATCGCGGGGGGCGTGATGGCGGCCTATGTGGGGATGCTCACGCCCTACTTCCCCGATATCGCAGGACACCTGCTGACGGCCAGCGTCATGAACGCCCCCGCCGGCCTGCTGATCTCGAAGATGCTGGTCCCGGAGACGGGCCACCCGGTGACCAGGGGCACCCTGAAACTCGAGGTGCCGCGGCAGGAGGCCAATGTGATCGAAGCGGCCGCCGGAGGCGCCGCGGTGGGCTTGCAGTTGGCGTTGAACGTGGCCGCGATGTTGCTGGCCTTCATCGCGCTCATCGCGCTGCTCAACGCAGGCCTGGGCTGGGTCGGCGGGTTGGTGGGCCGCCCCGACCTGTCCCTCCAGGTGCTGCTCGGCTGGGTACTCTCGCCGCTGGCCTGGCTGATGGGCGTGCCGTGGGGCGACGCCGGCACCGTGGGCTCGCTGATCGGGGTGAAGACGGCGGTCAACGAGTTCGTGGCGTACTTGCAGCTGGCGGGCCTGCTCCAGTCGGGTGCGCCGATCTCTCCGCGGGGCGCCATTATCGCCACCTACGCCTTGCTGGGGTTCGCCAACTTCGCGTCCATCGCGATCCAGATCGGCGGCATCGGCGGCCTGGCGCCGGAGCGGCGGGGCGAGCTGTCACGGCTGGGCTTAAGGGCCATGATCGGCGGGAACCTGGCGGCATTCATGAGCGCGAGCCTGGCAGGGATGCTGCTGTGAACGACCGTGATTCGGCGGTGCGCGGTAAGCGGGGGAGGCCAACGCCAACCAGATGCCGGTGGATGCCCCCACGCTCACCGCGTACCGCTCACCGGGGCGACCATGCCGGTTCCTGAGGCGCCCGCGCGCGCGGTCGCGGAGGCTGCTGACTTCCTGCGGGGGCGGCTGAAGGGTTTTGGGCCACGCGTCGCCATCGTCCTGGGTACGGGCCTGGGAGGGCTGGCAGACAAGGTCGAAAGGCCCATCGTGGTTCCGTATCGGGAGATCCCCGGCTTTCCGGAGACAGGGGTCCTGGGCCATCGGGGCGAGATTGTCCTGGGGCAACTGGAAGGCCTTCCGGTGGTGCTGCAGAGCGGACGCTTCCACCTCTATGAAGGTTATGATCCCGCGACCGTGGTGCTGCCCACGCGGGTGTGGCACGCGCTCGGGATCGAGACCCTGATCGTGACCAATGCGGCGGGGGGCTTGAGCCCCACGTTCCGGCCGCCGGTCCTCATGCTGATCACCGACCACGTGAATCTCATGTTCCGGAGCTTCTTGGCGGGGCCTGTGGTGCCGTCGGAGGAGCGCTTCCCCGACATGTCCGAGCCCTACGATCGAGGCTTGAGGCGGCTGGCGCGGGAGGTGGCGCTGGCGGAAGGAATCGGGCTCGAGGAGGGCATCTACGTGGGGCTCCTGGGCCCCAGCTACGAGACGCCGGCCGAGATCCGGATGCTCCAGCGCTTTGGGGATGCGGTGGGGATGTCCACCGTGCCGGAAGTGGTGGTGGCGCGGGCGCGAGGGATGCGGGTCCTGGGCATCTCGACCGTCACCAACCTGGCCGCCGGCATCTCGCCTACGGCTTTGTCGCACGAAGAGGTTCTGGCAGCCGGGCGGGCCGTGGCGGGAGACCTGGAGCGCCTGGTCCGCGCCGTGCTCAGGAAGGTCCAGGGCCTCCCCTCGAGGACCGCGGTTCTTGGGGTCTCACGCTGGTAGTCTGCCCTTCGATGCGCTTGAAACCAGTTGCCCGCGCGCTCGTCGCCGGCGGCATGCTACTCCTGGGTGCCGCCTCCGCGTCGTACGCCCAAGTGGTCCGTGGCACCGTAGTGGACTCGGCGACTGCAAAACCCCTCGACGCCTGCTGGGTTTCGCTCATCGACAGCGAGGGGCACGTCGTCCACCGCGTCGCGACCGTTAACGGTGGCCGGTTCTCGCTGTCCGCGCCGGGGCCGGGCAATCACCTGGTTCAGGTCGAACGCCTTGGGTATCGCACTGTGCGGTCTGCGCAATTCGCCCTGAAAGACGGTGCCGAGATCGAGTTGTCGCTGGTGCTGCCGCCCGCCGCGGTAGGGTTGGAGCCGGTGACCGTGACAGCGGCGCCGGAGGGGGCGACGAACTACCTGCACCGAGCCGGCTACTTTGAGCGCAAGCGTTCCAGCCAGGGCGTGTACTTGGACGGCCCCGAACTCGAGGAACGGCGAAAGCGGGCGCGTGACTTCGCGGACGTGCTCCGGGCGATTCCAGGTGTCTCAACGGTAGCGCTTGGTGGCGGATCCAGCGTCGACAACCGTGCCTTTCGGCTGAGAGGCATGGAGTCCCTCGTGCGCCCCTGTCGCATGCCGCTGGTGTATCTCGACGGAATGGTGGTGGCTGCGAACGATCATGGCACGTCGTGGGGGCAACTGGTTCGGGAACTGAATGCAGTGATTTACCCGGAACACCTCTTGGCGATCGAAGTGTACCGCGGTCCCTCAGAACTGCCGATGCAGTACAGCGGAGCGGACAGCGGTTGCGGCGTGATCCTCATTTGGACTAAGCGCTAGTCACGCTGACGGGCTCGGGAAGGATTTCCGGACGCGCCTCCAGCCCGACCCGAGCCGCGACTGGTTGTACGCCCCGATCGTGGGGGCGCTTGCGGTGACCGCCGCGCCGTACTACCCTGTCTTACATGAAGGCCTCCACGGTAACGATCCGCCTCGACTCCAAGCTCCGGCGGGAGCTTGACCGCCTGTGCCGGCAGCTGGGCCGGAGCCGGAGTGACGTGGTGCGCGATGCCCTGCGCCGCCAACTCGCGCTCCTCCGGTTCGAGCGGTCGCGGCGCGCGATCCTGCCGTTGGCGGAGGCCCAGGGCATTCTGACCGATGAGGATGTCTTTCGTATCGTGTCGTGAGGATCTTCCTCGACACGAACGTGCTCGTCAGCGCCTACGCCGCGCGCGGGATCTGCGTTGACCTCGTCCGCCACATCTTCGCCGAGCACGAGCTGCTGATCGGGGGGTGTTAGCCTCCGCCCTCGGCGCGGGCGCGGATCTTCTGGTGACCGGCGACCAAGATCTCCTCAGCGTGGCGCGCGACGTGGCGCTTCCGATCGTCGACCCGCGCGGATGCTGGGATCGGCTCCGCGGCACCCCGTAGGCTGCACCTTCCGCCCTGTAACCCATTCTGCCAAATAGTTGTCAGAGGTAGTGGCGGGCAGCGAACCCCGAGGCACGAGCCTGGTGGACGAGCGTGAGGTAATGGTCCGAGTCCGGGCCGGGGACGCCGTAGCCGAGCGCCAGTTGTATGACGCGCACGTGGACCGCATCTACCAGTTGGCATACCGGTTGGCCGGCGACGACGACCTCGCCCAGGACTTCACGCAGGAGACGTTCATCCGGGCCTTCGAGCGGATCGAGGGGTTCCGGGGAGAAGCGGCCTTTGGGACCTGGCTGTATGCCATCGCCACCACGGTGATTCTCAACGGGTTGCGCAAGGTGAAGCGGTTCCGGAAGCGGGAAGCGGATCTGGACGACGCGGCGGCGATCGGCGCCTCGAGCAGCGAGGCCGATCCCGACCTCAAGGAAAGACTGGCGAGCGCGGTGGATGGCCTGCCGCTCAAGTACCGGACGGTGTTCGTGATGCATGACGTCGAGGGCTACACGCACGAGGAGATTGGAGCCGCACTGGGGGTGCCGCCGGGCACCTCCAAGGCCCGGCTCTCCCGGGCGCGGGCCCGCTTGCGCGAGGCTCTGGCCGAGTTTGCCGGGGAGTGGGTCTCATGAGCGATGATCGGTTCGAGGACTTCGTGCGGCGGGCGGCGCAGGGCTACCATCGTCCGCCGGAGGTTCCGCGCGAGCAGATGTGGGCGCGGCTCGCCGCTGCGCGGGCGGAACGCAAGCTGGCGCGGGCAAGCCAGCCGTCGCCGCAGCAACGCTGGGTCCGCTGGGGCCTGGCCGCGGCGGCGGTCCTGGCGGTGGGGATCGGCATTGGGCGCGCGATTGGCCCGCGTCCCACGCCGCGGCCTTCGGGGATGCAGATGGCCGAGGGACCGGCGGGCGCCGGCGAGCAGGTGCCGGCGGCATTCGAGATAGCCGCGCGGGATCACCTTCGGCACGTGGAGACCTTCCTCACCGTGTTCCAGTACGAGGCGCGGGAGGGGTTGGCTGTGGAGGAAACCGCGGGGCTTGCCAGGAATCTGCTGATGAACACGCGGTTGCTGATGGACTCGCCGGCGGGGCGAGACGTGCGCATGGCGGCCTTGCTGGACGACGTCGAGGTGATGCTGGCCCAGATCGCGAGCTATGCGGACAGCCCTACGCCGGCCGAGCTGCGACTGATTGACATGGGGCTGGAACAGCGCGGTCTCCTCTTGAAGCTGCGCGCGGCCGTTCCGGCCGAAAACAGCGCCTTTCGAGCGCAAGGAGTGTTGTGATGTCGGGAATCAAAGTGGCGGTGCTGGTGGTGGCCGGTGTCCTGGCTGCCCAGCCGCTCGCAGCGCAGGCACGACAAACCGATTCGCTCTACCGCGTGGCGCGCGAAGCGTTGAACGCGGGCGACTACCAGCGCGCGGCGGCCGGGTTCCAGGGCGTCTGGGAGCGCTCCCCCCAATCAGAAGCCGCGGGTGACGCGACCTACTGGGCGGCGTTCGCGCTCTCGAAGATCGGCGGAACGCGAAACCTGGAGACGGCGCTGCAGCTCCTGAGCCATCAGAGTGAGGCGTATCCCAATGCCCGGACGCGGCGCGACGGGGAAGTGCTTTCGACCCGGATCCGCGGCGAACTCGCCCGGATGGGGAACGCCGAGGCAGCCGAGAGCGTGTTCGTCCGAGCCGCGCCGCCCGCGCCGCCGGCCGCCCCGAGGGCGCCGCAGGCCCCGCGGGCAGCGCTTCCCCCGCGAGCCGCTGCCGCCGCCCCGGCGGCCCGCGCGGGCCAGGGGCCCGAGTGTCGCGACGAGGACAGCGAGCTTCGGGCGGCTGCGCTCAACGCGCTGCTCCAGATGGACTCGGAGCGCGCACTCCCCATCCTCAAGCAGGTGCTGGAACGCCGCGACCCCTGCTCCGTGGAGCTGCGTCGGAAGGCCATGTTCCTCGTGTCGCAAATGGGCGGCCGCGAGGTCGAGGACATCCTGCTCAACGCGGCACGCAGTGACCCGGACAGCGAGGTCCGCGCGCAGGCCATCTTCTGGCTCTCCCAGGTTCACACCGAGCGGGCCGTGAACGCGCTGGACTCGATTCTGCTCCGCTCCACGGAACCGGAGCTCCAAGAGAAGGCGATCTTCGCGCTGTCGGAGCAGGAGAGCGCCCGAGCCCTGGACATCTTGCGGCGCTTCGTCGAGCGCACGGGCGTGTCGGACGAGCTGAGAGGCAAGGCGATTTTCTGGATCGGCCAACGCAGTTCGCCGGAGACCCTGAAGTACCTGCGGGAGCTCTATCCCAGGCTCCGCAGCGAGGACCTGAAGGACAAGGTGATCTTCGCCGTCTCGGAAATCCGCGGACCGGAGGCCCAGCGCTGGCTGATGGACCTGGCGCTCAACGCCAACGAGCCGATGGAAATGCGGAAGAAGGCCCTGTTCTGGGCGGGTCAGAACCGCGACGTGCCCGTCGCGGATTTGGTCCGGCTCTACGACACCATGAACGATCGTGAGATGAAGGAGCAGTTGATCTTCGCGTACTCGGAGCGGCGGGAGCCTGAGGCAGTGGACCAGCTGATGGCCATCGCGGAAAACGATCCGGACAAGGAGCTCCGGCGCAAGGCGATTTTCTGGCTGGGGCAGTCCAGGGATCCGCGGGCGGCGGAGCTCCTGCTGAGGCTTATCAACAAATGATGCGGCGCTGGATCCCTCGGGTCTGCACCCTCCTGGTCCCGTCGGTGCTTGGGGCCCAAAGCCTCGCGAGCCGGATCGGCGATGTCGGCAGCGGGCTCGTGAGGTTCAGCTTCGACGCACGCGCGGGCGTCTGCGGGAACGGCCGCAACGTCTCGACCAGCCGGGGCACCTCCGATTGGGAGCCCTGGTGCGAGCCCGGACCGGTCCGGGTGGTAGTAGAGCTGCGGAACGGGCAGGCGGTTGACGTGGATACCTACGTTGGTGGCCGGTGGCGCACGCGCCAGGATCCGGTCACCGACCTCGGCACCGTCGAGCCGGCGGATGCGGTGGCGTACCTGCTATCCGTGGCCCGCGACGGCGCGGGAAGCGCCCCAGAGCACGCGGTGCTGCCCATCGCCCTGGCCGATCTCGAGACCTGGCCCCAATTGCTGGACCTCGCGCGTGACGGCGCCCGCTCCCGCGCGGTGCGTCGCTCGGCGGTGTTCTGGCTGGGCCAGGCGGCTGGGGAAGCCGCGCTGCAGGGTCTCACGGGTCTCATCGCCGAGCCCGACGAAGACCTGGAGGTCAAAGAAAGCGCGATCTTCGCCCTGTCGCAGCTCCCGCGTGGTGGCGGGGTCGATCCCTTGATCGAGATCGCGCGGTCCAACCGCGACCCGCGGCTTCGCAAGAAAGCCATCCTCTGGCTGGGGCAGAGCGACGATCTGCGGGCCATCGCGCTGTTCGAGGAGCTTCTCACGAAGCGCTGACACGCGGCTGGGTCCCTTCGCGCGCTGGCAGTTCCGCGCGCCGCGGCTGATTGCAGCGTGTCCACACCTGCCAGTAGAATTGTCACGTGAACCGACTTTCCCTTGTCGTGCTGCTGTTCGCCGCCGCCGGCTGTGCCGTAAACCCCGCCACCGGCCAGCGCGAGCTGATGCTGGTGACCGAGGGTCAGGAGATCGGCCTCGGACGTGAGGCCGACCCCGACATCGTCGGCGCCTACGGCCTCTACCCCGACTCCGCGCTTCAGGTGTACGTGCGCGGGCTGGGCGAGCGGCTGGCCGCCATGTCGGAGCGGCCCAACCTCCCCTGGACCTTCCGCGTGCTGGACGACCCCGCGGTCAACGCGTTCGCGCTCCCCGGTGGGTTCAACTACGTGACCCGCGGCATCCTCGCCTACTTCAACTCGGAAGCCGAGCTGGTGGCGGTCATGGGGCACGAGCTGGGCCATGTCACGGCGCGCCACGGTGCCCGCCAGATGACTCAACAGCAGATAGCGCAGGTGGGGCTCGTCGCCGGGATGATCCTGGTGCCCAAGTTCCAGGACTTCGCCGGGCTGGCCCAGGCAGGCCTGGGGCTCATGTTCCTCAAGTTCAGCCGGGGCGATGAGACCCAGGCGGACGAGCTGGGCCTGCGGTACCTCTACCGGGCGGGTTATGACCCCAGGGAGATGCCGAAAGTCTTCGCGATGCTGGATCGGGTGAGCCAGGCGGCCGGCGGGGATCGGCTCCCGCAGTGGCTCTCGACCCACCCGAATCCCGAGAACCGCCAGCAGCATATCGGTGAGCTCATCGCCCGGCTGCCGCAGGACTTCTCGGGCCGCCTGGTCCGGCGTGACGAGTACTTACGGCGGCTCGACGGCATGACGTTCGGTCCCAATCCGCGGGAGGGCTTTTTCCGGGGCCCGTTGTTCCTCCACCCGGACCTCCGATTTCAGATCCGCTTCCCGGATGGTTGGAAGACCAGCAACCAGAAGCGGTCGGTGCTGGCCCAGAGCCCGCAGCAGGATGGGCTGATGCAGCTCACGGCGGTGGACGATGGGTCGCCTGAGGTCGCGCTGGGGGCGTTCCTGGGTCAGCAGGGGATTACCGGGGGCGCGATTGCCAGCCACAGCGTCAACGGCCTGCCGGCGGCCAGCGCCAGCTTCCAGGCGACGACCCAGCAGGCCGTGCTCGCCGGGCAGGTCACGGCCATCCGGCACGGCGGCGCGGTGTATCGGTTACTGGCCTACGCGGCGGAGGCTCGCTGGCCGGCGTACCAGGGCCCGGCCCGCGCCTCGATCCAGAGCTTCGATCGCCTGGCGGATCGGGCAGCGCTCGCGGTGCAGCCGCTCAAGATCGCGATCGTGCGGGCAGACCGCGCCATGACCCTGGAACAGTTCCACCAACGCTACCCGTCCCAGGTGGACGTGGCGGCGTTGGCGCGCTTGAACCAGGTCGAGCCGGGTGCGCAGCTCGCCCTGGGACATCTGGTCAAGCGCGTGGTGGGAGGACCGCTGCCGTGATCCCGCCCAAGGCGGAGGTCCCGAGTGGAGCGCGCGCAGTGTCTATCCCGGGGCGCACGCCGTGCTGACGGTGAGCGCGATCGCGATCCTGGGCGCGTTCGTCGCCGTGGCGCGGACGTTGCCGTCGTCCGCCCCCGAGCTCACGACCGTGTTGCGGGTCGCCGGGGCGGTCGAGTTCCTGACCGTCGCGGTGCTGATGAAGCTGGTGACCGCGCAGATCTAGCCGCTCGGCGCCGGTGCGGACGTCGCCCTCTGGTGGGCTACCCACGGTCCCCGCGCCCTGGTCTTCTGGGCCCTGGCGGAAGGCACCGTGGCCATCGGGGGCGTGTTCTGGTTCCTTGCCCGTGATCTTCCCTTGCTGATCGCGCTGGCGGGCTTCGGGATCGGGCCGCTGCTCTGGATGCGACCCGGAAAGCTGGTCGCTGGCTGACGACGAGCACACCCGCCCCGCACGCCTCTCGGGCGCACGGAGCGGGTGGTTGAGGGTGAACGGTTGTCGCGACGACGAAGCAGCGCGCGCGTTCGTGCTTCGGTCATCGCGATAGATCAAAGCATGGCCCGGACGATGTTGCTGGCCGGGCCTTCACCGGCCTTGTTGACGGCGATGACCTGGAACTCGAACTCGACGCCGGTTTCCTGGCCGTTGAGCGTGACTTCGCTCTCGACCGCTATGCCGACGTCCACCCAGTCGCCGCTGTCCCGCTTGCGGCGCTGGATCTTGTAGGCGGCCACCTGGCCGCCGTCCACCGGCTCCTTCCAGTCGAGGAACACCCAGTCCTTGCCCTCGCGGATGACCTCGAGGGTGCGGACCTGACCGGGGATGCCGGTGATCGTGCGGCTGCGGGGCGCGCCCCAGCCCAGGAGCTGGAGCTTGCCGTTGTCGTTGCGCGAGGTGCTTTCCGCGTAGGGAGCGATCGGCGGGGTTCCGCGTGGACGCGGGGGCTGACGCACCGAGGTCCGCGGCCTGCACGATCTGCACCACCCGCGGAAGCATCCGGTTCATCTGCGCGCGAGCGGCTCGCACGCCTTGCCAGTCGACCGGCGGATCCTCGCCGTCATCCACGACCTGCTCGAAATGGGCGTCGACCCGCGCCCGGAAGATCCGGAGGTCACGTGCCCGGTAGCGGTTTCTGATGATGGTCAGGCGGTCGTATGGCTTCATCCCCCTACCATGGGCCGCTGGGCGACTGCCGTCAGGGCGCCCCTCTTGGGTGGTGTTTCCCTTTGGGAGACATAACGCCGCGGTAGGGGAACGCGGCCGGGGCGCATTGGCTCGGCAGACGTTGCGCCGTTTCAGTCAAACGACATCGAGGACATCGAGCTTGCAGCAAAATAGAGGATCTGGTCGCCGGAGACCGCGCCGCGTGGCACGCAACACAAGAACCAGTCCCGCGTAGAAACGATCCCAATCGCCTAACCGAGGCAGGTATCTTGTTGCGCCGGTCATCCGGGTGCTAATGTTCTATGGAGGGTCCTTTGCCTATCACCTACCGGGAAGACAAGGCCACCCAGGCCGCAGCCCGGCTCCTCCGGCTCGCCGGCGGGACGCTGAACCACATGAAGCTGATCAAGCTTCTGTACTTGGCGGACCGCCAGGCGCTTGTCACTTTCGGCCGCCCAATCACCTTTGATTGGTACGCCTCCATGCCGCACGGGCCGGTCCTTAGCTTCACGCTCGACAAGATCAACGACTCAGCCCCTCCAGATGGGGCGTCGTACTGGCATCGGTTCATCTCGGAACGGCGTGATCATGAGGTCGCGCTCCTGGGCGACATGCCCCGGGACCAACTTTCTCCAGCCGAGGAGCAACTCCTCGATGAGGTGTGGAGGGAGTTTGGCAGGTTGAACCAATGGGAGCTGCGAGACTACTCCCACACGCTTCCCGAGTGGCGCGATCCCAGGGGCTCGAGCCTTCCGATCGAGATCCAGGATATCCTCCTCGGCGAGGGCTTCTCGGAGGATGACGCCCGCGAAGTCCTCGAAACGCTGAAGGCAGAGGAACTTGCTGCGCGGCTCGCTGATGCATGAACATCGTTCGTGCGGGAAGCAGCCTGCTTCTCGCTGAACCACCGCTGTACAAGCCGCATCTCTGGTTCGTTCTCACAGATCCGCAAGGCCAGCCGCCGCGAGTCGTCGCGGTAATGGTTCGCACCGTCACTCGGTTTACCGATCCAACATTG